>Ga0136635_10000483_pt1 | contig 11101 bp, 10 predicted proteins | sample AntDrymeUQ852106_2_FD_105495 | JGI IMG/M metagenome (GOLD analysis project Ga0136635, IMG submission 105495) | Polar desert sand microbial communities from Dry Valleys, Antarctica - metaG UQ85 (21.06) | ecosystem: Environmental > Terrestrial > Soil > Desert | place: Antarctica: Dry Valley... | reverse complement strand
TTTTTCACGAATCCAGGTCTTTACCTGTTCGATGGTCCCTTCAAGGGGATCATCCAATATCACTGATCGATACAACTAATGTTTCCCTTGAAGGGACCATCGAACAGGTAAAGACCTGGATTCGTGAAAAAGCAAGGTTTTCGTCATAAGGCTGTTTGATGGAAGAATATAAACAATCTAAAATGAACTTTAATATAAAGCGGAGACCAGTATGGTCTCCGCTTTTTGTTTTCAATCTCTAATCTGCAGCAGGCATGGGCTCTTGCATGGAACCGCGTCCACCCCATTTGCCAGGCCAGCCGGGCAGGAAGGCTCCCAGGATCAATGCGCCAATGGAGGCAAAGAAGGTTAATCGGTAGGCGGTCTCGAATCCTTTTATGCTTTGGGCGCAGGCAACTTTGAGAGTGGATAAAATTTCGGCTTTTGCGGCGGCAGCCGTCGCCGCAGATAGAGAGGCGAGCGAAGCGTCCACACCCGGAGGCAGGTTCTCTTCTGGTCTCACACCCGGAGTCTCACAGACACCGAAGCGCACCGAGGAGCTCGTCTGCGCTTCCTGGAACTGATCCTGCCGGGCTCTGATATCCGCTGAAATGGAAGCTGCAAATATGGTTGCCAGCGCCGCGACGGACACTGCCTGCACTACAAAGCGCGTGCTGTTCAACAAAGAGGAGCCGCGTGGCAGAAAACTGAGCGGCATACTGCTTAACGCCGCCACAAAGGAGGTTTGCAGCGTGAGGCCAACGGCAAGCCCGCGCAGGGCTAAGAGAAAAATAATGTATGAGATCGGTGTGGTCGCTTCGATCTTTGAAAGCTGCCAGGTGTTAACGCACAGAATGGAAAAACCCACGATCAAATTCATGCGCGGGCCGATCTTATCGTAAAGACGCCCGGCAAGCGGTGTGGCGATCCCCGAGGTTGCTGCAACCGCAAGAAGGATATAGCCTGTCTCCAAAGCCGTCCGCCCGCGGAAGGCCTGCAAATATACTGGCATCAGGAATTCCGCGCTAAACAACGCGACCGTGGCAACATAACCAACCAGGGCGGCATTAAGAAAAACAGGGTTGCCAAAGAGACGCAGATTAAGCATCGGCTCTTTTGCTATATATAATTCGATGATCACAAATGCCGCCAGAGAAACAATGCCAATGCCAAAAGCCAGCAGCGTGGTGGAGCCGGTCCAGCCGTTCAACTCGGCGATGCTGGCGGCATACAGTACAGAACCAAATCCGATGACTGCGGTGATCAAACCCAACGGATCAATCTGGGCTTACGCTCCACCTGATAATCAATCAGAAAGCGCGAACCCAGAAGTACACCCAGTATACCGATCGGAATATTGATGAAGAAGATCAGCCGCCAAAGATTGCTATCCACGAGCCACCCGCCCAAGAGCGGACCTAAAGCCGGCGCGAAAACCAGAACGATCCCGAAATAGCCAAGCGCGGTCCCCTGCTCTTTTGGTGGGAAGGCGCGATAGAGTTGCGCGGGTCCCAGGGGCTGGGCGATGCCACCGCCAAATCCCTGCAAGGCACGCGCCGCGATCAACCATCCCAGTGACGGCGCAAGCCCGCAGAGAAAAGAGCCGATTACGAATACAATTATCCCGAATAGATAGACGCGCTTGATTCCAAAACGATCTGCCAGAAAACCGGAGACGGGCGTCGTCACGCCCAGCGCCAGGACATAGATACTCAACACCCACTGCGCGTCCGCAAGAGTCGCGCCGAACTCGCGTCGCAGAGTTGGGAACGCAACGTTAACGACCGTGGCATCCAGAATGATCATGAAAATGCCGAACATGACAGAGATCAGCACTTTCCATTTTTGTTCCAGCCCTCGAGGTTTGTTACCAGCAGCTTCAACACCCATGAGTATGAATACCTTTCAACAGAACATAGATTTTATATATCTACAGAAGCGAGATTATCCATCTTCCCCGGAAACAAAGATTAGACTTCCGAATTCTCAAAAGTCTTACTTTCAAGAGACGAATGGAAGTGTCTAATTTCGAAGATATTTAGGGTTTGTCACCCTGAGCCCTTCGGCTTCGCTCAGGATAAACTCCGCGAGGGGTCTCCGCCGCTTTGCGGCGGGATTCTCACCTGCACTTGCGCCAGGCGATTTGCTTAGCAAATCGAGTGTCACTCCCTTTGGTCGTTCAGAATGACATGATCTTTTGATATAGGACACTTTCCGATTAATTCAGAGGATGTCGGAGGGTAGAATGCAATATCCTGCTGATTATCTAGAACAGGAGTGCTGTAGAAGAGTTTGGCTTTTAGGTAAAATTGCCTCGATCCCAACTTTCAAATGTAGAAATCCGAGGCATACCTGATGACTTCCCCACAAAGGTCCGTTCAAAATAATATTCTTCGCTCCGAAGAATTGCCAGCCATCCAAATAAAAATCGATCCACAGTTCACCTATGCTGGCAACACAAACTTTATTCTTTATGATATTGCCCACGTTGAGCAGCATCATTTCATCGTCACGGATGCGCAGAAACGCGTCCAGCGGCGGCTGTGGTTCCAGTTCGAAGGCTACCTGGAGGACAACCATCGCAAATACAATTATTCTGGTATGGAACTGCTGACACTCAATGGTTTCACTTTTCTCCATAATTCTTATGTATTGAACATCGAGGAGGCCTACCGGGAACGTCCCACGTCAGATTCCGCCCATGTGGTTGATTATCTCAAAGAAAAGGGATCTGTCCTGAGCGGGGATGTGATGAGCAAGCGAATGGTCTGGCTGGACGCCGCCCTGCGCAATGAGCTGATGATCATCTACTCGGAGATACTCGACCCTACCGGATATCGCGTCTCGGACCTGACCGAAGGAGGCGCATCCACCGCGGAATGGCCTGCTTTGTCGCAGGCGTTGCATGAGCGCGCCCTGGCCAGTTTTACGATTGTGTAATCTCGAGATGATCCTCGAATAAAAATACGCCGTTCAGTTTTATGACCGAACGGCGCATCTGATTTAGACACTTGCAGATCTACGTCATGAGAGGCGACGTACTAACGTCTGTTGTAGCATCCATGGGTCTCGAGCGTAACTTCTGCAGCATCTTTCTACGATTCGATTTCGCCATCGCAAGAGCTTCTTCCGCGTCCTGCAATATTTGTTCGACAGAGAGATACTCCTCACCACAGATTACAACTCCCACATTTGCCCGCACTTGCAACTCATTTTCAAATCTTGCCAGATACTTCCTGACCCTGTTTTGTACGCGAGAAGCGATCAGGATGGGTGTGTCATAATTATTAACGTCTTCGACCAGGATCGAGAAGATATATCCACTGAGCCTCGCAATTGTATCTGTCGGACGCAGGATGGTCTTAAGCAGCGTGGCTGATTCCTGGAGTACGCGCTTGTTGTACTCATGACCAAACAGGAAATTGATCTTACTGGATTGCCCCAAATCCAGATAAAGAACTGCAAACTTCTTCTGGCGGAGTTGTTTTGCATGCTCCAGCGCATAAGAGAGCCGCGCCATAAAGAACGAACGGTTGTAAACACCGGTCAGCACGTCCCAGGGCAGGCTATCCATTGATTTTTCCGTTGGGCAAATTCGCAGGATAAGGTTGCTCAATTGTTCAATATTTACCGGCTTGATCAGGACAAGTTGTGGGGCTACGGGCAACGCTTCAACCAGATGCGCATTCGCAGTGATAACAACGACAGGAACATCCTTCAGGCGCGGATCTTCCCTCATCATCACAAGAATTTCACTCCCCGAAACGCCCGGTAAACCCAAATCCAAAAGGACAATATCCGGCCTGCTTCTGGCAAGGTGCTCTACAGCAACCCTGCCGTGCAGGACAATTTCCGTACGATAGCCTGCCAGATCCAGGACGTGCCTGAAAAGGGCAACAATATCACGGTCATCCTCAATTATCAGGGCAGATGGTTTATTATCCATTCGCGCTCCTTTTCACTCGTAAGACGTGACGTAAAATGCATGCAATGGTTACGAGTACGGTAGAGGTGCCAAATAGGAAAAAGTTACACATGCGTAAATATTCACAAAATCCACATAAATCCTTCACCGTTTCTTAAAGTCCAGCCATTATGATAGGCAAACTTTATAAGTTTAGACAAAAGGAGATTTTATGGAAAACGATGACAGACCTGTAGGTCAACTTCTCACCCGACGGGATGCGCTGAAACTTTTAGGTGTAGGGAGTGCTGCATTTCTTGCCGCGTGCGCTGCTCCTGAAGCCACCAGCACCCTCGTTCCGACCGTTGCACCCACACCGGGAATGTCCGTAACCAGTTCAGTGCCGGACTGTGTCGTACGCCCTGAGCTGACAATTGGTCCCTATTTCGTGGATGGTCAGCTCAACCGCTCGGATATCCGCTCAGATCCATCAGACGGTTCCGTGACGGAAGGTGTCCCGCTCACAATCAATATCAACATCTCAGATGTCGCCAATAATAGTTGCACCCCTCTCGAAGGCGCACAAGTAGATATGTGGCATTGCGACGCGTTAGGCGTCTACTCGGGTGTTTCCGATCAGGGATCTAATACCGTTGGACAGCAATTCATGCGTGGCTATCAATTAACGGATGGGACAGGCAAGGTTCAATTCCTCACCATTTACCCGGGCTGGTATTCCGGCAGAGCAGTCCACATCCATTTTACGATTCGCTCCAAGGGCGCGGACAGCCAGGACTATCAATTTACTTCGCAATTCTTCTTCGACGATACGCTGACAGACCAGGTCCATGCACAGGAACCATACGCCAGCAAAGGCCAGCGCGATACGCGCAATGCCAACGATAATATCTACAATGGTGGCGGTGACCAGTTATTGCTCAATCTCGAAGGTGATAATACGAATGGTTACAACTCGACATTCAACGTTGGACTTGATCTAACAGACACCGAAGTGGGAGCATCCGACTCAGCGGGTGGAGGCGGCGGACCCGGTGGAGGCCCTCCTCCGTAGAGATAACCATCCAAACACGTATTATTTTGACATCCGAAGCTGCTCTTCATTGACGCTTCGGATGTCTTTCTTTCGGGTAAAATCTCTCCTCATGAACAAGGAAAACATAGATGCATTGAAAAAGCATCCTGCTGTAGGTGGGCAGCCCACCTACAAACTGAAGACTGCAAATGTCTATGTATCTGCCGGGGGATATCACTTTACAGATTATCTGGATCCAGTAGAGCAAATTCCGTCAGAAATTGACGGATCGCAGTTAACGGACAAAGAATTATGCTATATCGAGACTCAGTTACAGGCAAACTCACAGAGATTTACCAATCAAAGAAATATAATCAAAAAGCATCTCTCGCTCAAAAACGCCAACGTACTGGATATCGGGTGCGGCGGTGGGCTGTTTCTATCTCTGCTCCAGCGTGAGGGAGCACACGTCGTCGGAATTGAACTAAGCGACAGCCGCGCCCAATACGCAAAGACAAAACACAGCCTTGGAGTCCATAAATCTCCCATCGAGAGCGACTTCTGGCAGAAGAGCTATGCAAATCACTTTGATGCAGTTACGCTATGGGATGTGATCGAGCATGTTAATTATCCATTTCGGACTTTGCAGTCTGCTTCTAATGTCTTGAAAGAAGGCGGTCTTCTCCTGATCGACACTCCCTGCAGGGACAGTCTTTATCACCAGGTTGGTGAAATCACCTATCGCCTGTCAGGCGGCAGGTTTCCCACGTTTTTGAACGCAATGTATTCGTCGCACCTGTTTGGTCATAAACAAATCTTCTCCACAGCCGAAATGAAAAGCCTTTTCGCATCAGTCGGGCTTGAAGTTATTGAGATGCATAAATTCCACGAACTGTCCTTTCCTTATGAGTTCTATTTGAAAAAAATGCTGCGCTCAGAAGGGCTTGTCAAAATACTAGTACCACTGGTAAAGGTATTCTTCCGGTTGGTCAGAATCCGCAACAAAATGTTAGTGATCGGGAGAAAGACATAAAATGCATGTCATTGCGAGTGGCGCCTTGGTCTCGGTAAATCGCCTTCGGCGACACTCGACCAGCTGCTTCTCGCAGTGACATGAGATAACATAGGAGAAAACATTTTATGAATAATGAATATGTTCCCCAGCGCGTGATGAGCATCCATGCGCACCCTGACGATCAGGAATTTTCCGTTGGCGGCACGCTCGCCAAGTGGGCGCAAGCAGGATGTGAGATCATATCGGTCGTCATCACCAGCGGCGACTCGGGTTCGAACGATCCGTCAAAGGATGGGAGTTATAAACCCATCCTGGCTGAATTACGCGAGAAGGAACAGCTCGCGGCCAATGCTATGCTTGGAATCAAAGAGACCGTCTTTCTACGTTATCCTGATGGAGAACTGCAGCCAACAATTGAGTTACGGAAAGAGCTCACCCGCCTCATCCGCCAGTTCAAGCCTGATACCGTTTTGGTGGGGAATCCTGAGGGCTGGTTTTACGGAGACGAATATCTCAATCACGCTGATCATCGGGCCGCGGCACAAGCCACATGTGAAGCAGTCTTCCCGTCAGCAGGGAGCCGGCTTATCTTTGCGGATCTATTACCGGCTGGGTATGAGCCGCATGACGTCAGACGGCTATACATCCACGGCACTGATAAATCCAACACATGGATTGACATTACAGAGACGATGGATCTCAAGATCAATGCCCTACAACAGCACGTGAGTCAGATCAATCCCGATGAAGTGGGAAAATGGATGCGCGATTGGGCAACTGAGGAAGCGGGCGATAAGGGTATGAAGTATGCTGAGAGCTATAAGGTGATGACCTTGATAAGGGAAAAGGGAGAGGATTGAACTTTACCAGCCTGACATTCTGGGTCTTCTTCGCGCTCGTTTTTTCAACGTATTGGCTGCTGCGTGAACATAGCTGGCAAAATGCTTTATTGTTGTTTGCCAGCTATGTTTTTTATGCGTGGCTCGCACCATGGTACGCGGTCCTGCTCGGAGTTTCAACCCTGACGGATTTTTTTCTTGCCCGGCAAATGAAACAACAGAAGGATAAAGCAAAAACCTATCTGGTACTGAGTTTAATTCTCAATCTGGGCGTGCTTGCACTTTTCAAATATTACAATTTCTTCAATACACAGGTCGCGGAGGCGCTCACCAGCATTGGGCTATCGGCTGACTGGTTGTTTATCAATGTTCTTCTTCCGGCTGGTTTATCTTTTTACACGCTGAAGAAGCTGGCGTATATGATCGATGTCTCGCGCGGCACGCTTGAGCCATCTGATGACCTGCTCTCATTTGCATTATTCGTTTCTTTCTTCCCGCAGATCATAGCAGGGCCGATAGATCGCTATCAAAAGTTGATTCCACAAATTGAGCAAAAGCGCGTCTGGCAATCGAGCTTCTTTTATTCTGCGTGGCCCTTAATCGTGATGGGACTTTTCAAAAAGATCGTCGTAGCCGATTCAATCAAACCGATCGTTGACCGAATTTTCAGCCTGGACGAGCCGTCCATGGTCCTCGTCCTAGCCGGTACGCTGGGGTTTACATTGGAAATCCTTGCAGATTTCTCCGCGTATACCGATCTCTCACGCGGGGTTGCGCAACTGCTTGGCTTCAACACATCCGAGAATTTCAACAGGCCTTATCTCTCGCTCACCCCCACAGAATTCTGGAACCGCTGGCATATCACGCTTTCGGCATGGCTGCGCGATTATATCTTCTTCCCTATTCGTCGCGCGCTGCTGAGACGGAAGGAGCCGCTTCCCAACTGGCTCCTTCTATCCATTCCCCCGCTCGTCACGATGTTTATTAGTGGGATATGGCATGGGGCGGGATTAACATTCATGATCTGGGGAATTTATTATGGCGTCCTGATCGCTGGATATCAGCTCATCGGTCTGCGCGGGGACTGGAAGCCTGCTGGCCGTTTAAAGACCTTTTTCGCCTGGCTGATCATGTTCTCGTTGATCGCGTTCGGATGGCTGATCTTCCGCGCACCTTCGATGACATGGCTCTCCAACATATTCCTCCATTCCGAATGGACACATGGAAGAGAAGACCGGATTGTCGCCTCCATCCTCCTCTCCAGGACGATCCTCTATTCCCTGCCGCTCGTGATCAAATATTTGCTAGATCAATACAGCCCGCGCGGCTTCATTCAGCCGTTCTATTATGCAGTTCTCACTCTCGGCGTGATCATCTTTATCGGTTCCGCCACTTCTGATTTCATTTATTTCCAATTCTAGAGAAACTGAATGCGCGATTTCAAGCAATACCTGATTTCATTGATCGTGTTGACAGGGCTTGTTTCGGGCTATGTCTTTTACCGCTATGCAGACGGATATCCGTTTCCCATCGGTGCGCAATTCGACCCTGATGTACGGGACAAATACCGGCACATACTCAACGAAGAGGATCCACAAATTCTGGTGCTGGGAGACTCGATGGTAGAGACAAATGTGGATAAACATTCGCTGGCTGAAGGATCCGGCAAAAGGGTTTCGCTCATCTTCGAGGGTGGAGCCGGCTCTGCCATGCTATATTTGATCCTGAAAAACAACATTGCAAATGCGGACTCAAAACCGGATACCATGATCGTTTTGTTCCGCGATACCGTCCTTACCTCAACTGCTTTCCGTGTCCACGGAAATTTTCTGGCAATGATAGATGAATTTGCCGGAGCAGACGATGAGCTTGTACTGGAACTGGCGATCCGCGACCGGATGAATCCGGTTGAAAAGCTGGCGGAAGCATATTTTCCTCCTTACTGGGCACGCTCGAATTTGCAAACGATCCTGTTTTCCAGGGTGCTATATCTACCCACGCGCACATTATTAGACTGCAATCTTGAATGTGCCGATCAGGCGATGAACAAGGTATTTGGCAACCAGAACTTTGACCCGGATCAATTCAACAGAGCGATCAATTTGGCAGAGAACTTTCTGTACACGGATGAAAATCTGGATTTCGAGAAGCAGATCAATCGATCCTTCCTGCCCGAAATCATCAGGCTTTGCAGGGATAACAACATAAAACTGATCCTCCTCAGGACCAAAACACTTCGTTTCTCACGTGAGGTTCCAGAGCCATCCGCCTTGAATGAGTATATGGATGACCTCAACTCCTATGCGCGGCGAAACGATGTCCCGCTCATTGATTTTGCACACAGCGACCGTTTGCCCCCAAGTCTATTCACGGATATCAATCATCTAAATTCCGATGGAAAAAAGGTGTTCTCGGAGATGCTGATCGAGGCGATCGGACCTATCTTGAATCCCTAAAACACTAAATGGCCGATCAAGGCTGAGGCAATTGTGATGGTAAGGTTGTCAATATCCTTGAATGGAAGCGACTCAACCAGCGTTGCGCCGAGGGCGATCCAGGTGACGGGCAATAAGAAACGAGTGACAGGGCCGCTAAACGTCCCCATCCACACGTAGATCGTGAAGATGAGCATGGTCAATAGCCAGCCGCCCGCGAACACGCCCAAAGAGCCAGCGAGGCTCTTTTCACGAGACCAGGGTAACTTCGCCGAGCGGACGCGGCGCCCGACAATATCGGCAATGCCGTCACCGCCACACATCATCATCAAGGCAGGGATACCGATCAGGGAATCTTTCCAGTAGAGCAGCGTCATTGCGACGAACATAATCCCATAGAATAACGGGCCGCGCAAAATCTCACTCCGGTCGCCGGTGCGCGACATGGCTTTGACTGCCGCTTCGTCTTTAATAAGACCCGTACCAACCAGGGCAAATTGTGCGGTAATCACCAGTGGAACCAGCGCGGCCAGCCAGCGGGATATTTGCACATCGGCATACATCAGCCAGCACAAAACAAAAATCGGCCCTGTGCCGATGTGAATGAGCTTGCGACTCAGCTTGCTCTCAATAACTCCGCGCTGCGCAAGGAAGTCCATGAGGCGGAGGAAGGTGAGAGCGATAATAAAGGTCAAGAGGGTGGCGAGGTATGGACTCATTTTTTCAACTATTTAAGTTTCATCTTTTCTATTGAAGCGAAAATATAGGAATTGCGCCACCGTTTTCACCACAAGCAGTCTAGGGCGAAGTCGCATTTGTTCGAATATAGAAAATATCATAAGTTCTCAGGTTTTGATCCTCTTCCCACTCTCCGCATACCTGCCATAACGCACCAGGCTGGGGCAGAAGAGTTGTAGGAACAACAACTAAAATGTTTTTCCATGAATGGTAATCCAGTGTATAAAAGATGGAGGTACGCGGTTCAATGCTTTCTGCCCATTGGATCAGGTATGTATTGGGAAGGCTGTGAGCATTGCGTCTGAAACGCCCTATGTGGAAATCCGGCATCCAATCCAAACCGGGTTCATCCTGGCGAAGGATACTAAAATGTGTGCCGGGATCAAAACGCAGTGACATTAAGTCGGTACCCGGTTCACAGGTGGCATGCTCAAATTGGGGTGGATTACCAAGGCCTTTTACCATTAATGGTCCGATGATCATTCCCAAAACCAGCAGAGAGGTAAAAGCAACCGTACTGTTTCCGTTTGCATATTCAAGATCAGGCTTAGATAAGAACCGCAATTTCAAAGTTTCCATCCCAAGCAACAATCCCATCGCAGGAAGCAATCCAAAAATGATCATACTTGCCGCATAGGGGCGCATCCGGTAGGCATCTGTTGGCGGCAAAAAAGGGACTGAGGTCAGAATACCTATGGCTGCGATACCCACCAGGCTGGCGAAAGGATTAGCCGGATCAAGGAACCATCTGATGAACCCTAAAGCACATAAAAAGAAAATAACCCACTGGGCAACGGAGCGTAGCGTTTGGTTTTCTCCACCCACAAACGAAAAGGCGGAATACCATGAATTGGAAAATAACATGGACCAGTTAAAGAAAGCTCCCTTCACCAATAAAGCGGGGTCTTCACGTATGAGATCAAACGCCATCCGGTAAATGGTCCTCGATTGCTCTGGTTCTCGCAATGCAAGCAGCTCGGGATGTATCTCAAATACAGCATGCCAGGATTTTCCACCGGAGGCTAATCCATATAACGTATAGGAAAAATTGGAAAATGGGACCCCTGAGGGAGCAGCCAGCAAACGGAGCAAAATAAGATTTACAGCAAACCCTGCAAAAACAAACAATAAACCAATCATAAAAAATTGTATGGAAAA
>Ga0136635_10000482_pt1 | contig 11102 bp, 8 predicted proteins | sample AntDrymeUQ852106_2_FD_105495 | JGI IMG/M metagenome (GOLD analysis project Ga0136635, IMG submission 105495) | Polar desert sand microbial communities from Dry Valleys, Antarctica - metaG UQ85 (21.06) | ecosystem: Environmental > Terrestrial > Soil > Desert | place: Antarctica: Dry Valley... | reverse complement strand
TGCGACAATAGCCAAACTGCAAATCAACCAAGTGAGCAACTTGCGGCTTTTTCTCCCGCAGTACATCGTAACCGACAATACCCAATTGCGCCTGACCATATTCTACATAAACAGGCACATCCTGCGCTCTTACCAGCAGAGCTTTTGCTTTGCCGCTAGTGTCGGGAATTTGAAGTTGTCGAGTTCCTGAATCCAAAAAAGCACTAAAATCTAATCCCACTCCTTGTAACAAATGGATGCTATTTTTAAGTAGTTCCCCTTTTGGCAGTGCAACAGTAATCATAAGTAGGTAGATGTTAAATTTTCAGTTTTGAGTCTTGAATGTAAATAGCTTACTCATAACTCATAACTCATAACTCACAACTTTTAACATGCGGATTCTTTTGGTTGACGATGAAGTTGAACTAACTGACCCCTTAAGTCGCGTGTTAACTCGCGAGGGTTACACTGTGGATGCGGTTTATGATGGTACAAATGGTAGCGAACTTGCTTTATCTGGCAATTATGACTTACTAATTTTAGATTGGATGCTGCCGGGAAAAACGGGTTTAGAAATTTGTCAGCAATTGCGACGTAGTAGCAAAACTACACCCGTGCTGTTTCTCACCGCCAAAGATACTTTAGATGATAGAGTAGAAGGTTTAGATGCTGGTGCGGATGATTATTTAGTTAAACCGTTTGAATTGCGGGAGTTATTAGCGCGAGTAAGAGCTTTGTTGCGTCGTTCCGGTGCGGAAGCGCAAACTACCACAGTCAAGCTGACTGTAGCCGATTTAGAACTTGATTGCGAAAACCAAGTAGCCTTTCGCCCAGGACGGATAATAGAACTATCACAAAAAGAAAGTCAACTGTTGCAATACTTCATGGAAAACAGCGGACAGTTGCTGACTCACGCTCAAATTATGCAGCATTTGTGGTCAGATGATGAACAACCCAGCAGTAATGTGATAGCCGCATTAATTCGCTTGCTGCGTCGTAAGATTGAGGTAGCCGGGGAAACGCAATTAATTCACACCGTTTACGGTAAAGGTTATCGTTTTGGAATTGGTAATGGTTAGTTGAAATTAGATCCAATCAGATCCAATCAGATCCCCGACTTCTTTGAGAAGTCGGGGATCTTGTTTCTCATCCTAAACCACTATGAACCATCAACTAACAATTACCGAAGCTGATTAATTTGAGTTTGCAGCTTTTCTCGCAATTGTTGTGCTTTTTGATAAATTGCAGTTCTACTTACTTTATCGCCGTCAGATTCCGTAGTATACAACGGCTGAATAAAGTAACGCAAATCAGTTTTATTCGCCCAAACTCCCATTGAAGGAAAGAAAATAAAGACGAACATTAAAGGTGATAAAGGCAGAAACGGTAATTTTACTAATCTCTGCAATTTGCGGAAATTTACGGCGAAAGGATGTAAATTTTCGCTACCAATGCAGACTACTGGGAGAATCGGAATTTGATAGCGATCGCTTAACTGAATAAAACTCAAATCAAACTTTTGCAACTCATAGCGTTTTCTCCAACCTTTCCCAGGTCCGCGTAAACCTTCCGGTGCATATAAAATAATTTTACGCTCTTTTATCGCCGCTTCAAACTCATCTTTTTCCGCTTTCACACCACCTAATACTTGTGACCATCCAGGGGGTAACCACCAAATCATCCAAGGATGCTCAAATAAGAATACATTCGCTAAAGGTTGTACTACCCATTCGCGTGTTTTACTTAATAAATAACCTACGCTTAAAAAGTCCCAAGGAAAAGACATTCCCGCATGATTCATTGCCACAATCATCGGTCCTGTTTGCGGCAAATTCTCAATTTCTTGTAATTCAGCACGAAAATAATCTTTAACAATTACAGTTAGAATTTCTTCGCGAAAAGCTAGTTGATATTTTGGCTCAAATTCCTCAACTTCGCGACGCGGTAAACGACACCCAAGCCGTAACCAGCGAATTAATACCGCGAGATAAAATCCACCCGGAATTAAGAATAATAGATACTCTAGCCAATTCCAACCGTCTGAATCTGTGTGATAATGTTGCCAATGGCGGTTAAATAAAATCAGCCATCCTGGAGGATACCACAGACAGAACCAATCAAACCAGGTGAATTTGTAACTCTTATCAGATAGTTTTTCAATGTGAGGGTTTAAAAGGTTTTCAGAAGTTTGATTAACCACAACACCTCAGAAAATCAAAAAAGTTGGCTTAGTCTAAAATTTTAGCTTTATCTGCTGAAAATTGGCATCATACTATAGATAGAAAATTAAAACGTAGTAACGGCTTCAGCCGTTAAAATCCTTGCTTTGAGCGGTAAACCGCTCACCCTTCGGGTTCGCCAGTCGCTCATGGGGGTAACGAACATGACCGCGCTGGCTCACTACGAACCAGGAGAGTATTTTACGTTTAATTTCGCCCACTTGCTTAACTTAGGGATTCTATCAACTTTACTACTCGTTCCTTCACTTCATCACGAACGCGGCGAAAAGTTTCAATTGGTTGTCCTTCTGGATCGTCTAATTGCCAATCTTGAAAAACTTCTCTTAATACCCACGCTTCGGGTAAATTCACACCACAGCCACACAAAGAAATCACCGCATCAAAATCTTCAGCTTGAAAATAGCTTAAAGGCTTAGAAGTTTGATTGCTAATATCAATGTTAATTTCCGACATGATATCAATCGTTTTCGGGTCTACATGACTCGCTTCCAAACCCGAACTGTTCACAGAAATTTTGCCTTCTCCTAATGTGCGTGCAAATCCTTCTGCCATTTGCGATCGCCTAGAATTTTTCTTACAAACAAACATTACTCGTTTCATGATATTGTTACTTATTGGTAGGTTCACAGGTGAAACTTTTATTAGCTTCGATTCGCATTAAGTTGTAGCGTTGCTTTTTCCTTACGTTCGCTATGGCGATCTGTGAGATAATCTATTTGGTCGCGTAAAAGCAACGTGAATTTGTAGAGTTCTTCCATCACATCAACAACGCGATCGCGATAAGCTGAATCCTTCATCGTGCCATCGTCGTGAAACTCTTGATAAGCTTTCGCAACCGAAGATTGATTCGGAATTGTAAACATCCGCATCCAACGTCCCAAAATCCGCATCGTATTTACCGCATTGAAAGACTGAGAACCACCGCTTACCTGCATCACTGCCAAAGTTCTCCCTTGAGTCGGTCTGACTGCACCTATACTAAGAGGAATCCAGTCAATTTGATTTTTCAAAATCCCAGTAATATTACCGTGCATCTCCGGTGATGACCAAACTTGACCCTCAGACCACATACTCAATTCTCGTAATTCCTGTACCTTATAATGAGTTTCTGGCACACTGTTATGAATTGGTAATTCACGAGGGTCAAAAAATCTCACCTCAGCACCAAATCCCTCAATAATTCTTGCCGCTTCCTCCGCTACCAAGCGACTATAAGAACGCTCTCTTAAAGAACCATACAAAAACAAAATTCTCGGCTTATGCTCAAACATTATCATTCCCAACTAACTCCTCTCTCTGCGTTCTCTGCGTCTCTGCGGTTCGTATCATTTAACATCTGTTGGAAATGACCCGAAGACGCGATTTATCGCGTCTCTACAAAGGGTTTTGGGTAACGCATAGTTAATTTTCATGTCTATGTCTATTTAACATCCCGAAACCCATCTGAAAGCACCCCATACACCACCACCGCTAATTGCGCTCCCAAAATCGGTGCAACCCAATAAACCCAGTGATATTGCCAAATTCCCCCCACCAGCGCAGGACCAAGCGATCGCGCTGGATTCATACTTGCACCCGTAATCGGTCCCATAAAAGCAGCTTCCATACCCACAGTTAAAGCGATCGCCAAACCCGCAAAATTGATATGTGCGCGGCGATCGAGTCCCGAACCCAAAATCACAAACATCAAAATGAACGTCAGAACCGTTTCCAGCACCAAAGATTGCAACCAATTGCCATTTAGTGGTAAAGTTGCACCCAAATTAGCAACTCGTCCCAAACTTGTTAGCAGCAAACTAGAAGCACAAATTGCCCCCAATAACTGCGCCATAATATAAATTAATACCCGCCGTTTCGGAAAAAAACCACTAGTCCAAAACGCCAAAGTCACCGCTGGGTTGAAATGTGCGCCGCTCAGATGTCCTATAGAATAAATCAAAGCAGCCACAACCCCACCAAACACAAAGCTAATTCCTAGATGAGTGACAGCACCACCGCTGATGTCATTCACCATCACCGCACCAGTACCCGCAAACACTAAAATAAAAGTACCAATTCCTTCTGCTAATGCTTCTCGCTTACATTGAGAAACTTCCCTGATGAATGATTTCATTTTGGCTTGTGTAAAAGATATCTTTACTTCATATCAAAAATACTTGATGAATTAATTAGATAATAATACATTTTCCAAGATATATCAAAAAAACTTGATTGATTAACAAGCTGAGTCGCAAGAACGCGCCGATAATATTTGATTCAAGCGGCTGTACTCTGCTAAATACTGTTGTAGAGCAGCGAATTGAGACAAGTTGAGACTGTAATAAATCCAGCGTCCTTCTTGACGGGAGTTTACTAAACCCGCTTCTCTCAAGGTTTTCAGGTGAAAAGAAAGCTTTGATTGTCGAAGATTCAACACTTCGCACAAATCGCATACACATAGCTCTTGTGTTTGCAATAGTTCCAAAACCCTCAACCGCAGCGGATCGGAAAGCGCATGAAAACCGGCAACTATATTTGTTTGGGAGGTTTGCATTGAATTTTGACAAGGGTACGTCTCTATTGTGAACCAGAGTTTCATCTGCGGTTATTTTAAAGAAATCTCACGCAAAGGCGCAGAGGCGCAAAGAAGAGGTTTATTGTGAATTAGAAGTTTATCTGCGGTTATTATTTGTTTACGTAATTTTACTACTAAGTCATGATATTTATATAAGTTATATAGACGGCATCGAAAGTAGCGGTAATTACTCAATTGCTGCCTTTATTTGTAGGAGTTACCAATGTCCCACCGTTTGAAAGGGCTTACAGTTACTAGCTTAGTAATTTCTTTAATTTGTCCAGTAGCACTAGCGGCTAATGGCTTAGTCGTTAAGTATACACTCGCACAAACTGCGACAACTTCAAATAGCAAAGCGGAAGCTGACAGGCTGTTTCAAGAGGGTGTGCAGCAGTATCGACTAGGAAAATATCCCCAAGCGCTGCAAACTTATGAAAAAGTGCTGGAAATGCGGCGAAAGTTGGGGGATAAAACGGGAATTGGGCAAACTCTCAATAATATCGGGGAGGTTTATCTAGGTTTGGAGCTAGATGAGAAAGCTTTGGAAGTATTGCAGCAAGCTTCAGCTATTTGGCGGGAATTACCAGACAAGGTGAAAGCGGGAGAAACCCTAGATAATATTGGTGGGGCTTATTTGTTGCAGGAACAATATGATAAAGCCTTGGAAATCTTGCAGCAAGCTTTGGCAATTCGTCGTGAAGTGGGAGACAAAACTGGGGAAGCTAAAACCCTCAGCCGAATAGGGACGGTTTATGATAGAGGTTTCAAACAATATACCAAGGCTTTGGAAACTTTAAACCAAGCTCTGAAGATTCAAGAAGCAGCAGGAGATAAGTTACAAACAGGCTTAACCCTCAACAGGATAGTAGAAGTCTACTTAGATTTGAAAGACTATCCCCGTGCTTTGGAGGTAGCACAAAAAGCATTATCGTTGAACCAAGAGATAAAAAACCGCGCCAGAGAGGGTGAGAGTTTAACGCGAATCGGTATAATTTACTTAGTACAAAATAAATACGATCAAGCCCTACAATTATTACAGCAAGTACTACCTATAACAAGAGAATCGGGAAATCGCTCTCAAGAAAGTCAGATTATCAGACGGATATCGGGCATATACTTCTTGCAAAAGAAAATAGACACTAGCTTAGAATTTGGGCAGCAAGCGTTAGTTTTGGCGCGAGAAAATCAGTTACGCCGCCAAGAGATGAGAGCTTTAGATTGGTTGGTAAGAGTTTATGCACAAAGATTCTCTAACAACAAATTAAAAGGAGATTACACCTCAGTAAAATCAGATGCTACTCGCATTCTTGAATTTACAAAAGCTACCTTAACCCTTGCCAGAGAGTTGAAATTTCGGAAATATGAAGCTGATGCCTTATGGTATATGGGAGCAGCTTATGGCGAATTAAAAGAATATCAAAAAGCGATTGAAGTTTTGCAACAATCGGTCAGCATTGCTAAAGCAATAAAAGACTTAGATAGTGAATCATCGGTTCTTATCTCTCTCAATACTATTTACACTAACCAAGGAGATAACCGCAAAGTAATTGAGGTACAATTACGTCTAGGAGAAATTTATCGAGAGCAAAAAGATAAATTATCTGAAGCAGTTAATTTAATCAGTTTGGGTGCGACCTACAATACTATAAATGAATATCAAAAAGCTGTGGAAGCCTACCAACAAGCTATAGTTGCAGCGCGACAAATCGAAATTGGTAAACTAGCGACAAATTTAGAAGATTATGCATTGTCAGTTGAGTATAGAGCCTTAGATGGATTAAGTCGCAGTTATACAGGTCTTGGACAACTTGACAAAGCTGTTGATTTTGCCCAACAAGCATTGAAATACACTCAAACTATCCGCAAACCGGATTTAGAAGCAAAGGCGTTGCTACGATTAAGTTTTTTATACACCAATAGTATCAAAGATTTTCCGAAAGCGATCGCATTCAGTCAACAAGCTTTAACCATTGCAAGACAAATCAAAGCACCCAACTTAGAAGCAAAGGCATTAGACAACTTAAGCTACGCTTATAACAACCAAGGAAATCAGCAAAAAGCGCTCTTAACCGTAAATCAACTATTAGAAATTGCCAAGCGACTGGAAAACTCCACTCTAGAGCTTGGTGCTTTACGTAAACTTAGTGATATCTATAAAAATCAAGGTAATTACAAACAAGTATTGGAGTTAGCACAGCAACAACTAGCGCTGGTGCAAAAAGCAAAACTTGGAATCTATGAAACTTCTGCTTTAACAAATTTAAGTGAAGGATATCGCTTAACTGGAGATACCACCAAAGCAGTGGAGACAGCGAAGCAAGCCATAACTTTAGCAAAACAACAGAACGCTCCTAATGATGAAGCGATCGCTTTATTAGACCTCAGCCTAGCATACAAACTTCGCGGAGAATACGATTTAGGAATTGAAACAGCGCAAAGTGCCTTAAAGTTATTCCAGACAAAACAATACTTTGGAGGAGAAGTAGCAGCTACGGCTGTAATCAGTGAAATTTATGAGGCTTTGGGAGAATATCAAAAAGTCATTGCAGTTGCCGAACCAGCCCTAAAATTATCGCAGAAAATAGATAATCGCATTTCTAGCGCAGAATTACTAAGTAGCTTAGGTAGTGCTTACACAATTCTCGGTGACTATACAAAAGCGAAAGATTTTCTTGACCAAAGTTTGAAAATTGCCAAAGAATTAAAGAATCCTCGTTTAGAATTAATCGCTCTCGATAGACTAGGTAGCTATTACAGAGAAATTAAAGATTATCAAAAAGCGCTGTCATTCAGCGAAGAAAGTTTAAAAATTGCGAAATCACTTGACAATCCGCCTCTTTTGGTATCTCCTCAAATCACTCTTGGTAATATTTACAACGAATTGGGAGATTACAACAAAGCCAACGAATTCTATCAACAAGCACTCATTACATTGGAAAAACTGAATAACCGTGAAGATAAAGGAGTAGTCTTATTAAATCTAGCTAACATTTCATTTGCTCAAGGGGAACCACAAAAAACTGTGGAGTTCTCCCAACAAGCTTTAACTATTTTCCAAGAAGTCAAATCTCCCCAACTGGAAGCTTTTGCATATCAAATGCTGAGTCTTGGTTACGGTGAATTGGGTAATGATGCGAAAGCAATGGAATCAGCACAAAGCTTTTTAACCTTTTCTCGCAAAGTGCAAAATCCTGTCTTTGAAAAATCAGCACTCAGCAATATTGCAAGTCTGCATCGCAAATTTGGACGCAAAGATGAAGCAATTTCCACTTATAACGCTGCTTTAGCAATTACAGGTGGTAATGCTTACATTTATGCAGGTTTAGCCCGCGTTTACCAAGATAAAAATGATATTAATCAAGCGATTAACTTTTATCAAAAATCTATAGGTGGATTAGAACAAGTTCGGGCAAATATTCAAGGTTTACCACCACAGTTACAAGCATCTTTCTTGCAAGCTACGATTGATTTTGATAAATTCAAAACCTCTGATATTTATGGTCAATTAGCCGTCTTACTCTTAAAACAAGGACGAGTTGAAGAATCCCTACAAATTAGACAACTTGGAGGAATTCAAGAATTACGCGAAGGGATTGTCTTGAGTGAGACGGAGAAAAAAATCATTGCTCAATATGGTAGCTTAATTGCATTTGAACAAAAGCTGGAAGGATGTAGAAAAAATAAGTGTAGTGAATTAAAACAATTACAGACAATTGAAGATGAAATAAGCAATCAATATAACAAGAACTTAGATAAATTAGCAATGGGATTACGCAATCGTTTTGCACAAGATAATAAAGGCTTTTTCGACCCCGAATTAGGTGGCAGAATCCGCGAAATCGTCGAATCTCGACCAGGTACAGTCTTCATTTCTCCCATAGTTTACGATAACAGCATTTGGTTAATCTGGGCTTCTGAAGGTGGTGTTCGCAAAGCTTGGGAAATCAAGAATGTTAGTGAGCAGGAATTGCAAGATGCTGTAAAAGATTTTCGCAATTCCTTAGCAAGATCCTTCACACCCGTTAATCAGGTGCAACAAAAAGGTAAAAAATTATATGATTGGTTAATTAAACCTTTAGAAGGTGAACTGCGTAAAAATAAAATTCAAAACTTAGTTTTTGCACTCGATAGACAAGTGCGCTATGTGCCGATGAGTGCTTTATATGATGGAGAAAAATATCTCGTTGAACGTTACAACGTCTCTGTTGTACCTTCAGCAGCGTTAGTTGATATGAAAGAAAAGCTGCCTCCCGGTACTCAAAATGTCTCTATTTTAGGATTAGGACTTACTAATAAAGTTCCTGGTTTCGATCCTTTACCAAATGTCCAAACAGAGTTAGATGGAATAGTCCGCAAATCAACAACAGATAGCAAAGGTATTTTTTCCGGTAAAGAGTTTTTCAACCAAGCATTTGACTTTGACACGTTGCGAAATAATTTACGCGGTAATCAAATTCTCCACATCGCTACTCATGGAGAATTTGTCTCTGGTAGTGCTGATGCTTCTTATATTGTATTGGGAACTGGGAAAAAGCTACCCATACCGGAAATTACTAATTTGCGAGATTTATATTATGTGCATTTAGTAGTGCTGTCTGCTTGTCAAACCGCAGTTGGTGAGAAGGGACAAGATGGTGTGGAAATTAACAGCATTAGTTCTAAGTTTTTATCACAGGGAACTAAAGCTGTAATTGCTTCGTTGTGGTTAGTGAATGATGAAAGCACTAGTTTATTGATGCAGAATTTTTACGGGAATCTGGCTAAAAGTACTAGCCAAAAACATATTACAAAAGCTGAAGCTTTGCATCAGGCGCAATTGAGCTTACTGTATAGTGGTAAGAATCCGCAACCAAATGATTTTTCGCATCCATATTATTGGGCGCCGTTTATTTTGATTGGTAATGGGTTGTAGTATGAATAAATCTCACGCAAAGGCGCAAAGACGCAAAGAAGAGGGTTATTATGTAGAGACGATCGCTTCTGGCTGATAGCGGATACCGGCTTGCTGAAAACGTCGCATAGCTTCACCCAAGCGATCGCAATCCGCAATCAAACTTATCCGCACGTATCCTTCACCCGCAATTCCAAAAGCGTTACCGGGTGTCAGCACTACACCAGTTTGCTGCAAGACATTCATGGCAAAATCTGTGGAGCCGATACCTGGGGGACACGGAACCCACAGATACATCGTCGCTTTGGTTTTCGGAACATCCCAACCCAATTGTCCTAACTCTTGAATCAAAAAGTCGCGACGGGTACGATAGCGTTGCTGCACTTCATGCAAGTATACATCAGGCAGTTGTAAAGCGGTTTCCGCTGCGGTTTGCAAAGCGGCAAAAATACCATAATCCAAGTTGGTTTTCAGAGTCCGCAAACCTTGAATTATATGGCGATTTCCTACCACAAAACCGACGCGCCAACCTGCCATATTATAGGTTTTAGAAAGGGTGTGAAACTCTACACCGATTTCTTTCGCGCCGGGAATTTCTAACAAACTTGTGGGTTGATACCCATCAAAAGCTAATTCAGCATAACATAAATCGTGTACCAAGATAATTTCGTGTTTGCGGGCGAAGGCGACAATTTCCTCAAAGAATTCGCGGGGGGCAGTGGCACCGGTGGGATTGCTGGGATAATTGAAGTAAAGAATTTTGGCGCTTTGGGCAACGTCATCGGGAATTGCGGCTAAATCAATCAACCAGTCATTTTCTGGTTTGAGAATTAAGCTGTGGACTTTTCCCCCAGCGATCGCAGGTCCGCGAAAATGTGCGGGATAAGCGGGAGAAGGTACCAAAACTAAATCGCCAGGATTTATATAGGCGATCGCTAAATGTGTCAATCCCTCTTTAGAACCAAGTAGCGGCAAAGCCTCGCTATCAGGGTCAAGAGTCACACCATAACGACGATGATACCAATTAGTGATGGCGCGGCGAAAGCTAGCGGTGCCCTCAAACGGTGGATAACCGTGATTGGCGGGATTTTGCAAAGCAGCGATCGCCGCTTCTACAACTGGCTGCGGTGTCGCACCATCGGGGTTTCCCATCCCCAAATCAATCAAATCTAATCCTTGTTCCCGCGCTTTCGCTTTCAGTTCATCTAACCGTGCAAATACGTAAGGTGGGAGTTTTTGTATACGTTCCGCCGGGACAATCCAATCCAAACTCATTCCTGAACCTCGTCAATTCCCCTTGTTGATACCCGCAAAGCTGTACTATCTATTGGTGCAGTGGTGGAAACCATCGCCGCCATCAACTGTTCCAACGCCACTTTAAATGGTAGTCGATGGATGTCAGAATTAGGTGCTAAAGCAATTTCTGCCGCAGTCTGCA
>Ga0136635_10000480_pt1 | contig 11110 bp, 12 predicted proteins | sample AntDrymeUQ852106_2_FD_105495 | JGI IMG/M metagenome (GOLD analysis project Ga0136635, IMG submission 105495) | Polar desert sand microbial communities from Dry Valleys, Antarctica - metaG UQ85 (21.06) | ecosystem: Environmental > Terrestrial > Soil > Desert | place: Antarctica: Dry Valley... | reverse complement strand
GGCAGCCGACTTCACACCCCGAGACTTCCAATCCCGCCTCGACATGAAGGGGTCTTGGTTCGCGCGTCCGGAATCCGCGCTAGCGGATTCCGATCTTGCGCCAGCTAACACCGGCTAAGCTCGCAGCGCGAATGTCGCACGACGCCGACAAGCTCATCCGCCAGCTCTCGCTCGTCGCCTACCTGATGGCCGAGCGCCGTCCTCTGACGGCCAGGGACGTCAAGTCGAACGTCGAGGGCTACAGCGAGATGTCCGACGAGGCCTTCGCCCGACGCTTCTACTCGGATCGCGCCGAGCTGACCGCTCTCGGCGTGCCGCTCCAATCTCAGCGCGACGAGTTCACCGGCGAGGAGCTCTACACGCTTCGCTCGGAGCACTACTTCCTCGACCGGCTCGAGCTCGACGACGATGAGCTCGCAGCGCTCCAGACCGCCCTCTACTACCTCGAGGGAAAGTTCGCCTACGCTGAACCGTTCCGGCTGGCGCTGCAGAACCTCGCGCTCGGGCGCACCGGATTTGCGGAGCCACCGACCGAGACGGCGGAACGCGTCCGCGTGAGCGCGCCCGACTACTCGCCCGAGCTCGCCGGGCGCCTGTCGAAGCTCGAATCCGCGATCTCGAAGCAACGCACGGTGCGTTTCGGCTACTGGAGCCCGAAGCGCACACGCCAGGGTGAGCGCGTTCTCAACCCGTATGCGCTCCGTCTCGACGACGGGAACTGGTACGTGATCGGCCAAGATCTTGACCGAGCAGAAGTGCGAACCTTCAAGGTGTCTCGAATCCGTGGGGACATCCGCTTCGCCACCAGGCGCGAGCGTGACTTCCGCGTTCCTCCGGACTTCGACGTCGAGCAGCACCGAGTGCCGCGACCCTGGCAGATCGGAGAGGCAGTCGGGACTGCACGGATCGCAGTCTCAGATGACACTGCGTGGTGGGTGGCACGCACGCTCTCCGACGCCGGTTCGGTCGAAGACGGCGTCTTCGAGACCGACTTCGCGAATGTCGATCTCCTCGCGGGCTGGGTGCTCCGCCAGAACGGTCGGGCGGTAGCTCTCGAGCCGGAGGAGTTGAAAAACGCCGTGGCTGATGGACTGTCTGTTCTCGTGGAGTCGCACGCGGGAGCTGCACCCGTGCCCGCCGGGCACAAGCGCAGCGACCCGAGACAACCGCTGCCTGAGCGTCCGGCGAGCCCGGTTGCGCCCGAGCGCTTCGGTGTCCTCCAAGCCCTTCTCGCCCAACTTCTCGCGGCCTGCGGCGAAGAGCGTGGCGCCGTGCTGGACGCCGCCGAGCTCGCCGGGCGTATCTCGATCCCGCTCGACGAGCTCCAGGATCATCTCTCGCTACTCAACCTCGTCAACTTCGGTGGAGGGTGCTACGCGGTGTACGCGATGCACGAAGGCGACGTCGTGACAGTCGACAAGGAATTGTACGGGGACGTGTTCCGGAGACCGCCGAAGCTGACGCCTCTCGAGGCGCGCGCAATCCGTCTCGCCATCGAGTACGTCGGTCCGACGATCGCAGCCGATGCCCACACCCAGCTCAAGCGTGTGCGCCGCAAGCTCGAGGAGACATTCGGCCGTTTCGATCTCGCCGCGACGCCCGAGCCACGAGTGGCGCTGGACGAAGAGGCGCTGGTGAAGGTATTGAGCCAGGCTGCCGAGAAGCGCCGCGTGGTCGAGATCGAGTATCTGAAGGAAGGGAACGAGAGCCCGTCGATGCGCCAAGTAGAGCCGTACACGATCGAACGAGAGCTGCCGGTGTGGCGGGTGCACACGTGGGACCGGACTGTCGACGCCGCGCGCACGTTTCGACTCGATCGGATGCGCTCCGCGCGGCTCACGGACGAGCGCTTCGAGCCTCGCGAGGGATTCGATCCGTCGTACCTCACGAATCCCCGTGTTGCCCGGCTCCACCACTCTCCGGCCATCGCTCGCTGGAAGCTCGAACGCGGCGCACGAGCCCTGACCGACGGATCGGCCATAGCGGACGTTCCGTACAAGACCGAGGAGTGGCTCCTGTCGGAAGTGCTAGCCGACCGAGGCGAGACGATCGTGCTCGAGCCTCAGAAGCTGAGGGACGCAGTGGCGAAGCGCGCCCGTCGCCTCCAGCGCGACTCGAGCCGGGTTCCGACGCGCAGCTGAGTCACCACGCCCCGGATGACGGCGACGATTACAGCGTCAGCTCTAGCACTCAGGACGCCGGAAGCGCGATGGTGAACGTCGCGCCCTTCCCAGCGACGGACTCCACGATCAGCTTTCCCCCGTGCGCCTCGACGACCGCGCGCGCGACGGCAAGCCCCAGCCCCGATCCTGAACGCTCGCTGCTCAATCGCACGCCAGGCTCGAAGATCCTCTGTTGCTCGTCAAGCGGAACTCCGGGGCCTTGGTCGACGACCGAGAGCAGCACCTCTGCGCCGGCCCTCCGCGCGTGTACGGCGACCACCACGGCGGGTTCGGCGTGCACGAGCGCATTCGAGACGAGATTGTCCAACGCCTGTCGTAGCCGGAGTGGATCGACGTGGAGCGTAGGCAGGCCATCGTCGACCTGTACCCGCACGTTTCCACCGCCGAGCACCGCCGCCGCAGCCGCCTCTTCGACGAGGCGGCGGATATCGACTTTCTCCCGTCGCACGGACGCGAGCGCAGCGTCCGTCACCAGCCGCTCGATTCCGCGACACGCGGCAACGGCGAGCTCGATGAGCGGGCGACGCGCGGGAGTCTCGAGTCGTTCGTTCACGCACACTTCTGCGATGGCCGCAAGCGCGGCGACCGGGCTCCGGACCTCGTGAACAAGAATCGCCAGCCGTTCGGGGTCTGCATGGGTCATAGGGATCGCTCGTCGAGCCGCATGAGCGCCCACTCCGCTGCCTCGCGAAGCACCGGATCGTCGCTTCCCGCGTACCGTTCGATGGTCGGCACAAGCTCGCGACCTCCCACGTTGCCAGCGGCATGAAGCGCGTTTCTCCGTAACCAACGGGGATCGTTGCGCGGGACGAAGAGTCGATCGAAGTCGGCTACGAGCTCGTCTCCGTCTCGCTCGAGCCAGTCCTCGAGCGAGACCGTGGGCATCGATCCGTCCCCGGCTGCCGAGTGCTCACGCCGCTTCTCGACTCCGCGGTTCCATGGACAGACGTCCTGACAGATGTCGCAGCCGTAAACGCTGTCCCCAAGATCGGCTCTGTACGGCTCTGGAACAGCCGACGGAGCCTGCGTCCAGTAGGAAAGACACTTCGTCGAATCGAGCACGCCTGGCTCATCGAGAGCGCCGGTCGGACACGCGTCGATGCAGAGCCGGCAGGAACCGCAGTCGAGCTCGAGCGGGGCGGTCGGCTCGATGTCCACCTCAGTCACGAGCGTTCCGAGAACCACCCACGACCCGAACCGCCGGGTGATCGCCATCGTGTTCTTGCCGTAGAAAGCAACGCCGGCGCGAACGGCAGCTTCGCGATCGACGTGGTCGTTGGAGTCGACAAGCACGCGGTACGCGCCGCCAAGCCGCCTGCCGAGCTCGTCAAGGCAGTCGCGCAGCTCCGCGTACGTGTCGCGCCATGTGTAGCGAGGCAATCGTCCCTCGTCGGCGCCAGGCTCGGGCCCGGGCTCGTAATAGCAGAGCGCTGCGGAGACGACACTACGCGCGCCCTCCACGAGCGCTTCCGGATGACACGAAATCTCTGGCCGCGCCATCGTGAAGCGCATGTCCGCGAAGAGCCCACGTTCCTTGCGCTCGCGGATGTGCTGCTCGGTGTCCTCGTACGGCGCGACCGCGGCTGCACCGAGGACGTCCAACCCGAGGTCCGCGGCCAGCCGAGTCAGCTCTGCGGCAGTCATGAGAGGATTCTGCCTCGTGAAGGCCGTTCGCATCCACGAGGACGGAGGGCCCGAGGTTCTCCGCTACGAGGACGTTCCCGATCCCGAGCCCCAAGCGGGTGAGGTCCTGGTGGAACTTCGTGCAGCCGGGGTGAACCACCTCGACATCTGGATTCGAAAAGGCCTCCCCTCCGTCCCCAAGCCGCGCATCCTGGGCGCCGACGGGGCAGGAGTCGTTGCAGCGCTCGGCGACGGCGTCGAGGGCTTCGCGGTCGGCGATCGCGTCGTCGTGAACCCGGGCATCGTTCACGACGGCCGCATCACCGTCATCGGCGAGCACACCGACGGAACCTGCTGCGAGCTGAAGGCGATTCCCGCCGCGCAGCTCTACCCACTCGCCGAACAGCTCTCGTTCGAGGAGGGCGCCGCGTTTCCCCTCGTATTCGAGACCGCCTACCGGATGCTCGTGACCAAGGCCGGACTGCGCGAGGGTGAGTGGGTGTTGATCTGGGGCATCGGCGGAGGCGTGGCGCTGGCGGCGTTCGAGCTCTGCCGCGCGCTCGGCGCGCGCGCAATCGTCACGTCGTCGAGGAATGACAAGCTCGAGCGGGCGCGCGGCCTGGGCGCGGACGTCGCCGTCAACCACTCGGAAGACGACGTCGTCGCAGCCGTGAAGGAGGCGACGGGGGGTGCGGGCGCAGCTGTGGTCGTCGAAACGGTCGGCGAGGCGACGTGGGAACGCTCACTCGCCGGTGCAGCGAGCGAAGGCCGCGTCGTCGTCTGTGGAGCAACCTCGGGCCACAGCCCTCCTGCACGCCTCTACCGACTGTGGTGGAAGCAGCTGGTCGTCTACGGATCGACGATGGGGACACCGGCCGACTTCGAGGGCGCCTACGAGCTCATCCGCGAAGGGCGGGCGCGGATTCACGTCGACAGCGTGTTCCCGCTCGCCGACGCCGCGAAGGCCCACGAGCGCCTCGAGTCAGGCGCGCAGTTCGGGAAAGTCGTTCTGAAAATCCCAAGGTAGAAGCGCTGATGCGAACCAGCAGCCCCTGCGGCCGCGAAGCGGCCGCCTTCAGGGATTTTCGCGCGATCGGAATTCACGCTAGTGGATTCCGATCTTGCGCCAGCTAATCAGCCGAAGCCGAGAATGAACTTCGCGTCGTCCGACATGCGATCGGGTGTCCACGGGGGGTCGAACGTGAGCTCCACCGCGGCTTCCTCGACACCGGGCACGGAGCGGGCTACATCGAGGATGCTGTCCGCGATCATGGCTCCTGCCGGACACCCCATCGAGGTGAGGCTGTACAGAACCTTGACCTTCCCTGCGTCGACTTCGACGTCGTACATCAAGCCGAGCTCGACGATGTCCATGCCGAGCTCCGGATCCTCGACCTGGTGCAGCGCTTCGACCACATCTTCGCGTGTAACCACGAGGCCAGTGTAACCAGGAGCGGGACGGACGATGCTGCCTTGTCCTCGCGTTACACGGCGCCGACGAGCTGGTCTGCGCGCCGCAGCACGAGATCCATGACGTCCCCGATCGCCTTGTCGAGCGAGTCGTTGACGATGACGGGGACGTCGTAGCGCCGCGCCCTTTCGACGAGGTAGTCCTGAATCTGCCGGATCTGCGGCAGCGCGTCGAGGTACTTCTCGAGCGGACGCAACCCTTCGGTCGCGTAGTCGCGCACCCAGAAGTGGCCACGGTGCAGGTTCTCGTCCTCGATCGCGACCACACATTGGACGACGAATGCGCCGGGAAACTCGGTCGCGATCATCCCGGGCACGAGATGGACACCTTCGAGAACGAGCGACCAATGCTCCGTCGCCGCACGCTCGAGCGCCGCCTGGACGCCGACCACGACGTTCCTCGTCTGATCGAGGAAACCGAGGATCGCGGCATCGCCGGACTCGTCCTCGTCCGCACGCGTCAACGCCAGGCGCGCCTCGAAGCTCGAGTAGTGAACCGACGGCATGAACTCCTCGGAGAAGAACGCGCGCATCGTCTGACGGATGAAGTCCGTCGACGTGACACGCGTGATCCCGAGCCTGTGCGCCGCCTCCGTGGCGATCGTCGACTTCCCCGTACCCGTTGCACCCCCGACGAGCAGGAGCAGAGGCTGCTCGAGCTGCTGGAGCGCGCTCAACCGCTTGAGACGACCGACGGTGATCGCGGCGTGCTCGTTACCGATGACATCGGCGGCGAGCTCGCCGAGCCGATCGAGGTCGAGGGTCGTGACCCCGCGCTCTGCGAGATCGCGATCCGCTCGATGCGCGATGAGATAGGAGCGCTCCGGGTCGAGTCCCGTGACCACCAGCGCACGGGCCATGAGCCCCTTCGAGAACGGGATCTCGTCGCCCAGCGGCAGCGGTGTCACGTGACGGCGCTCGCTCATAGCCGTATTCGTGACATTTCCAGCACTATCTCGTCAAGGTCCGGATGTCCCGGAAGTGGAACGACGTCGTTTGCCGCGAGCACGACCTCCGCGCCGCGCGTGAGACCGAACTCGGCTACGACATCGACCGCTGCGCCCTTCAACTCGACCAGGAACACGTCTGCAGCGACCTCTTCGAGCTCCGCCTGGAGTGCGGCGCGATCCGCGAGATTGCCGGAGACATGGACGACATCGGCGCCGTGCTCGGTCTCGAGGTGCTCCGCTATCACACCGTGCGCTGCGGGCAACGCGGTACAGAAGTACGCCACCCTCCGTCCTCGTACGCTCGTCATCGGCCGCGGCCGGAGCACGGTCGGCACGACGTCGATCTCGGACGGAACGACTGTCCGTACGGCGTCGTACGTCCGCTCCCACTCCGATCCGGCTTCAGCCATGGTCACGACGACGAGGTCGGCGAGGAGAAGGCGAAAGGCGTTCAAGTACCCGGCCGCGACGGCAGGGCTCTGGTGCCCACCGACGACTGCAATCGTTCTGTCCGTGGCGATCGGGGGCAGCGCTGCGCCGCTGCCGTCGAAGACGACGAGATCGGGGTCGAGCCCGACTGCCACCCGCGCGCCCTCGAGGACGTTCGACGTGAAGACCGCGCCGGCGAGTCCACCGCCGCAGCGTCTGCAACCCACCGTCTCGACGCCCGCCAAAGCAGCCGTCTCGAGATGGTCGGACGCCGCATGGCGTCCCGTTCGGGAGAGCGCGACGAGCGCCTCGACCGTGGGCGGCACGGTGATCGTCTCGGGCTCGGAGGGTCCCCCTCTCCCCATGGCGACGACGACCACTCGGCTTTCGGCCGCGAGCCGTCTCGCCACGTGCCCCGTGACCGCGGTCTTTCCGACGCGCTTGCCCGTGCCGACGACGGCGATCGAGGGAAGCTCGAACGGCGCGAACGTCGGCGGGTCGAACCGGAAGTCCGCGCCGACGTAGGGAACTCGATGGATCAGGACGCGACTAGCGAGCGCGAAGCGCTCGATAGGCCCGAGCACCGGCTCGTCCGAGAGGTCGACGACGATCTCGGGCCGATAGCGCTCGAAGGCGGACTCGACGTCCTCGACGAGAGGCACGCCGTAGCTCTCCCCACCGCGAAGTTTCTCGACGCCTCCGACGAGAACCGCAGCCACGAAGTCGTAGGGAAGCTCGGCGAGCGCCTCGCGGACGACGGGCGAATAGTGCTCGCCGTCGACAATCGCTAGAGCTCTCACGTCTTGGCGGTGATCTCGTCCTCGATCGCGCCCGTGAACTTCGCATATTCGAGTGTGTCGAGCGAGAACGAGACGAGCTTGACCTCATCATGGAAGGGATGCCGGCGCCAGATGTCGACCTTGCGGTTGGCTACCTCGATGACGTTGTAACAGGGCCTCGTATTCCCGCGCAGCCGCAGCGACGAGACGGTGCCGGCATTCACGACGAAGAGATCCTCGAGCCGCCACACGTAGGGCACGTGTTTGTGCCCGGAGAGCACGAGGCGCACTCCCGACCGCTGTAGGCACTCGATCGCATCGCCCGCGTCGTAGACGACGTTCCGTTCCCTCCCGGTGCCGGGCACGGGTAGCAGGTGATGGTGGAGGACGAAGATCTTGAGATCGGAGGCCTCCTGCGAGAACTGCTCCTCGATCCAGAGATAGCGACCCCTCCCGATCTGCCCGTGGTCGAGGTCCGGCTCGCTCGAGTCGACCGCAACGATGGCCACGCCGTTCTTGCGGAGCACCGAATTACGCTCGCCGAACATCTCCTCGAAGTGCACGTAGCCCACGTTGCGGGAGTCGTGGTTTCCAGGCACGACGACGATCGACTGGCAGTCGAGGCGATCCATGTACTCGCGAGCGGTCAGGTACTCGTGCCGGAATCCGAATGTGGTGAGATCTCCGGAGCACACGACGACGTCAGGCTTGAGCTCGTTGATCTCGCCGATCGCGCGTTCCAGCAGGCTGACCTCGAAGTACGGGCCACCGCAGTGGAGATCGGAGATCTGGGCGATTCGAAAGACGCCAGCGGAGCTCGACATGGCCACAGTCTACGAGGGGAGCGGCGTCCGAGGTGGTTGGTACCGTGGCGAAGGTGCCGGTTGAAAGTCCTGTTTTCCAGGCATATTGTGGTTCTCAGCCTCCGCGCTTCGCAAATCGTAGCGAGCTCGAATGCGCCAAGATCCTCGATTACTACGGCATCCGCTGGGACTATGAGCCGCACTCGTTCGTCCTCGAACGCGACGACGCGGGCCGCGTCGTAAGTGCCTTCAGGCCAGACTTCTACCTTCCGGAGCAAGACCTCTTCATCGAAGTCACCGTGATGAAGCAGTCCCTCGTGACACGCAAGAACCGGAAGCTCCGCGAGCTCCGGCGGCTCTATCCCGAGGTGCGGGTCAAGCTGTTCTACCGGCGCGACATCGAGCGGCTGGCGCAGCGCTATCGGTTGCGCCTCGCCTCCTAGTGGTCCGGTGCTGATGAACATCGCATCCGAGCACGGCGAAGTCGGCGCCGTCTACCTGACACGCGAGCAGATCGCTGTGCGCGTCGCGGAGCTCGGAGAGGAGATCGCCCGAGATTACGAGGGGCTCAATCCGATTCTGATCGCACCTCTCAAGTCGAGCGTCGTCTTCCTGGCCGACCTCACGCGCGCGCTTCCGACTCCACACACGCTCGACCTCGTGGAGCTGGCCGCATATACCGGTGCCGACGACGGTGGCGTGCGCCTTCTCAAGGATGTCGACTCGCCCCTCGAGGATCGCCACGTTCTCATCGTCGAAGACGTGGTCGACACGGGACTGACACTGCACTTCCTCTGCAGAACGCTCGCGCTCCGCGATCCCGCGAGCCTCGCAGCGGTGACGCTCCTCGATCGCCCGTACAGGCGCCTCGTCGATGAAGTTCCGCTCCGCTACATCGGCTTCACCGTCCCGGACGAGCTCTATGCCGGCTACGGTCTCGGCCTGGACGAGCACTGGCGCGCGTATCCGGACCTGCACAGCGTTGTCCCGCCCGAGATCTCGGCCGCGCGAGCCGAGGCTGCCGCCTAGGGAACGAGGCCCTCTACAGGTAGAAGAGTGGGTCGACCGCGGCGCCGTTGACTCGCACCTCGAAGTGGAGATGCGGCCCGGACGAGTTGCCTGTCGAGCCCACGAGGGACAACGTCTCGCCCTGCGAGACCTGCTGCCCGACGCCCACGAGGATGGCCGATGCGTGCGCATACGCTGTTGCCAGACCGTTTCCGTGGTCGACGACCACAAGGTTGCCGTATCCGCCGAGCCAGCCCGCGTGGATGACGGTTCCGGCGGCCGCCGCCCAGATCGGCGTTCCCGTGGAGGCGGAGATGTCGATTCCCTCGTGCATACGGCCCCAGCGCCACCCGAAGCCGCTGACGACCGTCCCGTTCACCGGCCAGATGAAGCCCGAGGCCGAAGGCGCGCCGGTCCCCGTGGAACTGGCTCCCGCCTGGGCCTCCCGGATCGCAGCGGCCAGTGACGCGCTCTGCGCGGCGAGCGCCTCGACCTCTTGCAGGTACTCCTCCCGCGTCTCCCGTGAGCTCGCCAGAGCGCTCTGCTTGAGCCTCTGGGCCGCGGCGAGCGTGTCGCGATTCGACGCCAGCTCGCTGCGAACGGTACGAGCCTCGTCGGTGCGGGCCGCGATCACCGACACCGTCGCTGCCGTAAGCCGCTGCGTGTGCTCCGTCGCTCGACGTTTCTCCGCCGCTCGTAACTTCGCGGTCTCCACCTGGCCGGCAATTCGCCGATCCTGCAGCCCGATTCGGTTCACGAACTCGTAGCCGTCGATCAGATCGCCGAACGTCGTCGCGGAGACGAGAACGGAGAGTGCGTCCGGCTCCTCCTCGATGTAGATCGCCCGCACGCGTTCTTCCAGGATCTTGACCGCGCGACGGTACTCGTCCTGGAGCCGGCGTAGGCGTCGGGTTTGCTCGCCCAGAAGCGCGGTGAGCAGTTCGAGTCGGCTTTGCTCGGAGGCGAGCTCTGCCTCGAGGGCGTCAAGACTTCCTTCGGCCTGCTCGACAGCTGACTGTGCGGCTCGGAGCTCGCTCACGACCGCCCCGAGCTGTGAGGTGAGAACGCCCTCCTCGTCCTTTGCCGCCGAGATCTCGGCCTGGAGCTCAGCGATGCGCTGGTCGACCTGTGCCTTCTCGGTCTCCGGATCCTGCCCCGCCGCCGAAGCTGCGAAGACAAGCGCAAGTACGAGCGTGAAGACGACCGGGAGTCGTCGCATAGTCACGAGGTTCGCTCGCCGGTCGGACGTCCCTGCTCTTCGACCCCCACGGCGGGGTGCGCCGCCCCATCGCGTTCGAGATCCTGCAGCGAGCTCGCGGCCTCGCGACGGAGGGGGCCGACGAGCGCTCTGTAGTCGTCGTCGGAGACCGTCCCGGTCCTATGGTCGAACTCGAGCTCCTTGAGGGCAGCGAGAGCCCGGTCGCGCGCCTCGACGAGCTCCAGGCGACGTCGGTCACCAGCGTCGAGCTCATCGAGGGTGTCAGACACCGGCTCCGGATCCCTGAGAAACGGGAGCGCGACGACGACCACACAGGCCACCGCGAGAAGCGCAGCGAGCACCAAGGCCAGCGTCAACGCGTCGCGGGAACGCCGATCTCCCGCGCTCTCTCGACGAGGCGGCGCTGCTCGCGCGCGTCCGGCCATAACGTAATGAGGGAGCCGAGGAGGAACACGAGCCCGGCGATCCAGATGAGGTTCACCAACGGCTTCACGAAGACGCGGAAGTACACCGCGCCGTCCGGGTCGATCTGCTCTGCGATGACGAAGAGGTCCTCTCCCGTCAGCGGATCGCTGCGTATCCCGACCTCGTTCGAGACCTGCTCCTCGATCGTGTACGCGTTCTTTCCGGCCTCGAGCGTTCCCAG
>Ga0136635_10000479_pt1 | contig 11113 bp, 6 predicted proteins | sample AntDrymeUQ852106_2_FD_105495 | JGI IMG/M metagenome (GOLD analysis project Ga0136635, IMG submission 105495) | Polar desert sand microbial communities from Dry Valleys, Antarctica - metaG UQ85 (21.06) | ecosystem: Environmental > Terrestrial > Soil > Desert | place: Antarctica: Dry Valley... | reverse complement strand
TATAGTCCCTTCAACAGACAATCAGAGAACTGCACTACACTTCTTACCGGAGACTCCCCAGCATCGCCTTTATCATTGTGAGCTTACCTCTACCAATTTTCCAGCCCGTCGCGTAAAGCTAACATTTTGCCTGGAAAAACCTTGTTTGTGGTTGACCAACCAAAAAATGCTGGGTCTTTTTCCCCTTAATTACTCAAGCTAAATTCTAACTTCTTCTTAAAGAATAATGACTATCTTTTTTATACATCCAGTAGGAGTTTAGGATGTCAAAAAAATTACCATCAAATAATTCCTTACGAGCTATTCTGGTTGCGTTGACGATTGGATTTGTTGGATGTGGAAATCAAGCTGCAAAAACTACATTCACTCAAACGACCACTCAGGTAAATGAAAATCTTCCCCAAGTTGTAGCAACTACAAGCGTACTATGTGACTTAACCAGACAAGTTGCCGGGAATACAGTTAACCTCACCTGTTTAATTTCTCCTACTGCCAACCCCGAATTTTATAAACCAAAACCGGAAGATCGTAAAGCCATTGAGCAAGCTAATCTTATTCTCTATACGGGTTATAATTTTGAACCAAATCTGATCAAATTAATTAAAGCAACTAAAAACCCTGCACGGAAAATAGCCGTCGGTCAACTTGCGGTGTCTAAGCCACAAAAGTTTCAGGAACGCGGCAAGAGAGTCACTGATCCTCATCTTTGGCACAATACTAAGAATGCTATCAAGATGGTAGAAGTAATTAATAGCAACTTGAGAAAATTAGAATCTAGTGAAGCAGAGGCTTATACCAGCAATACCAGAAAAATCACAAATGAACTTACTCAATTAGATAGGTGGATTAAGTCAAGAATTACCAGTATTCCTGCCAAACAACGCAAGTTAGTTACAACCTCTGATGCACTGGGTTATTACGCTAAAGCATACGCTATTTCATTGGCAGGGGGTTTGGAAGGTATTGGTAGTGAGAAACAACTAACAGCATCACGAGTGAAAAATCTGGTTATAAATATTAAGCGGGCTAAAGTTTCAACAATCTTTCCTGAGGCGGCAATTAGCCCTGATTTGATTGAATCTATAGCCACAGAAGCTAAAGTGAAAGTTTCCGAAAGGAAGTTGTATGCTGAGGGACTTGGTGAACTAGGAAGCGACGGGGACACTTATCAGAAAATGATGATTGCCAATACACGCACAATTGTGGAAGGGCTAGGAGGGACGTATTTGATGTTTGAAGCGCGATCTGCTGAGTAGATAACTGGTGTTTGAAGACGCGATTTATCGCGTCTCTAAAGGCTGATGGCCAATCAACTTCAAATGATTTTTGATGCCCTATTTGATCACTCCGACTCCTCTTGCAGAATGCCTATGAGTCCAACGGTCGAGTGAGAAAAGTTTTTCTCTCTCGACAATTAATCCACCCTGCTTTTTAAGGGCAGTTAGGGGGGTTAGGGGGGATCGAAGTTTCAGGTTTTGAGTGCGTAAGTCTTGTGCTACACTGATTGAGTTTTTTTAGTCAATCAAACTGTGTACACTACTGAGAATTCAGGAGCAAAGCTAGAGATTCCGAAAACTCCGGTCAGAATTTAGAAGTAAAATAACGTGAATTCAACGGCTCATATAGAACTCATGTTAAAACAGGTTTTATACCTGGTTTTGAGACTTAGGCTGTGGACTTCACCAACTTAAAATCCGCTTTATATACACAATCCCATTACCCATTCTTAAATATCAGCCTTTATCCTGAGTTTTGTGGCTAATCTTAAGGTGATCAAAAAATGGTATTAAGAAAAGTTTTTCTTGCCGCTATTGGAGTGCTAATAGCAATAGTAGTTGGCAGTTTGACACAGCTAAAAGGAATTGCCCAATCTCCCACGGATCTAGATTTGGCTGTTTATCATGCTCCAATTCACTATCAAGACACAGACAGCACTAAATACAGTGGAGACTATATCACACGGTTTGATTATGATCAAGACTGGCGAGCAACAAATAACTGGGACAACCTTCAGCAATTTGCTTTGAATGCTCATGCTTACTATTCCGTGGTCGAGACTTGTACTCATAGGTTCATCACCTATTCCTTTTTTCATCCTCAAGACTGGACTGATATTCCCTTCGACCAAGAACACGAAAATGATTTAGAGGGCTTGCTGGCGATCGTTCGTAAGGATGGTTCAACTTTTGGCAAGCCAGAAGGTATGGTGACTGTATTTCATAATGACTTCTACTCCTACACGCCAGTTGGTAGCCCCTTGCGAAGTGGTACACAAAATATTGATGGCACACTTACCATGAGCAGTTATAACGGTTCACAGCATCCGTCGACGACTCAGGAAGCTAAAGGTCATGGCTTAAAAGCTTGGCCTAACGCTGGGAATTTTAAAGGAGCCAGCAATGAGGATGGGATTATTTACTACCCTTCTAAAACTATCACCGAACTTCCTAGTTCTGGAAACGATCGCAACGTCCAATATTTGTTGCTTGATGTATTTGCTCCTAGTGGAGTGTGGCAGCATCAATTAAATGAAGCTTCTTTATCAAGTTCTTCCGCGTTGACTTTTGCTAGTTGGGGGACATTCAAAGGCGACTCTAGTGGTGGGTGTGGCGCTGGTGCACCAACTTGCAGTACAAATTCCGCTAATGCACCTTGGGGCTGGGATGATTCTAATGATGGTGCGGTGTACAAGGGTGAAATGGCTTTAGATCCCGCTCACTTAACTGATGTTTACTTTGATGGTCTTGGTAACTTTGATACGACGTATATCCGTAACCAATTTATCCAGGGTTTAAAAGATCGGGGATATAATTCCGCAAATCTTCCTCAAGGTTGGCCTACTCAAATCAATCTTAATGTTCTTAGTGGCAAGCTCAAAAACCAATGCTCGTAATACCGATTACCTGTGAGGTTACATAGAACAAGGGGCTTACTTAAGCCCCTTGTGTCACCAAGCTTGATTTTGTGCAGTTTCATAAAAATAGGACTTACGCATTGACAGACATAACTAAATATGCGTTACCTCTGGTTACAAGGCTCTGCCTTGTAATGCTCTTGTGGGAGGCTCTGCCTCCTGTCAAACTGGGAGGCAGAGCCTCCGAGTGATCACATACCCAGGCTTTGCCTGGGAACGAGGCAGGGCAAGACTTTTATCTTAATAAGCTTCATATCCAGATGATGCTTAATTTGTAAAGTGCGTAAGTCCTAAAAAAGCCTAAATCTGCGATCGCTTCAGCCATCAAATCTTCTTCCTGTTCAATATCATTTAACTCTTCGTCAGATACGTCGAGTTCTTTCTTCGGAAGGACTCGCCTAGCCTTTCTGTCGGAAATTTCAACAATATTCGTCTTATCCCTTTTAATTTCTTCAATGCCTTTGATATCATGTCCGACTTAGGTGATTTCTAATGAAAAAAATACCTATATTGACGAGTTTCGGCTTCTCTGCGAGATGCTACGCAAACGCTCAACTCTCGACCACTAAGTTGGTTGAGCGAAGCGATGCACTGAGCTTGCCGTTCGCGCAGCGTCTCGTAGAGAAGTGTTGAAACCAACGGCTATGGTAAATTTATTACTAGAATTCACCTTAATACTTATGTCATTGCCACGCGACCCTCGCAATGATACAAGTATTCAGTCGAACATGATATGATTAGTTAGAGCGTCTTTTTTAAAACAGTCCTAACTGTATTGACTGGTTTTTATCAGCATTTTCTGATCCTATTGGTGGTAAACCTGTTGTAGGTTCAACAACCAAAGAAGCATTTTCTTCAAATCTTAGTTTTGAGCTTCTCATATAGTCTTCATCAATCTCAAAAGCTAACCAGCGTCTTTGTAAAGTTTCTGCAACTCGACCTGTCATATTAGAACCAGCGAAAGGTTCTAAAACAATATCGCCTGGTTCTGTACAAAGGTTAATCACAAACTCTGGTAAAGCTTGAGGAAATCTTGCCGGGTGTAGCTTAAAACCTTCTTCTTTACAACGCCTTTGGTAATAATCCTTAGAAGCAGTATTCGAGGCAGAAATCACATTCACAGGCTGGACTAAATCTTCAAATAAAGTTTCTTCTACAATAAAGAGTTATAATTAAGTCTCATGTCAACTTTTTTAGTACGAATGTACGCTCCACCAAGGCAGTATGACCTATAAAAACATAAGTTTTCCAGTAGAACCGAAAGCTTTAATGCAAACCGATATTGTCTTAGAAGTTTTATTTTGAAAGCTAAAGTGTTGGTCGTTTACTTTCGAGAATTTCTGTTGCTTTTTGGGCAGAAAGCGGTCGGTAGAATAGGAAGCCCTGGACATCCTCGCAGTTGATAGATTTCAAAAACTCCAGTTCCTCTTCCTTCTCTACCCCTTCGGCTGTCAGCCTCAATCCCAAGCTCTGCCCCAAGCTAACTATGGCTTTAACAATATGAGCTACTTTGACATCTTGCGTCAAAGCTTGGACGAAAGATTTGTCGATTTTCAGATTGTGGAGTGGCAAAAGCTGTAGGCGCGAGAGGGAAGAATGACCAGTACCAAAGTCATCGATGGAGATGTGAACGCCCATTTGCTGTAGTTCATGTAATACCATTCTAGTGAAGTCTAGATCCTCAATGATCGTGCTTTCGGTAATTTCTAACTCCAAAAAGTGTGGCTCCAGCCCTGTTTGTTCTAAAATTTTAGCTATAGTCTCCAGCAAATTGGGTTGACGGAACTGCTTAAGAGAAAAATTAACGGCGATCGTCAGGGGTGGTAATCCTGCATCTTGCCAGGCTTTATTTTGGCTACAGGCTGTCCGCAGCACCCATTCGCCTATGGGAATAATTAATCCACTTTCTTCAGCGAGGGGAATGAAGACATCGGGCGCGACCAATCCCATCTCTGGGTGCTGCCAACGCAACAGTGCTTCCATACCATTAATTTGTTCTGTAGCAATGTTCACACGAGGTTGATAATGCACCGAAAATTCTTTGCGTTCTAAGGCATAGCGCAAGCTCTTCTCTAAAGTCAGGAGTTCAGGATTCTTGGCGCTCAGGGAAACACTATAAAATTGATAGTTATTCCGCCCTTTGTCTTTAGCGTGGTACAAAGCAGCATCAGCGTGCTGAATTAGGATTTCAGCGTCAGGACTGTTGTGATCAAGTAACGCAATCCCAAGGCTAGCACTTATATAAAGTTCATGCCCTTGGAGATAGAACGCATCCTCTAACATTTGTAAGATTCTCTGCGCCACCTGGGTTACCTCTTCGATATTACTCACTTGGGGAAGTAAAATAATGAATTCATCGCCTCCCCAACGAGCTATAGTATCTCCCTCTCTAAGCGAGTCTTTTAATCTTTGAGCAACGCTTTGTAATAACTGGTCTCCCAGTGTATGCCCCAGAGTGTCATTGATGACCTTAAAGCGATCCAAGTCGAGGAAGATCACAGCTAAAGTTTCCCCATTCCGAGTTGTGTTGGACAGGGTTTGGCCAAGCATCTCGTTAAATAGTAGGCGATTGGGTAACCCTGTCAGCATGTCATGGAGGGCTTGATAGCGAATCTTTTCTTCTACCTGCTGACGCTGCCGCGCACCAGTGATACTGGCAGCCATCGTCAAAAGGGTAGATTCTTCGTGTTTTGACCAATGACGCTCAAAGGTGCAGTCTGCCAAGCCAAGGTAACCCCAGAATTTATTCTCTAACCGGAGAGGCACTAGTAGCAGCGATTGAATGCCATCTCGAATCAGAAATTCTTGTTCAGCGACAGGAAATTTTTGGGTGAGTCCGCTAATCGACTGACCGCTAGAGAGAACAGCGTACCAACGGGCTAATCCAGAAGCTTGATAAGGCTGATTCTGCCAATGGTGCTGGGTAGATTTAATAAAAGAGTGCGTCCATTCAAACCGTAGGCTGACTGCTATTTCTTCTGTAATAGGATGGGGATGGTTCTGAAAGAGATAGGCACGATCTGCCTTGGCAGCTTCGCCCAGTACAGCTAGAGCGAGATCAATACCAGTTTCATAATTCATCTCCCCTAGCAAATAATTGGCGGCTTCTGCAACTGCTTGTAGCAAGCGATCGCGCTGACGCAGTTCGGCTGTGGCTTGTTTTTGCTCTGTAATATCCCTAATAATAAAAGTTCTAATTAAATCACTTTCAGGAAGGTAAAGAACGGATTGTTCAAAAACTTCTGTGCCTACTTCCACCTCTCGTACAAAAGAATTTTTTTCTAGATTCTTAACTGCACTCAGGAGTCCTGTTAAAATAGGGTGTTTAATCCCAACTTCCCTGAGTTTGGGAAACTTGAGAGCTGCGGCTGGATTAAGATAAGTCACTTTTCCCTCCAAATCCATCTCGATAATTGGATTGGGGATGAGTTCAGGGAAAGATGCTAGGCGAGCTAGGGCGGATTCACTAGCTGTTTCAAAGGTGGAATCAATAGCTAGGGTTTGAAAAGGATTGGCAGGACTGGCCTGCTCTGACAGGAAATCAGATAAGTCTTCAACATTACAAGATTCAGAAAATGCTTTTTCTGAGAGATTGGAAATAGCATAATATTTAGCTTGAGCTTGATTATTGCCAAACGCAATGACATCTCCGTGTCTGAGGTTGTGAGAGAAGCATTTAGTGCCATTCACGAATAAGCCATTAGTACTTCCTTTTCCCTTGTAGTTGCCATCAATAATCTGGAAGCCGTATTGGTCAATCTCTGGAACAGTTACTCTCAATAAAATTGCATGTTGCATTGATACCGACCGGGAAGCTAGGACAATAGTATTTGCGGAATGCCGTCCCAGAGAATAAGTAGTTTCTTGCAAGGGGACAGTTCGTCGCCCTTGCAGGTCTTGAATGACCAACATATGGCGTATCTTTTCCCGCTCATTTCCTAGCATGGCTGTTCCTCAAATTCTCATATTTTTATGTCTTAGTCTGAAAAATACTACTCTCATAAGTTCAGCCTGAAAAGCTGCACTTATGGGAAAATTTGCTCAATTAAAGTTGTCACTGTCTAGTGATCCCAAAATTTGTATGAGGGTGCAAACCAGCCCTTCTCTTTATGATTGACCTTTTAGAATGAGATGGCTAATTGTTCAATTAGTTTTTGCAGTAGAAGTTCTAGCTGTTTTCTCCACTCATATATAAGTAATAAACTTTATCCCTTCGTCTATATCATCCAATCTTGTCTTTCTTAGGATACCCAGAATTAAATCAAACACCGGATAGAAGACATGGTATATTTGCGGATTTTTATTCTGAGTCATGGGGAAATTCTAGATTATATAAATAACCTGTGTCCGTTCGCTCAATTTTGAGGGGTGAGGGATAATTATGTTTTGCAGAGCTGGGAATGTAGCTGATAGAGAGACTCAGGTATTTTCATTAACGAAAGAATCTGTTTTTGAAGCTCGTTTATGGGCGTAACGAAGATAGTAAAATCTGGGGGAATGAACCCCTAAATTTTAAAAAGGATTATAAAGTAAACTAAAATACAGACCATTTTCTTGCAATGTTCTCTCATTTGAGTTAACAGATACTAAAGGAATGCCCCAGTCAAGGCGAAGGGTGAAGCGATCGCCTTGTGACCAACGCAACCCCAAACCAACGGCAGCTAGAGTATTAGGGTCGGGATTCTCTCTACCAGAACTATTCCAGCCAACACCAAAATCCACAAAGGGGACGACCTGTAAGGTACTATCTAGCTGAGGTAAGCGCAGAATCGGTATTTGAACTTCAGCAGAAACAAAAGTGGCATTATCCGTCAGCAGGTAATCTTGACGATAGCCCCGAATGCTATCCTGCCCACCTAAACCAAATTGCTCTAAAGGTAAAAGTGTTCTGGATGCTAGTTGTGTATTTAAACGTAATAACAATAAGGTTTCAGGAGCTAAAAGGCGTACCCACTGCGCTTGTCCTTGCCAAGCAAAAAAACGGCTATCGGGAGGATTTTGATTAATCGTGGCATTCAACGCACCGATACCTAAACTAAATTGAGAGCGTAGGGCGATCACTTCACGGCTGTTACGAGAAGTCCATTCTTGAAAAAATCGCAACGCAGATACCCTGGTGCGTCCCTGTTCATCAGCGCCTAAACTGGGGAAAGGGATTCGTTCTATGTCGATATAAGAGGCTTCACTTTCCCGTCGAGAGGCTGTCAACCCAAGGGCAAATTCTTGTGTAGGAGTTTGAATTATTGGCTGGCGGAATGTTAGTTCATAATAGCGAGAATCCGATTGGATATCTAAAACGTTGAAAGGACGTTCAATGACATTGCTCGATGTGATGCCATAGTTGAAGGTAAACGTTCCATTGCGGGGATTGAGGGGCAATGTGTAGCTGGTGTCAAAGGAGTTGCTACCATCGGTATTAGTGTAAGCTACACCTAGAGCATCTCCCAGTCCCAATAAGTTGGCTTCATTCAATTGTAATCCGCGTCGGAAGCTACCAACACTAGGCGATCGCCCATTATCAAGAACTATTTGGCTACTAAAAGTTTTTGCCTCACGGATCTTGACTTCTAACAGATTTGTACCAGTCCGCGATCCTGCCGAGAGTTCAGCAGTCACGTTTTCAATTAAAGGATTAAGTTGCAAAAGTTGCAGTGCCTCTAGTAAACGCTGCCGCTTCAGAGGTGCTGATGTAGATATTGCTAGTCGGCTGCGGACATAATTAGAATTCAACCGCCGAGTACCAGTTACCTGGATGTCTTCCAATTTACCTTCGATTATCTGAATTTTGACGACACCGGATTGAATTGTTTGAGGTGGGATATAGGCGCCAGAGGTAATGTAACCATTTTTGACGTATAGTTCGGTGATTTTGGAGCGTGCCTGATACACTTCAGTCAGCGAAATCGGTCGTTTGGTAAATTCAGCAGTGGCTTGTGCTAACTCTTCAGGACTAAAAACTGTGCTACCAATCACTTCAAACCGTTCAACAGTAATAGTTTGAGGAAAATTGCTAGGTAGTGGTTCCTCCGGTGTGGGAGTTGGGGTAGAAGGTGGAAGTAGTTCTGCTGGTGGGGGAAGTGGCTGTGGCAGTTCAGGTGAGGGAAGTGGTGAAGGTGCAGGTGGTTGAATATCCTGTGGTGGTGGGAGTTGTTGCGACAGGATGAAATTACTAGTTGGTAATTGTGTAGTATCAACAGCGTGAGCTTTCAGTGTACTGGAAGATATGCTGTTGAACAATACAACCATACTCAGAGGTAAGCAGGACACTATAAAATTCTGAGGATATTTATCAATCATCAAACTGGACTATTTTTTGTCAGAAACTATGGAATTATACGGGGACTGCCTTCAGATGTGAATCTTACTTCATCTTTTGTCGCTAAAGTTGATATCTCCAAGAAATCTCAATCTAAAAGCTAAATCAGCTGGTTATTGCAGACTTAAAAGGATCTCAATGTCTCTTGTGTTCAATTCATCTTTTGGTTCTTCTAAGGTATTGTCATTGCGCTCGCAACATTTATGCTGTTAACAATTCAACTGAGCAAGAGTTTTAAGTATAATTTTATATACTTATTGCACTTGTTATACACGTCAAATTTCGGAGGAAACACAAGTAAAAACAATTGCGATCGCTTTTGGGCTAGTCGATGAGTGTATCCAATTATCCTTGATGGGAACCGACAAGAGCGATCGCATCCATGCCAGTTCCTACAACTCAACTGGCTCCCCCCATGAGCGAAAAGGTTCCCTGTTCTACCTCCTGCTAGCTCAATTCCTGGTTTTATGAAAATCTCGCCGTCTACGCCCATTTTCAAACAAGGGTTTTCGCAATGGTACTACCTCAGCTTCACTACTTTCGCGTGCTACCCTAATCAGCAATCCAGTAGCTATTAAACTGGCAATCATGGAATTACCACCATAACTAAACATGGGCAAAGGCAAGCCAGTGGTTGGTAAAGAACCTGTAGCAACACCAATGTGCAGCAATGATTGTCCGATCATCAAAATCGTCACACCGATCGCCACCAATCGATGTACTATATTTTTAGCTTTCAGCGCCACAATTAATCCGAGAGTGGCGAATGTAGCTAAAAGTGCCAACAGCACCATACTGCCAACAAAGCCAAACTCTTCAGCGAACACGGAAAAAATAAAATCGGTGTCCTGAATTGGTAAATAAAATAGCTTTTGTTGGGAAAGCCCAAATCCGGCTCCCCAAGTTCTACCAGAACCTATGGCTAGTAGACTTTGCACTAACTGGTAGCCATCTCCCGTAGCGTCAGCCCAAGGATTGAGGAATGACATCACCCGCCTACGCTGGTACTCTTTAATGCTAATACTGAGTATTGCCAACATCACCCCGCCAATTGCTGTTCCTCCCAGGTACTTGTAAGGTAAACCAGCTGCTAAAGCAATTAGCCAGATAGTCATGCCGCAAAGTGCCGTTGTACTCAAGTTAGGCTGGGCAAGAATTCCTAAAAGTACCAGACCGAAAATACCCAACCAAGTGAAGCGAACCCGCCAACTGATTCCTTCCCACAGACCGAAAAGCCGCGCACTTTGCAGCACCAAAAAGGGTTTAATCAATTCTGAGGGTTGAATTGGAATTGGCCCAATTGCTATCCAACGCGCTGCGTCAAAAGCCTTCTTTCCCAATCCTGGGATCAATGTAATAAAAATTAATGCCAAAAACAATAACAAAAACCAATGAGATAGTCCCAAAATTTTCTGTAATGGCAAATTAACAATAATATTGAATCCGATTAAGGAAACTAACACCCAAAGCAGTTGACGCTTAAAGTAGTACAACCCATCATTATGACGGGCGTCAGCGACAGGATAAGATGCTGAAAATAGCATGATCAAGCCGACGAACAGCCAAATCAACGTTAACCAGCGTAACAACCGCGCTTCTAATGCCCAGTTGGAGACTGAACTATCAAAAATTGGAATCAGACGGCGTAGATTCACGAGCAGTACAGGTAAAAAGTTAGGAATTAGGAGTTAGAAATAAAACTCATAAATCATAACTTATAACTCATAAGTAGGCTTTACAACCATAAATCTTAGAGTTGTCAACTTCAATACACCGCTCGATCTTTGGGCTACGGTGTACACACAAGTCGAAAAAAGCTCGATTTCCCATTGTTCTCTCGTTCCCATGCTCTGCATGGGAATGGCTGATTAGAGGCTCTGCCT
>Ga0136635_10000478_pt1 | contig 11117 bp, 10 predicted proteins | sample AntDrymeUQ852106_2_FD_105495 | JGI IMG/M metagenome (GOLD analysis project Ga0136635, IMG submission 105495) | Polar desert sand microbial communities from Dry Valleys, Antarctica - metaG UQ85 (21.06) | ecosystem: Environmental > Terrestrial > Soil > Desert | place: Antarctica: Dry Valley... | reverse complement strand
GTCGGCGACGCCCGGGTCGTGCTCCTTGCTGGGGAGGGCGAGAGCTTCTGCGCCGGCGCCGACATCGAATGGCAGCGCTCGGCGATCGAACTCTCCTTCGACGAGAACGTGGATGACGCGATGCGCCTCTTCGGGATGATGCAGGCGGTCAACGACTGTCCGGCGCCGGTCGTCGCCCGGATTCAGGGCTACGCGCTCGGCGGCGGCTCCGGCCTTGCTGCCGCAGTCGACATCGCGATCGCCGCCGAGGACGCGGTCTTCGGGTTCTCGGAGGTCAAGCTCGGGATCGTCCCGGCCGTGATCTCGCCGTTCGTGCTGCCGAAGATCGGAGAGAGCGCGGCGCGCCGCCTCTTCCTTACGGGCGAGCGCTTCGACGCGGAAACCGCGCTGCGGATCGGACTCGTGCACGAGGTTGCCGCCGATCTCGACGGCGCGGTCGAACGAGTCGTCGACGAGCTTCTCGGGTCAGGGCCGCAGGCGACGCGGGAGGCCAAACGCCTGATTCGGATGGGGCCCCAGGGCGAGGAGGCCGCCCAGCTCGCCGCTCGTCTACGTGCGAGCGAGGAGGGCCAGGACGGGCTCCGGGCGTTTCTCGAACGGCGCAAGCCGTCCTGGATGGAGTGACGTCCGGTGCGTCTGGCAGTCTGTCGCCTGTCATGGCAACATCGATCTCCGACCTGACGTACGACCTCTCGCTGCGCTCGCTTGCTCAACAGGAAGCGTCATTGAACGAGCTGCGGAGCAGGACGGGCGTGCTGCTGGCCGCCACCGCGATTGCGATCGCCCTGCTCGGAGGTCGCTCGCTCGACGACGGCGCTCGCACAGCCCTCGACCTCGCCGGTGTGGCGCTCGCAGTGGTCAGCTTCCTCCTGAGCGTGTTCATCCTCGCGCCGAAGCAGCGGTACATCGCCACCGCGGACGCTGCAGCCGTCCACGAGTACCTCAGGCAAAAAGGCGCCGATGTCACCGAGGCGATGGAGGGGCTCGTCTACTCCAACCGCGAGGTCTGGGAGGAAAACCAGGCGATCGTCGACGGACTCGTCCGCGCGTACCGATGGGCATGTCTGACCCTCGTCGGCGCGGTCGTGCTCTGGTCGATGGCATTGGCGATACAGTGAGATGGGTCATGGGAGATAGGCCGGATTCCTCTCGTTCTACGCCGCTGGCGCTGCCGCGTGAGCTCTACCTTCCGGAGACCGGGCCTGCGCCGACGAAAGTGCGCCGTCCCAAGCACGTGCTGCCGATTCCGCCAGAGCTCTATGTGCGGGAGAACGATCGGCGTCAGCAGAACGACAAGAAGTAGCGGCTGACCGCCAGTGCGGCGGCTTCTCTTCCTCGTCGGCGGAATCGTCTTCGTCGACACGATGTTCTTCGCTGCGCTGACCCCGCTCCTGCCGGACTACGCGGAGGAGTTCAGCCTGTCCAAGGCGGGCGCAGGGGTACTCACTGCCGCCTACCCCGCAGGAGCGCTCATCGGCGGGATCCCCGGAGGGATCGCGGCGGCGCGACTCGGGGCGCGTGCGACAGCGATCGCCGGGCTCCTGATCATCGCGGTGACGACGTTCGTCTTCGCGACCGGAGACTCGATCGTGGTTCTCGACGTGTCGCGCTTCGTTCAGGGCTTTGGAAGCGCGCTCGCCTGGACCGCCGGCCTCGCCTGGCTCGTCAGCGAAGCTCCGGCAGAGCGCCGTGGCCAGACGATCGGAACCGCGATGGCGGCCGCGATCGTCGGCGCGCTGTTCGGGCCCGTTCTCGGCGGGATCGCCGCCGTCGTCGGTCAGGGGCTCGCGTTCGGCGCCGCAGGACTCATCGCAATCGCTCTCGCCGTCTGGGCGGCGCTGACCCATACGCCTCCGACGACCAAGCCGCAACCGCTCAGCGTCTTCCTCCGGGCTCTCGGGAACCGCCGGATTGCCCTGTGCGTGTGGCTCGTCCTCCTCCCCGCTCTGCTCTTCGGGACACTCGGGGTCCTTGCGCCGCTGAGGCTCGAGGAGCTCGGCTTCGGCGCAGTCGCGATCGGCGTGCTGTGGCTCTGCACCGCCGCGTTCGAGGCCGTCATCAATCCGCTGTTCGGCCGGCTCTCCGATCGCGTCGGCCGCTTCGGCCCGATGCGGGCGTCGGTCCTGGCAGCCGCCATCGTCACCGTCCTGCTGCCCTGGCCCGGCCGGAGCTTTCTCCTTGCGGGACTGGTCGTTCTCGCCGGGATCTCGTTCGGAAGCTTCTGGACGCCGGCCATGGCGCTGCTCTCCGACGAGGCAGCGGAGCGAGGCCTCGAGTACGCGTACGCGTTCGCCTTGATCAACCTGGCCTGGGCACCGGGGCACGCGATCGGGTCGGCGGGGGGCGGCGCGCTCGCCCATGTGACGAGCGACGCAGTCCCCTATCTGCTCTCGTCGGGCGCATGCCTGCTTACGTTCGTGCTGCTTTGGCGATCCAGAAGCTCCTCGTAGCGAACCGCGGCGAGATCGCGCTGCGGATCTTCCGCGCAGCGCGCGATTCGGGAATCGGAACCGTGGCCGTCGTCGCACCGGACGACCGAGGCTCCTTGCACGCGCGCTCGGCGGACGAGACGGTGGAGATCCGGAGCTACCTCGACTCGGAGGAGCACATCCGGGCGGCGAAAGCGAGCGGGGCCGACGCCGTCCACCCCGGCTACGGCTTTCTCGCGGAGAACCCTGACTTCGCGAAGGCAGTCGGAGCCGCAGGGCTCGTGTTCGTGGGGCCGACGCCCGAGGCTTTGCGCCTGGGCGGCGACAAGCTGGAGGCGAAGCGGATCGCGAAGGAGACGGGCGTCCCGGTCGTGCCGACCGGCGAGCCGGACGAGGTCGGCTTCCCGTTGATGATCAAGGCTGCGGCAGGTGGCGGCGGCCGCGGGATGCGCGTCGTTCGCGACGCGAGCGAGCTCGAGGACGCCCTCGATGCAGCGAGGCGCGAGGCGAAGGCGGCATTCGGCGACGACCGGGTGTTCTGCGAGCGCTACGTCGAGCGGCCGCGCCACGTGGAGATCCAGCTCCTCGGCGACGGGAAGACGGTCGTGGCGCTCGGCGAGCGCGAATGCTCGGTTCAGCGGCGCCATCAAAAGGTGCTTGAGGAGTCTCCGTCAACCGCGCTCGACTCGTCGCTCCGGAAGGAGATGAGCGATGCGGCGGTCCGCTTCGCAGAGGCGATCGGCTACCGGAGCGCAGGCACGGCCGAGTTCATGCTCTCCGGGCGGGACTTCTTCTTCCTGGAGCTGAACGGCCGGATCCAGGTCGAGCACCCCGTCACCGAGCTGGTCACCGGAATCGACCTGGTCACCGCTCAGATTCGGATCGCAGGCGGCGAACCGCTGGAGCTGGGCAACACGGTGGCTCTCGACGGCCACGCCGTGGAGGTTCGGCTGTACGCGGAGGATCCGAAGACGTTTCTCCCCCAGGCCGGGCGGATCGAGCGGCTTCGGCTTCCCGCCGGGATCCGTGTCGACGCGGGCGTCGAGGAGGGAGACGAGGTCGGTGTCGGGTACGACCCAATGATCGCGAAGCTCATCGCGCACGGGCCGACGAGAGACGAAGCGCTCGCGCGGCTCCGCGATGCGCTGGCGGAGACCGAGGTCGCCGGGGTGACGACGAACCTCCCCTTCCTCCGCTGGCTCGTCTCGCATCCGGCAGTCCGGGCGGGCAGGACGACGACGGCGTTTCTCACCGACTATCCGCCGCTCTCCGAGCCCCCGCTTCGCATGCCGGCGGGACCGTGGGACGATCCTTGGCGTCTCAATCTGCCGGCGCCGCTTCCCCAATCTCCGCCCGACGTCGACGAGGCGGCGCACGCCGGTGGCCCGGGGGGAGCGGCGGGCGGAAGCTCGTTGACGGCGCCAATGCCGGGAACGGTTATCCAGGTACTGGCGAAGGAGGGGGACAGCGTGAAACACCGCCAGCCGCTCATCGTGCTGGAGGCGATGAAAATGGAGACGCCGATCGTGTCGCCGTACGACGCGGTCGTCAAGTGCGTCCACGTCGCAGAGGGCGACCGGGTCGCAGGCGGTGCGCTCCTCGTCGAGCTCGAGGAGTGACTACACCCTTCGCAGCCCGAGCCGACCGAGCCCCGCGACTCGAGCCGAGACGACCTCATCGGCGGCCCGCGCGGCCGGAGCGTGGCCGGTGACGGCGCTCAAGAACTCACGACGGCCCAGCGCGAGCAGCACGGAATCCGCCACAGCCCGCACGGTTGCGGTCCGCGGGATGTCCCGCAGGAGCGCGATCTCTCCGAAGAAGTAGCCCGGCCCGAACCGACCGACCGGCTTGCCGTCCGCCTCGACCTCGACCGAGCCGTTCCGCAGGATGTAGAAACGGTCTCCCTCCTCTCCCTGCCGGATGACCTCGCCGCCGGCCGCGGCTCGGACGACCTCGAGGCTCGCCGCAAGCCGCTCGATCGCCGCCGGCGGCAGCGGCGAGAAGATCGGGATCTTCCGCAAGAGCTCGATCTCGGCCACGGGCACCGCCGTCTCGGCGTCGATCGCCCGCAGCGCTCGCAGCACGGCCAGCGCGAACAGGGGAAGAATGAGGCCGGTGACCACGAGTGCGCCACGTAGCTCGACCACTGCGATCAACGCGGGCACCGAGATCGCGCCTACGCCGAGAAGGCCGACCCAGAGGCCCTCCACGATGCCGAGAACGCGGCTGAGGATCGCGTCGGGCACGACCCGCTGGAGCAGGGTAAGACCGGAGACGTCGAGCACGACGTTGCCGAGCCCGACCACCGCGAGCAAGAAGACCGCGACGAGCGGCTCGACCCAGAGCGCGACGAACGCGATCGGCAGGCTCCAGACGATCATCCCGATGCCGAGGAGCCGCCCGAACCGCCCACCGGCCAGGGCGAGCGTCGCCAGCGCACCCGCGAGGCCCCCGATCCCGATCGCAGCATTGAGGACACCGACCCCGCCCTCCCCCATGTCGAGCAGTTCGATCGCCGCTACGACCACGAGCACGTTGAGGGCTCCCGATGCGAACGCCCAGGCCCCGTAGACAGCCACGAGCAAGGCAACGCGTCCGTGCTCACGGAGCGCCCTGAAGCCGCCGAGGATCTCGCCGATCGCTCGCGGATGCTGCCCGCCTCGCGCGGGCGCTTCCGTGCGGATCGGTGCGGCGAGCGCGGCTGCCCAGAGGAAGGCCGCGGCCGTCGCGGCGAACGCGACCTCCGTCGACGTCAGAGCGAGCAGTGCGCCGGCGAGAGCCGGTCCGGCGAAGCTCCCGATCCCCTCGAGCGTGCTCGACGCGGTGTTCGCCGCGGTCAACTCGCCTGGCGATCGCGCGAGCGCCGGGAGGAGGGCAGCCTGTGCGGGCCAGTACGCAGTCGACACGACCGCGACGACGACGCCGAGCGCGTAGACGAGCGGCGACGGAGCGTCCAACCAGACTGCGAGCACGGTGGCGGCGGTCGCGCCCCCTCTGACGAGATTCCCGACGACCATGACGAGTTCCCGCCGCCAGCGGTCGCCTGCGACCGAGAGGAAGGGGGCGGCGAACGCCGCGGGCACCATCCGTATCACCCACACGATTCCGACGGCCGTGGCGCCACCCTGCCGGTACGCATAGACCGAGATCGCGACCGCATACGAGAACTCGCCGGCAATCGAACCGAGCCAGGACAGCTCCAGCCGCCGAAGATCGCGGTTCCGAAACACGGCGAATGCCGCGCCGAGAGCCTGACGAGCCTGCTTCACGACTCGTACGATGCCGTCATCGAACCGGCATCTTCGCCCAGACCGTCAGAGGATCCGCTCGGCGTCGATCCGGAAACGATGCGGAAGATCGGCTACCGCGCCATCGACCTGCTCGTCGAGCGGTTCGCGACCCTCGGCGACCAGCCCGTCATCCAGACGGCGGACAAGGACGAGATGGAGCGCCTCCTGCACGAGCAGCCGCCGGCGGAAGGTCACCCGTTCGACGAGCTCGTCGAGCGGCTGACGACCGACGTGCTGCCGTACATGAGCCGCGGAGACCACCCACGGTTCTTCGCGTACATCCCGACCTCGCCGACCTGGCCGAGCGTGATCGGCGACCTGCTCGCGACCGGCTTCAACATCTATCAGGGCGCCTGGGTCGAGTCAGCCGGGCCGAGCGAGATCGAGCTCGTGGTGCTCGACTGGTTCCGCCAGTGGGTCGGCTATCCGGAAACGGCGGGTGGAATCCTCTTGAGCGGCGGCTCGGCAGCGAACATGACCGCGCTCGCTGCCGCGGCGGACGCCAAGCTTGGGCCCCGGCGCCATTCGGGGACGATCTACATCTCCACGCAGGCTCACTCGTCCGTCTTGCGCGCGACCCGCGTCCTCGGCTTCCCCGCCGAGCACGTGCGGATCATCCCGGTCGATGAGGAGTTCAGGATCCGCATCGACGAGCTCGAGCGGGCGATCGACGAGGACACGAAGGCCGCCCGCACGCCCTTCTTCGTCGTCGGAAACGGCGGCACGACGAACACGGGGTCGATTGATCCTCTCCCCGACCTCGCAGCGCTCTGCGCGGAGCGAGGGATCTGGCTCCACGTGGACGGAGCCTACGGAGGGTTCGCGACTCTCACCGATCGGGGCCGCCGGGCGCTGCGCGGCCTCTCGCTCGCCGACTCGATCACGCTCGACCCGCACAAGTGGCTCTATCAGCCGCTCGAGGCGGGCTGCTGCCTGATCAGAGACCGGGAGCTCCTGCACCAGTCCTTCTACATCTCGCCGGACTACCTCCGTGACGCCGAAGTCGCGGGCGACCGCGAGGTCAACTTCAGCGACGTCGGAATCCAGCTTTCGCGGCGTTCGCGCGCCCTCAAGATCTGGCTCTCGCTGCAGTACTTCGGCCTCGACGCCTACCGCGAGACGATCGACCGGTGCCTCGATCTGACGCTACTCGCCCAGCGCTATGTCGAGGAGTCCGAGACGCTCGAGCTGATGGTGCCGGCGACGCTCGGCGTCTTCTGCTTCCGACGCCGGGCCGAGGGGATCGATGACGATGCCGCCATCGAGGCCCTGAACGGCCGCCTGGTCGCCCAGCTGATGGAGAGCGGCCGCGGCATGGTCTCGACGACCGTCCTCGACGGGCGCAGCACGGTCCGCTTCTGCGTCCTCAACCACTCGACCACGGAGGACGACGTCCTCGAAGTCCTGCGGTTCTTCGAGACTACGTCCGTTTCCTGAGCGCGATCCCGGTCAGGGCCTCGCGGACGATCCGGTCGGCTACGAGGGCGGTGATGTCCGCCGAGCCCGGCGCCGTCGGGATCACCTCGACCACGTCGACTCCCGCGAGCTCGAGGCTCTCGGCGATGTGCCGCACCGCCGGAAGCAGCTCTCCCGGAGTCATTCCGCCCGGCTCGGGCGTCCCTGTTCCCGGCGCGAAGGCGGGATCGAGGACGTCGACGTCCACGGTCAGGAACACAGGCCCCTCCCCCACGGACTCGAGCGTCCGCTCGACGACGGTCGAGATTCCGAGCTCTCGGACGTCGTGCATGAAGTAGCTGGTGATCCCCTTCTCCCGCTGCCAGGCGAACTCGGTCTCCCCGGGCCAGTAGCCGCGCAGGCCGATCTGGACGTAGCGCTCGGGGTCGATCCACCCGGCCTCGACGAGCCGGTACATCGGCGTCCCGTGGGAACGCTCGACGCCGAAGACCTCCGTGCCGGTGTCCGTGTGGGTGTCGAAATGGACGAGCCCGACCGGGCCGTGGACACTCGCGCACGCCTTGACGTTCGGCTCGGTGATCGAGTGGTCTCCGCCGAGGATCACCGGGATCGCGTCCGCGGCGAGGACCTGCTTGACGGTCGTCTCGATCGCCTTGTGGGATCGCTCGGCGTCGGCCGGGATCACCGGTGCGTCGCCGAAGTCGACGATACGGAGGTCGGCGAATGCGTCGACGCCCGCTTCCAGGTGCGGGCCTGGAGGGCAGCTTGCCGCGCGGATCGCGCGCGGGGCGAACCGGGTGCCCGGGCGGTCGGAGACGAGATCGTCGGTCGGGGCCCCGACGATTGCGACATCGACGTCGTCGAGCTCGGCGGGGTCTTCCGTGTAGTGGGCTCCGCCGAAGGTCAGCAGGCCGGCGTAGTCGGGCTTCTCCCCGTACTCACGCCAGCGATTGAGCGGATCGATCACACCCCGGGCTTCGTGACCATCAAGAAGAGGATGGAGATGAGGAGCAGGAGATCGAGATGGGAGAGCCGGAGGCTCCGGGTGATGCGCGCCTGCACCTCGGACGAGTCCCCGCCTCCGCCCTCGAGGAGCGCCGCGATCCGCCGGCCCTCCGGCTCGAAGTAGCCGATCCCGAGGACGAAGCTGACCGCGTAGAGAATCAGCGACATCCACACCCACTCCATCCCGAGGGTCCAAGGTCCGTCCCAGATCAGCAGGAAGCCGACGACGACCACCGTTAGCGATGCCGGAAGCATGATCTTCTTGCTGAGCTCGCCGATACTGGCGGCAACCGTCGCCATCTGAGCCTGATCTCTGGTCCTCACGGCGCGCAGCGAGAACGCCTGCATCATCAGCACGCCGCCGATCCAGATCGCGGCAGCCAGGATGTGGACGAACTTCAGGAGCTCGTAGCGATCCACCTAGAAGAGCTTGGAGAGCTTCATCGCTGCGCCCATGTCGCCACGGACCTTGAGCTTGCCGGTCATGTAGGCGGTCGTCGCGTTGAGATCGCCGGAAGCGACCTGCTGGAACGTCTCCTCGGTGGCGACGATCGTCGCGTCGGCTTCGCCGCCGCCCTCGGTGACCGAGACCGCGCCGTCCTTCACGTCGACCTTCCACGTGCCTGCCCCGTCGATCTCGAACACGTACGAGTTCGTCATTCCCGCTGTTTTCGACGGGTCGATCCGGGCTTCGAGGCCCTCGAAGAACTCACGCGCGCTGTCCGCCACAATCCCCTCCTCACTCGACGCGGCGAGGTTACAGGACGGGCTCCGGAGCCAGTTGGCGCTGCCCTCGAGGCGAGGGAAGGAAGGCTGCAAGCACTATCCCGACCGCGGGAATCGCAGCGGAGGCGTACAGCGCCGTCTGCAGGTCGACGGCGTCGGCGAGCGCTCCGAGCGCGAGCGCCGCGACGCCGCCGAGCCCGATGGAGAACCCGATCGTGATCCCCGAGGCGAGGCCGATCCGGCTCGGAAGGTACTCCTGGCTCATCACGCCGATGACTCCGAAGGTGCCGACGACGCAGACGCCGACCAGGGCGAGCGCAGCCGCGCCGACCGCACCGCCGACGGCGATGAAGACGATCGTGAGCGGAGGCGTCGCGACGAGGCTCGCGAGCAGCACGGGCCGGCGTCCGATGCGGTCGGCGATCGGCCCCGCCGCGAGCGTCCCCACTCCGCCGGTGAAGAGCATGAGCGAGAGAAGGTTGTTCCCGTAGGCCTCCGAGTGGCCGAGCGACACGGCCCAGAGCGGGACGAAGGTCAAGAGCCCGAACCACCCCACGCTCCTGCACATGACGACTCCCTGGAGCAGCGCGAGGGCGCCGGGCCGATCCTCACCGACCCAGGACTGCCGTCGCTCCCGGCCGGGGTCGAAGCCGCGCAGATACGGGACGGTGACCAGCAGGAGCACACCAACTGCCAGGGCGGGAAGCGCCAGCAGGAGGCCCCCTGTCCGACCGAAGAGGAGTAGGAGCGGTGCGGTCGAGATCGCACCCATGGCGACTCCGAGGTTGCCTCCGATCGAAAAGAGCGACATCCCGCTTGCGCGGCGCGCTCCGCTCACATAGGCCGCGTACTTGGAGCCTTCGGGGTGATACCCGGCTGTTCCGAGCCCCGAGATCGTGACGAAGACAAGGCAGAGCAGATACGACCCGGAGGCGGCGGCCAGCGCCATGCCGATCCCGGCCAGGACCACGCCCATCGGCAAGAGCCAGACGGCACCTCGCCGGTCCGACCAGATCCCGAAGAGCGGCTGGAGGATCGAGGAGGCAAGAGCCGAGACGAGCACCACCGCTCCGGCTCGCGTGTAGCTCAGGTCGAACCGACCGACGAGGAAGGGCAAGAGCGCGGGCAGTGCGCCGTTCGAGAAGTCGGTGGCGAAGTGCCCGGCAGAGAGCGCCGCGATCGCCCGCCTGTCGACCTCCCGCCTCACCGCCGCACCCTAGCCGTCACTCGAACGGGGGACGCCCGAGGCTCAGAACGCCGCTTGAGTGAGCCGAGGACGGTCCTGCGGTACACCTCTGAGGAGGCCGATAAGCAATGGCGTTGCTCAGCAGGCTGGCTCGAATCAGCCTGCTCTGGAAGGTTGCGCTCGTCAATCTGATCCCGGTGCTCCTGCTCGGGGTCGTCGTGCAGCACTACCTGCACAGCCGCGTCTCAGAGCGCGCAGTCGCCGACGCCACGAGGCAGGCTCTCGCGGTCTCGCGGAGCGAGGTCGAGCGCTATCTCTCCCAGCACGACCTCGTCTTCGGTCTCACCAAGCCCGAGGTGCTCGCCCTCGACGAGACCCTCCGCCGCCCAGATAACAGGCGCCACGTCCAGGGGGTCACCGTTTGGAACCGTGCGCTGCGCGTCGTCTACTCGCCCAGGCGACGCGAGATCAACCGACGCGGCGCGCTCTCCAGCGACGTCCGCCAGGCATTGAGCGGCGAGATGGTCTCGCACCGGACCGGCGCCGACCTGGACGTCTACGTGCCGCTCTGGCTCGAGTCGGGCCGCCGCCCGGCCGGCGTCGTCCAGATCTCGATTGCCTACTCTCAGATCGAAGCGGGCGTACGTGGCCGGGCAAACAACTACTCGCTGCTGATCTTCCTGGCGCTCGCTGTCCTCTACGGGATCATGTTCCGGATTCTCGCCGGCGCCTCGAGGACGCTTCGCCACCAGGCCGAAGTGAACGAGCACCAGGCGCTGCACGACTCCCTGACCGACCTTCCGAACCGGACGCTCTTCCACGATCGCGTTCACCAGGCGCTCGCCTCAGCCCGCCGCGAACACGTTCCAGCCGCCGTGATGATCATGGACCTCGACCGGTTCAAGGAGGTCAACGACACGCTCGGCCATGCGAGCGGAGACGAGCTCCTAAAGCAGGTCGGGCTCCGGTTGAGGGAATCGTTGCGGGACAGCGACACTGTCGCGAGGCTCGGAGGGGACGAGTTCGGCGTCCTCCTCCCGAAGGTGCTCGACGCGGAAGCGGCGG
>Ga0136635_10000477_pt1 | contig 11117 bp, 10 predicted proteins | sample AntDrymeUQ852106_2_FD_105495 | JGI IMG/M metagenome (GOLD analysis project Ga0136635, IMG submission 105495) | Polar desert sand microbial communities from Dry Valleys, Antarctica - metaG UQ85 (21.06) | ecosystem: Environmental > Terrestrial > Soil > Desert | place: Antarctica: Dry Valley... | reverse complement strand
GCAGCGAAAGATCTCTTAACCTGATCTAGGTGTCGCTATGCCCGACTTCAAACTGTTTACCCTGGAATAGGCCGAGCGTACCCTCCCACTGGTCCGGCGGGTGGTGGCCGATCTCACCGTGGAGTACCCGGCCTGGCGTGCCGCCGTGGGCCGGTTCGAGCTCCTTACCGGTGGAGCCCGGGCGGACTGGGGTGAGACCCAGGAGCTGGTGGCCTCGCGCGAGGAAGTCACTCGTCACGCCAATCGCATCAATCAGTACCTCCTGGAGCTGGAGGCGATCGGCTGCGTCTTTAAGGGGTTCGAGGCCGGCCTGGTGGATTTCTATTCGCTGCGGGAAGACCGTCCGATCTTTCTCTGCTGGCGGATGGGGGAGGAGCGGATCGAGCACTGGCACGAGATCGACACCGGCTTCTCCGGCCGGCAGCCGATAGACGGAGCGATTCTGTCGGCCGTCTCCTCGTGACCCGCGTCTGGCTGTTTCTGCACCTACTGGGCTTCACCCTCTGGTTGGGCGGGGCCATCGCGGCCATGATCATCGGCATCGCGGCAAAGCGGGAAGATCGGCATGGCCTTGGGGCGGTGGTGCGAGCCCAGGCGAGCCTGATGAAAGTGGCCATCGCCCCCGGTGCGCTTCTGGCTGTGCTCTCCGGTATCATCCTCACCTTCCAGATAAGCGGCAGCGACCTTCCCGGGTTCAGCATCTGGCTGATGCTGATGCAGAGTGCCGGGCTCGTGGCCGCATTACTGACGCTGCTTATTGCCCTCCCCACCGCGACCAAGCTCAGCCGGCTGGATGCCCTGGGCGAAACCGCCCGGTACTTCGACGAACTTCGTCAGCGTCAACGGATCGTGGGATCGATTTCAGGGACGCTGGGGCTGCTGGCGCTGTTCGCGGGAGCGATGCTGGGGTGAATGCGATAGGGGGCGGATTTGTCACCCTAAGGACTCGCGCAGCGAGGCCGAGGGGGCCGAAGCTTCTCTAGGAAGAGTTCGCCGCCAGGTCCCGCCATTCCGGATTCATGACCTCGATCAACTCCAGTTTCCTCTTCCGCGGAAAGCGCTTCAGCTCCTTCTCCCGCTGAATTGCAGCCGTACGTCAGTCGTCATCTCGAAATACACCAAACGAGTTGCCCGTGCCGATGCGAATAGCTGCGGGGATCCTGGCCAGTACCGTGTTCCCACAGACGCCGCGACAGATCGTTGGTGACCCCGATCTAGAGCTCAACTGAGGAGCTTCGGCCCCCGACGCCTCCCCTTCGCTCCGCTGCGGGCCGGCGTCAGGGTGACAGGCGATCTCCGTCCCGTCGCGCATGCCGGCCGAACCGGACACTCACCACACCGGGCGATCCGAGCCGTGCAGATCAACGCGCCGAGCTCCATGATTCCCTGATTGAACGCCCAAGCGCTCTTCCCCCGACGGGGAACGATCTGCTCTGCCGTAGCCCACAACCGGGTGACCAGGGCTTTGGCCGGCGCCCGAGGATGGAATGCCCTCCTGAGGACTCGCGCCACGTTGGTGTCTACCGCCGCCGCCGAGCGCTCGAAGGCAAAGCTGGCTACCGCGCCGGCGGTGTAGCGGCCGACGCCGGGCAGCTGCCGGAGCTCGGCGGGGTCGGACGGGATGACTCCCGCACGGTCTCGCACCACCTCCTGGGCCAACCGGTGCAGATTAGCCGCTCGCCGGTAGTAGCCCAGACCGTCCCAGCTTTCCCGCACCATCCCGGTCGGCGCCGCGGCCAGTGACTCTATGGAAGGGTAGCGGTCCAGGAACCGATGGTAGTAGGCCTCGACCCGAGACACCTGGGTCTGCTGGAGCATGAACTCGGACACGATCACGTGGTAGGGATCCCTGGTGCGTCGCCAGGGCAGATCGCGGCCGTGCCGCCGGAACCACCGAAGCAGGCGTTGGCGGAACTCGGGTGCTGCGGCAGGGGCATTCGACAGCGGTGACGGGAACCGCTGTAACTGGTTACCTTTTCTCACGGCTCCAGGCTCCTGATTGGCGACTCGCTTCCGGACTGCCGATTTCCGATTGCCACCGATGACTCCTGATCCACGACCCCTCATTGCCGGCTCCCAGCCGTGAAGCTCCTGGCTGCGCTGGGCCGCTGGGTGCTTGACGGGCTGTCGCATGTGGGCCGGCTGAGCTACTTCATTGTGGATGCCGCTCGCGGCCTTTCCGAGGTTCGCATCTGGTGGCCCCGGATGATGATCGAGGCGTGGAACATCGGGGTCGGCAGTCTCTTCATCGTCATGCTGATCTCGGCCTTTGCGGGCGCGGTGACCGCGCTTCAGACCGGCTATCAGTTCACCGGCAGCATCCCATACTACGTCGTCGGCACCCTGGTTGTCTCCTCCATCATCCTGGAGCTGGGTCCGGTGCTGACTGCGTTGATCCTGGCCGGACGCATCGGCGCCCGCTACGCCGCCGAGCTTGGCACCATGCGGGTGACCGAGCAGATCGACGCGCTGGAGAGTCTGGGACGCTCACCTGCTTCTCACCTGGTCATTCCCCGGGTGCTGGCCGGACTGGTCATGATTCCCGCGCTCACCGTGCTGGCCAATTTGTCCGGGGTCTTATCGGGGTGGCTCTCAGTGAAGGCGGTACTGCCGGTGACTGATGCCGATTTCATCTACGGGGCGCAGTACTACTGGCGGCCGTGGGACGCCTACTACTCCATCATCAAGGCGTTCTTCTTCGCCGGCTCCATCACCGTCATCGCCTGTTATATGGGGTTCAACACCCAGCAGGGCGCGGAGGGGGTCGGACGATCGACCACCACGGCCGTGGTCACCAGCTCCATCCTGATTCTGGTGCTCGACACGGTCCTCACCCGGCTGCTGCTGAACCAATGATCGAGCTCCACGGCCTGCGCAAGGCGTTCGGGAAACAGGTGGTGCTGGACCGGGTCGACTTCGAGGTCCGTGAAGGCGAGACGGTCGCCCTGCTGGGTCCCTCGGGCACCGGCAAGAGCGTGCTGCTCAAACACATCATCGGCCTGATCAAGCCGGACCAGGGCACCGTAATCGTGGATGGCAGGGACGTGGCCTCGCTCAAGCGGAAGGAGCTGTCGGAGTTGCGTTCCCACATCGGCTACGTCTTTCAGAACGGGGCGCTGTTCGACTCCATGAACGTGTTCGAGAACGTACGCCTGGGAATAACAGACCAGGCCAAGTATTCGGACCCGGACTACTGCCGGGAGCGCATCGCCGGGTGCATCAGGCTGGTCAACCTGACGCCGGAGACGATCGAGAAGTATCCGGCCCAGCTGTCAGGCGGCATGCGGAAACGGGTGGGCATTGCGCGGGCTATCGCGGGGGAGCCGAAGTATCTGCTGTACGACGAGCCAACTTCGGGGCTCGACCCTGTCAATGCCGACATCATCGACGGCCTGGTGCAACGCCTGGATGACGAGCTGGGCGTCACCAGCGTGATGGTGACCCACGATGTGCGCGGCGCGTTCCGGGTGGCCGACCGACTGGCGCTGCTGAGCGAGGGCAGGATTGTGATGCAGGGCACACCGCAGGAGTTCCTCGCCTCGACGAACCCCAAGGTCAAGGAGTTCCTCGAGCGCGATTTCGACAATCCCACTTTGGCGGCCTGAGCCACTCATGGATCTGCGCTATACGCGGGAAGCGACGGTTGGCGCCATCGTGGTCGTCGCTGTCGTCGTGTTTGTGTTCGGCACGATGTGGCTGAGCGGCCGGTCGGTCGGCTCGCAAAACGTCATCCGGATGCAGTTCGATAACGTGAGCGGCCTCAAGCGGGCGTCACCGGTGCGAGTCTCCGGGGTCAACGTCGGCAAGGTCGAAAAGATCGAGTTTATGGATGTGGGCAAGGTGCTGGTGGTCGCGAGCCTGCCCCCGAAGATCCGGCCCCGGGTGGACGCCAGCGCCAAGATCGTCTCTGTCACCCTGGTCGGCGATTACGCGGTGGACTTCGATCCTGGCCGCGCCGGTGAGCCGCTGCCCCCGGGGAGGGTCATTCTGGGCACCCAGGATCTAGGTCTCAGCGGGAGAGCGGCGGTGCTGGCGGATCGGGTCGACAGCATGCTCCTCGGCGCGCAGGGCTTCGTGAACGAGCGCACCGCCGACCAGCTGCGCTCGACGCTGACCGCCCTCGAGGGCACCCTCAAGGCGGCACAGCGCACTATGCAGATCTACGGCAATCCGGACCAGGGCCCCACCGCCGAGATCACCAAGACCATGGCTGCGTTTCGCCAGCTTAGCGGCCGGCTCGACAGCACGTTGGCCAGTCCGGCCTTCTCCCGGCGGACCGATTCGATCACCGCCAACCTGGCTGCCATGACCTCGCAATTCGCCGCCACCGGCGAGCGGCTCGACACGCTCCTGGCCGGGATGAACCGGGGTCAGGGCACCCTCGGCAAATTCGTCACCGACAGCGGGCTCTATTACGACATCCGGGAGCTGACCCAGGGGATGAAGAAGCTGCTCGAGGAGTTGTCCAAGCACCCCGGGAAAATACCGGTGACGGTGAAGCTCTTCTAAGCGGGACAGCGGGGCAGCGGGACGGCGGGGCAGCGACAGCATGCGCCACCCCGACCCGAAGCGAGGGCGGCCGTTTCGCGATGCCCAGGGAAACGCTGACCCGCTGACCCGCTGTCAGTATCTTCCCCCCATGCTCAGCATCACCTTCCTCGGCACCAGCGCTGCTACGCCCACCATCGAGCGGAACGTTGCCGGCATGGCGGTACAGCGCAAAGGCGAGACGCTTCTCTTCGATTGCGGGGAGGGGAACCAGCGCCAGATGATGCGGTACGGCGTCGGGTTTGCTTTCCGCGAGATCTTCTTCAGCCATTATCACGCCGACCATTTCCTGGGTGTCACGGGCCTGCTCCGGACCATGGGGCTGCAGGACCGTACGCTTCCGGTGACGCTCTATGGCCCCAAGGGCGCCCAGCGGATCCTCGGCGCGGCTATCAATCTCGGGATCGAGCGCAACAAGTTTCCGGTGGAGATCGTGGAGGTCAAGCCGGGGGATAGGCTCGCGCGCGACGAGTATGAGATCGAGGTGTTCGAGACCGAGCACCGGGCTGACACCGTGGGCTACGCGCTGGTGGAGCACATCCGGCTGGGGCGGTTCAACCCCGATAAGGCCCTGGAGCTCGGCATTCCCGAGGGCCCTTTCTGGGGACAGCTGCACAAGGGACAGATGGTGACCCTGCCGGACGGGCGCATCGTCGGACCGGCGGATCTGGTTGGTCCGCCGAGACCCGGGCGCAGGCTGGTGTACTCGGGCGATACCCGGCCCCATCTTTCAGTGGTAGAAGCGTCCCGGGGCGCCGACCTGCTGGTGCACGAGGCCACCTTCGGTGGCGACGAAATGGAGCGGGCTCGCGAGACCGGCCACTCTACCGCGGCGGAAGCCGCCCGGGTAGCGCTGGACGCGGGTGTTCGGCGCCTGGTGCTCACTCACATCAGCTCACGCTACAACCGGGACGCCGCCGAGCTGCTCGCCGAAGCCCGGGCGGTGTTCCCGGAGACGGTGATCGCTCGGGACGGGATGACGGTGGACGTGCCATACGTGGATGGAGACGATCAACCGTGAGGCCCTGGTCACTATGGCTATGAACGAAGCATCCGTTGACCACAAGACGCGCCGCCCGTCGGCCTACGAGCTCTTTCTGCTGGCCGTCGTCGCCCTGGTCTTCGTCTGGTCTGGAATCAAGCCGCACGACCGGTTCACCTGGGGTCTGGAAGTGGCTCCGGTCATCATCGCCCTGCCAGTTCTGATCTTTGCCTACGCTCAATTCCGCTTCACGCCCCTGGCCTACACCTTAATAGCCCTGCACTCGGTGATCCTCATGGTGGGTGGGCATTACACCTACGCCGAGGTGCCGTTGGGATTTCAGATGCAGGAATGGTTCGGTTTTACGAGGAACCACTACGATCGCATCGGCCACTTTGCCCAAGGCTTTGTGCCGGCGGTTGTGGCGCGTGAGATCCTCCTACGCCTATCGCCGTTGAGGGGTAGCAGATGGCTGCCGGCCTTCGTGATCTCCTTCTGCCTGGCCTTCAGCGCCTTCTACGAGCTGATCGAGTTCTGGACCGCAGTGGCCACCGGCGGTCGGGCCGAAGCATTTCTGGGAACCCAGGGAGATCCCTGGGACACTCAGTGGGACATGATGCTCGCCCTCATCGGTGCAATCCTGGCGCTGCTGCTCCTCTCGCGGTGGCACGATCGGCAACTGTGGCCGATCGATGCAACGGATACCAGGCGGCCGCCCATATGGTCCGGCCTGCCATGAGCCATCCATCAACCTTGGCCCTGAGCTTGCAGACCGTTACGATCCATCGCTCGAGTCGCTCATTCCCCGCTTCATTCGCAGGCATAATGCACCGTTTCCGCTCCTCCGCCTCCGTGGCCTTACTGTCACTCGCCCTGCTCGGCTGTGAGAACGCCCCCGCCGGAGCCAAACAGGTCGAGCAGCCCGACTCAGGGCCACCACGCTGGGCACCGCGAGGGATCCAGGCTGCCCGGCCGATCGTGCCCGCAGACTCGGTCACGGACTCCGTCTCCACCGATTCGGCGATGGTAGACTCGCTGGCCGCCGACTCAACCAAGGTGTCCAGCGCGAAGCCGGCCAAGCCCGTTAAGGCCCAGAGGAGATACTTCACGTTGCCTCCGGCGGATTCTGCCCTCTGGCCGGTGAAGGGCGCCCCCGAGCCGCTACCCGGGGCGATCATTCCCGAACACCGGATCGTAGCCTTCTATGGAAACCCGCTCTCCAAGCGAATGGGAATCCTGGGCGAGATCGATTCCACTGAGATGCTGCGCCGGCTAGAGGAGACAGCCACTGAATGGGCCAAAGCCGACCCCGATCGAAAGGTGTTGCCGGCGCTTCACCTGATATCCGTGGTGGCACAGGGATATCCGGGGCCCGCGAAGAAGTACCGGCTGCAGATGCCCGATAGCATAGTCGAGCGGGTGGCGAGTTGGGCAGAGCAGCGGGGCTGGATCTTGTTCCTCGACATCCAGCCGGGACTCAGCACCGTCGAGGCCGAGATCCCCCATCTGATCAAGTATTTGAAGCGGCCCTATGTACACTTGTCGCTGGACCCCGAGTTCGCCATGAAGGATGGCAAGCGGCCCGGGACGGACTGGATGGGACGAATGGACGCCAGCGAGGTCAATCACGCCATAGACGTGCTGGCCAAGATCGTGGAGGAGAACGATCTCCCACCCAAGGTGCTGGTGGTCCACCGGTTTACCCGGAACATGCTGACCAACGCATCGAAGATCCGGCTGGACCCCAGGGTTCAGGTGGTCATCGATATGGATGGATATGGTCCACCGGGGGCCAAGATGGGGGCGTATCGGTGGTTCGTAGTGCGGTACCCGGTGCAGTACACCGGCTGGAAGCTGTTCTACAAGAACGACAAGCCGCTGATGACACCGCAGCAGGTGTTGGAGCTGTATCCGAAGCCGATGTATATCCAGTATCAGTAGGGCGGGGAAGCGGGGAAGCGGGGCAGCGGGACAGCGGGACGGCGGGTCAGCGGGGCAGTGCCAGGATGTCACCCCGAGTAACGCGAGGGGGCCGGAGCTCAATTCAAGCTTCGGCCCTTCACTGCGCTCAAGGTGACATCCTGTCCGGCTGTCCGGCTGTCCGGCTGTCCGGCTGTCCCGCCGTCCCGCTTACATCACATCGGCCTTCGACCAGGCCTTCTTGAATCTCGCGTCTACCGCTTCCGCTTCCCTGGTCTGCTTCTGGGCGCGGAGGCTCTGCGCCAGGCCGTTCAGTGACCAGCCGTTTTCCGGCCGGCGGACCAGGTCGGCGCGGAACGCCTTCTCGGCTTCCCCCGGCCGCCCGGCCTCGAGCAGCACCGCGCCGAGACGTTGGCGCATGGGCAGGTACCAGGGTGGCGGCTCGTCGTAGGTCAACTCGTCCTCACCCGCTATCGCCTTTTCCAGCTGCCTTACCGCGTCGTCGATCTGCCCCTGCTTCGCCGCCATCTCGCCCCGCAGGTGGTTCTCCGCAATAGCCAGTACCGACTGCATTGAGTTCAGGTTCGCGTAGGCATCGGCCGGAGTCGCCTTAACGATGGCCACCAGCTTATCCCGCTCCGCCGCGGCGGCATCGAGCTTGTTCTGCGCCGTGTAGGCGAGCCCGCGCACGTAGTGCCAGACGCCGGTGGTGTAGCGCAGGTCCTTCGGAGGCGCTGCTTCACGCAGGGCGTCATCCCACCTGGAGAATCGCGCCAAGGTAAATAGTACCGTAGGTGAGAAGTACTCCAGCGGTGGCGCCTGCCGCACCACGTCCGCCGGAACGTTCTTGACCACACCTTGCGCCGCCTCGAGCGCTTCCCGGCTCCGGCCCAGCATGTTCAGCGCGTACCACATCATGTGGTAGTTGTGAGGGTAGTACGCCATGGGGTACACGCCGGTGGGCCGCCGCTCGTTGATGTACCGCTCGTCGGCGTGCACCGCGTGCACGTTTCGGTCGGCAGCGGTCTCCCACTGGCCCAGCCTGATGTAGATGTGGGTCGGCATGTGAACCAGGTGTCCCGCTCCCGGCATCGCGCCGCCCAGCCGCTCGGCGCAGGCGAGTGCCTTCCCGGCCTCGTTCGAGGCCTCGATCGCGTGGATGTAGTAATGGCAGGCGCCGGGGTGGCCCGGGTTCCGCTTCACCACCGGCTCCAGCACCCGGAGGGCCTCCAGGGTGGACGGGGCCTTCGGCCGTCCGCCATTGGTCCAGTAGTTCCAGGGCCGCAGGTCCATCAGCGCCTCACCATGGAGTGCGGCCGCGTCGTCATCGGCCGGGAAGCGGCGCGACACCTTGCCGATCGCGTTGGCCCACGCGCTGTCGAGCGACGCGCGGTTGGCACCCGGATCGGACGAGTAGCGCCTGGCCAGCGCTTCGATGTAGGCCCGCTCGGCGGGTGTGGCGCTCGAGGAATACTTCAGCGCCTTCTGGGCCGCGTCGTAGGCAGGCCGCGCCGCGGCGGTGTCCATCGGAAGGTTGATGTTGGGCCCGAGCGCGTAGGCAATGCCCCAGTAGCACATGGCGCAGGTAGAGTCGTGCTGCAACCCTTCCTTGAACGACTTCACCGCCTCGTCGTGGTTGAACCCGTAGGTCAACCGGAGCCCCTGATTGAAATACTGCTGGGCGACTGGCGATGTCGTCGTGATCGCGCGGTGCAGGCTACCCAGATTGTCGTAGAGCGGCGTACCCGCGACCTCCTGGGTCGTGGTAGGCTGGGGGGGGTGCTCGTGCTGCTGGGCACTGGCGATACCCGAAGAGGCCAGACAGATGGCGAAAGTGGCGCAAAAAATCCTGGGATTCATGGTCCTGATCTCCTTGGCGCGGTCGTTAGCGTGAGGACCTATCATACGCCGTATGCGCTACTTCCGCGCCTGAAAGGCCCATGTGCGCAAGTGGCCAGGCATGGCCGTTTTCGGCCATCCGGTTGTCACCCTGAGAGAGCGAAGCGACCGAGGGGGCCGAAGCTGCATTGGTCCTACCAACTGGTCGTGCATCGAGAACCGTTGGTGCTTCGGCCCCCTCGCCTCGCTCCGCGAGGCTTAGGGTGACACCACGACTACAACAACCCGCTCCTGGCCGCCTGGGCCACGGCCGCCGCCCTGGAGGGGAGACCGGTCTTGGTCAGGATATTCCCCACGTGGCGGTGGATGGTGTGCTCGCTCAGCTTGAGCCGGACAGCCGACTCCTTATCGCTCAGCCCCTGCGCCACCAGGCGGAGGACCTCGATCTCGCGCGCAGTGAGCCGACCGAGCCTGGCGGCGGGGCCGATTGGCCCGTGAGGCTTGAGATCCAGCTCCTGAAGCAGGAGCCTCGCGGCGCCGGCGTGGCGGGTGGCTCCCAGCCGCTCGAAGGTCGTTCCAGCCGCCCGAAGCGCGATCGTCGCCGGATCGCGCCGGCTGAGCGCGAGAAGCGAATGCGCGAGCTGGAGACGGGACCGGGCCGCCTCGAACGGGGTACGATTCCGTTCGAACAGATCGGCACTCTCCTCCAGCCGGGTGCACGCGGCCCGGTGGTCGCCTGCCGCCGCAAGCAGGCATCCATCTGCATGGGCAACGGTAGCCTGAAGCGGCTCGGTGCCGATGGTGTCTGCAATACCCCGGAGCTCATCGAGGGGGACGCGGGCCTGGTCCAGGTGGCCTTCAGCGATCCGTGCCCGGGCCAGCACGTCCAGGCCGGATACCCGCTCGGTCCGGTCGTTGGTCGGCACCCGCTGGAGGTACTCCTCGGCCAGCTCCGCAGACTTGATGGATTCACCGCGCTCCAGCGCGAGTGCCGCGCAGCCGAGCACCCCGAGATAATGGGACCCGCTCTCGGCCAGGAGCGCGTCGGCCTCCTCCCAGCGACCCTGCCGGCGCCGCAGGTCGGCCAGCCGGATCAGCGCGATGGGCACCACCCTTGGCTGTACCCGTTCCACGTGCCGCCGCAGGGCTTCGATCTCCCGCTCAGCCTCGGCCCACTCGCCCCGAAGGGTGAGCAGGGATGCGTATTGAATGCGGCAGGCGGAGAAGAGATGGGTGAACTTCCAGCGGCGGGCAAACTCCCGAACCCGCTCGCACCACTGCGCCGCGCGATCGTAGTCGTGCACCTGCTCGCAGGCGCGAATCAGATAGCAGCACGCGGTGCCGATCATGCCGGGGTCGGTGAGCTCGCCGGCCGTAGCCGCGGCGGTGGCCTCGTCCAGGCGGCTCATGCCCTGGGCGACGTCTCCCTCGGTCACCATGGCCAGCCCCTCCAGGGCCACACCGAGCATCTCCATGTCCGCTGGTCCCACGGAGCGGGCGATGGCGGCGGCTTCCTGGCTCAGCCGCCGGGCGGCCACCGGGTCGCGCTGACCCATGAGGGCGACGTGCGCTTTTTGATAGGCCAGCAATGCGTGCTCGGGAGAGGGAGCCACGCCGTCGAGCAGTCGCTCGGCGCGCTCGATCCAGCCGTTGGCGACGGCGGTTTCACCCCTGAAATCGGCGTAGTCGCTGGAGAGCCAGATGGCGGCCCTGGCGGCGGCCCGGCAGTCCCCGGTCTGGCGAAAGAGCCGGTAGGCGCGCTCCCGGGCGTCGATGCCGGCGGCGTAGTCTTCCAGCCACCAGCACGCCAGGCCGAGGCCTTCGAGCG
>Ga0136635_10000476_pt1 | contig 11125 bp, 10 predicted proteins | sample AntDrymeUQ852106_2_FD_105495 | JGI IMG/M metagenome (GOLD analysis project Ga0136635, IMG submission 105495) | Polar desert sand microbial communities from Dry Valleys, Antarctica - metaG UQ85 (21.06) | ecosystem: Environmental > Terrestrial > Soil > Desert | place: Antarctica: Dry Valley... | reverse complement strand
TGCGGTTCTCATCTGGGACACGTTTTTAACGACGGACCGGCTCCCACCGGGTTACGTTACTGCATGAACTCCGCTGCTTTGAAATTCATCGAGAAAGGGAAACACAACGAAGTAGCCATCTTTGGAGCGGGATGTTTTTGGGGGGTGGAAGAATCCTTCAGCAAACTAAGAGGCGTGATCTCGACCGAAGTGGGTTATTCGGGAGGAACTAAGAAAAATCCCTCCTACGAAGATGTGAGCAGACACACCACCGGCCACGCCGAAGTTGTGAAAATTGAATACGACCCCGCAGTCATTACTTACGATCAACTGCTCACCGGACTCTTCCAGATTCATAATCCCACCACTCCCAATCGCCAGGGCTTGGACATTGGCAGCAACTATCGCTCCGCCATTTTCTTTACTACGCCCACCCAGGAAACCGCGGCGAGAGCTTTCATCGCAAAGTTAGAAAAAGAACATCAATATAAGAGTCCCATCACCACAGAACTGGCAGTTGCCGGACCGTTCTACAAAGCAGAAGATTACCATCAGAAATACGCCGCCAAACATGGTGGAGGGTTCTGCCACGCTCCCATCAATTTATAAAGTTTTTCTAAAAATAGAATGATCAGACCGACCCCTCGCCATTGACCCGCATTTAGGGCCTAACGCTCTCATGTATACCTCCATCTACACGGCCGCCGTTGTCTGCCGTTCCATCGTTCCCTTGAACTTGGACGCTTCTTCTTCCACCCCAAAATTGAACAAGCGGAGTTCATCTATTCTTTTGATCTCTTCCGCAGTTAAGGGAGGACAATCCACTGCCTTGGCAAACTCTTCCAACTGCTCCGCGTTATAAATATTCGGCAGGCAGGAAGCGATCCGTTGATCCAGGAGCAGCCACTGCAGTGCGGCTTGGCCCAGATTGCGTTGTCCTGATTCTAAAAATCGCAGCGTTTCCACTTTCTTCACACCATTGAGGAGCCAGGAACGGGGGCGATGCACCCGATGATCCCCCGGAGGAAAGACGGTGTCTTCGGTATATCTGCCTTCCAGCATGCCAGAGGAATGAGTCACCCGAATCAGGAAACGGGTACGGTCCTCATCCGCGGCATCCATGATGTTCTTACCCGGGTAGGTTTCAAAAAGATTATAAATATGCTGAAAGACGTCGGGCTTCCGCTTCTGCACGCAATCCACGCCTTCAAACAACCAACCGATGGCCGGCCCCAGTGCTCCGCCGTAACCTAGGATTTTTCCCTCGGCTTTTAGGTCGATCAAAAGCTGCCAGAGCGCGTCATCTTCCACTTGTTCCAGTTTCACGTTGTGAAGCTGAAGCAAATCAATGCGATCTGTTTTCAAACGGACCAACGCTTTTTCCACTGCTTCCCGGATAAAGGTGGGAGAAAAATTCTGCGGGATTTCACGCTGCCCTCTGCGTTCCTCCCCATGATTGTAAAAGTCGTAGCCCACCTTCGTAGCAATAACAATATCATCGCGACGGGTGGGAAAAGCTTTGGCGATCAATTCCTCGCTCAAACCATTTCCGTACGTATCGGCCGCATCAAAAAGATTGATCCCCAGATCGAGGGCGCGGTGCATCAGCGCAATGGCCTCTGCCTCGGTATAGGTTCCCCACCACCCCGTGGAAACCGTCCACAACCCAAAACCGATTTCGGAAACAGGCGCCACATTCGCGTTGGGAAACTTGCGGAATTTCATGGAATAAGTTTCGCACAAGAAAAAGTCCGTGGCAATGCGGTCTTCTGTCTTCGTTTTCTGTAGCCGAGGTCGCGGAACCCGAAAGAGATTCTCTGACCTCCGGGGCCGGATACATCAGATCGACTCTATTGCAAATAAGGGTTGGTTCGCTTCTCGTGTCCGATGGTCGTCTCCGGGCCGTGCCCCGGATAGACTACCGTATCATCCGGCAAGGGAAACAAATCACGGCGAATCCCTGCAATGAGTTCTTCTTTGGATCCACCTGGCAAATCCCAGCGTCCCACACCACCGGCAAAAAGAACGTCACCTCCGACGAGCAAACCTAAGTTCTTTTCGTAAAAGCAAAGGCTCCCTTTGGAATGGCCAGGAATGTGAAAAATTTGAAAGCGGAGATCTCCATATTCCAAGATCTCGCCCGCCTTCAGGAATCGCGTAGCGGAAATAGGTTCCACTAGGCCTGACATTCCCACAAACCTCATGGCCGCTTCGGGGTTCAAACAGAGTTCTTCATCGGCTTGATGATAGAAAACAGGACATCTATTTTCACGGGCGATCACTGCCGCATCCCAAGTATGATCAAAATGGCCGTGGGTGAGAATCACGAGGGAGACCTTTTGCTTAAGAATATTCAATTCCTGCGCTAAACCAGCGGGAGCGTCAAAGACGAGCAGGCCGTCGCTTGTCTGGAAAAGGCAGGCGTTGGTTTCCAACAACCCACCGGTAAAGACTTCTGGTTGAGCTGACATGAAATACGGCCGACCAACCTAAAATGGAAAAGCAGCTTCGCTGTTTACTTGATGCCGGCGGCCACGCGCCGATTCTTGGCGTAGGCAGCTTCGCTTTCGCCTGAATCAACCAATTGTTCTTCGCCATAAGAAATGGTTTGCAGGCGGCTTTGGGGAACGCCCAAGCCGATCAAGTATTCGCGCGTGGCAATGGCGCGGCGTTCGCCGAGACCCAGATTATATTGGGTGGTGCCACGGGAGTCGGTGTGCCCGGCTAAAAACACTTTCGTATTGGCATGCTCCTTTAAATATTCCGCCGTTTTCTCCAGTTTTGCGCGTTCTAAAGGTTCGATGGCGAAACTGTCGAATGCGAAATAAATGGTGTAAGGAGCAAGCGTATTAAAGTCGTAAGTCGCCGGATTATTGGCCTCGTCTCGGGGCGGCAGTTCTCCCGTCACCGGCCCATTATAAAGAGGATCGTTGGGATCCGTAATAACCCCGGAATCCCCCTGCCCTGGACCATTGGTTTTTAGATTGTTCGCGCAGCCGATAAAAAAGATCAGGCTGAAAAGAGTGAACGAGAGGAGACGAACCAACGTGGAGGTGGACATAAAGTTGAGGTTATTTGGCAACGGTAGGCTCTGAACATTGGCCCAATCCGTTATCGATTTGTATAGTTTGGCCTGTCACCGAGTCAAGGACATAAAGGCGACCATTGTTGGCATATACGAGGTGCCGCGAGTTTCCGGTCCACGCCGGTGTCTCATTGGCGCCCGTTTTTGTGAGGATCTTTTGTTCGCCCGAAGCAATCACGGTCAATCCAATCTGGCTTTGACCCGAACTGCGAATGGAATAGGCGATGCTTTTGCCATCGGGCGACCAAACCGGCTCAGTGGTGTAGGTGGAGTTGGTCCGCAGAAGCGTTCCAGGCCCCCCGGAGACGGGCTTAATGAAAATTTGCGCCGATCCTCGGTCATCCGACACGTAAACAATTTTTTGGCCGTCCGGAGACCAGGAAGGCGTGGCTTCCGTTCCGCGAGTGGTCGTTAGGCGGTTGGGCGACCCGCCATTGCTGCTGATGGTGTAAAGTTCGGTGTTCCCGTCCTTGGAAAGTGTGAGCGCCAGGAGGGAACCGTCCGGAGAGAAAGCTGCGCCAGAGTTAATACCAGGATAAAAGGAAACCCGGCGTTTGTTTCCCCCTGCAAGATCGATGATCCAAACGTCGGCGTAGCCTTTCAGGTAAGACGTGTAGGCGATTAAGCCTCCGTCCTTGGAAAACTTCGGTCCCAGAGAGATGACCCGATCATTGGTCAGTTGCCGGATATTTCCACCATCGATATCCATCAAATAAATTTCTTTGTTTCCGCTCTGGGCCGACACGAATGCCACTTTGCTGGTGAAAAAACCGTCCACGCCTGTCATTTTCTTGAACGCGGCATCGGCAAATTTTTGCGTGGCCAGCCGCCAGCCCCCATCGAACGTCTGGGTAAGCACCGCGGCGTTGGTTTTGCTATCGGTCACCGTCCCCGTCACACTGGATTCCGTAACGGTGGCTTGAATGCTGTAGGCCGTTTCTGCTCCAGCGTTCAGATTGAACATCCCGCTCAAGTTGAGGTCCGTTTGGAAAAGCTTTTTTGAATCTTCGCCCCGCGCTCCGCTGAAGTTGCCGACCGCGACAGGAACACGCGTGCTCCCCTCCACCACAATCTGGTTGGTAGCCTGTTGCCCGTAAGCCCCCGAAGCTAACCCAAGGCAGATCGCCACCGCTAAAAATTGAGCCAAATTCATAGGATTGAAAATAGAGAGTATCCGAAAAACAAAAAAACCAAGTTTAATTTCAATCCAGTTGAAAATTTACCACAACATCGTAATCCGGCGATCCCAATTCATTCGGAAGAGGCTTTGCCAGCCTCCCTGTGGAACGCACCGCATCAAGAACGGACTGGTCCATGGCTTTGTTGCCGGACGATTCAAAAATTCCCAGCGACTCCATACTGCCGTCAGGTTTGACGCGGATTTTTACTAATGTTTTTAAGCTGCCGCCGGAATTCCTCGGTTTGGACCAGTTTCCCGTGAGAGTTTTCTTGATCAAAGAATTGTAGGCGCTGCCATCGGGAGAACCAGCGGCTCCCATTCCCGAACCATTCACCACGCCCACGCTGGGCATGGCCTCCGTCAGCGCTTTTTTCAAGTCAGACGCGCTCGGTCCTTTGGCCTCCAGAGTTTTGCCATTACTTCCCACAACCCCGCCCTTGACTCCCTCTTTCTTTCCTCCGTCAACGCTCCCCTCTTGGCCGGAATCTTCTTCTTCACTCGCCTTGTCTGGAGCTGCGGGCGAAGTGCGTTTCACCACCTTGGTCAAATCCACTTTCACTTCAGACTTAACCGATTTCTTAACGGCGGACGGTGGCTTGACCGGATCGCTTTTGGGCAGGGTTGCCTTGACCTCAGGCTTAGGTTGCTGCGGCGTGACTTTTTTGATTATGGACTCTTGCTTGACCGTTAGGGGCTGAGTTTTTTCTGCCGTTTGAATATCTCGCACCTTCTCCACTTTGGGTTCAGGCTGAATCGGTTCGGGTTTGACCCTCTGCGGTTCCACGGGAATCTCCGCAGGGACACGAACCGGCTTCACATCTGGGGGGGGAGTCTGACTCACCCGCTTCGGCTCAAGGGGAGGTGGCGGAGGAGTTTGGGCGTCAGGAGTTTTGACTGTCCTAGCGGAAGAAGAGCCTCCATTCTCGCTGCCCGAGATGGAACCCGTACCCGGATTGATCGAACCCAAGGTCACCACTTCAAGTAATTTTTCTTTGGGCTTCGAGCGGGAGAGCAAAGGAATCAGTGCCACGACAAGGATTATCAGAATATGCACCCCTCCCACCCATGTCAGGGTCCTCCTTGAAAAACTGGACGAGACCCTCGGTTTCTCCAGGGTGCTTTTCATTTATCCTCCGGGGTGTTGGCGAGGCCAAATTTCATACCGGCCCCTTTTAAAGCCTCCAGAACGCGGAAAATTTGTTGATAGGGCAGTTTGGAATCAGCTCGCAGCGATACCGTAGCGTCCGGATTTTTGGTTTTCAGAGCTAACAATTCTGCTTCAAGCGATCCTATTGCCACCGCTTGCTTATTGAGAAATATTTTGCCGGCGGCGTCCAGCGTCAGGGCATTGAGCGACTTGGGATCCACCTCGATCGCAACCGTCTGAGGTTTTCCGTCGGGCAGTTTCACGTCCATCTGTTGCTCCAGAACCGGAGTGGTGATCATGAAAATAATCAGGAGCACAAAAACAAGGTCCAGCAACGGAGTAATATTCAGTTCCGCTAACGATGAACCATGTTGATAACGTTGGGAAACCCGTTTCATTTAAAAAATTAATTTCTTCGGAGAGCGATCGTGCGAGGTCAGGTTATTTAAGAAAACGATGTTCGAAATCCGAGGCGCATTCCGCGGCAAAATTTTCCATCTCGATGGTCATCCGCTTGATCGTGGTGATTAAAAAATTATAACCAAACATCGCCGGAATCGCGACCAATAATCCCGTCACTGTGGTGATCAATGCGCCTGAAACACCGGGAGCTAGTGCCGCCATGCTCGCCTTGCCCGCCATCGCTACTCCGCTGAACGCATCCATCACACCCCAAACCGTGCCAAGCAATCCCAAAAAAGGGCCGCCGCTGACTGCGGTCGCCAACAGAATCATCTGGGATTCCAGTTTGAGCATTTCCTCGCCGGTGGTCCGATCCATAGCAGAACGCACCGACGCCATCTGAACCGGCCCGACTTTAACCGCATCGGCCAGGCGAACCTTAAAGGTTTCGTCAATCTCGGGAGAGCCCAGCAAATGGAAGGTCATTTCCTCGCATCCCGCCTTATAAACAGCGGCCATAGGCGAAGGATCGAATTTTAATTCCTGTGCGTAAGGGTCGAGCGGGTTCCGGGCAGTTCTATATTTGGCGAGAAACCGCGTGGTCTCTTGGGCCGCTTGGCGGAGGAAAACGACCTTGTTAAAAATGACTGACCAACTGAAAACCGAAGCCAGCAGCAGAAGTCCGATGATCAGCTTTCCAGCCAGATTTGAGTTATTAAATGCGTAAATGACCCCGCCGCCGCCTTCAGCGCCAAAGGCTAAGGGTAAATAGTGGGAAGAAGCAAAAAATTCCATAGATAAGATGAACCATCATTGGCATTGGAATAGCATTCGTCAACGGCCAGGTGTGCCCCAAGGAATGAAATCTCTCGCCTTTTAGAATCTCCAATCGCCAGTTGTGTCTATTTGGCCCACTTACTCGCGCCATGCGTGTCATATAGTCGCTTCGATTTCACCGGAATAAATATAACTCGTTAGTAATCAAGCATGTAGTTTAAATTTCAGTGTGGCACGTCCCTTGCACTTACCTTTCGCATGGCAAGAATTTTAGGAATTGATTTAGGGACGACCAACTCGTGCATGTCTGTGATGGAAGCTGGACAACCCGTAGTGCTCGAAAACTCGGAAGGTGCTCGCACTACTCCTTCCATCGTCGCTTTTACGAAGTCCGGTGAACGAGTCGTCGGTCAAGCCGCCAAGCGCCAAGCCGTGACCAACCCTAAAAACACTGTGTTCTCCGTCAAACGCCTCATCGGCCGAAAATATACCGAAGTTCAAGACGAAATCAAACGACTCCCCTACGCTGTGGTCGCCGCAAAAAATGGCGATGCCCATGTGCAGGTGGAAGTCGGTGGCGAAAAGAAAACCTTTTCCCCCGAAGAAGTTTCTTCGTTCATTCTGGCTAAATTAAAAGCCGATGCCGAAACGAAATTGGGCGAAACCATCACCCAGGCCGTTATAACGGTTCCCGCTTATTTTAACGACAGCCAACGTCAAGCGACTAAAGATGCCGGTAAAATCGCGGGTCTTGAAGTACTCCGTATCATCAACGAACCCACTGCGGCCTCGCTCGCTTACGGTCTGGATAAGAAAAAGGACGAAAAAATCGCGGTCTACGACCTCGGCGGCGGTACGTTCGATATCTCTGTGTTGGAGATAGGAGACGGCGTTTTCGAAGTCAAAGCCACCAATGGTGACACCCACCTCGGTGGAGACGATTGGGATGCGGCCCTGATGGATTGGATCATTGCGGAATTCAAAACTGAATCCGGAATCGATCTTCACGGACAGGCCGACGCTATCCAACGTATTAAGGAAGAAGCCGAAAAAGCAAAAATCGCGCTCTCTTCTTCCCAAGACTACGAAATTAATCTTCCCTTTGTCACGGCCGACCAAACGGGTCCGAAACACATTCAAAAGAAGATCACCCGCGCCAAGCTCGAACAGCTGACGGACAGTCTTTTCGAACGCACCATCGCGCCGGTAAAAAATTGTCTGAAAGATTCCGACCTCGCAATCGGCGACATCGACGAACTCGTGCTGGTGGGCGGGATGACCCGTATGCCCCGCGTGATCGAAACCGCCCGTAAATTGGTCAACAAAGAACCTCATAAAGGCGTAAACCCGGACGAAGTTGTCGCCATCGGTGCGGCGATCCAGGGGGGCGTGTTAAAGGGAGATGTGCAGGACGTTCTGTTGCTCGACGTCACTCCGCTGACTCTGGCCATTGAAACTGCGGGCGGCGTGGCCACTCCGATGATTCCTCGCAACACCACGGTTCCAACCAAAAAGTCGCAGATCTTTAGCACCTATTCTGACAACCAACCCGGCGTTGAAATTAAAGTCTTACAAGGGGAACGTCCCCTCACCCGCGACAACAAGCAATTAGGAACTTTCCACTTGGACGGTATTCCTCCAGCACCGCGCGGAACTCCGCAGATTGAAGTGACTTTTGACATTGATGCCAACGGAATTCTCCACGTTTCAGCAAAGGACTTGGGCAGCGGAAAAGAACAGAAAATTTCCATCACCGGTTCAAGTGGACTTTCCAAGGATGAGATCGAGAAAATGGCCAAGGATGCCGAATCCCACGCCGAAGAAGATCGCAAGGCTAAGGAAATGATCGAGACCCGCAATCAAGCCGATTCCACCGCTTACGCCGCCGAAAAAATGGTCCGTGATCTGGGCGACAAGGTTGATGCGGCGAAGAAAAAGGAAATCGAAGACGCCGTGGCGCAAGTTAAGCAAGCGCTGAAGGGCGACGATGGTGACGCGATCCGCAAAGCCAGTGAAAGCTTGAACGCTATTGTGCAAGCTGCTTCGGCGGACCTTTACAAGAACGCCGGAGGGCCGGAAGGCGCTCCCGGCGCGGGCACACCGCCTCCGGGCGCGCAGGAAAACCCCGGTCAGTCCCAGGACAAAAAAGACGGGGACGTGATCGATGCAGATTTTGAAATGGTAGATAAGGACAAGAAAGACAAATAACCCTTGCCCTTTCAGCTGACCTCGGCTTCTCCAAATGGAGAAAGTCGACGGCCGCGCCAACACCGTATCAAACAACAAACAGGAGAAAAAACAACTATGGCAGATATTAAATTGAAGCCGCTCGGCGACCGCGTGGTCGTTGAACCTCTGGCAGAAAAAGAAGTCAAAAAAGGCGGAATTATTATTCCCGACACCGCCAAGGAAAAACCCCAAGAAGGTACAATCATCGCGATTGGAACCGGCAAGACCGACGACAGCGGAAAGAAAATTCCGTTTGAAGTCAAAAAAGGCGACAAAGTTCTCTATTCCAAATACGGTGGAACTGAAGTCACCGTCGATGGCGAAAAATATCTCATTCTCCGTGAAGACGATATTCTCGGCGTGATCGGCTAACCTCTAACTTTATTTAACTAGATAATTATACCCCAATATTATGGCAGCAAAACAACTCCAATTCGACGAAACAGCTCGCCAGTCTCTCCTCCGTGGTGTGGAGAAACTTGCCAAAGCAGTTAAAGCGACCCTCGGACCAGCCGGTCGCAATGTGGTCCTCGACAAGAAGTTTGGTTCCCCGACCATCACCAAAGACGGTGTCACGGTCGCCAAGGAAATCGAACTTGAAAACCCCTACGAAAATATCGGTGCCCAGCTCGTTCGCGAAGTGGCTTCCAAGACCAGCGACATCGCCGGTGACGGAACCACGACGGCGACGGTTCTCGCAGAAGCCATTTACCGCGAAGGTCTGAAGAACGTCACCGCCGGTGCTAACCCCACTTCTCTCCGCCGCGGGATCGACAAGGCGGTTACGGCTGTGGTTGAAGAACTCGGACGCATCAGCAAAAAAGTCAAGGACAAGGAAGAAATCAAACAGGTCGCCACTGTCTCCGCCAACTGGGACGTAACCATTGGTGAGATCATCGCCGACGCTCTCGACAAAGTGGGCAAAGACGGAACCGTCACGGTCGAAGAAGCCAAGACCATCGAAACGACTCTCGAAGTCGTCGAAGGAATGCAATTCGACAAGGGTTACCTCTCTCCTTACTTCGTCACCAACGCGGAAGATCTCGAAGCTAAGATCGACAACGGCTACATCCTCATTCACGAGAAGAAAATCTCAAGCCTGAAGGACATGCTCCCGTTGCTGGAAAAAGTAGCCAAGTCCGGCAAACCTCTCCTGATCATCGCCGAAGACGTCGAAGGCGAAGCTCTTGCCACCCTCGTGGTTAACAAGCTCCGCGGCACGCTCCAAGTCTGCGCCGTTAAGGCTCCCGGATTCGGTGACCGCCGCAAAGCCATGTTGGAAGACATCGCCATCCTCACCGGTGGACGCCTCCTGACCGAAGACCTCGGCATCAAACTGGAAAACGTCACTCTCGAAGATCTCGGCCGAGCCAAGACCATCGTGATCGACAAAGATAACACAACCATCATTGAAGGAGCCGGCAAAGGCGCCGATATCCAAGGTCGTGTCAGCCAGATCCGCCGCCAGATCGAAGAAACCACTTCGGATTACGACAAGGAAAAACTGCAGGAACGTCTGGCCAAATTGGCCGGTGGCGTGGCAGTTATCAATGTCGGAGCCGCGACCGAAACCGAACTCAAGGAAAAGAAAGCCCGAGTTGAAGATGCTCTGCACGCAACCCGCGCTGCCGTTGAAGAAGGAATCGTCCCGGGTGGCGGTGTTGCCCTGATCCGTGGCCAAAAAGCCATCGACAAGCTGACTCTTACCGGCGATGAAGCCATCGGAGCCGCGATCATTCGTCGCGCTGTCGAACAACCCCTCCGCACTCTGGCCGACAACGCCGGTGTCGAAGGCAGCATCATCGTTCAGGAAGTCAAGGAACGCAAAGGCGCTGAAGGCTACAACGTAGCAACTGGCGAATATGTCGACTTGATCAAGGCCGGCGTCGTCGATCCGACCAAGGTCACCCGTAGCGCCCTGCAGAACGCAGCGTCGATTGCGGGTCTCCTCCTCACCACCGAAGCCATCATCACCGAACTGCCTGAGAAGGACAAAGCTCCCTCCGGCGGTGGTAATCCTGGCATGGGTGGAATGGGCGGCATGGGCGGAATGGATTACTAAAACCCGTTTCCCCGTAGTTCCAAACTACTTCAAAAGGGCGTCCCGAAAGGGGCGCCTTTTTTTATGCCCTGAAGATTTTTTCCGCATCGTTCTGCCCAAGAGTCTAGCAATCAAGCGTTCTCCAAAAATGCAATCTGAAAGGATCGCCGTAATAAACCTGTCCCGCACGCTTTTATCCCTTGTAAGCCGCAGGATCCATGCGGCGCGCTACCTGCAGGGGCAAGCGACCATGGAATGGCAGCTCTGGGCAGGATTGTAAAAAGA
>Ga0136635_10000475_pt1 | contig 11135 bp, 11 predicted proteins | sample AntDrymeUQ852106_2_FD_105495 | JGI IMG/M metagenome (GOLD analysis project Ga0136635, IMG submission 105495) | Polar desert sand microbial communities from Dry Valleys, Antarctica - metaG UQ85 (21.06) | ecosystem: Environmental > Terrestrial > Soil > Desert | place: Antarctica: Dry Valley... | reverse complement strand
TTCTTCCGCGACGACGGCTCCTGGCTGCTCCTGCGGCTCTCGGGCACGGAGCCCCTCGTCCGCGTCTACGCGGAGACGCGCGATCCGGCACACGTCGATCCGCTGCTGGACATCGGGCAGAAGATGGTGGAAGGCTGATGGACACGAGCGTCATCGAGACCGTGGAAGCGATCCGCGCCGCTGATCCGGGCGACATGCTTTCGCGCATCAAGGACTTGCCGAAGCAGGTGCGCGACGCCTGGGCGATCACGCGGAAGGCGCAGCTCCCACCTCACTACGGCGACGTGCGGAACGTCGTCGTCGCGGGCATGGGCGGGTCGGCGATCGGCGGGGATCTCGCGGCCGCGCTCCTCCTCAGCGAGCTGAAGGTGCCGATGGCGGTCCACCGCGATTACGGCCTGCCGGTCTACGTCGGCCGCGACACGCTGCTCATCGTGTCCTCTTATTCAGGCAACACGGAGGAGACGCTCACCGGCCTCGAAGAGGCCAAGAAGCGCGGCGCGAAGGTCCTGTGCCTCACGACGGGCGGCAAGGTCGCACAGATCGCTCAAGCGAACGGGTATCCGGTCATCACGTTCTCGTATGCGGCGCAGCCGCGGGCGGCCCTCGGCTACTCGCTCGGGCTGGTCCTCGGCGTGCTCGGACGCCTTGGCTTGACGCGAGACCTCTCCGCCGACGTGGAGGCGGCGCTCGCGGATGTCGCGAAGCTCGAGGAGCGCGTCCACGAGGGGGCGCGAACGAACGACGCGAAGAAGCTCGCGATCGCGCTCGCGGGACGGATCCCCTTCGCGTACGGCGTCGGTGTCATGGGCGTCATGGCGCGGCGCGTGAAGGGGCAGCTCAACGAGAACGCGAAGAACTGGGCTGCCTTCGATGTCCTTCCCGAGCTGAACCACAACGCTGTCGTCGGCTTCCCGGAGCCGAAGGTCGCGCGCGACGCCCTGGTCGTCCTGCTCCTGCGGAGCGAGCACGACAACCCGCGCCACCAGGTGCGCTGGGACGTGACGAAGGAGCTGCTCGACCGTGCCTCCGTGCCGCACCACACGCTCCGCTTCCCCGGCTCGTCCGCGCTCTCCGAGGTGCTGCAGATGACGTACTTCACCGACTACGTCACCTTCTATCTCGCCTTGCTGAACGGCGCGGATCCGTCTCCGGTCACCTCGATCGACTACCTCAAAGAGCGGCTCGCACGAGCATGAGCGAGGAAGGGCTTTGCCCGACCGAGCGAATTCCACCAGCCCTGAGCCATCAGCGAGGCGCTGAGGCATGGCCGAAGCGACGGCCTGGTTGAAGGCCTAGTGACGGCCTTCGCGTACTGCCCGCGGGATGGCACGGCGCTCATACCGACGCGCATCGACGGGCGCGAGCGGCCGGCCTGCCCGACCTGCGGCTTTGCCGATTTCATGCACGTGCAGATCGGCGCGAATTGCATAGTGGAGCGAGACGGAAGCGTGCTCCTTATCCGCCTGAACTACGGACCGCGCGACGGTCAGTGGGCGCTCCCGGGCGGTCTCGTCGAGGGCGACGAGACGCCGGAGCACGCGGCGATCCGTGAAACGCAGGAGGAGACGGGCTTCGAGGTCGCGCTCGACGGGCTCATGTCCATGTGGATGCGGCCAGGATTTCCGATCCTCGTCGTGAATTACCGCGCGCACATCACCGGCGGCGAGCTGCGCGTCGCGCCGGACGAGGCGTCCGAGGCCGCGTTCTTCCCGAAGGACCGGCTGCCGACGCTCGAGGATCTTGCCTGGCCATCGACCGCGCACGGGCTCGACGCGTGGCGCGCATACGAGCCCCCGCGGCCGTGAAAAGCACCTTCCGCGCAACCAGGACCGGACGCATTTCCGCGGGACTAAACTCGCCGCAGCCGGTCCGGCGACGTGCGAATAACTGTCGGAGGGCGTTCATGTACTCGAGCCTCATCTCCATGGTCGACAAGGCGAAGCGCTATGCCTCGGAGCCTGAGCGTGTCAGCGTGGAAGGTCTCGAGGTCCGCTTCCGCGGCAACAACGACACCCATACGGTCGCACTCCACGGGGATGAATGGTCCTGCGAGTGCGATCACTTCAGCGCCCACGGCCTCTGCGCCCATGTCATGACGCTTCAGCGCATGTTCGCCCCGAACCTGTCGGAAGCCCAGCGATTCACCCAGGAGCGGATCCCGGCCTAGTCTTCGCGCACAACTTCATACGCGGCCAGTGAGCGAAGCCGGTGAGATTCCGGCAGGGTCGCGCCACCGTGATGGACGGACAGTCCGAACTCGGGTCGCCTCACTTTCCGCTCGCGACCAAAACACCTTCGCGAGAAAGGGTGAGGTCCCATGCGTCATGTGCTCGTCGCGCTCGCGCTGCTCCTCTCCGCGGCCTGTGGCTCGGCGCCAGCATCCATCCCCGTCCCGACTCCCTCCGCCTCGCCATCCCCGACGGTGGTCACCGACTTCCAGGGCCGCAGCGTCCAGCTGCCGCGCTCCGTCGAGCGCATCGTCTCCATCGGCGCCTCGAACACCGAGTTCCTCTTCGCGCTCGGCGCGGGCGAGCGCGTCGTCGGCGTCGACGACTTCTCCGACGAGCCACCGGCCGCGCTGAAGAAGGAGAAGGTCGGCGGCGTGAAGGTGAACCTCGAGAAGGTCACCTCGCTGCGCCCCGACCTCATCGTCACCATCAAGTTCAGCGACGGCACGATCGAGCGGCTTGCTGCCGTGGGCGCCGTCGTCCTCGTCGTGGATCCGCAGGGTCTCGGCGATGTCGCACGCAGTGCGACCCTCATCGGGCAGGCCGTCGGCGCAGATGGACAGAAGCTCGCCGACGACATCACGCGACGGTTGCAGGCCGTGAAGGAGCGCGCCGCGACCATCACGGCGAAGCCGCGCGTCTTCCACGAGGTCGACGCGACCGATCCGGCGAAGCCCTTCACCGTCGGCCCGGGCTCGTTCGTCCACGATCTCATCGAGCTCGCCGGCGGTGTGAACGTCGCCGCGCGCGCCGCGAGCCCCTACCCGCAGCTCTCGGCCGAGGAGCTCGTCCGCTCGGATCCCGAGGTCATCGTGCTCGCGGACGCCGACTACGGCGTGACCCCGGAGCAGGTCGCCGCCCGGCCGGGCTGGTCCGGGATCGCCGCCGTGCGGACCAAGCGCGTGTACGGCATGTCGGCCAACCTCGTGAGCCGGCCAGGCCCGCGCGTGGGTGAGGCGGCCGAGGCGTACGCGAAGCTGCTGCACCCCGCCGTCTTCCGCTGAGCGTGCGCCCCGCGGTCGCGCTCGCGGGCCTGGTCGTCGCGCTCGTCGCGAGCGCGATGCTCGGTGTCCTCGCGGGCGCGGTCGCGGTCGACCCGCGCGACGTGCTCGCGGCGCTCATCGGCCGCGCGGACGCACCGACCGCTGCGATCATCCTGGAGCTCCGGCTTCCGCGCGTCATCGCCGCGGCTCTCGTCGGCGGCGCGCTCGGCGTCGCGGGTGCGTTGCTGCAGGGCCTCCTTCGCAACCCGCTCGCAGATCCGTACGTGACCGGCACTTCCGCAGGAGCGGCTCTCGGCTCCGTGGCCGCGGTCGCGGCCGGTGGGCCCGCGCTCCTCACACCGCTCGCGGCGTTCGTCGGCGCGCTCGGGTCCGTCGCGGTCATCTGGCGACTCGCGCGCATCGGAGGACGCACGACGGTCCTCACGGTGCTCCTCGCCGGCATCGTCATCTCGTCGTTCGCCGGCGCAGGCGTCACGCTGCTCATCGTCGCGAGCGACCGGCTCTCGCTTCGCCTCCGCGCGGTCCTCGACGTCCTCGTCGGCGGTGTCACGTCGCGCGGCTCTGCCGAGCTGGTCGTTGCCGCTGCCATCGTCGCTATCGCGACCGTCTTGGCGCTCGCGCTCGCGCGACGGCTGGACGCCTATGCGTTCGGTGAAGAGACTGCGGCGACACTCGGTGTGGATACCGAGGACACCACGCGGTCCGTCCTCGTGGTCACGGCGCTGCTCACCGGAGCGGCAGTCGCGCTCGCTGGCCTCGTGAGCTTCGTTGGCCTCGTCATCCCGCATGCGCTCCGGCCGCTCGTCGGCGCGCGACACGTCGTCCTGGTGCCGGCCTGCCTGCTCGGGGGCGCGACCGCGCTCGTGCTCGCCGATCTCGGCGCGCGCATCGCGCTCGCGCCCGCGGAGCTGCCGGTCGGCGTCATCACCGGCCTCGTGGGTGCGCCGTTCTTCCTGCTCGTGCTCGCGCGCAGCGCCCGGAGCGGAGCGTGAGGGTCACCGCGCACGCCCTCGTCGCCGGGTATGGCACCAGGGACGTCCTCGAGGGCATCGACCTCACGATCGGCCCCGGGCTCTGTGCCTTCATCGGGCCGAACGGGGCCGGGAAGTCGACCCTCATCCGCGCGCTCGCAGGTCTCATCGCTCCGCGATCAGGTCGCGTCGAGCTCGACGGAGTCGACCTCCGCGCGATGTCGCGCGGCGCGATCGCCCGGCGCCTCGCGGTGGTGCCGCAGGTCTTCGACACGCTCTTCCCTTTCACCGTTCGCGAGATCGTCGCGCTCGGACGCACGGCTCGCCTCCGCGCGTTCGCCGGCCCGGGCGACACCGACCGCCAAGCCATCGGACGAGCGATCGAGCTGCTCGATCTCGGTCACCTCGCGCGGCGCCGGATCGACACCCTCTCCGGCGGAGAACGTCAGCGTGCGGTCCTCGCCATGGCGCTCGCGCAGGAGGCGGACGTGCTCCTGCTCGACGAGCCGACGGTCCACCTCGATCCGGCGCATCAGCGTGCGACACTCGCCCTCGTGCGCGACCTCGCGCGGCGCAACGGCATCGCGGCGGCGGCCGTCCTTCACGACCTGAACCTCGCAAGCGCAATGGCGGAACGGATCGTCATCGTCGACGGCGGCCGGATCGTCGCGGACGGTCCGCCCGCGGTCGTGCTCACGCAGGACAGCGTCGAGCGCGTGTTCGGCGAGGGCCTCCTCGTGCTCGAGGACCGCCTTCCCCCCGCGATCGTCCCGCGTGCCTGAACGTTCGCTTGCGGCGGTTGACGTCGCTGCGGTCCTGGCCGCGCTGAAGGCGAAGGCGACGAAGCGCACGCGCGACGGCATGGGCCGGTACGGCATCCCGTCGGACCACGCGTGGGGTGTCGCAGTCAGCGACATCCGCGCGATCGCGAAAGACGTCGGCCGCGATCACGCGCTCGCCCTCTCCCTCTGGAAGACCGGCGTCTACGAAGCCCGTCTCCTCGCCGCGTTCGTTGACGAACCGGAACGCGTGACGAGCGCCCAGATGGATCGCTGGGCTCGCGCGTTCGACAACTGGGCCGTCTGCGACACCGTCTGCTTCGCCCTCTTCGATCGCACACCGCACGCCTTCGCCAAGGTGGCGCTCTGGTCGGCGAGCGAGAAGGAGTTCGTGAAGCGCGCGGCGTTCGCGCTGCTGGCGTCGCTCGCCGGTCACGACAGGGCGAGCGGAAACGGGGCCTTCCTCGCCTGCCTCCCGGTGATCGAGCGTGCTGCCCCGGACGAGCGGAACTTCGTAAAGAAGGGCGTGAGCTGGGCGCTGCGCGGCGTGGGCCAGCGGAACGCTGTGCTGCACGCCAGGTCCGTCACGGTCGCGCGGCGCCTCGCGACCTCCGCGGAGCCCGCGGCACGGTGGGTGGGGAAGGACGCGCTGCGCGAGCTCACGGGTCCCGCCGTCGCTGGTCGCCTCGCCCGGCGGGCAGTCGAGCGGAGCGCGCATGGGACGACCAGATCGCGGCCATCGCTCGCTTGACCCGTAGCGCGTCCGTCGCAATCGGTCGGCGGGCGCTCGACCAGATCCGTCCGTGTGCCTAGCATCACAGGCGAGGGGTTGGCACTGTTGCATGGCGCTCTGAGGAAGGCGATCACGTCCGCGCTGGCGGCTGTCCTGCTTACCGCGCTCGTCCCGGTCTCGGCGCCGGCGACGCAAGGCGCGAACCTTGTGCCGGCGCCCGACGTCCCGGCACCGGCGACGGCGACCTGCACGAACACGGTCGGCCCAAGCATCGCTCCGCCGCCCGCGTCCTCCCTGGTGATCGGGATGACCGGGTACCGCGCGCAGTTCTTCGGTCAGAGCGGGTATCCGACGCTCTGTCCCGGCGCGACCTCGACCGCGACGATCGCCTTCCACAACTCCGGCTCGCTCGGCTGGTACAAGTCGAGCGCACCGGCGTTCCTCGGGACCTGGGGACCGGAGCCGGGCCAGGACCGCCCGAGCATCCTCGGCGGGGACGGCCGTGCCGGCTCGCCCGCGACCGGGTGGCCAACGGCGAACCGCCTCGCGCAGCAGCCGGCCGACTATGTGGGTCCCGGCCAGATCGCCTGGTTCCAGTTCACGGTGCAGGCACCGACGACGCCCGGCGTGTACAAGCTCGGCATCCGGCCGGTCATCGAGGGCAAGCAGTGGCTCGATGACTTCGGCGTGTTCTGGTACGTCACGGTCAAGACGGACGACACTGCCGTGCCGCAGCCGCCGCGGGTGGCGGAGCGCACGTACCTGCCCTCGTTGGTGAACGGCGTGCGGCAGATCCGCGTGCCCTCGCTCATGTACCACTACGTCGACTGGCTGCCGCCGGAGCCCGACCGGTTCCGCGTTGACCTCACCGTCAGCCCGACCGACTTCGAGGAGCATCTCAAGTACCTCGTCGCCAACGGCTACAACACCGTGACGACGCATGACATCTGGTGGACCCTGGAGACGGGGGCCGGCCTGCCCGCGAAGCCGGTGAACATCACCTTCGACGACGGCACGGTCGGTCAGTACGCGAACGCGTTCAAGCTCCTCGCGAAGTACGGGCTCAAGGGCACGTTCTACGTGACCTTGAACTTCGTCGGCCGCGAGGGCTACGTGACGCTCGCGATGGTGAAGGAGATGGCCGCCGCCGGCATGGACGTCCAGTCGCACGCGATCGATCACGTCCCCATGACGACCGCGGATCGCACCTACCAGGCGTGCGCGTCGCGCCGGATCCTCTCGGACTGGACCGGCAAGGACATCCGTCACTTCGCGTATCCGGGCGGGTCGTACGACGTCGCGTCATTCGACGCGCTCGCGAAGTGCGGCTACCTCTCGGCCTACAACAGCGGTGGCGGCTCGCTCCAGTCGTCCGACCGGATGTTGCTCCTCTCGCGGATGCGTGTGCGCGGCCAGCAGGGAGTGCCGGCGCTCATCACCGCCCTCGCGCAATGACCGCGCTAGTCTGCGGCGGAGACCTCCACCGGACCTGACCAGCCCCAGTCCCAGAGCGCAAGCTCCTCGACGAGGCGCGGGCTCGTGAGATCGAGGTGGATCGGCGTGACGCTGATCTTGCCCTCGCGAACGGCGTGCACGTCGGTCCCCGGCTCCGACTCCTCGCTCACCGCCGGCCCGCCCACCCAGTAGTAGGGATTGCCGTAGGGGTCGAGCCGCTCGATGAGCTGGTCGCGGTATTGGCGCTTCCCGAGGCGCGTCACTTCGACGCCGATGATCTTGTCCTTCGCGAGCGCCGGAACGTTCACGTTGAGAAGCGCATCGGGCTCGAAGCCGCGGTCCAAGATGTTCTTGGCGAGCAGCGCGGCGAACTCCGCAGCAGGCCGGTAGTCCGCGTCACCCCCGGTGTACGCGAGCGATATGGCGATCGACGGCAGATCGGCGAGGATCCCTTCCATTGCGGCCGCGACCGTGCCGGAGTAGGTGATGTCGTCGCCGAGATTCGCGCCGCGGTTGATCCCGCTCACGACGAGCGCCGGCTTCTCGCGGAGAAAGCCGAGCACGCCGAGTCTCACGCAATCGGTCGGTGAGCCATCGGTCACGTATGCCGAATGCCCGGTGCGGAGGCGCGTCTGCTCGACGCGCAGCGGCCGGTACAGCGTGATGCTGTGCGATGTCCCGCTCGCGTTCCGGTCGGGAACGATGGTCTGGACCTCTCCCACCGCGCTCAGTGCGTCGATGAGCGGGCCGAGCGCGTCGGCGTCGACGCCGTCGTCATTCGTGACGAGGATCGTCCGCGTCCCGCTCAATCTCTCGGCTGCGCCGAGCAGACACGCTCAGGCCTGGTCGGCTCGCTCGTCGCGGCCGAGCCGCTCCTCGCTCGTCTCACTTTGATGCCCCAGCCGTCCGTGCCTTTCGGACGTCATTCGCAGCGCGCTCGGCCTTCGCCGCCGCCGCGTCGGCCTCGCCGGCCTCGCGCTCGGCGACCCGCGCCGCGTCCACGGCATCCACTGCCTCGTGCCTCGCCTCGTGCGCTGCCTCAGCGGCGGCGATCTCCTGGTCCTCGATGAGGGTCGCCGCCTCGGTCCGCGCGCGCCGGCCTTTCGCCAGCTCGTACGCGTAGCGCACGAACGTCGCGATGATCCCGGCGATCGGCATCGCCAGCAGCACCCCCCAGAAGCCTGCGATGCGGGAGCCGAGGAGCAGGGCGAGGAACACGAAGATCGGGTGGATGCCGACGGCGGTCCCGATGATGCGCGGGCCGAGGATGTTCAGCGTCACCTGCTGCAGGAGGAGGGTGAGAACGAGGACCCAGAGGAGCTTGTCGGGCGCGCCGAGGAGGGTGATCGCGATGATCGGCACCATCGCGATGATCGGTCCGAAGAACGGGATGATGACCGCGAGCCCTGCGACGAGGGCGAGGACCCCTGCGAACGGCACCCCGAGGGGCAGGAGATAGAAGAGCGTCGCGATCCCGTAGAAGAGGCCAAGCAGGAGCGACCCGCGGATGAACCCGCCGAAGGACTTGTCCGCGCTCTGGCGGAAGAGCTCGGCCTCGCTGCGGAGCTCTTCGGAGAGCGCGCCGGTGAAGCGCTTCCAGAGAGCGGGGCCGTCCATGAGCATGATGAACGCGATGATCAGGACGAGCGTCGTGTTGAACAGGATCGCCGCGGTCGCCGAGACGAAACCGAGCGCGTCCGCCGCGAGGCTCCCGGCCGCGTCGCCGAGACGCTGTGGCAGGCCACCGACGAGGTTGCCGATGTTCACCGGCACGCCCGCCCGGTCGAGCTGCTCCTGGACGCCCCTCGCGGCCTCCGCGGTGTTCTGTGCGAGCTCCGGTCCCCGGGTCTGGATCGCGTTCAGCTGCGCCGCGAGCGCCGGGACGGCCACGACGATGATGCCGGCGAACACCACCGCGATCGCGGCGTAGACGACGAAGACGGCGCCGGCCCGGTTCAGTCGCGTGCGCTGGTCGATCCGGTCGACGAGCGGTGTCAGGAGGTAGGCGAACGCCCAGGCCGCCACGAAGATGATGACGACGTCGGCAATGCGGAGGAACGCCTCCGAGAGGCGGGCGAAGGTCTCGATGCCGATGTAGATGATCAGCAGGACACCGAGCACGCTGAGGATCTGGCGCTCGCGGTCGCTCAGCTTCACGTGTCGATGGTATGCGCTGCGCCCCCCGCAACTAGCATGCGCGCGTGCCGCAACGCCCCTCCCTCATCGAGCGTTACGCCGCGCACCTTCCCGTCACGTCGCGCACGCCGCGGCTGACCCTCGGGGAGGGCGACACCCCGCTCGTGCGCGCGCCGTCGCTCGAATCCGAGACCGGTGTGGCCGAGGTCTGGCTGAAGGTCGAGGGCGCCAACCCCACGGGTTCGTTCAAGGACCGCGGCATGGTCGTCGCCGTCGCGAAGGCGATGGAGGACGGCGCCACGGCGGTGATGTGCGCGTCGACTGGCAACACCGCGGCATCCGCGGCGGCGTACGCGGCGCGCGCACGCGTGCGCTGCGTCGTCGTGCTGCCCGGCGGCCAGGTCGCGCTCGGCAAGCTCAGCCAGGCGATCGCCTTCGGCGCCTCGGTCATCAGCATCAAAGGCAGCTTCGACGACGCGCTTCGCGTCGTGCGCGAGCTCGCAGAGGCGCGGGACGTCGTGCTCGTGAACAGCGTGAACCCGCACCGGCTCGAGGGACAGAAGACGGCCGCGTTCGAGATCTGCGAGACGCTCGGCGACGCGCCCGACGCGCTCTGCATCCCAGTCGGCAACGCCGGCAACATCACCGCGTACTGGAAAGGCTTTCGCGAGGCGGCGACGTCGGGTATGGCGACGCGGACCCCGCGCATGCTCGGCTTCCAGGCCGAGGGTGCGGCGCCGATCGTGCGCGGGGCGGTCGTGGAGCGGCCCGAGACCGTCGCGACCGCGATCCGCATCGGCAATCCCGCCTCGTGGCGCTCGGCGATCGCCGCGCGGGACGAGTCCGGCGGAGCGATCGAGGCGGTCACCGATGCCGACATCCTCGACGCATACCGGTTGCTCGCCGCGTGCGAAGGCGTGTTCTGTGAGCCCGCGAGCGCCGCGTCGGTCGCCGGCCTACGGCTTCGCGCGCGGGCCGGCGGTCTGAAGGGTGTCGATCAGGTCGTCTGCGTGCTCACAGGGAACGGCCTGAAGGATCCCGAGAGCGCGATCCGCCTTGCGCCCCAGATCGCGGAGGTCGACGCGAACGCCGACGCTGTACGTCGCGCGCTCGCATGACCGACTTGCGCGTCCGCGTGCCGGCGACCTCGGCGAACCTCGGACCTGGCTTCGACTCCTTCGGCGTCGCACTCCCGCTTGTCGCCGACTTCGAGCTCCGGCCTGCGCGGACGTGGTCTGTTTCGGTCGAAGGAGACGGCGAAGGCATTCCGACCGGGGAAGACAACCTGTTCGTCCGAGCCGCGCGGGCGACCGCGTCAGAGGCCGGCCGCCTCCTCGCGGCCCATCTCGTCACGCAGCGGTCGGCTATCCCGCTCGCCCGGGGTCTCGGGTCGAGCGCGGCAGCGATCGTCGGCGGCTGCGTCGCCGCGAACGCGGTCCTCGGCGATCCTCTCGACCGCCGCACGCTGCTGCGTATCGCGAGCGACGTCGAGGGCCACGCTGACAACGTCGCGGCGGCGCTGTACGGCGCCTTCACCCTCACGCTCCCGACCGACGATGGCCCGTCCGCCACCCGACTTGCCTTCCCGAGCGCGTGGCGCATCTGCCTCTTCATCCCGTCGCAGTCGCTTTCCACAGAGGAGGCCCGTGCCGTGCTGCCCCAATCGGTGTCGCGCGCCGATGCCGTCTTCAATCTGTCGCATGCCGCAGCGCTGATCGCCGCGTTGCTCCGGGCCGACGGCCCGCTCCTGTCGCTCGCGATGGAGGACCGGCTGCATCAGCCGGCGCGTCTTCGTCTCGTCCCGGCGCTCGACGAGATCGTCGCCA
>Ga0136635_10000473_pt1 | contig 11139 bp, 8 predicted proteins | sample AntDrymeUQ852106_2_FD_105495 | JGI IMG/M metagenome (GOLD analysis project Ga0136635, IMG submission 105495) | Polar desert sand microbial communities from Dry Valleys, Antarctica - metaG UQ85 (21.06) | ecosystem: Environmental > Terrestrial > Soil > Desert | place: Antarctica: Dry Valley... | reverse complement strand
TTTGAATCAGTGGCAGAAGGTTGGTCTCACCTAATGCAAGAGCAATTGCTGCGACCAGAATTGAATGAAAACGTCAACGAATGTAGCGTCAAAGATTTAGCAGTATATCCACAACCTGATACTTACTTCCAAGATACAGAGGGTGGTCGCTTCAGCAAGTGTGAATTATACCGTGTTTGTAATGATATTTACAGTGCAGGTTTTAGCGATTGTTACATTAAGGTATTAGAAAGCTATCAGGCAAAAGCTTATGTGATTCTGGCTATTTACCACGGTCAAAAGCTTTGGGGCTTGCTAGCAGTATATCAGAACAGCAAAATTCGTGATTGGCAGGAAGATGAAATCTACTTGCTTACTCAAGTTGGCATTCAACTGGGTGTAGCCTTGCAGCAAGCGGAATTCTTACAACAAACACAAATTCAAGCCGCAGAGATTAGCAAAGCCGCAGAACGACAAAGGGCATTGGCGAACACCGTAGAAAAAATTCGTCAGTCTTTGGATATTGACATTATCTTTAATACCACTACTCAAGAAGTCCGACGGCTATTAGAAGCGGAACGAGTCGCAATTTATCGCTTCTCTCCTGATGGGAGTGGCGAATTTGTTGCTGATTCCATTGTTGATGGCTGGATGCCAATGCTTAAGTCGCAGCCGATAACGGAACGCATTCTTATGCAAGAAAAGCAAGCAAGCAAGAAGAAGTATGCACGTAATGAAGTTTTTGTACCAATTTCTCAAGGCGAAAAGCTGTGGGGATTGCTAGTAGCTTATCAAAACTCTCAGCCCCGTTATTGGCAAGATGAGGAAATCAACTTACTAGCACAAGTTGGTGTCCAATTGGGAGTAGCATTACAGCAAGCTGAGTCGTTAAAACAGGTGCAGGTGCAAGCCCAAAAACTGGCTAAAGCCGCCGAACGAGAACGCAAAGCAGCCCAAAGGGAGAAGGCGTTAGCAGCAACGGTGGAGAAAATTCGCCAGTCTCTTGATATTGACACTATCTTTGCCACCAGTACAGAAGAAGTGCGGCGGCTATTGGAAGTTGACAGAGTAACAATCTATCAATTCCGGGCTGATTGGAGTGGCGAATTTGTTGCTGAGTCTTTAGCCCAAGGTTGGACACCAGTAAGTAAAATTGTACCTGCGATGTCTACGATGGTCACTGAGCCAAGTCGTGGGCGCAGCCTCTCGCAAAGAAGTGCGGGCTACGCCTACGCAGGTAATTACTTGCAAGAAACCCAAGGTGGAGATTTTGCTAATGGTAAAACTCTTGTGATTAAGGATACTTACAGCACCGATTCTTCTATTCCTTATATTGCCCTGATCGAGCTAATGGAGGCTATGGCATATATGATTGTGCCGATTTTTCAGGGTGAGAAACTTTGGGGATTACTAGCAGCTTATCAAAATATTAAACCCCGTGATTGGCAAGAGGATGAGGTAGATTTGCTGATGCAGATTGGTACTCAGTTAGGAGTAGGACTTCAGCAAGCAGAATTACTTGAACAAACTCAACGTCAAAAAGAAGAGCTCACCCTGACTCTTAAAGAATTACAGAACACTCAGAGCCAGTTGATTCAAAGTGAGAAAATGGCAGGTTTAGGGCAGTTAGTTGCTGGTGTAGCACATGAAATTAACAACCCAATTAGTTTTATCTACGGCAACATCACTTATGTTACCGAACATACCGAAAATTTATTTAAATTACTGCACCTCTATCAGAAACAGTATCCCATTACAACAGAAGAAATTCAAAAGCAAGCAGCAGCAGTAGATTTAGATTACATTAGTGACGACTTGCCCAAAATTCTTACTTCAATGAAGATGGGGGCAGATCGGATCTCTCAATTAGTTTTGTCGTTACGAAGTTTTTCTCGCCTTGATGAAGCAGGAATGAAGCCTGTTGACCTTCATGAAGGCATTGACAGTACTTTGCTAATTTTACAACATCGATTAAAGCCAGAGACTAATTCTTTTGCTATTGAGGTAATTAAAGAATATGGTGAATTACCCCCGGTAGTCTGTTATGCAGCCCAGATAAATCAGGTGTTTATGAATATTTTCAACAATGCTATTGATGCACTTGAACATTCAGATAATGCTAGAAAAATAATTGACAATCCTAAAATTTGGATTCATACAGAAGCTAAAGAAGGGAATACTATTCTGATTTGTATTGCTGACAATGGTTGTGGGATTTCAGAGGTGATGCGATCGCGCATTTTTGAACCTTTCTTTACCACCAAGCAACCAGGACAAGGTATTGGTTTGGGGCTATCTATTAGCTATCAAATTATTGTGGAAAAACACGGCGGTAATATCAAGTGTGTTTCTGAACCTGGTAACGGCTGTGAGTTATGGATAGAAATTCCGATAAAACCCTTGGTTAGCTAATAAAAAAATCAGGCGATCGCTTTTTAACGAATAGTAGAGGATGTAGAAGACAAGAGGTTATTGCAGATTATTTTCACCTATATTCAAATGTTTGAGAATCAGCGAGCAAACATCTGTTGCTTGAATTAAGTTTTGATCAACTAAGTGAGTTTGATGGGTGATAAATAAAGGACTTTCATCTGGAGAAGTGGTAATATGACCGTGAGAACCACGTACTAGGGAAGCATCCAGAGGAATCACATCCATTAAATAGCGAAAACCGAGTTGTTTCTTCAGTAACTTGAGAGCAATTTTTCCCTGAGGAAATTTTATCTGCGGATCAAGGAAAAGTTCTACAGGATCGTAACCAGGTTTGCGGTGGATATCTACAGTTCTAGCGAAATCAGGCGCTTTGGCATCATCGAGCCAATAATAATAGGTAAACCAAGCATCAGGTTTAGCGATCGCAACTAACTCCCCTGATCTAGGATGATTTAGGTGGTAGGTTTGTTTCCCTTCTTCATCCAATACCTGTGCTACGCCTTCAGTTGATTCTAGAAGCGATCGCACTTTCGGGATGTATGCTGGATCATTCACATACAGATGAGCAATTTGGTGATCAGCAACAGCAAAGGCAATGCTAGCGCCAAAATCGAGCAGTTCTCGCCCCAATTCCTCTCGCACAGCAATTAAACCATTTGTTCGTAGTACGCGGTTCAAATCCACAGCTTTAGAAACTGGGGTAATGCCATACTCAGAAAGAATAATTATTTGAGTATTACGTGCTTCATAATATTTAATTAGATCGCCACAAACAGCATCAATTTCTTGCAAATCTGCTTGAATTTGTGTTTGATTGTTACCAAATTTTTGCAGACAATAATCTAAATGTGGTAAATAAACGAGTGATAGTGTAGGGCTGTAACGTTCATCAATCCATTTTGCCGAATTGGCAATCCATTGGCTAGAACTAATGGAAGTTTTTGGCCCCCAAAAATCGAACAGAGGGAAGTTACCTAAATCAGATTGAATTTGCGATCGGACATCACTAGGATGGGTATAAATATCAGGTAATTTTCTGCCATCTGCGGGGTACATCGGGCGCGGCGTAATGGCATAATCTACTGAAGAATACATATTGTACCACCAAAAAAGGTTGGCACAAGTGAAGTTTGGATTAATATATTTAGCTATTTCCCAAACTTTGGGAGCCTGTACTAATTTATTAGATTGTCGCCAAAACTTCACTTCACACTCATCGCGGAAGTACCAACCATTAGCGACAATTCCGTGTTCATCAGGCAATTTTCCTGTTAAATAAGTGGACTGAACCGAACAAGTTACAGCAGGTAATACTGTTGTGATTTGAGCCACTTGTCCAATAGTCGCCCAAGCAGATAGAAACGGCGTATTTTCTCCTAGTAAACTCGGCGTTAATCCTACAACATTTAGAACAACCGTTTTTTTCATAAACTTAATTCCTTTTAATTTGCGGCGAGTTCTTTTAATACCCACTCATATTCTCGCTGAATAGAAGTCAGCAAATCTATTTTCATTTCTGATGGTAATACATCCCAAGTGTAAGTCTCAATTTCTAAATGTGAGCAAGCATTGTTTGTCTTAAGTAGACGCAAAACAGCAGCAATATCATCTTGCGTAGACTGCAAAATTTGATAATCATGAATAAAAATTGGGACATGGAAGTGAGTACGCCATTCTTCAGCTTGAGATTGTTCTAAATGTGGTAAGGCATTTATTAAGTCAGAATAGTGATGAAGTGTACCATCACTGCGACGTTCTATTACTTGGTGAAGATAAGTAGATTCAGCAAAGGGACGTAAGCGTTCAACTATCAAACTACGCTTCTCAATCTCAGCAGGTATCTTAACTTGAATTGCGGCGCTGATTTGAATCTTGCCAATCTTAATCCCTGCTGATTGCAACCGCGCAAATATAGACTTTGGCTCCTCATATTCAACTGAAAAATGGCACGTATCATAGCAAATACGAACGTGTTCTAGCAACTTAGTTTCTGCTAAACTCTGTTCAATATTTAATTTTTCTGATAAGTAGCTACCGCCAATTGGCAACAACCAATTTTGATAGAAATCAATTACTTCTGAGGTATTTTCAATTAATCCATCAGGCTCAGGTTCTAAATCAATATGGAGTAACTTTCCTGTTTGTTCGTAAACGCGAATCATTTCTACAATAACTGATACTAAGTTGAAACAACTCTTTTTCAGAACTGTTTCACAAGTTGCTTGGTCTTTTCCCCACCAAGGTTTATAAGATAATGGCAATGTAGAAATTCCGCCATCTAGCCCTTCTGGTAACAGAGTAGCTAAAATTTGTGTCAAGTTTAATGTGTAATTTAGCCGTTCCTCTGTAGACCAATCTGGTGAATAAACTTGGTCTTTTACTACTTGTCGATGAAATCCGCCATAAGGAAATCCATTTAAAGTAAAAACATATAAATCTTGTTGAGTTAGCCACACTTGGAATTGAGCCAAGTTATTACTTTCTAAAAGCTCTTTCGCAGCCGCATCCGCTAACCTCAAACCAATACCAAATGGTGCTGTAGGTGATAAACGTGACTTGAGTTCAGGAACATACTTTTCTAAATTAGCAAAAACCTCTAGCCAACTTTCACCAGGATGAATATTACTACAATAAGTTAAGTGAAATCCTTCTCTCTGCGACTCTGCGCCTCTGCGTGATACTTTCATAATATTATTTGGTTAATCTTAAGTAACAGCAAATATTTGTGCTAACTTCATGGAAATTGGCAGCAAAATGAGAACTAATAAACCGTAATACAAACCAGCAAAACCAGATGCAACCGTTGCATCTAAAACAATTAGAGATAACACGCCTACTTTCACAGCAGTTCGGATATTTTCGGCTATTGGTTCACGCGCAGCTTTGATAAAATTAGGTAACACTCGGATAGCTAATAAAGCCCCAAATGGTAGGGCTGCGATCGCTGTATAATCTCCTAATAATCCTAAAGCTAAAACTGCCGTTAAAACTATTGCAATCAGCACTATTGCTAATACTCCCGTAATCTTCTTACCTCCATGAACTTCACCCTGACTAATTGCGGTGATTGCTGCAATGTAAAGCACAGGAATTAGCGCTAAATACCAACGTTCTCCTATTATTGCGGGTACAGCACTTACACCTAATAATAAGTTACTGCCACGACACAAACCCATATTTAAAGGGCCAAAAAAAGGATGATGTTTGGCGAATGAGTCATACAGCAGCGATGCCAGAATGATAAATATAGCGATCGCAGCACTCAACCAAGATGCTTGAAAAGCCGCTATAATACCAATTGCAAACAGAAAACTCCCCAATAAAATAGCATTTTGACGGGACACACGACCACTAGGAATTGCTCTATTTGGTCGTTCTTTTGCATCTAATTCAGCATCGAAAACATCATTAAAAACGATACCACCGCCATATAAACCAGTTGTAGCCAATAACAACCAAGCTAATGGAATTAGTATGACAAAACTTGCTTCACCATTGATTAATTGAGAAAAAATAATCCCAGAACCAGAAGCCGCAAAGCCAACAAGAATATCCGCCCAAGCAGTAACAATATTAGCCGGACGCATCAATTCCAAATAACCCCGCCAGCCTTGAAAATTTAAGCTTGCAACATTCACTTATCTACCTCCTTAACTAAATAATTCATGAAATTTTCTCTTGCTCTGCGACTCTGCGCCTCTGCGTGAAAAAAATATTTTCCTACTCAATCAGCATTGAAACCGAACTGATTCCTGGTTCCTGTCCCCGCAACACAGAGTTACCATCGAACATCTGACGCTGATCAACAGAGTCGGAATTGAGCCAGTCTGATGCTTTCATCTGCCCAGTTTGACTGTAAGCAGCTAGGGCATTTTCATAACAAACTGCCCGCACATTTTCTTCAGGAATGCCTCTTTCTAACATCAACTGAGCCGTTTTCGGCACTGCCAAAGGATCGCTAATACCCCAATCAGCGCTACTATCTACAATGATGCGATCGCGTCCATACTTACGGACAACTTCTACCATCCTGGCGTTACCCATCTTCGTCTGTGGATAAATCGTGAAAGCAGCCCAAAAACCCCGTTCTAATACTTCCTCAACGGTTTCCTCATTGTTGTGATCAATAATGACTTGTGAAGGATCTAAGCCATATTCGACACACCGATCCATACTCCGACTAGCACCCGCTTTCTTGTTACGATGGGGCGTATGAATTAGTACCAACATATCTAATTCCTTAGCTAATTCTAACTGTTGACAAAAGTATTTATCTTCTGCTTCTGTCATGTCGTCATAGCCAATTTCGCCGATAGCAACAACCCCCTCTTTAGCCGCGTAAAGTGGTATCAGTTCTATAACTTCTGCTGCTAGTGCCTCGTTGTTAGCCTCTTTGGGATTTAGTCCGATTGTACAGTAATGTTGGATGCCAAACTGACTAGCACGAAACCGTTCCCAGCCCACAAGAGTGCTGAAATAGTCTTTGAATGTCCCAGCATTGGTTCGGGGTTGTCCTAACCAAAAAGCTGGTTCAATGACAGCGACAATACCATATTCCCGCATTACTAGGTAATCGTAGGTAGTACGGGAACACATGTGAATGTGAGGATCGATAAACATCATGGTGTGATTTAATGATTGGGCATTGGGCATTGGGCATTGGGCATTGGTTATTTTTATTGTCTCCCTCATCCCAGTTTCTTTTATTTGTAAACTGACAAGCGTTAGCGTAGCTCGCCGCAGGCATCGCTGCTAAAACTGTTCCAAGTCAGATTACCTTGTTGAATAGATAACTGTAAATCTGGATAACGGGAAAGTAATGCTTGCGCTTCGGGTAAAGACGATTGAGCACAAGCTAAGGCTGCTGCTTCTTGCTCGGCTATATCCCCATTCTTTAGAACTTTTTCTAAATCTGCGATAATTGCACTATCCGCAAACTGTCCCACAGCTCGCCAAAGTTCTGGCGTAACTGAGCGTTTAGCTGCCCAACGTTCGTGGGCATAATTTGCCAACATCCCCGCCAATTCTGGATTAGCACGGCGATCTAGACCCCAAATTAGATGCAATGGACTGCCGACAAACACAGCTTTCAGCACCATCTGATTCCAAGCAGCATTATCTAAATAATCTGCCGGATAAGGGTTCCGTAGTGCGATCGCTTGGAACACATTACTCATATTGCTGCGAATTCCTTCAGCAGCGCGGTGGCGATGTAACTCTGGATGTGGTAATAGCGGCAAACTTTGATAAAGTGCGACTAACTCCCCCATATCGGCACTAGAGAAGACTTGATCGAGCGATCGCACATACCCCTCAGTATCATTGGAGGGCAAAGCTAGAAGCAAGAGTATGCGACCTGCTTGATCTACACTCCAGTTACCAGGATACCAACCTGGAAGCACGTCCAGTGCTGCTTCCAAGTCCTGGGATGTTAGCTGCAAATCCTGTTTACCCAGATAACGCGGCACAGCACTAAAAGCCATGAAAAATACTCGTTCAGCAGCGCCGCTAGCAATCTGTGCCTGCTTCTGTTCTAGCCAAGTAGTAGCTTTTTCTGAGACAGACTGTAATAGCCAGTCATGCAGTAACTTGTTTACTTTACTCATGATAAATTCAGTAGAAGTTGCCCAACTTTTTTGTGACAACCAAGTATAAAACTTACCACAAAACTTAATACTTTATTAAACCAGCTAGATAATATATTACTTAGATCATAACTTTACTAAATTTATAAAAATCTCCCAACTTTAAATAAGATACTGTAAAGATATGATTTTGATTATATAAAGCATAAAACTAGGTTACGGAAAACAATTAGACTTTTATGTAATGCTAACAACCTAAGATATAAAGTCTAGGAATCAACAAAGTTTCTAAATTAATGCTATTTTTGATCGAAAAATAAAAGGATACAAGACCTCCGAAGTCACAACTTATATCTAAATAAATTTAGAAAGTATTATTAATTTTAGATTTTGAATTCGGAGCGTACCTTTCTGTTAAGCAAGCTACGCGCTGCATCTCATAGAGAAGCGTCGTAGCCTACAAACTTCAATAAAGGGACTTCAAATAAATTTATTGTGTTCAATGCGCTGTAAATTTTAATTGCAGTAGTGCATCTATATTTCAGTTATTTAAAAAGTGATGGTGTTGAAATGACTGTAAAACAAAAGACCACTCTAAGTCTCCAATCAATTAATCAATGTGTTCGTGTGATCTTCAACTATGATGTTCATTTCACTAGAGGTTTATTTCAGTTAGATAATCCTTTACTCGCACAAGTGATTGCCGCAGATGGGGAGACAACCCCAAAACGAGTGCTAGCAGTAGTAGATGGAGGATTTTTACAGCACCAGGATGGGTTGCTAAAAAAATTATCAGTTTATGCTCAGTGTTATGGAGATGTACTAACACTGAGCGGTGAGCCGATGATAGTTCGGGGTGGAGAAGCAGTCAAGAACGATTCTACATTCATAGAGCAAATTCATCAAGTGATCAATGTAGCTGGATTGTGCCGTCACTCCTACGTGTTAGCAATTGGAGGTGGAGCCGTGCTAGACATGGCAGGATACGCAGCAGCAACGGCTCACCGAGGAATTAGGCTACTACGAGTACCGACGACAGTGTTAGGGCAAAACGATTCGGGCGTAGGCGTAAAGAACGGAATCAATGCCTTTGGCAAGAAAAACTTTCTGGGTACATTCATGCCACCTTATGCTGTCTTGAATGACTTTGATTTTCTCACTAGCCTTGATGATCGAGATTGGCGATCGGGTATTGCAGAAGCAGTGAAAGTGGCGCTGATTAAAGATGCAGATTTCTTCGATTTTATTATGACTTATGCCGATAGATTAGCTAATCGAGACATGGACATCATGGAAAAGCTGATCTATCGCTGCTCTCAGTTGCACTTAGAGCATATTGCTGGTGGTGGCGACCCCTTTGAGATGGGTTCATCGCGTCCTTTGGATTTTGGACACTGGGCTGCTCACAAACTGGAGCATTTAACGAATTACAGCCTACGTCACGGTGAGGCTGTGGCGATCGGTGTTGCTTTGGACACAACCTATTCATATTTAACAGGGCGACTCTTGCGATCGGAGTGGCAGAGGGTTTTAGATACACTTAAGAAATTAGGCTTCAGCTTGTACGTATCGGCACTGTCAGAGCAATTACATCAACCAGAGCATCCATACTGCCTATTTAGGGGGCTTACCGAGTTCCGTGAACACTTAGGGGGAAAATTGACAATCACCCTTTTAGAAGGAATCGGGCAGGGAATAGAAGTTCACCAGGTGGATTTGTCTTTGTATAAAGATGCTATTTCGATGCTGCAAGATTGGGAACTTTCGCATTAATTTTTGTTATTTAAAACTGCGAAGTGCAATTATCTCTGTTGACTGTTGCCGCGATACTCGGACTGCGAGTGTCGCAATTTGTAAATGCTGGCTTATCATTGTTTCCTGCTAGACGTGTACTCCTCTCCGTATTTTCTCGTAATTTTGTTAAAAAATTAAATAGGAGTTATATAGAGGTAGTTATTTCCTCTACAGGGGCAAGAACAGCATTGTTTACATCTGACACTAGAGATTGACAAGAACCTAAAACTGGTGTTGCATCTGGTAAACTCCAAGCATCTTCCAAGGTTTCCCAAGAAGGTGCAAAAGGTGGGAGTGCCAAAGAGCAAGCTTTCCAAGTTGCTTTAACTGGCGCTCCCAATTGCTGACATATTCCACCACGGCGGCCCTCTGGCTGGTAATGACGGCAATATCGACAGGCAGATGCTAAAAATTTAATGGGTTTCATTTGGGTTCATCTTTAGTGGCGTTTCTGGCTAAATTTCACCCTTATATTTTGCTTCTATATATTAAGAGGGACTAGAGCCAAAAAGTCATTGTTTTCTATAGGTTTCAGCGATCCCAACGAAAAAATAAACTTTAGGATGTTTTTATATTCTTGTTATATTTTTCAATGATCCTTAGAGTGGTTACCTATAGATTTAGGCTAAAACTTATTAGGGATCAAGAGTAAAACTAAAGCTTTTGATTTATCCAGCCTTTTAAATTCCTCCTTAAGGATGGCTTAAAACAGAGAATTCAAGATAAATACTGTACTTTGCACACCAAATTCGGCATATTCTGCTGCAAAAATATATTTTTTCTGAAGAATCAGAAATATTTTATGTGGTAGGTAGCAAGTTTCTTTAGTATAAATTATGCCCAACGAATAATGCCTAAACTATTTTGCTTTTAATTTAGGTCAGGACTGATTTTCTTCAAAACTGTTTAGCAGCACAGACAGAACAAACTGCCCAGCGCTGGAGTTCACCGGGTGGGGTGGGACATTGACACTGGGGACAAAGGGGTAAGCCATGCGATCGCGATCGCATTATCTTAGCCCAATGCCCAAAAGCAGCATTCACATCCTTAGTGGGTGTAACATCAGTGTGGCTAATATCATCACCAAGGTAACTAGGATGCTCATGCGGCGAAACCTTTTGTTGCTGTTCTCTTTCTACAGATGGATGCTGCCACCCGGCTGTAGAGAAGCGAATATCAATTAAAGGCGTTGGTAGCTTTTTATTCAACTTTAAAAGCAGAGACGGGCGACCAAAAGTCAGGTTTTGTGACCAAGCAGCACTAGAAGTTGCTACCCATAAAACATCGCGTTGAATCGATAATGGTCGAGTATGTGCGGCAACCACTGGGCCAACAATTTCTGTCCAAC
>Ga0136635_10000472_pt1 | contig 11141 bp, 8 predicted proteins | sample AntDrymeUQ852106_2_FD_105495 | JGI IMG/M metagenome (GOLD analysis project Ga0136635, IMG submission 105495) | Polar desert sand microbial communities from Dry Valleys, Antarctica - metaG UQ85 (21.06) | ecosystem: Environmental > Terrestrial > Soil > Desert | place: Antarctica: Dry Valley... | reverse complement strand
GATTCCGACGCTCTTGCCGGTGCTCGCGCCCGCGTGGAACGGCGCGATCCCATCCTCCAGCAGCAGGTCGGTCGAATAGCGCTGCAGCCGCCCGATCTCGACTGGCCGCTCGTGCTTTCCGACCACGCAGGCGCCCTCGCACAGCTCCTCGACCGCGCACACCCGGGCGCACGAGGCGCCGAGTACGTTGGCCTCCATGATCCGCTGCGCGGCTCCCAACCGGTCGCCCGTCTCGACCTTGCGGATGAATCCCGGGATGTCGATGCTGGTCGGGCAGGCCACGATGCAGGGTGCATCGAAGCAGTAGAGGCAGCGGTGCGCCGCGACCAGCGCGTCGTTGCGCGACATCCCGGGCTGGCGCTCGCTGAAGCGCTCGCGCAGCAGGTCGGGCTCGAGCGCGCTCACGCCCGGGCCACGCGATCGATGGTGCGCGTGGCGGTCAGGCCGAAGGCACGGATCGCCGCCTCGAGGTGCTCCACGGGCGTGTCCTCCTCCTTGCAGTGCGACAGGCCGCCGGTCGACGACGAGAACAGCATGACGGTCGGGACGTGCCGGGCCATCTCGGCCGCGTCGTGCAGCGGGCCGCTCGGAAGCGCGCGATCGCTGCGGGTGACCTCGCGGCAGGCGGCGCGCGCGATCTCGATCAGGTCCGCGTCGAAGGGGATCGGCTCGATCGCCCACAGCCGCTCCCACTCCACGGTGCAGCCCTCCTCGGCGGCGAAGCGGGTCGCGGCGTCCTTCGCGTCGGACAGCATGAGCGCGAGGGTGCCCGAGTCGAGGTGACGCTGATCGATGAGGATCTCGGTGCGGCCGGGGATGGCCGTCACCACGCCCGGGGTGCAGTCGGCGCGCCCGACGGTGCACACGCCGTCATGGCGCAAGGCGATCTCGCGCAGCTCGAGCGCACAGCGCGCGGCGGCCAGGAAGGAGTCGCGGCGGTGGCGGATTGGAGTCGAGCCGGCGTGCGCCGCCTGGCCCTCGAAGGTCGCGCGGTGACGTTCGACCCCCACGGTGCCGAGCACGGTTCCCACCACCAGGCCCTCGCTCTCGAGCACCGGCCCCTGCTCGATGTGCAGCTCGAGGTAGGCCGCGACGTCGCGCAGCCGGGTGGATGCCTCACCTGCCCGGTCGAGTTCGACGCCGTGCGCACGCACCACGTCTTCGAGCCGTTCGCCACCCGCGTCGCGCAGATCGCGCACGAGGTCGGGCTCGAGCGTCCCGGACACCGCCGAGGAGCCGAACAGGCTGCGGCCGAAGCGCGCACCCTCCTCGTCCGCCCAGTCGACGAAGCTGACCGTGCAGGCCGGTGGCGTGCCCGCCGTCGCGAGCGTCCGCAGCACCTCGAGCGCCCCCATCACGCCGAGGGCGCCGTCGAGCCAGCCCCCCGCGGGAACCGAGTCGACGTGCGAGCCCACCACGACCGTGCGCTCCGTGCGGCCCGCGAGCCGCCCCCACAGGTTGCCGGCCTCGTCGGTGTCCACGGTCACGGGCAACTCGGCGAGGCGGTCGCGCAGGAGCCCACGCGCAGCTGTCCAGTCGTCCGTCCAGCAGAGACGGCGCGAGCCGTCAGGGCCGCCGGTCAGGTCGCGCAGCGCATCCAGATCGGCGAGGGCGCGAGCCGGGTCGATCAGCGTCTCGGTCTGTGGCATGCGCGGCTCCTGGGTCGCGACGAGCGCACACTCTATTGCGCTCGCTAGCCGGGAGTGAGCTTCAGCACGATCGAGCCGGCGGGATCCGCGCTGAACTCGCCGCCGCTCCGTGCTCTGGCGATGTGCGACTTCGCCGCCTGTGGACGGCACCAGGGAGCGTGTCCCGCTGCCCGGGCGGCGACCGCTCGACCCTAGCTCGCGTGCGGCGCGGCGGGCGTGATGTCGTGGCCGCTTCCGGCCATGCGCACCACCCGGCCGTCGGCATCGGCGATCATGTAGCCCTGTGCGCGCACGTGGCGGATCGACCCGTCGGGCCGCACCAGCCGGTGCTCGTAGTCGAACCGGGTGTGGTCTCTGAAGGCTGTCTGCACGATGGTCGCCGCGCGCTCGCGATCGTCAGGGTGCAGGCGCGCGAGGTAGGTCTCGTAGGTGATCGGGGTACCCGGCTCGACACCGTAGATCGCGTACATCGAGTCCGACCACCTCACCACGTCGCCTTCGACGTCCCACTCCCAGTGCCCCACGCTGTTAGTCGTGTCGGTAAGAGGCCACAATCCCATCGCCGTCGATGATATCCCGGTCACCGTGCTCGATCGCGTCCATGAGACGCTCGATCGTGCCGTCGTCCGTCGCCGGCGCCATCACCACCAGGCGCAGGTAGCGCTCGCCCGCGATCGCGGTCGAGCTCAGGTGGAAGTCGCCTCCGGCAAGCAGGCGCGCGCGCAGCGCGATCTGCCGCGCGCCGTCCGAGCCGTAGCGGAAGCAGAGGATGTTGCTCTCCGGCTCGTAGGGGCAGTCGAAGCCCGGCCGCGCCCGGATGAGTTCCCAGAACCGGTGGGCGGCGTCGTACAGGCCGGCGACGTGGTCGCCCATGCCGCGCTCACCGCGCCAGGCGAGGTTGAGGAAGAGTTTTGTGCCGAGCGGGGCCTTCGTGCATTCGACCGCGCGCGACATCAGGTCGATGCCCTCGTGGCCGTCGCCGTAGAACAGGTAGCTCGCCTCCTGGTGGAAGGCGGCGCCGAGGTCGGCGGCGTTGCGGAACAGCACCGCTGCACACATCGAGGAGGTCGCGAGCATCTTGTGCGGATCCCAGACGGTCGAGTCGGCGTGCTCGATCCCTGCGAGCAGGCCGCGGTGGCGTGCCGAGAGCAGTGCCGACGCGCCGTGCGCGCAGTCGGCGTGCAGCCAGATCCCGTGCTCGCGGCAGAACCGTGCGATCGCCCCGAGGTCATCGTGCAGGCCGGTGCTGGTCGCGCATGCCGCTGCCACGAGCGCCATCGGACGGCGGCCCGCGGCGCGCGCGCGCGCGAGTGCCGCCTCGAGTCGCTCGGGCACGACTCGCTCGTGGCTGTCGGTCTCGAGCGCGATCAACGCGTCCTCGCCAAGGCCGAGGATGGCGACCGCGCGTGCAACCGAGTAGTGGGCTGACGGCGGCGCCAGCACGCACAGGTCTGACGGCGTGCCCCTCGTCCAGGCGTCGGGTGCGATGCGGGCGCGGGCGCCGAGCAGCGCGGTCAGGTTCGCGAGCGAGCCGCCGTGGGTCAGCACCCCCGCGGCGGTCGCCGGATCCCAGCCGACCTGGCCGAGCATCCAGTCGAGCACCGCGACCTCGATCGCGGCGGCTGCCGGCCCCATCTCCCACATCGCCATCGGGTTGTTGATGGCTCCGTGCACGAGGTCCGAGAGCGCCGCGCCGACGTCCGGTGCCGCGACCTGATGGGCCATGTAGCCGGGATGGTGGATGCGCAGCGAGCGCGCGAGATAGGCGTCGAGGAATGCGCCGAAGGCGTCGGGATCCATGCCGCCCTCGCGGATCCAGCGGCGGGCGTCGAGATCGTGCAGCACGCCCTCGAGTGAAGGCCAGGCCGTGACGGGACCCTCTCCACGCTGGCTCGCCGCCACGAACTCCCCGACCTTCGCGACCGCGAGCGTGGCGGCACGCTCGTATTCCTCGCCGTTCCACATAGCGGGCATACTCGCGCACATGGACGACGCTGTGCTCGACCTCGTCTACGAGCGCCTCGATCGCGAGCCGATCGAGGGGGGTGCCGAAGTTCTCGTGCTTGCCGCCTGCCATGGATCGGAGGCGCTCGAGGCCCAGCTCGCGGGCATGTCCGCCGCACCGACGCGGCCGGCGGCGGCGACGGGGACAGCCGAGCCTCCCGGGGCATACCTGCGCTCGATCAGCGTCCAGGGCTTCCGTGGGATCGGCCCGCCGGCGCGCCTCGACCTCGCGCCCGGGCCTGGTCTGACCCTGGTTGCCGGGCGCAACGGCTCCGGCAAGTCGAGCTTCGCCGAGGCCGTCGAGTTCGCGCTCACCGGCACGAGCAAGCGTTGGGAGGACCGCTCCGCGGTGTGGCGGGAGGGGTGGCGCAACTTGCACGCCGGCTCGGAAGCTGCGCGGATCGAGGTCGAGCTGTGCGTCGAGGACGAGTCCCGCCCGCTCACCGTCGGGTGCGGCTGGGAGCCGGGAGCCGAGCTAGTGGCTTGCGAGTCCCGCGTCACGACCGCGGCCGGCCCGTCGAGCGTCGACGAGCTCGGCTGGCGCGTGCCGCTCTCGACCTACCGGCCATTCTTGTCCTACGACGAGCTCGGGTCGCTGCTCTCGCAGGAGCCGAGCAAGCTCTACGACCGGCTCGCCACCATTCTCGGGCTCGAAGGCCTCGTCGACCTCGCACGAACGCTGCGCGACGCCCGCACGGCGCGCGAGCGCCTGCAGAAGGGAGCGCGGGACAGCGTGAAGCGGCTCCTGCCGCTCCTCGGCGCCGTCGACGACGAGCGGGCGCGTGCGGCTGCGGCGGCCGTGAAGGGTCGGACGTGGGATCTCGACATGGCCGAGCTCGCGCTCGAAGGGACGGTCGAGGCGGGTGACCCCGCTGGAGACCTGGCGGTGCTGCGCACGCTCGAGACGCTCACCGGCCCCGACGAGGTCGCCGTGACCGTGGCCTTTCAGGCGTTGAGGCGCGCGCTCGCCGAGGCCGCGGCGGTCGCCGACACCGATGCGGGCCGGGCGCTCGCGACGGCACAGCTCCTCGGCCAGGCCATCGATCATCACGAGACCTGCGGCGATGGCGCCTGCCCGGTATGCGGCGCCGGTACGCTCGACGACCGTTGGCTCGAAGGCGCGCTCGAGCAGCAGGCACGCCTGCTCGCCGAGTCCGGCGCCGCGACCGCGGCGAGCGAGACGGTCAGAGGCGCTGCGCGCGCGGCGCGCGCATTGATCACGCCCGCTCCGGCGCCGCTGCGGCGCGAGGTCGGCGTCGACTGCGCAGCGGCACTCGCCGCCTGGCACGAGTGGTCGTCCGCCCCGGACGAGCCCGACCGGCTCGCGGACCACCTCGAGGGCCGCGCGCCCGCGCTTCGCCGCGCGCTCGCGGAGGTACGCGCACAGGCCGAACACCAGCGGGCCGAGCGCGAGGATGCCTGGCGTCCGGTTGCGAGCGCGCTCCGCGACTGGCTGCCCGTCGCCCGCCAGGCGCAGGCGGCTACGCCTCAGATCAAGCTCTTGCAGACCGCCGAGACCTGGGCCGCCACCGCTGTCGGCGCGACGCGCGACGAGCGCTTTGCCCCGATCGCAGCGCAGGCCGAGGACAACTGGCAGCTGCTGCGGCTGCAGAGCAACGTCGAGATCGGAAGCCTCACGCTCGCGGGCACCGCCACGACGCGCAAGGTCGTGCTCGACGTGCGGGTCGACGGCACCGACGCGAGCGCGCTCGGCGTCATGAGCCAGGGCGAGCTGCACGCCCTCGCGCTGTGCCTGTTCCTGCCGCGCGCAACCATGCCCGAAAGCCCGTTCCGCTTCGTGGTCATCGACGATCCCGTGCAGGCCATGGATCCTGCCCGCGTCGACGGGCTGGCGCGGCTGCTGTCCCGGACGGCCGCGACGCGCCAGGTCGTCGTATTCACGCACGATGAGCGCCTGCCCGAGGCGGTCCGTCGGCTGGGGATCGCGGCAACCGTGATCGGCGTCATCCGGCAGCCGGGTTCGGAGGTCGACGTGCGCATCCAGCTCGACCCTCTCGAGCGTGCGCTCGAGGACGCGCGCGCGGTGCTCCTCACGGACGAGCTAGACGGGCGGGTTGCCCCTCGAGTGGTGCCAGGGCTGTGCCGGCTCGCCGTCGAGGCGGCATGCAGCGAGCGGGTACGGCGTGTGCGACTCGAGCGTGGGGACACCCACCACGCCGTCGAGGACGAGCTCGCCCGCGCGACCAGCGTGCTCGCCCGGGTGGCGCTCGCCGTGTTCGACGACGCCGGCCGGGCCGGAGACGTGCTGCGGTATTTCGACAATCGCAGCGGGGGGCGGTATGCCGATGCCCTGCAGGCGCTCAAGCGCGGTGCGCACCAGCCGGTGGGCTGCGACCTCCGCGACCTGGTACGCGACACGGCGTTGCTCGCGCGCGAGATCGCCGCGCGTCCGTGACCGAGACGCCGCGGGAGCTGCTCGACCTCGCCCGTGACATGGTCGAGCGTCCGCCCGTGCGCACGCATGCCGTGTGGCCACGCGCGGCGGCCCTGCTGGCACGCCAGGCGCTCGAGGCGCACCTGGACCGCTACTGGCACGGACGCGGGCTGGACATGGACGCCGTCTCGATGCGGGCGCAGCTGATCTGCCTGCCCGAGTACGCGCCCGACGCGATCGCCGGCGAGGCCGCGCATGCCTGGAGCGCGCTCTCGAGCGCGTGCCACGTCCACGCCTACGACCTGCCGCCCACGGCCACAGAGCTCGAAGGGCTGTGTGCCTCGGTCGAGCGTGTGATCGATGGCCTCGGAGCTGGAACCGACTAGGCTGCTCATCCACCCGAGTCGGAGGAACGCGTGGCGACGATCGAGGATGCACCGGCGGCGGCCGGCCCGTTCATCCGGCCCGACGGGATCGAGAAGGTCACCGGCGTCGGCCGCTACGCGGCCGACCTCACGCTCACCGGCATGCTGCATGCGCGCTTCCTGTACGCCGGGGTCGCGCACGCGCGCATCGTGCGACTCGACACGACGGCGGCGCGCGCGCTGCCGGGCGTGTTCGCGGTCATCACACAGGCCGACGTGCCCGACGTGCGCCACGGTCCTTACGTGCAGGACCGCACGCTCTTTGCCGACGGCGTCGTGCGCTTCGAGGGCGAGGTCGTTGCCGCGGTGGCGGCGCTGACGCCCGAGCTCGCCCAGCAGGCCTGCGAGTTGATCGAGCTCGAGCTCGAGCCCCTGCCGATCGTCAACGACGCCGAGGCCGCCCTCGCCGACGGAGCGCAGCTGGTGCACCCCGGCTGGTCCGACTACGGCGCCGCCGACGAGATCGTGCGCGACGGCAACACTGCCGCCCTCTCGACCATCCTCAAGGGCGATGCGAATGCGGCCATGGACGAGGCCGACATCGTCGTGCGGGAGCGCTACGTCGCCGACATGTCGCACGCCGCCCCGATCGAGCCGCGCGCCGTGCTCGCCGAGTGGCGCGGCGACCGGGTCACGATCTGGAGCTCGACCCAGGTGCCGTTCAACGCGCGCAGCGGGGTCGCCCACACCCTCGGACTTCCCGAGAGCGACGTCCGCATCGTGGTGCCGCACCTCGGCGGCGGTTTCGGCGGCAAGTGCGAGTTCCACTTCGAGGCCCACGTCGCGGCCCTCGCACGCGCCGCGCGGCGTCCGGTGCGCCTCGTCTTCAACCGGCGCGAGGAGTTCATCGCGCCCGACCACCGCCGCGAGGGGATCGTGGTCGAGATCGAGACCGGGGCCCGGTCGGACGGCACGCTGCTCGCGCGCCGCGCGCGCCTCGTGATCGACAACGGGGCCTCGACCGCCGACGCGGGCTTCTTCCCGCAGATGGCCGCGATGCACGCGATCGGCCCCTACCGGATTCCCAACATCGACGTCGAGGCGCGCCTCGCCTATACCAACCACACGCCCTCGGGCTCGGTCCGCGCGCCCACAGCGCCGCAGACCTGCTGGGCGCTGGAGCAGCACCTCGATGTCGTCGCCGCGCGCGTCGGCATCGACCCGGTCGAGCTGCGCAGGCGCAACCTCGTGCAGGAGGGCGACGAGGGCCCGACGCGCCAGGTGTTCGAGCGCATCGGGGCACTCGAGACTCTCGAGCGCGCCGTCGCCATGATCGGCGGCTCGGACGACCTGCCCGAGGGTGAGGCGATCGGAGTGGCGTGCGGATGGTGGCCGTCGTTCGCGTCCCCGTCCGGAGCCTTCGTGAAGCTGAATGGGGACGGCTCGGGCACCATCGTGACCGGCGCGCAGGAATGCGGCACGGGCGCCGTGATGGGCCTGCCGATCCTGGCGGCCGAGGTGCTCGGCATGCGTCCCGAGCAGTTCTCGATCCTGTACCAGGACACCGACGCCGGCGCCTGGGACATGGGCGCGTCGGGATCGCAGACGACCTTCAACAACGGGCGCGCCGTGATCGCGGCGGCCGGCGAGGTGCGCGATCAGCTGCTCGAGCTTGCCGCCGATGCGCTGGAGGTCGCGGCCGGCGACCTCGAGCTCTCCGACGGGCACGCGCGCGTACGCGGCACCCCCTCGCGCGCGGTCTCGATCCCCGAGCTCGCGGCGACGGCACACGGCGACCGCCTGCTGCTCGGGCGCGGGTCGGGAACACCGCCGCCCATGCCCGCCTGCGAGGCCGAGACCTGCGTCGGGCGCATGGGCATGGAGTCGTTCCTCGCCCCGACCTTCTTCACGCATGCCGCACGGATCCGGGTCGACCGCGCGACCGGGGTGGTGCGTGTCCTCGAGGTCGCGGCTGCGCACGACTGCGGCGTGATCCTGAATCCGATCGGGGCCGAGGGCCAGCTCGAGGGCGGCGTGCTGATGGGCATCGGCATGGCGCTGCTCGAAGGCACTCCGATCGACGCCGAGGGCCGCCAGGTCAACCCCGGCCTGCTCGACTACAAGCTGCAGACGGCCGCAGATGCGCCGCGGATCCAGGTCGAGTGGGTCGACGCGCCGTCCGAGACGGGCGGCCCGAAGGGTGCGAAGGGCGTGGGCGAGCCGCCGTGCGTGCCGACCCCCGGGGCGATCGCAAACGCCATCGCGGTCGCCATCGGGGCGCGCGTGCATCAGCTGCCGATGACGCCCGAGCGCGTGTGGGAGGCGATGCAGCCATGACCGCGACCTACGAAGCCGCCACGTCCGTGGACGCCGCGCTCGCAGCGCTCGCCGCCGGCGCTCGGCCGATCGCGGGTGGATCGGACCTCGTGATCAGCGCCCGCAACGGCAAGGCCCCGCTTCCCGAGCGGCTCGTCGCGATTCACGGCATCGGTGCGCTCCGCTCGATCGAAGCCGGCGGGGGCGGACTGCGCATCGGTGCGCTCGCAAGCCACGCCGACCTCGTCGCGCATGCGCTCGTACGCGACCGCTATCCCGCCCTCGCCGACGCATCGGCCATCGTCGGCAGCCACGCCACGCGCAACGTCGGCACGCTCGGCGGCAACGTGATGAACGGATCGCCGGCGATGGACACGGGCGGAGCCCTGATCTGCTTCGGTGCTATTGCGACGCTCGCGAGCACGACCGGCACGCGCACGCTACCGGTCGCAGACCTGTTCGTCGGCCCCGGGCGCACGAGCGCGCGGCCCGACGAGCTGCTCACTCAGATCGAGCTCCCGGGGCTGCCTGCCGCGACCGGCTCGTGCTACGTGCGGCTCGAGTACCGCCGCCAGATGGAGATCGCGATCGTGGGCGCGACCTGCGTGCTGTCGCTCCAGGATGGCCGTATCGCCGACGCGAGGATCGCCATCACGGCGCTGGCGCCCACGATCCATCGCGTTGCCGAGGCCGAGGCGGCACTGAACGACACGGACGGCGGCGATGAGGCGGTGCGCGCCGCCGCGGACGCGGCCGCAGCGGGATCGCGGCCGATCTCGGATGTGCGCGGATCAGAGCGTTACCGGCGGGCCATGGCGGCCGTCATCGCCCGTCGCGCCATCGTCGCCGCGCTCGCGCGCGCCCGCGGCGAGCACGTGCCCATTCCCGCCAGCCCCGCACTCCACGGAGTCGACGCATGAAGCACGACGCGACCCTGCACATCAACGGCAACGCCTACGGGGTGTCGATCGAGCCCGCCCGCAACCTGCTGTCGGTGCTGCGTGGCGAGATCGGGCTGACCGGTACGAAGGAGGGCTGCGACGACTGCGAGTGCGGTGCCTGCATGGTGCTGATCGACGGCCGCCCGGTGAACTCGTGCTCCTACCTTGCGCTGCAGGCCGATGGGCGCGAGGTCACGACCGTCGAGGGCCTTGCGGACGACGGCGAGATGCACCCCTTGCAGCGCGCGTTCCTCGCCGAGGGCGGCGTGCAGTGCGGCTTCTGCACGCCCGGCATGCTCGTCTCGGCGAGCGCGCTCCTGGCCGAGCACCCGCGGCCGAGCGACGACGAGGTGCGGATCGCGCTCTCGGGCAACCTGTGCCGCTGCACGGGGTACCACAAGATCGTGAAGGCGGTGCAGCGCGCGGCGGCCGAGATGGCATAGACACGCACTCCGTGCCGGGCACTAGATGTCGAATGCATGCCAGGCGGCCGTAAGCCATCTTGCGCCGCTGCCGACAACTGATCCATGAAGCTCGATCCCGACGGCACTCTTCGATTCTCGCCCAGTGACCTGAACGCGCACCTCGGCTGCACCCACGCCACGACGCTTGCGTTGCAAGTGGCGCGCCGGATGCGCCCGAGCGTCAAGGTGCAGGGCGCCTACCAGGAGCTCATCCTCGAGAAGGGCTTGAAGCACGAGGCCGCATACCTCGAGCGCATGGAGCGCGAGCGCGGCGGGGTCGTGCGAATCCCCGAGCCCCATCGCGACTACGACGCAGCGGCGGCGCGCACCGCGCAGGCGATGCGCGACGGCGCCGAGCTGATCTACCAGGCCGCGTTCGTCTACGAGGGCTGGCGCGGGCTCGCGGACTTCGTCGAACGCGTCCCGGGGCACACCGACCTCGGCGACTACGGCTACGAGGCCGTCGACACGAAGCTCGCGCGCACCGAGCTGATGCCACATCACGCGATGCAGCTGTGCTTCTACAGCGAAGGCATCGCACGCGTGCAGGGGACGCCTCCCGAGTCGATGCACGTCGAGCTCGGGTCGGGCCGGCGGGAGACCGTGCGACGGTGCGAAGTCGCTGCCTATTTCCGGCGCGCACGCGGCAGCTTCGAGGGTTGGGCAAGTGCGCCGCCGGTCACCGAGGCCTATCCCTGCGAGCACTGCCAGTTCTGCGACTTCGCGCGTGTCTGCATCGATGACTGGCGGGCGCTCGATCACCTGCGGTACGTCGCGGGCATCCGGCGCACCCAGGTCTCGCTCCTGCGGGCAGCGTCGGTGCACACGCTCACGGCGCTCGCGGGCCTCGAGGCGTCGGCGGTCGTCCCGGAACTCACCAACGGGAGCCTCGAGTCGCTGCGCAATCAGGCGCATTTGCAGCGGCGGGCAGCGGACGAGGGTGTGGTGCCCTATGTGCTGCAACCGCTCGAGCCCCTGCGCGGGTTCGCGCGCCTGCCGCGCCCCTC
>Ga0136635_10000471_pt1 | contig 11147 bp, 11 predicted proteins | sample AntDrymeUQ852106_2_FD_105495 | JGI IMG/M metagenome (GOLD analysis project Ga0136635, IMG submission 105495) | Polar desert sand microbial communities from Dry Valleys, Antarctica - metaG UQ85 (21.06) | ecosystem: Environmental > Terrestrial > Soil > Desert | place: Antarctica: Dry Valley... | reverse complement strand
TGGTACCTTATTTTCGCTCTGGCGATTTCCAGTTGTTCGATCGATATTGCTCAACCGTCGCTGGGAACACCTACTTCACAACCCGATGCTCTTTTGCCTACAACGCAAATACCGGTTACCTGGGCCAGTCTGAACTTAACCGGGAAACTGGTTTATAGTATTGGTTCCGTAGATAAGGACAACAACTATAGGATACAGGTCCACGTTCTGGACCTTGTGACCGGTGAAGATACCATCGTGTATACGACCCCCATCAATGCCTGGATTTACTATTTCTCGGTCTCACCGGATGGCACGCGGCTCATTATGTCTTTCTCGCTCCCACCCGGAGAGAATCCTGCCATTGTCCAGGCTCTCTATAGTATGCCCCTGGACGGCTCCAGGCCGACGGAGTTATTGTTTATGCCGCGCACTAGAGAGGATCAATATGTGCAAGTGGAGTGGTCTCCGGATGGAAAGTATATTTACTATACCCATGTCAATTATCAGTTTCCTGACGACCCAAATCGGATCTACCCTCTTTATAAGATCTTTCGAATGGCATACCCCGTAGGGGATGGAGGGCAGGAGGAACATATTGCGGAAGGGGCATATTGGCCCAGGTTATCACGCGATTCATCACGCCTGGTCTATATTTCTGTAGATCCCTTATCTATTAAGAATAAACTTACTATAGCGGACCCGGATGGCGGGAATGCACAGGAAGTGGTGATCACTGGTTCCTATGTTCCAGATATTAAGGACGCCCCTCTTTTTTCTCCGGATGGACAATCCATACTATTTAGTGGAGCGGTCCCGGTTCCGCCGCAGTCGTACCAGCCGAACTGGCTTGAAAAATTAATGGGAATTCGCGTGGTCAAAGCAAATGGCGGTGTTCCTTCCGATTGGTGGTCGGTGCCGGTCAGCGGGGGAGAAATCACTCGATTAACGAATTTGAACTCTTCAAGTTTGTATGGCAGCATCTCGCCTGATAACCAATATATTGCAAGTTATAGTGCAAGCGGGATATTCGTGATGAAACCAGATGGTTCAGGACTCACGTTGCTGGTTCCAAACCTGGACGCATTCTCAGGCACAGTGAATTGGATCCCGTAATTGCTATCCGCTCATCACGATTCACCTGCGCCTCAATAAGTACAGAATAATACCAATTCATAAAGCCCTCATGTTCCTCTTTGCAGCGAGCATCTTTCTTTCCGCCTTTCTCCTCTTTCAAATCCAGCCAATGATCGGCAAATTCATCCTGCCGTGGTTCGGCGGTACGCCCGCGGTCTGGTCAACGGTCATGCTCTTCTTTCAAGTCCTGCTCACCAGTGGGTATGCCTATGCCTACTGGCTGATGGGTCGCGTGAGATCGCAGAGACAAACCATTGTTCACATCACGCTAATTACATCGGCAATTGCCCTTCTCGCTTTGCTTTCTTTCATTTGGACTTCACCTATCACACCGGATTCAAGTTGGAAACCGGAAAATGTTAATTCACCGATACTTGATATTTTCAAATTGCTGATTGTCTCGGTCGGCCTGCCCTATTTCATTCTTGCCTCCAACGGGCCACTTATGCAGGCCTGGTTCAGCCGCCTCTTTCCCGATCAATCCTACGCGCGTTTATATGCTTTATCGAATGCTGGCTCACTACTTGGATTGCTCGCCTATCCGGTCTTGATCGAACCAAATTTGTCTTTGCGCTGGCAGGGATGGATATGGGCAATCGGCTTCATGCTCTTTGGATTACTGGCAGGCTGGGTCGCTGTGCAAAGTGGACACAGAACGCCTCTTGCGCAGCCGGTAATTGCTCCCACCAAAGTGACAGATCGCCCCTCCTTCGCCTTGATGTCGTTATGGATCGTCCTCAGCGCGAGCGCGTCTCTATTCCTGTTATCTGTGACCAACCAGATATCCCAGGAGGTCGCAGTCATCCCGTTCTTGTGGGTGCTGCCGCTGGGGCTTTATCTGCTATCTTTCATTCTGACATTTTCTAGCGAGCGTGGCTATAACCGCAAAGTCTACGCAGTGTTGTTCATCGTCTCTACCACGCTGACGTTATTCGTCATGCTCAACGCGACCAACCTGCATGTGTACTGGCAGATCCTTGCCTATTGCTTGTTACTATTTTCTGCATGTATGCTTTGTCATGGAGAGTTGTATCTCTTGCGCCCTGGTGCGGAACACCTGACCACGTTCTATCTCATGGTCTCCATCGGCGGCGCATTAGGCGGGATATTTGTCAGCCTGATCGCGCCCCTTATCTTCAATGGCTACTGGGAGTTCTTCGTCGGGTTGGCAATGACGATTGCCATTCTACTGACCGTTCTGCGCGGACGTTATGTCATCCTGAGCGAAGCGAAGGATCTCAGTGACAATGAACCGAGACTCTCATCTGCCCTTGCGCCAGGCGATTTGCTAAGCAAATCGAGTGTCGATCGCGACGAACGCTCCCTCAGAGTGACACAAACTATCACCGCCCGCGCCCGTTTTATATTTATCGTGTTTGGGTTGGTAACAGTGATGCTTGCTATCCTCAGCACGTACTTTTCAGGCGCGCTGTATTCAAAGCGGAATTTCTACGGTGTGATCCGTGTACGTGAGCTTATCCCTGCGGGTTCAACAGAGAGGGCAAATGTCATGTCGCATGGCATCACAGTCCACGGGCTCCAATTTCTCCTTGATGTCAAATCGAGCAATATACCCACAACATATTATGTTCCAGATGCCGGCGCGGGACTGGCGATTCTCAATCACCCCAAATATAGACATGACCAGCACATGCGAGTTGGCTTATTGGGTCTCGGCGTGGGGACGCTCGTATCCTACGCACAGCTGGGCGACGTATATCGCCTCTATGAGATCAACCCAGTTGTGATCGACCTTGCAGCAGGGGTGGGAGATTATTTTTCATTCCTGAGTGACAGCCAAGCAGATATTACTGTTGTCCCCGGTGACGCGCGCATCTCACTGGAACGCGAGCTCGCCAGGGGACACGCGCAAAACTTCGATGTGCTCGTACTGGATACCTTCAGTAGTGACTCCATCCCTGTACATTTGGTGACGAAAGAAGCATTTGCCTTATATCTCGAACATCTCGCCCCGGGTGGGATCATCGTAGCCCATATCACGAATTTGCATTTAGATTTACAGCCAGTCTTCTGGCAGCTGGCGCGGTATTATGACTTGCATATGGTGCGCGTCAATTATCCCGGTGATTCAAATGGTGGGTATGTCTCTCACTGGATTCTACTTTCCCGCGATCCAGCCTTATTAGAGATTCCGGCTATTCAAGAACGTGCTGTAAATTTGGATGGATATTCCACAAACATCAAATTGTGGACGGATGATTATAGTAATCTATTTCAGATATTGAAATAAGCTTCGTTTTGAATATATTGACCAGACTGCAATAGACTATATGTCTATCATCTTGGAATTGAAATTATCCGATCAACCCAGATGGGCCGTTTTATTTTGTCACCCGTGATCGGGGAAAGACCTTCGGTCGGATTTCAGCGGAGTGTTTCGCACAGTCCGTTTTCTGAACTTCAATGCCAGGCTGGGACATCAGCAAACTGCCGAGGATCTGACCGGCTCCACTTCTACGTTGCCGGCTTTTCTGCTTTTGCGTTGGGTTGCAGCGGCCGGGATAGCTAATACAAACACATTTAGATTTTCTCCGGTCATGGCAAAAACACCTCACAAGTCTCCGCGCCGATTTCACAGCGGGCTATCTCTTCGTCCTGTCCGCCCTCACGCCACAACACGCGAAACTGGTGACTCCCTTCCTTCGCAGTCCAGAATATGGTTGGGTCTTCGCGCGCGGGAGTGCGCAAACTGAGAAAATTATTATTACCGCATTCTGCTGGGTCAAGATATGGAGAGCTACCCAAAATCTGGAGCGCTACACACTTACCGGGAGTACTGTAAGCGTAAAACTCGGCCCAGCGCGTGCCATCAAAGCGATTGAGAGGCACATCCTCATTACTCAGGCGCTCGAAAGCAATCCGGTTGATGGGGATGGTGGCGTCTGAAAGATTGAGCAGATACAAACTGTTATCATCATAAAAGAGTTTGAAGAGTTTGCCGTCCGTGATAGCCGGTAGCTCAGCGCCTGAGGACAAGGTGGGGATTTCCGCAGCCAACCCCACCACTTCGGTCGCGGGCACAGCAGTGGCCGGCGGAGAAACAGGCCGATTCGCAAGAACAGAAATGATCGTAATAGTAATCGTTCCCACAAGCCCGATTAATGCTGCTACGATAGCAGGTTCGATTCTTGGTCTAGGTGATTCGGACATATTGACTCCAAACCAATGAAAAATTTTCCCTATTCCATACTATTCTTGGCGGGCACTACATTGTGAATTCATTGTTTTACTCTCTGCGCGAAATATCTGCCTGCTTTAGAATTCTCGAAAGTAAATCTTTGTTGATCTCTACCTGGTGTGGATTCGGGCGCGTTAAACGCAAATTCTCCTTGACCATAGTTCGCCTCGGCAGGCGCAAGATTAATACCGGCGACAACCGGGAGGGTGTGTCCCAATCGCAAGCCCAAAATCAGCCAGTCTTCCAACGCGCTTTGCAGTTCTTCACGGCAGGCATCCAGCAAGTCGGCGTTAGCGCAAACTCCCTGAAAACCGGGAATCTCACCATAATATGTGCCATCCTCAAGGATTTCATATTTTGCGAGGCGCATTGCCTCATGAATATATGAAGTTAACATCTCATAATCCTTCCAACGACAGGATTTATTATACAGTATTTACAATGCCACTCCCATCCCAGCACCGCGACAAAATGCGCGGCCGCGGCGAGCATAACGAAGATGTGACAGATTCATGAAATTCAACACAGTGCTTCGACAGGCTAACTGCAAACTTCGCCGGCGGGAACGGCGCTCGGAGCAGAAAGACCGTTTAGCGCGATGGTTTTGTTGCTAAAACGATTAGCAATGTGCTTGATTGTACATCAACGGTCTGCATATCAGTTTCGAAACCTGCCTGCACAAATGGCTCTCTCAGTCTGAATTTGACAACCTCCATTGCCTCCGTTGGGCTCTGGCTTGTGACCTTGAACAGCCAGTCCAGGAGCCGGTTCTTGGGCCACGCAACAGGCAGGACAATAAACCTGCCTCCGTGGGACAGACATCTCTTCACCTCAGCCAACGTGCCTGGCTCAGTGATGTATGCCGTGGGGAATGTCGCGATCACGGTGTCAAAAGATTCGTGGGGGAAGGGGAGATGCTGTCCAATTCCGCGTGTTAAATTAATCTGCGTATAGGCAGACTGTGGATTTGAGGGAAAACTTGCTTGTTGAGATGATCGTGAGGGAGAGCGACGTGCCAGATTGCGTTTAGCGAGATGACCCATCTGGGCTGATTCATCTATCCCAACGGCGAATAGGCCTCTGCTTAGAAGGACGCGCTGCAAATGTCCGGGTCCGTGACCTATCTCCAACAACCGGTTTCCCTCAACAAACGGGATCACGCTCATGATCCAGTCTTTCCAGCGGTTGAAAGAAACGGCTGCTGCGACCAGGTCGTAGGTGAAGGCGAATTGGTGATAGAGCAGGTGGAAGAAAGGCCGCAGGATGGACTTCACAAAAAAAAGGGTTTGACCTGTTGGCCAAACCCTGCCTCGTTGAGTGTATCTTATCCGGCGGCGGATGTGGTTTCGTCGGATTTCTTGACTGTCTTGCGAACAGCTTCCATTGCACCCTTGCCGCGTTCACGGACATCGTCCACGACTTCCTGGCCGCGTTCGCGCAGTTGCTGCGCGAGTTCATCCGCACGAGCACGAGCTTGAGCGGCGGCGGCTTCCGCCCGGGCGAGCGCTTCTTCCGCTGTCTGCTGTGCGCGGTCGCGTAGTTCGATGGATTTATCCTTGATCAACATGCGGGTTTCTTCACCAGATTGCGGAGCGAACAGCAGGGCAACGACAGCTCCGGAAAGCCCACCAACGATGAAGCCTACGAGAAAGGCGCCAAATTCATCACGTTCATTCATAGTAACCTCCTTGGGGTTATCAGATTAATTCGAAATTACCTTCGCCAAAATGCATCTGAAATTGTACAGATATCATCTCAGAGACGAACTGTGTACAATCGGTAGATTACTCCAAAAATTGCCGCTTATTTCTTCCGGATGCCCATTAATTCAATCACGCGGCTGATACCTGCCAGATAGCCATTGAGCTTGATGACTGGCTCAACAACGCTTTCTCCCAGGAATTCCGCGGTGCCGCGCAGTGTATTGACGGTCTCATTGGTCGCATTCAGAATGGGGCGCACTTCGTTTTGCAACAGGTTAATAAGAGTCGCTACTTGTACAATGAGCACAATCAGCGCTACGCCAATGACCAGCGATTCAAGTGCAACGACAATGATAAATACATCGCGGATGCGGTCCGTTGGGGTGGTGGGCTGCATCAATAGAATGATCGCAATAATAAGAGCAGCCAGGAGGATCACAACGCCAATAATCACCGCGATGATGATTCGTTTTGATTTTTGCTCTTGCTCGCTAGGTTTGCTGTATTGTTCAGACTGGGAAGTGGGAACTACTTCAGATGTGGTTTCAGGTGATACCATGATTGCATTATAGCATTTTAAGGTGGGTACGTCTATTAAAAATTTATTAATGTTACTATCCCCGACCAGCTTGTGGATATTCAACTTTCATCATACACGTCATGGGGAGCACTAAACACGAGTTTATTCCCGATGAGGTTTTGCATTCTGATCAACTTCTTGACATCTATCTGGTTCACTGTTACCATTTTGCTACCGACCGTTCGGTAGGGAATGCTTATGACTAGAGAAGATATCCTTGAAGCTGCTGCACAAGTCTTTCGCCAGAAAGGGTTCCACGGCGCTTCGATGGCTGATATTGCCGGAGCCGTGAACCTTCAGAAGGCGAGTCTGTATCATCATGTATCATCCAAACAGGAGATCCTGCTTGCGCTTCTGGACCGCGCCCTCGAGCTATTGTTCGAACGGATCTCAGCGATCAGTACCCAATCTCTTCCCACCGACGAAAAATTACGCCAGATGATCCGCGTCTATCTGCAAATTCTTGCAGAAAATACTGATCTCTCGGCTGTTTTGCTCTTCGAGCATCGCTCATTGGAACGAAAACAACATGCCCGCCACGTGCCGAACCGCGACAAGTTCGAAGCATTGTGGCGGGATGTGATTTCTGAAGGTGTCAAGGCAGAGCTTTTCATATGTGACGATCCCGCCCTTACCACACGCGCGCTGCTCGGCATTATGAATTGGACCATTACCTGGTATCGTCACGGCGGTGCTCTTGAAATAGATCAAATTGCTGATCAATACTCGAATTTGCTCTTGAATGGCTTGCTTAAGAAATGACCGGGAAGGCGACTTTCGCGAATTTTGAAACTTCCAGCGGCGCGAAAATTCAGCGCATCCCGCTCGAAGCATTTCCGAATTTCTGGGCTTATGTTTATCTGGTTCAGAAGGATGATTATTGCGTTCTGATCGATTGCGGCTCCGGGATGGAAACATCCCATGCGAATTTAGTGAATGGATTGCAACAGGCGGGACTTCAACCTGCTGACCTGACTCATATTCTTTTGACGCATGCACATATTGACCATTATGGCGGACTCTCGCAGTTGAAACCGATCACGCAGGCAAAGATCGGAGTCCACGAATTGGATTTGCAAACAGTCTCGTATCATGAAGCAAGACTAGCATTGATCAGCCGCCACCTCGCTTCTTTCCTGGCTGACACTGGTCTCGCTGAAGAGACGCGTGACCAGCTCCTCAGTATTTATCGCTTTACGAGAGCCATCTATCATTCTGTCCCTGTTGATTTCACATATGAAAATGTTGACATGCGGATCGGCCCCTTCGAGCTGATCCATTTGCCCGGGCATTGTCCGGGTCATGTTGCCATCCGCCTGGATGATGTGGTCTTTTGCGGCGATATGGTCGTGGAGGGTGTCACGTCTCATTTATCTCCCGAATCCATCACTCCATACAGTGGGCTGGATCATTATCTCGAATCGCTTGCCCGTTTTCAACGCTGGGCAAAGGATGCGCGTTTGATCTTGAATGGCCATGATGATGCCATTACGGAGTTGTCTGAACCAGTTGAAGCGACGCGCCAGAACCTCATCCGCCGCATGAGCAAGGCTTTGAACGCGTTGGCTGAACCACTCAATATTGCCGAAATCAGCCAGGCTGTCTATGGCGAAATGGGCGGATACAACGCACTGCTCATTATTGAAAAGACCGGCGCATACATAGAATATTTTTATGTGCACGGCATGATCGAAATCACCGATCCGGACGAATTGGAGCAGGGAAAGCCTGCCCGTTATCGTCGATTGCGTGAAATTTCCGATTCTGAGATCCTTCCAATGGCGAGGGCCGATGTATTCATTTGATCCAACTGAAGAACAACAAATGTTGATTGAGGCGGTGGGGAAGTATGCAGAAAATGATTTGCGCTCCGCCGCGCATGAGGCGGAGGAAAGCTGCGAGTTGCAAAAAAACCTCGTCAGCAAGGGCTGGGAACTTGGTCTGTTGCAGGCATCTATCCCCGAATCATACGGCGGCTTTGGTGAACGAAGCGCGGTCACGGGCGTGCTTGCGCTCGAAGAAATGGCCTTTGGTGATCTGGCCGGAACATTGGCAGTGCTCACTCCAGGCCTTTTTGCCATGCCAGTCCTGCTTGCGGGCAGTGAAGAGCAAAAGCAAACCTATCTGCCAAAGGTCATCGAGGGGGATTGGAGCCTCTATACTTCCGCTCTCATCGAATACGCTTTTGACTTCGATCCCAACGAACTCAGGACAACCGCAACTCTAAAGGGCGATGATTACATACTCAATGGTGAGAAGGCGTTTGTCCCTTTTGCAAAAGATGCTGAAAAGATCCTTGTGTATGCCAATTTCGATGGCAGTACACAGGGCTTCATCATAGATAAAAACACAGCGGGTCTGACGGTCAGCGCCGAGCGCGAAAAACTGATGAGCCTGAACGCGCTTCCGCTCTATCGAGTCAAATTGGATAACGTGAAAGTCCCCGCTTCGTATCGACTTGGCGGCGCCTCGGGCCACGACTTTGAGTTAATCCTGGCTTCAATGCGCGTTGCCACCGCCGCGACCGCCGTTGGTGTGGCAAATGCCGCCTTTGAATACGCGCGTGATTACGCCAAAGAACGCGAAGTATTTGGCGTCAAGGTCGCGCAAAAACAGGCCATCGCCTTTATGCTAGCCGAAATGTGGACAGAGATCGAAGCCATCCGTTTGCTTACCTGGGAAGCCGCCTGGAAACTGGATACAGGCAAGGAAGATGCGCACATCGAAGCCTATCTCGCTTGCACAGGCGCGGCCGATATGGCCATGATGGTTACCGACCGCGCCGTACAAATCCTTGGCGGGCACGGGTACATTCGCGAACACCCGGTCGAGATGTGGATGAGAAATGGCCGCGGGTTCGCAATGTTTACGGGATTAGCCATAGTGTAGAAGGAAAATATGCCAATCGAATTTGAAACACCCAAACCGATCAAACAGATGCAGCTCATGTTGAAAACTGTCGCGGATGAAATGATGCGCCCCAAGTCGCGCTATTTTGATGAGCACGAGCATGAGATTCCCTGGGATTATATTGAGTTCATGCACATGGCGATGAAGGCAATCGGTGGCAGTTCTTTGGCTCCGCATAAGAATGGAAGCGGAAAAGATAATGAGGAAAAAGAAAAACGCCCACCGATTGAATATCAATTGATTGCAGCTCAAATTGAATCACTGGCGTGGGGCGATCTAGGCTTTTATCATTGCCTGCCCGGAGGTGGACTCGGCGCGGCGGCGGTCTATGCGGCGGGAACTCCTGAGCAGAAGGCAAAATTCCTTGGGAGATTTAATGGAGAAAAACCGACGTTCGCCGCGATGTGTATCACAGAAGCAGGTGCTGGTTCGGATAATTCTGCCATTCGCACGCGCGCTGTGTTGGATGAAAAGACCAACGAATGGGTCATCAATGGGGAAAAGATCTTTGTCACAGGTGGCGATAAATCGTTCACTGAGTACGAGAAACTCGGCAAAGGCTATATTGTCATTTGGGCAACGATTGATCCATCCGCTGGACGGGCAGGGATGCGCGCCTTTGTGGTCGAAGGGGGGACACCGGGCGTACAAATCGTAAAACTCGAACACAAGATGGGAATCCGAGTCAGTGACACAGCCGCGATCTCGCTGGTTGATGCGCGTATTCCGTTTGATCACGTTCTGGGAAGCCCAACGGTTGAAAAATCCACGAGTGGCTTCAAAGGCGCGATGGCAACTTTCGATGCAACCCGGCCCCTTGTCGCGGCATCAGGCGTGGGCGTCGCGCGAGCCGCTCTCGAATTCCTGAAAGAGAAACTGGCCGAAAACGGAGTCCAAGTCCGTTATGGATTGCCGCGTCAAAAGCTGACATCCATCGAGCGCGATGTGATTGATATGGAGATCATATTGAAGTCTGCCTGGCTGATGGTGATCAAGGCGGTATGGATGGCGGATAATCAGAAGCCGAACGCGCTGGAGGCTCCGATGAGCAAAGTGAAGGCCGGCGATGTGACAACGAAAATCACGCAGAAGGTTGTCGAGATCCTGGGCCCGCTGGGCTATAGCTGTGAATTCCTTGCCGAGAAGTGGTTCCGCGACGCGAAGATCACGGATATTTATGAGGGAACAGGACAGATCAATCGCCTCGTGGTCGCAAGGCAGATTTTGGGTTATAGCGGGAGTGAATTGAGATGAGAAAATATCAAATTCACAAAGCAGTGGTGATAGGCTCGGGGACGATGGGCGCGGCCTTAGCGGCACATGTGGCCAACGCGGGTGTGCCAGTGACATTGCTCGACATCGTCCCCAGTGATGCGTCTTCGACGGATGATAAAGCCGCGCGAAACAGAATTGTCAACGAAGGATGGGATCGTTGCTTGAAAGCCAAACCTGCCAACTTGATGTCTTCCGAATTGAAGACCTTCGTCAAACTTGGCAATCTCGAAGATGACTTTGGCGCGGTCGCTGAGGCAGATTGGATACTCGAAGCCATTGTCGAGAACCTGAAAATGAAACAGGATTTGATGGCGCGCATTGATGAAGCCCGCATACCTACTGGGATTGTGTCAACAAACACATC
>Ga0136635_10000470_pt1 | contig 11150 bp, 11 predicted proteins | sample AntDrymeUQ852106_2_FD_105495 | JGI IMG/M metagenome (GOLD analysis project Ga0136635, IMG submission 105495) | Polar desert sand microbial communities from Dry Valleys, Antarctica - metaG UQ85 (21.06) | ecosystem: Environmental > Terrestrial > Soil > Desert | place: Antarctica: Dry Valley... | reverse complement strand
TGCGCCGCCATGCGCAAGCGGGGGCTAAGCGGGCGCCAACAGCGCATCAAAAGCGCGAAAACGAATAGCGGCGCGCCGGGTTGGACGACACGCCGCTCACGACCGAGGCTGCCTGCGACGCTACGCGAGCGCCGCCCGGGATCCGCCGGCATGCACGCCCACGAGCGGCGCGGAGGTGTCAGGCAGCGCGATGGCAACCGGTTGGCCACCTCCCGCAACAGCGCCTCCGCCCGCGCTCCCGGGTGCCGGTGCCACGGGCGCCGGCGGTGCCGGCGCGGGTGCAGTTGCGGCCGACACCCCTCCCGCGGCGAGGACGCACGCGAAGTAGCTGACCCCGGCAACCACTGCCTGGCCACAGCCGATCCGCCCGAGCGAGCCGTTGCCCAGGATAGCGTTGTGGACCGGGCTGTTCCGCCACACGGCCACGGCCTCGCCGATCGGGTCAGCGCTACCGAAGTTGAAGGCCAGCACCTCCGATGTGCCGGCACGCATGAGCGTGTGGTTCATGCACGTCGGGCAGGCGCTGATCTCGACCGCACGCTGGTGAGCGATGGAGTGCAGCCCCGAGTCGACGGTGCGGGGGAAATACGACGCGGCGACCGAGCCGGTCAATCCGGCGTCGGCCCGGACCGGGGTCGTGATCGCGAGGACCAGACCTGCTGCGATTGCCAGGCGCTGGGCCGCGCCTCGCTCTGCCCCGAAAACGCCCCCCAACGAGCGAACATAGGCACGATTTCGCATCATCATGCCGTCCATTGTCCAAGGGGTGGTCAAATCGCGCAAACTGGCGGTCGAGGCGGCTCGCTCATTTTTTGACCCGCTCTGCACGGCCGAACATGGGGCATGGGCGCCGATCTGCTCGCCGTCAACGCCAATTGCCGAGCGCGGTCCGAGGGTCATTCGTGCAGGCCCGGGGCAGTGCTGCTGCCACTCAACTATCACGCGCATCACTCGCCGAGCGCCGCGCACGCGTCAGGGTCGGCGCGCGCCGCACCAGATCAACCCGCAGGAGGACGACGGTCGCCAGCGCGGCCACAGCCACCGGTGCTGAGCGGGAGCCCATCGTGGTCACGAGCGCCGGGCCATGATCAAGCCCACCAGGCGAGCCACCACGAGAGCGAGGTACATGACGCCAGCGAGCATCTCGGTCATCACGACCGCTCGAGCCTGTGGCTGAACGGGGATGACATCGCCAAGGCCGGTGCTCGTCAGCGTCGTGAAGGAGAGGAAGAGCATCTCAACCCAGGTGCGCGGCGACTCCGAGTCGACGGCCGCGATGAAGGATCCCGGCCAGACGATCTGGCATGCGAGGTAGAGGTAGGCGAAGGCCCAGGCCACGACCGTGAAGGTCGCCCCGGTGGCGAACAGCTCGTCGCGCGAGACCCGCTGGTCGCTGAACATGTAGCGGATCAGCGCATAGGTCGTGTAGAAGTAGAACGCCGCGTGCAGGACGGACGACCACAGCGCGACGGCGTGGTTGTCGGGCTGCAGGGCCTCGAGGATCGTGAGGCCAACGACCGGCACACCGATCACGATCGAGATCCAGGTCAGGACCGGGGACGCGCGGACGGTCCAGACGGCGAGCGCCAGCACGATCAGCCCGAAAAGCGATACCGCCGCCCGACCGGTGGGCGACTCCCCCATGAACGGGTAGACCAGCACGCCGATCAGCTGGGCCGCCAGGAGCAGGGCCGATGGGTGCTGTTTCGCGTTGCGCAGCCAGCCTGACATCGCCGCTCACTCTACCGCCCGGCGGGTTCCGGAACCCCTCGCCGCCGGGTGGCGATCCGGTAGGCTTCGCCGCCACAACACATACCCCGGTCAGATGAGGGACCCCGATAGTGCCTACCCACCTGCGCCGATCCGTTTGGCTCCTCGCCCTGATGAGCACGATTGCCATAGCCGGCTGCTCCGCACAGCCTGGTGCGCCGGGCGCCGATGACAACTCCGGGGGCGGCGATGCGGGTGGCGACACCGGCGGCGGCGGCGGCGGCGGTGGTGAGCTGTGCTCGACCGTGAGAGAGGACGAAGTGGCTGATCTCTCCGGTGGAGAGGTGTCCACCACCGAGCTCTCGGATGGTGACTGCAGCTACACGATCGGTGAGGGCGATCTCGTCAACGTCCGCTACGAGTCGAGCTTCGACCCCAACCTCGAGACCGCCCGCATGATCTGTGACGATGGGGAGGACGTGTCCGGCATCGGCGACCAGGCCATCTGGTGCCCGAGCATCAACGTGCTGTACTTCAACAAGGGCGACCGCAGCGTGGCGGTGCAGCTCGTGTTCATGATGTCGGAGCCAGATCGCGAGCTGAAGGACATCGCCTCCGACATCGGCAGCCGCGTCGCCGACGGCCTCTAGAGGAGGTCAGCCGGCCAGGCGGGCGATCACGCGTCCGTCCGGTGCCACGGTCACCGCGGACGGGACGAGCGCGACACCGTACTTGCGGGCGAGCCAACGGTGTTCGCGCACGTCCACGACGACCATCTCGCGTCCATCCGCCCGCATTCGGGCCTCGAACGCGTGGCAATCGGTGCAGAGCGGGTGGCCGAATGCCACCACGATCTCGCCACTGGGCGGCATGCGCATCCCCACCTCGAGCAGGTCCACCCGGTCGAAGCTCGTGACACGAATGCCGTGGAGGCGAGCGGCCATCCGGTAGACCTGGCATCCGGCGCAGAAGCCCGTGGTCGCCGCCAGGAGCGCGAGTCCGGCGACGAGCATCCCGAGGCCCGCGCCGAGCGTGGACAGCCCCACGACGTAGCCGACCGACGCAGCCCCAAGCACGACGAGGCCGACCTGGTTGGCGAAGCGCGGGGGACGGGCGTCCTCGATCGGCCCTTCGCCGGCGCGCGGCTGCACGAGCTCGAAGTACGCCAGGCACGGCAGGCAGTAGCGCCGGCCGAAGCGGAGGCCAATCGCCAGCTGAGCGGCGAGCACGGCGAGGATCGGCCACCAGCCGGTGAGAACGGCAAGGAGCGAGAGGACACCAACGGTGGCCTGGTTGAATCGTGGGGCCCGAGCATCGATGACGTCGAGGTCTCGGTACGGATCGGCGGTGCGGGGAGTGGCGGTTGACACGGATCGGCTCCTGGGCATGGGACGTGAGGGTCGCGCGGGTTTGGGCGGGAGAGGAGCCGATGCGGCTGGTGGGTCGGGCGCTGGGCCGAATGGCACTCAGCGCGGCGGAATGCCCCTTCCGCCTAGCGACAGGAGCAGGTGGTTCCGAAGCGGACTACCGGCGAGCGCATCACGGAAGAGCCTAGCCACCTCGCGCGTCCCGCGCAAGGGCGGTCGCGGCTGACCCGCCCGGCATGCCGGATTCGAGGTGGCATGAGGGTGGGCCGATCACGTACGCTAGGCCGCCTGATCCTCGGGGACTCCCGAGTGTTCCGCAGGAGGTCCCATCCACATGGACGTTCGACGCAGCAAGACGCTCCCCCGCCACCGGCATCTGCGCAGCGCGCTCGCACTGGCCGTGACCAGCGTGCTGCTGCTGAGCGCGTGTGGAGGCGCCGGAACGCCGACCGCCGAGGGCGGCGACGACACCGTCACGGTGTTCGGCGCCTTCGCCACCCAGATCGAGGAGCCGTGGGACGGCGTGATCCACACGGCCCTCGAGGCCGAGGCTGAGGCCGGGCGAATCGAGTACAGCTTCACCGATGACATCGGCTACGCCGGCGACATGGAGCGCGTGCTCCGCGAGACCGCCGAGCAGGACGCGCCCGACATCATCTTCGGCGATGCCTTCGGCAATGAGGAGGCGGTCCGCGCGGTTGCCGCCGACTTCCCGGACATTGCCTTCGTCTTCGGATCCGGCGGCGGGCCCGCGGAGCCGAACTTCTCCGTCTTCGACAACTGGATCCATGAGCCGGCGTACCTGGCGGGCATGATCGCCGGAGGCGTGACCAAGTCCAACGTGATCGGCGTGGTGGGCGGATATCCGGTGCCCGAGGTGAACCGCATCGTCAACGCGTTCATCGACGGCGCACAGGAGACCAACCCGGACGTCGAGGTGAAGGTCACCTTCCTCAACAGCTGGTTCGATCCCGCAGCCGCCAAGGAGGCCGCCCTGGCGCAGGTCGGCGCCGGCGCGGACGTGCTGTATGCCGAGCGCTTCGGCGTGATCGAGGCCGCGCAGGAGAACGACCTCGTGGCCATCGGCAACATGAGCGACCAGCAGGACCTGGCGCCCGAGAACGTGGCGACCAGCGTGACGTGGAACATGGCCCCGACGGTGGCGTACGTCATCGACCAGGTCATGGCCGGGTCGTACACGGCGCAGGACCTCAAGGACTTCTCAATGGTCGGCAAGGGCGGAGCCGCCCTGGCACCCATCAATGCCGAGGTGCCGGGAGGCATCCCCGAGGACCTGGTCTCGGAGGTCGAGGCTCGTGAGGCCGAGATCAAGGCCGGCACGTTCCGCGTGGACATCAACGAGGGCACCCCGCCGGGCTCAACGATTCCCGACGCGTAGCGGCGGGCCGCGCGTGACCGACAGCGCGCCGGCCCTGGAGCTGCGCGGGATCACCAAGCGGTTCGGGGACCTCGTCGCCAACGACGCGATCGATTTCGACGTCCGCGGCGGCGAGGTTCACGCCCTCCTCGGGGAGAACGGGGCGGGCAAGACGACCGTCATGCGCATCGCGTACGGCCTCACCCAGGCGGACGCCGGCGAGATCCGCGTGGGCGTGCGACCCGTGACCATGCGATCGCCGCGCGACGCGATCGCCGCCGGCATCGGCATGGTGACGCAGCATTTCGCCCTCGTGCGGCCCATGTCCGTCGCGGAGAATTTGGCGCTCGGTCGCTCGACCGGCCTGCGCCTCGACCTGGCGGAGGCGGGACGCCGAGCCGCCGTCGCGTCGGAGCGCTTCGGGATCCGCGTCGATCCATCGGCGCGGGTGATCGACCTGTCGGTCGGGCAGCAGCAGCGCGTCGAGATCCTCAAGGCGCTCTCGAGGAACTGCCGCATCCTGATCCTCGACGAGCCCACCGCGGTCCTCGTGCCCGACGAGGTCGATGCGCTGTTCAGCACGCTGCGCTCCCTCGTGGCGCAGGGCATGTCGGTCGTGTTCATCAGCCACAAGCTCGCCGAGGTGCGCGCCATCAGCGACCGCGTCAGCGTGCTGCGGCGCGGCAGGCTGGCCGGGACCGTTGCGGGCGGGACCGATGAGCACGAGCTGGCCCGCATGATGGTCGGCCGCCCGACCTTCGGCGTCGAACGATCGCAAGACGCCGCCGGCCCTGCGGGTGCGCCGATCCTGAGCATCCGCGGCCTCCACGCCGCCGGAACGCACGGGCTGTCTGCCCTGTCGGACGTGTCTCTCGAGGTGGCGGCTGCGGAGATCCTGGGGGTGGCGGGAGTATCCGGCAACGGGCAGACCGAGCTCGTGGACGTGCTGTGCGGCATGCGGCGGCCGACGGCCGGGTCGGTCAGCGTGGACGGCCTGGAGCTCTCCGCCGCAAGCCCCGAGCGGATGATGCGGGCCGGGGTCGGCCGCATCCCGGAGGACCGTCACGCGAGCCTGGTGGGCGACCTGTCGGTCGCCTACAACCTCGTGCTGGAGCGGCTCGACGATTTCACCCACGGCGGACGCATCGACGAGGGGAGGATCCGAGACCACGCCGCCGAGCTCATCGAGCGCTTCGACATCCGCGCCCGTCCCGAGGACCCCGTGGCGACGCTGTCGGGCGGCAACATCCAGAAGGTGCTGCTGGCGCGCGTCATCTCGCGCGACCCGCGGCTGCTCGTCGTGTCGCAGCCGACGCGCGGGCTGGACGTGGGGGCAACCGAGTACGTCCGGTCGCAGCTGCTGGCGCGGCGGGCTGCGGGCGCGGCCATCCTGCTCGTCTCCGAGGACTTCGACGAGCTGCTCGCCCTGTCGGATCGGCTCATCGTGATGTACGAGGGTCGCATCGTGGGCGAGATGGCCGTCGCCGATGCGGACGTCGAGCGCATCGGCATGCTCATGGCGGGCCGCGGGATGGCGGCCTGATGCGTTTCTCACCTTGGTCGACTCCGGTCCTGGTCGCGGCAGCGGTGCTGATCACGTTCGCCATCACGGCGGGGCCGATCATCGTCGCCGGGGCGAATCCCATCGAGGCCTACGCCGCGTACCTCGTCGTGCCGCTCACCTCGCAGTTCACCCTGCTCGAGGTGCTCGTCAGCGCCACGCCAATCATGCTGACCGGTGCGGCGGTGGCGATCGCCTTCCGCGCCGGCTACTGGAACATCGGCGCCGAGGGCCAGCTGTTGTTGGGCGCGATTGCGGCGGCGGGCATCGGCACGCTCGTCGGCGGCCTCCCCCCCGTCCTCGCCCTCCCCGTGATGGTCGCCGGCGGCGCGCTGGCGGGAGCCGCGTGGGCGCTCGTGCCCGCACTCCTGCGCATCCGATTCGGGATCGATGAGGTCGTCACCACGCTGCTCCTCAATCCGGTGGCGCTGCTGCTCGTGAACGGCCTGCTCCACGGCCCGTGGCGCGACCCCGAGACCGGCTTCCCCGAGTCACCCCGCATTGCCATCTCGGCCGAGTTCCCGACGCTCATCGATCGCTCGCGTCTGCACCTTGGCTTCGTCCTGGCGCTGGCCGTGGTCGCCATCGCGTGGTACGTGCTCGCACGCACCCCGGCCGGCCTGCGGTTGCGTGCTGCCGGCCTGAGCCCGCACGGCGCGCGCTTCGCCGGCATCAACGTGTCGCGCACGCTGCTGGGCGCGGCGCTGGTCAGCGGCGCCATCGCCGGCATCGCCGGGGTCAGCGAGGTTGCCGGCATCCAGAACCGGCTCACCGGCGGCCTCTCCCCCGGCTACGGCTACACCGGGATCGTGGTGGCCACGCTCGGGACGCTCACCATGCCGGGAGTCGCGATCGCCGCGGTCTTCCTGGGCGACCTCACCGTCGGCGCCAGCTCGGCGGCACGCTCGCTGGGCATTCCGTCCCAGCTCGGCGCCGTGGTGCAGGGTGTGCTGCTGCTCACCACCGTCGCCCTCCTCGCCCTGCGGCGCACTCGGGCACGGCGCACTGACGCTGGGGACGCGGGGTCTGTCAGCGGCGACATCGCGGCGGAGGCCCAGCCCGGATGACGTTCCTTTTCGACCTGCTGGCGGCCACGCTGCGGAATGCCACGCCGCTCGTGTACGGCACCGTTGGTGAAACGTACGCGGAGCGCAGCGGGGTCCTCAACCTGGGCATCGAGGGCACCATGTACGCGGGTGCCTTCGCGGGCTTCGTCACCGCGTGGGCCACCGGATCGCCGCTCATCGGGCTGCTGGCCGCGATCGTCGTCGGCATTCTCTCCGGGGCGTTGATGGCTCTGATGACGGTGACCTTCGGCGCGAATCAGCACGTCTCGGGCATCGGCCTCACCATCGGCCTCATCGGCCTCAGCGAGTTCGCGAACCGGCTCGTCTTCGCCGGCGGCGAGCTTCAGCGCATCGAGCCGATGCCGGCAGTGAATCCGTTGGCCGGCTTGGGGCCCGTGGCATCGGTCTTCGGCCAGTACGGCCTGACCTGGATCGCCTTCCTGGTCGTCGTGCCGGTCGCGTGGTGGGTGCTTCAGCGCTCCAGCTTCGGGCTCGAGATCCGCGCCGTCGGTGAGAACCCGGAGGCGGCCGACGCGGCCGGGGTCAACGTCGTCCGCACCCGCTACCTAGCGCTCATGATCGGTGGCGCGCTGATGGCCATCGGCGGCGCGTTCCTCACGCTCGCCCTGCTGGGCAGCTTCACGCTCGACATCATTGCCGGGCGCGGCTGGGTGTGCGTGGCGCTCGTCATCTTCGGGCGGTGGCGCATCGGCCGAGGCGTCATCGGCGCATTGCTCTTCTCGCTGGTCTTCTCGCTCCAGTTCCGCCTGCGCATCCTTCCGGAGTTCGCCGCGCTGCCATTCGAGCTGCTCCTGGCGCTTCCCTACCTCGTCGTCATCGCCGCGCTGGCGCTCTCCGGCCGCAACGTCGCCTACCCCGGCGCCTACCTCAAGCCATACCGACGCAGCTGATCCTGCAAGGAGGACCGATGGAGATCCACGACCGTGACCGCACCGGCCTGGCGCACGCGATCGAGCAGGCCCGCATGGGGCGCGACGAGGGCGGTGTGCCGATCGGTGGCGCGCTCATCGCCGATGACGGCACGGTCCTGGCGCTCGGGCATAACCGGCGGGTCCAGCAGAACAGCGCCATCCGCCACGGCGAAACCGATGCGCTCGAGAACGGCGGCCGCCTCCCCGCCTCGGTCTACCGGCGCTCCACCATGTACACCACTCTCTCGCCGTGCGACATGTGCAGCGGCGCGATCCTGCTCTACGGCATCCCACGCGTAGTGATCGGCGAGAACCGCACCTTCGTGGGCGGCGAGGACTACCTTCGCGCCCGCGGCGTGGAGGTGATCAACCTCGATTCGGAGGAGTGCGTGGCGCTCATGAACGAGTTCATCGCCGAGCACCCCGAGATCTGGAACGAGGACATCGGCGAGGACTGAGGCGACACGACTGATCGATCTCGGTCGGTCCTCATCGCTCCGGAAGGCGATCTGTTGACCGTCTGGAGAGGTGACAGATGAGGCGCCCCATGATGGAGCGCCTCATCCGGTCAGTCGGGACGATGGACTACAGGAAGCTGTAGATCCAGTCCTGCACGGCCTGCTGGTCGACGCGGAAGGCGCCACCCGTGCCCTTGCAGTTCGAATTGAGCACGTACGAGTTCACGCCCACGATGATGTTCGTGCCCTCGATGAAGATGGGGCCGCCCGAATCACCGAAGCAGCCGCCGCCGGAGTGCGCCTGACCCGGGTTGGCCGAATACTTGAAGCTGTACGTGCCTGCCAGCGCGCTGCGGTTCTCAATGAGCATCACGGTACCCTGGTAGCGGGTCCGCTCGGCGCTGAACATCGGCTTGATTCCCTGGAGCCCATAGCCGACGATCGTGAGCAGCTGCTGGCCGCCCTCGGCGAACATCTCGTCGACTGTGCCGACCGGGGCCAGCACACCGTACTCAGCCAGTCGCACCCGCTTGTCGAGGACGACGACGCCGGCGTCGGCGGTATAGAACGTCGCGTCGTTGTACTCCGGATACGTGTATGGCGTACCGGTGATGCCACCGCTGTACGGATACCCGCTCGGCATCGTGGATTCGAGGTAGAAGCGGGCCGATGCCGCCTCGTACGTGCAGTGACCCGCCGTGACAACGACGGTCGGCGAGATCAGCGTGCCGCTGCAGCGGTGGGTGGCAGTCCCGTCCTCGTTATAGAAGACAAGAAGCCCGACATAGGGATGGGCATCCCCATCCGGGGTCCCGTACGTGACGGCGCTTGCCGGGACCGCGAGGCCCAGCAGCAGTCCCAGCACGAGCACGGGCATCAAGACAAATCGACGCATATCGAATCTCCCCTAAGCACGAAACGGTGATCGGCGGCGTGCTCGGCCGTCCGGGGCACATGGACGCGGCCGCCTGGTACGGGGCCATCATACCGCAGAGGCCGCGCGGGGCCCGCGGCGACACCGTCCGCAACCGGCCAAGTTGGAGCCTTCGGCAGCTCCAACTTGGCAAGCTCCTATCTTGTCAAGCTGCGATCTCGACCACGAGGGCTGGCGGTTGCAGCAGCTCTCAACCTCGAGCGCACGGATCTGGCCACCCAGCGCCAGCAGGCGTGCCAGCCGCTCACGGGCGAGGCGGGCCTGGAGCTCGGGACGGCGGGCGAGTGCGCGACGAGCCCAGGCCAGCTGCCGGACGCCAACCAGCCGGACGGCGTGCTGCTGGTAGCCGGGCGTCAGCAGCAGCAGATCAGCGTGGAGTCGATTGCGAACCCGCGTCGCCTCGTTTGACTAGGTCGTCACGCGCCGCGACCAGCATCTGCAGCTCGCGGCTGGCGTCGTCGAGCCGCACCGGCGGCAGGCTCGTCTCGCGCAGGGTGACGCGCGCGATGGCCAGCGCGTCGCCCGCATCGCTCTTGCCGGCGCGGCCGGTGTGGATCCGCTCGCAACGCGACAGATGCGGCGGCACTTCACGCACCGCCAGCCCGCTCGCCACCAGGCTGCGGGCGAGCACTGCTCCATACGTGGCCGAGCCTTCGATGCCGATCAGCGCACCAGGGCTGATGCTGTCGGCCCAGGTGGCCAGGGCGCGATGTCCGGCCGCATCGTTGCTGAACTCGCGTTCGGCAACCGCCGAGCCGCGCTCGTCGACGGCGCAGGCCGCCAGGGTCGCCTTGTGGGTATCGATGCCGATGGCCGCCATGGTGTGCACCTCCTGCAACCGGCTAGGATGAGCACGGGCCGGGCGGGCAGCAGTGCGTTGAGTTAGCGCCCACGCTCCTATCAGGCCACGCCTGGCCCGCTTCGCTGCGGCTGGGCAGGGGCACTTGCCAAGCGAGCCAACACCTCAGGGTGCGGCGCCGTTAGTCGGAGCCACCCACCCGCCGCCTCGAACCTTCGCACCACCGCGAAGGGCCGGCCGAACTCTGACGCACCGTTAGTTCCGCTCCCCGGTAACTCGCGGCAAGAACGCCGGCGTCGGCGCCTTCGTTCAGCAGATCTTCAACAAACGTTCCGCATCCTGCCCCCACGCCGCGACTGAGATCGCGAGCATCAGGAGGATGAAATGGACCGCGACACCACGCCAACCAACGAGAGCGCACCGGGTCGTGCGCGTGCAAACGGGCTCCTCGCCATGCTGGCCGCCGTCGCGCTGATCGCGACGGCCTGCGGCGTCGGCACGCCCGCACCCGATGGATCGGCCCGGGAGACCAACCGAGCGTCGGAGGCTCCGGCCTCTTCGGAGGCATCGGCCTCACCGGCAGCGTCCGGGGGCGGCGGCGGATCAACCGGCATGATCCCGCAGCCCGACGTCGGCGACCTCGTGGTCGCACCCGACGACCAGCGCGTGGACCTTGCCGTGCCGACCTTCAGCGACCCGACGGCCATCACCCACCCGCTCTTCCCGGTCTCCGACCAGCACTCGATGCTGCTCCTCGGCGAGGTGGGCGGCGAGCCGTTCCGCGCGGAGGTCACGCTGCTGCCGCAGACGCGAATCATCGCGTGGGGCGGCCAGCAGGTGGAGGTCCTCGTCTCGCAGTACGTGGCCTACATCGGCGGACGCCTGGAGGAGGTCGCCTATGACCTCTACGCGCAGGACGACACGGGCGCGGTCTGGTACTTCGG
>Ga0136635_10000467_pt1 | contig 11207 bp, 11 predicted proteins | sample AntDrymeUQ852106_2_FD_105495 | JGI IMG/M metagenome (GOLD analysis project Ga0136635, IMG submission 105495) | Polar desert sand microbial communities from Dry Valleys, Antarctica - metaG UQ85 (21.06) | ecosystem: Environmental > Terrestrial > Soil > Desert | place: Antarctica: Dry Valley... | reverse complement strand
AGAGCGGTTTCCCTCGCCAAACCAGCCGCGGTCATGAAACCCGTTGTCCAAGCGGAGCGGGATCTTTGCAGAAAATAAACTGATGCGACAACGAGACAGATCGAAGGCAAATCCGTTAGGGATCTGCGAGTCGATTCCAACGCCCCCGTTGAGACGACAACTCCTAGAATAATGGCCAATGAGCGAAGATCTGGGCTTGGACAAAGTCGGCACATGAGAAAAAGAAGAGCGAACCAAAAAACAGGATTCAACACGGAGTAAATTTGCACGATCGCCTGGATTTGTCCGGCACCTAATCCGAAGCTTAACCAAGGCAGAAGAATTCTTTTCGCTCGATAAGATGGAACGTCTAACGCTTGATTCCATTCTGCGACGTCTTTCAAAAGGAAGGGATCGAAAGCCATCTGCACATATTGGCTGCCGTCGTAGCCTTGTTCCGAGCGAACTTCAATTTTGGCAGCCCGCACCTCCGGAAAACCGCGTTCCTGAATCACGGATCCCATGTGAATCATCCGGGTAAAACCATACTCAGCCGTATATCTGCGGCAAACAGCGGTCACCATGAGGAAGGAGAGAGCGACCAGGATGGCAATTCTTACCCAGCGCATGGTGCGAACGTCGATGTTCATGTGAGATGAAAGAGACGGAGCCTTAAAGCTTGCCCTTCGAAGGAAAGGTCCAATTCCTGGATCGGATTCTTATTTTTAAACAGGAGATAAACATTCGGATCGAGTCTCTGAGGATGGAGACCTTACTTCCGGAAACGTCGTGCCAGTCAACGGGTATCTCTTCGATGACGTTTCTCGAACGGATCAGGGCGGTCATCAATTCCACATCAAACGCGAATCGGTTCTCTTCAAGAACGTGCTTGAGAGACTCATAGGCAGCCCTAGGAACAACCTTGCATCCACATTGTGAATCGTAGACCGGGACGCGAGTGGTAAGGCTAACCACCGTTGCAAAAACGCGGCCGGTCAGGTGCCGAAGATTGGAGCGGTAAATCTCTCGACCCAACATTTTTATCCTCGATGCGAAATAGGTGGTGGAACCGTTGGATGCGAGCGCGATCTTGAGGAACCGGATGGTTTCCCGAGCTGACACAGAACCATCGGCATCGGCAAAGGCCACAAAGGTGCAGGAGGGTTCGAGGTCGTTCCAGCCAGCTTTGATGGCCCCACCCTTCCCCGTGTTTTCGGGCAAGGCGATTATTTTTAGGATCGAAGGCTTGTGGCGAAAGGACGGTTCCAAAGCGAGGCGGGTTTCTTCTACTTCCGCTTCGCCTGAACCATCATCAACGACCGTTACGCTGATTGGCAGGGATTGAGAGATGATCTTGCTCGCCAAATCGTTCACGTATGCGGCAATTCGGCCTGCTTCGCGAAACGCTGGGATCACAAGAGTTATGTGGTGGGAATTCACACGGTAAGATGGGTGGAGAATGGCTCGTGCAGGAGGCCCCTCCAAGATCGTTCTTATAAACTTTCGCGAAGTTTAAGAATGGCCGCTTGCACGGTTTCGGGCTTGAGAGAGGGAAGATTTTTTTCCGGTGCGGACACGGCGATACTGCGCAATCCGGGAGGCCATGGTCCCCAGCGCGAAGAATCTTCCGGCCCGAAAATTCCCACCGTTGGCACCCTGGCAGCCACCGCCAAGTGCATGGGACCTGAATCGTTTCCTACGAAAAAATTCAGGGTCTTGAAAAAAGCAGCTGTTGTTTCCAGGGGAATCTGACCCGTTAGATTAATGGCCCGCTGGGAGCCCGATACGGACAGGATCTTTTCAGCCGAAAGCCGATCTGCTTGGGATCCAATCAAAAGTGGAGTCCATCCTGTCGACTCAAGCCAACGAACCAATTCAGCATAATGTGCCAGGGGCCAACATTTTTCCGGGCGGCCCGCACCGATTCCCACGCCGATAAAAGGCCCGGATGAATTCGATCCAATACCTTTCCAGATTTCTAAGGCATGGCGTTCAGTCTGGGACGAAGTCCAAAGCTCCAATGTTCCGGCGGGGCGGATGTTTTTTCTAGCGACCTCAAGCAGCTTTAGCTGTCGCTCAATCTCGTGCCCGGTAAGCGTGGGGGGATAAATATGATCCAAGAGATAGGTCGACCGCAGGTATCCAAAAAGCGGTTTGAGAGGATAACCGACACGTTGACCGACATGAGTAGCGGTGAGAAGGATTTGTGAGGCCGCCTGGATGGAATCGCGATGAGTTCGGACCGTGAATCCCAAATCGGGAGGATGCTGAGGGAAATATTCCTTTTTAAAATCGGCCGCCCCGGACCACCAGGCATCGCATCCCGTGAGGCACTGTTTCCATTTTAAACCAGCCAGTTTTTTAGGATCGAATAGGGCGACGGAATCGACGTGCGGGCAAAGGCGGGCGTAAGAAGCGGTGAAGGGCGCCACGGCCAAGACAATTTTTGCATCGGGATAGCAGACCCGTAATTCGCGAAGGAAAACCGAGGTGATTACGAGATCGCCGATATCAGCCAATTGCACGACCAAGATCGTTTTATGATCTCCAGTGGCTCGGTTGTTCCAATTGCGAAGGCGTAAGATATTTTCCGAACGAGGTCTGGAGTAAAGAAGCCGACGATGGCTAAGCTCGCGCACGGTTCGCTGCGCAATTCTCAATGGATAACCCAACCGAGAGGACGCCATTATTTTGTCTCCCGAAGAGCCGGAGTTCCAAGCCTAGCCATCTCTTTCTGAATCCAATGCAGATGAAAGCGATGGAACCGGCCCTTCCAAAGGAACCGATTTTGCAGATCCATGATGATAAGATCCGGTTCGGCGACCATTTGTTTCAGCCATTGCACGAATCGTTTAAAACCCGTCTCCTTCTTTTCTAGCAAAATAGCCTGATGTCTGAAAGGACGAGTCATTCTTTCGTTTGAAAGAACAGCATGGAGACGAGGGTTGAGGGCTTTGGTAGCGTGAAGTGCGGCAGAAACCATCTCCGCCATTTTTCTTCTGTTCTCGGGAGCCGCGCTTTTTTGGTCCTGTGTGAGTTGGCCAGGATGCCTGCGCCAGGAAGCAAGAACTTCAGGAACGTGCACCGTGCTGTAAAGCAAGGAGGCGCGCATGCCCCATTCAAAATCCCCCGCCGAGCCCCAATCATTTCTGAAAGATCCAACATGCTCAAAAACACTGCGACGAATAAGCATTTGGGTAATCGAGGTATAAACGGTGCCGGTGGCGGCGTGAAGAATCCCATCGTGCGGCGCGGTGCGAATATGAGGCCGATCCATCCAGCTGCCGAAGAAAAATTTTGGCACCGGTTGTTCTTTCCATGACAGAGCTCCCTCAACTTCATTTCCTTTTTCGTCGATGACTTCCAGACAACAGTGGGCGAGGCCACACTCGGGATGACTTTCCAACGCGGCGAGAAGGTTCTTCAAGCAGTCTGGCTTCATGGTGTCGTCACTTGTCGCGATATAGACAAATTCCCCCTGAGCAAGCTCAAGACAGTTGTTCCAATTCGCGTAAATTCCCTCACGGCGAGCCTGGAAAATGCGCAGGCGGGGTTCGGTGCACGCCTGTTGTTGAAATAATTCCCAGGCTCCGTCATCGGAATGATTGTCGACCACGATCAATTCCCAATCCGTAAACGTTTGACCGAAAATACAGTCAAGCCTTTCCTGGAGAAAAGGCCGATGATTGAGATTGGGCAGGAGGATGGAAATCTTTGGCATGGGAGCGGGCGAGCTTACCAGCGGATGCCGCGGCGAAAAAGCCAGGCTATGAGGGCGCTTTGCATTTGTTCGCGGTCCAAATTCTGTGTCTTCTCACGATCTGTGATGGGACGGCCAAGAGTTCGCAGGCGGAGACGCTGAATTTCCTCTTCTCCGATAGTGTTGATTTGCGTCTTGGTCTTTTGCTTTTCATGGACCCGGAAGCAACCGAGAAAGTAAGGCAATCTTTTGATCTTGAAACCGGATTCAGCCAACCGCAAAAGAAAATCCCAATCCATAGCGAATTTGAATGAGATATCCAATCCTCCGATGGCATCAAAACATTTTGCCCTCCAAAAAAGGGTTTCTTGAGGAACGAAATCAAACCATTTTAGAGTCGTATCATGATGGCGTGGGATGAACCAGCGACCCACTTCACGGTCACTTTCATTCAGAATAATACGGTGTCCATAAACCACGTCCACTCTGGGATTACGGGCGAAATATTCCCCTATAAAGTAAAGGGTGCCGGCGGACAAAACATCGTCGGAATTTAACCAAGCCATGATCTCATCACCCTTCGGTTTCAATTTTTCAAAACCACGCTGGATGGCATCGGCTTGGCCGTGATCCGGAGCCATTTCCATAAAGGTTAATTGATTGGCATAGCGCTCCAGAATCGAAGCTGTTCCATCAGTGGACCCGCCGTCCTGGACTCCGTAGGAAAGATTGGGGTAACCCTGATCCAGAACGCTGCGCAAGGTGCGTTCAATGAATGGCGCCTGCTGAAACGAGGGGGTGACCAGACAAATCCGTGGGAGCTTGAGGGAAGGATCGGGTTGGGGAAAAATTTCCGGAACGAAGGGCGCGGGATCGTGTTGAAAAAGAACCCCGAGAGGACGGGGGCAATCCCCATTCAGCCAACGAAATATCTTCTTGTGGAGCTGCCGCCTTTTGCGATGGAGCCATGGGGAAGAAGAATTATTCAACGTTAGAGTAGAAGTTTGGAAAGGTGTGCGACGTTAAACTGCGAAGAAAAATTACAAATCTTCTGGGGGGCAGATCATGGCCACACGGGGTTCGTTAAAGTCGATGAACACTCTAAAGAGCTTTGATTTCTGATCCTTAAAAAGATGGAATTATCGCTTTTTGATAAAGGACTGAATCACTTCGATTTCATAATCCAGCATGGTTTTAGTTAGACCCGGATACGTCCCCAAGAAGAGTGCCTGGCTCATGATCCGGTCCGCCCCCGGCAGATCCCCCACGACGCGATAGGCCGCGGGATTGTCCTTCTTGAGCTGGACGAAAGCCGGTTGGCGAAGGAGGTTGCCACCGAAGAACATGCGGTTCCCGATTTTGGCGTCATCCAACGCGCGCGCTAATTCACTATGGTCGAAAGGAGCTTCATGCTTGATCAAGATTAAAAAACCAAACCAACTGCACTCGGTGCGGCATCCTGTCTTATCCCAGACGAAACCGTCCGGGGTCCAAGCGGTGGCGTGCGTGGGCAGGGAGAACTCAATGAACTCTTCCAGTTGGGCCAGGCCGCGGCGCAGATATTCCCAGTTCTCTTTTCGGGCCTGAATGAAGGCGGGGAGTTTCTTCAACTGCTGCCGACCAATGGCGGCTTGGGGGTCTAACGGTTTAAGATTGTAGCCCAAGTGACTGTAAATGTATTTGTGATCGTAGCCTTTGGGAAGTTCGCCCAATTGCCAACCGAAGCGTTTGTTGCAGGTATTGTCCACGCCGCTGGCGCACCAGCAATCACGGCCCCAATCGCGGAAACTTTCTGCGTAAACCTTGAGCTTCATATCGCGGATGATATTCACCGAACCGCCTTCGCCCATCGTGAGGTGGTGGGGAGGATAAAACGACTGGGTGGACATATCGCCCCAGGTTCCGGTCCATTTGGTTACCGGGTCGGAGGCGGGGGCACCGCTGGCGCGATAGTTCGAAGCCAGGGGATGATCCGCGGGCAAGGTGTAGCTGCAACCCAGGGCATCACAATTGTCCTCGATCAACCAGAGGTCGTATTTTTGCGCAAACTGCAGAACCGCGGAAAGATTGAAAGGATTGCCCAAAGCATGCGCCATCATGATCGCTTTAGTTTTGCCAGGGGAATAAGCGGCTTCGAGTTGGCTGATGTCCGCATTTCCGGTGAACGGATCGTTGTCTATAAACACCGGAACCACGCCGTTCTGGATGATCGGGGCGACGGTGGTGGGAAAGCCGGCGGCGCAGGTGATCACTTCATCGCCGGGCCGGAGACGCTTCTCTGCCGGCAGCTTGTGACTGGTCAAAGCAGTGAAGGCCACCAAATTTGCGGAAGAGCCGGAATTGACGAGAAGGCATTTTTTGACTCCGAGAAAAGAAGCCAATTCCTTTTCCATCGCTTCTCCTTCTTTGCCCAATGTGAGCCAGAAATCGAGAGTGGCACTGACTGCCGCTTCGACCTCGTCCTCGGTAAAAACGCGACCTGCGTAAGGCACGGTAGTTATGCCCGGTTCAAAAGGCACGTCGTGATCGGTAGCGGGACGATTGTTCCGGTGGGCCAGGGCGGAGTATTCCCGCGTAAGTTTCAGAATTTCTATTTTTAGCTCTTCGGCGGATTTTATAAGAGGCTCCAAGGTAAGGCCATAGTGCGGGCCGTTAGACTATAGGTTTTAATTTGTGAGCTGGTGAGTTGCGAAAGTTGTTCTGCGGAATGGTGGGCCGGATCCGCGTTCTGTTGATACCAAACCACGGTTTGCTTCACGGTTTCCGAAAAATTCCAAACCGGCGACCACTGAAGCAGATGAAATGCTTTATCCGTGGCAAGGTTAAGCAGCGTGGCTTCATGCAGCGCGTGGGGATCGGATTGATCGCTCCATTGGCCTGGCCAGCTTTTAAGAATTTCCACCACGAGATCCGCCACTGTCCGATTGGAATCTAGGCGCGGCCCGAAGTTAAACGCGGATTGGAAAGCGGAATGGCGAGGATCGGAAACTTTGCTGAGCGCCCAACCTAAAGCCAGGTAACCGCTGAGCGGTTCCAGCACATGCTGCCAAGGGCGGCTCGCGATTTTATTGCGCACAGGAATGGCCTGGCCGGAGGTTAGTGCGCGAATGCAATCGGGAACAATGCGATCCAAAGCCCAATCGCCCCCGCCGATGACATTTCCGGCCCGAGCACTGGCCACGGTGACCGCATGATTCTTGAAATAAGATCTACGGTAGGAATTGATGGCCAGTTCCGCCATTCCTTTGCTGGAGCTGTAGGGATCGTAGCCGCCCATGGAATCTTCCTCGCGGTAGGCATGCAGCCATTCGCGATTTTCGTAACATTTGTCGGTCGTCACCATGACGGCGGCCGCAGGGTTTTTTAGACTGCGTAACGCCTCCAGCACGTGGATCGTGCCCATGACATTGGTGGCATAGGTTTCCACCGGAATTTCATAGGACAGGCGGACCAGGGGTTGAGCGGCCAGATGGAAAACAAAGTCCGGATTGGCTGCATGGATCGATTTACGAACGGCTTCGAGATTGCGAATATCTCCGATCTGATGATCGAGACGGCCACTCAATTCAAGTTTGGTAAAGAGAGACTTCGGTTCCGGCGCTAAGGAGAAACCGACGACCTTGGCGCCCAAATCCAAAAGCCACCGGGAGAGCCAGGCCCCTTTAAAACCAGTGTGGCCTGAAAGCCAGACCGTTTTTCCTCTATAGATCCCGCCGAACATTACCAAACCCTCCAGGGAGCTTGGTCTTGCGCCCGAGGTTCGTTCAGAAATCGGCTTTTTTGAAAGGTGTCCATGGGGTGCCAAAATTCCTCATGGCAGAAGGAGTGTGGTTTGCGGTCTTGCACCAGGTCATCCATGAATTTTCTTTCCAGCATTATCTTGGGATCATCTGGGTAAAAATCGGAAAGCGGACGTTCGGGAGAGTTGAACCGCATTAACTAACCAAACCTTGACTCTGGTTTAGTGGAATACTAGTTAGAGCTTGAATCCTGCCTCGCGTGCGTCTTTTTCAAACATTTTAACGGTGTCCAAAGAAAGTTCCGTCAAGTCTGTGCCGATGGTTTTGGAAGCCTTGGCCAAGATGTCATGAGGTACGGTCACGATATGACAACCGCATTCCGCTGCTTGGAAGAGATTCAGGACTTCCCTCACACTGGCCCAGAGCAATTCTGCTTTCGGAAGATGGGTTATTAATGCGCCAGAGGCCCTCATAATGGGCAGGGGATCCAAACCGGTGTCCGCAATTCTTCCGGCAAAAACAGAAACGACCGAATGAACGGCAGGCGAAAGAACGGCGGCCAAGTCAGCAACCTGTTTGACCGTCATCAGGGCGGTTACGTTCAGTTTGACGCCTTCCAAAGCGAGTTCTTTGATCAAAGGGAGAGAAGTTTCCCCGCGCGAGTTTGTAATGGGAATTTTAACGTAAACGTTTTCCTGCCATTCTTTAATTTTTAGGCCCTGCCGTTTCATTTCAGGAAATTCGTCGGAGAAAACTTCAAAAGAAATCGGTTTATCTTTAACGGTTTCCAAAATCTTTTTGGCGAAGGTTTCATAGTCCTGGATGCCGACCTTCTTCATCAGGGTCGGGTTCGTGGTCAGGCCTTTGACGTAGGATTTATTGTAAAGTTCGAGAATCCCTTTTTCGTCGGCTCCGTCGGCAAATATTTGGATGGGAATTTCTTCTAGGGTTTTCATGTTTTCGTGTTTGGGTTGCTGGTTTGAGTTAAAATAATGTTGGCGGCTTCTTGCAGGGAATGCACGGTAAAATCAGGTTTTTCGCGGAGATGTTCTTGGTAACCCCAGTCGATGAATATCGTTTGGCATCCTGCTTTCGCTCCGCAATCAATGTCGCGCCAACGGTCGCCAATCATCCAGCTCCGGGCAAGATCGATGCCGTGGTTTTTAGCTGCAGCCAGCAACATCCCCGGGCCGGGCTTGCGTCGGCCTTGAGAAACTTCGTCCGTAGCGTCATAGGAAACTTCCACAAAATCGAGCGGCAACTTTTCCAGCATGATTCGGTGCATGCTTTCAACGGTTTCCCGCCTCTGGGTGCCCCGGCCCACATCCGGCTGATTAGTTGCCACACCGAGGAGATAACCGGCTTTTTTGAGACGGAGACAGCAACTTTCCGCCTCGGGAAAAAGGCTAAATTCTTCGACTGAGGCAGGAGGGTAGGGTTTTCCTTCGCGGACGACTTGGAGATTTAAGGTTCCGTCCCGGTCAAAAAACACCGCTCGCCGCCCGGTTTCTGTCATCGGGCTATTTGGTGCTTTCCCACTTCGTGGCGTTTTTCTTCAAAGCCGGGTGAGAAACGAACAGGTGCCAAACCACCGCTTGGAAAGCTTCGGAGTGAGGCGTGGTATTTTCAGGATTCACAGTGGGAATGATAATGGCCACATCCGCGACCTTCGCCGTATAGCCGCCATCGCGCCCGACGATTCCGATGATTTTGGCTCCAACTTCCTTGGCGAGCTGCAGGGCGGAAACGAGATTAGGGCTGACATTCTTTTCGAGATTACCGCCACCCACGGAGAAAATGAGCAGGCCGTCTTTGCAATTCAAACGGCTTACTCGGAGCCATTCTACAAACACGGAGGGCCAACCCTCGTCATTGGTCCGAGCGGTCAGTTCGGACACGTTGTCGGTCGGTGCATAACATTCGATGCCGGCTATTTTCCGGAAATCGTTCACGGCGTGCGAAGCATTTGCCGCGCTGCCCCCGACTCCCAGAATAAAAAGCCTGCCCCCTCCTTCACGAATTCCGCCTAGGAGCAAAACGGCTGCCTCGCATTGGGCAGGGTCTAACAGTTCCAAGATTTGAATGCTCTCTTTGATGTGTTGTTGGGAATAAGACATAACGTTAAGTAATTCAAGAGGCTGCCAAAAGAATGTCGAGTTCCTTCATTCCTTCCGGGGAACCTATCTCATAAAAACGCTTAAAAACCTCGTAGCCCTCCAGTTGACGGGATGGGACCAGTTCTTCGTAAACCTGAGCCAAATCGAAAACCTGATCTTCAGGGTATTTAAAAAGAGAGGCGGCATGAAGGCAGCCGAGTCCGTAGTCGATATGCGCCATCTCCGGAAGATGCTTTTTCTTACTGTAAAGACCAAGGGTTCCGTCGGAAAAAACCACGTTGCTGGTGTCGTATTGGCCGTCATTCTTAAAAACGGTCATGAGGCCTTCTTTTTCCGATGCAAGAAAAGCCCGGCCCACATCCAGATAATCAATTAACAAGTAGGAGTCGCCATAGAGAATATAAAATGAGTTACCCAGCAGCGGAAGGGCCTGGCGCAAGGCTCCACCCGTGCCCAGAAGTTTGGGGCCGTCGAAAGAATAGGAAACTTCCAGGCCGAAGGCGGATCCGTCCCCGGCGGCTTCTCGGACCATTTCTCCCAAGTAACCCACGCAGAGGACTACCTTCTTCAGGCCTGATTTTTTGAGAAGGCGGAGTTGGTGAAACAGAAAAGGTTCCCCCGCAATCTCCACCAGCGCTTTTGGAATTTTTTCCGTGATGGGACGCAGACGGGTAGCCAGGCCTCCTGCGAGCAATGCGACCGGCATATCGTGCGGCTGGAAAGTCTGGGGCATTGTCAGCCTTAGTTGATGATTTTGCTGCCTTCAAAATCGAATCGGAAACGAACTTCCGCCAAGCCTTTCCCGCGCATGAAATGGCGAAGTCTCTTTTTGTCTCCGGCGTAAAACATTAAAAATCCGCCCCCTCCCGCGCCGATCAGTTTTCCGCCTAAGGCACCGTTGGCCATGGCCTCGTCGTACCACTGGTTAATTTCGGGATTGCTCATGCCTGAACTGCGGGCTTTTTTTCGTTGCCAGTGCACATCCATCAGGCGGGCGAATTCTTCCAGGTTTCCGGACTCCAAGCACTCGAGCGATTTGTAGCCGAGTTCCTTGGTGAAATGCATGTTGTCCAACATAGCTGGGTCATGGGCTTTACTCTTGTCGTTCTGATCCTTGAGAATGGCTGAAGCACTGCGGGAATAGCCGGTGAAAAAAAGCAGGAGATTATCTTCCAGGTTGAAGAGAGTTTCCTCACTGATCTTGCAGGGGCGATATTCAACGCGTCCATCCTTATGAAACGTAAAAGCCGTGATGCCGCCTATGGCAGCAATGTACTGGTCCTGTTTGCCGATGGGTTCGCCAAGTTTATTGAGTTCAATATCACAAGCCTGCTCGGCAAGTTGTTCGGAAGTGAAGATGTGACGGGTGTGCGCGTGCAAAGCTTTTAGCACCGCCGTGGTAAAACTTCCCGAGGAGCCTAGGCCGGTGCCGGCAGGGATGTCGGCCATGGAGGTGATTTCCAGATAGGGAGCTCCGACTTTCGTCATGCGCAGGGCTTCTCGGATTATAGGATGCTCCAATTCGTCGACGGTTTTCACACGTTCCAGCTTGGAATACTTAACAATCAGTTCCGGGACAAAAGTCTGATGAAGCGTGATGTAAATATATTTGTCGATGGCGGCCGACACCAGACATCCACTGTGCTCCTGATAGTAGGAAGGTAGGTCAGT
>Ga0136635_10000466_pt1 | contig 11209 bp, 10 predicted proteins | sample AntDrymeUQ852106_2_FD_105495 | JGI IMG/M metagenome (GOLD analysis project Ga0136635, IMG submission 105495) | Polar desert sand microbial communities from Dry Valleys, Antarctica - metaG UQ85 (21.06) | ecosystem: Environmental > Terrestrial > Soil > Desert | place: Antarctica: Dry Valley... | reverse complement strand
TTTGTCTCTTTAAGAAACAACTTAGGTAACATTGACTTGTGACTTTTAATCCGCTTTGACTCAAGATCGAGAACTAGCATTTGAATATTATTTGTCATTTGCTTATCTCTTGGAGATATAATTGACTGCCAAGCGGCTTCAAACATGTGTTTCGACAACAAAATTTCTGATGGGTGTGGATGTTTCCTTATTGAGGTAATTTACTGCTCAAGTTAAGAAGTACACTGCTATTTTCCGGATAATTTCGATAGAAGTGTGAGTTTTTTTACTTACACTTTGATAATCTCGACAATTATGTGTATCTGTAGCGATCGCGTAACCAATGAGCGAAATTTCCGCATCTTTGAGTGTAGTTTTTGCACTCCCAAAGGAAAAAGGGATTTTTAAGAGGGGGAAAGGGTAAAGGAACAAAGGGAAAAGAATTATTACCAATGACGGCAGATGCGTGACTGCCGGGAAACCCGTCCAACGCACTGCCGGACCAATGCCCCATGCCCAATTCCCAATTCCCAATTTTCAAACCTTAATAAATTTAATAGCAATTTCAACATTCAGAAAAATGTCGCCTTAGTTACATTTAATCAAAATTAATTTATTTGATTAAGCTACTGTTTGATTCTCTGAGATTGTATTTGGCACACTTTTTCTTCGGAAATTTCTGGCTTTATTTTGACGATTTTTGATACATAGACTGCCAGATAAGAACCTGACAATTTTAATATAAATTAATAGTTATCAGTAATTATAAACTAACTTTAGTTGAGAATTTTACAAAAATTAAGATGAAACTCATAATTGAGCGCTGATAACTGATAAATCCCTTGTAGTTGCTCTCAACGAATCAGCCACTTTTTCTCAAAATACGATTGAATAACCTTGACATTAGTCACACAATCTGTTGATAATTAGAGTTTGTGAAAACTTTAGCTCTTTAATAAACGCTTGGCTAACGTCATTGTCATAGGCGCCCAGTGGGGCGACGAAGGAAAAGGTAAAATAACAGATTTACTCAGCCGCTCCGCAAACGTTGTTGTACGTTACCAAGGGGGTGTGAATGCTGGACACACGATTGTAGTTAACGATCAAACCTTTATATTGCACTTAATTCCCTCTGGTATTTTGTATCCAGATACCGAGTGCATAATTGGCTGCGGAACGGTAATCGATCCACAGATTCTCATCGAAGAACTCGATCAACTTGAAAAACTAAATATATCCACTCGCAATCTGCTGATTTCTGAGACGGCTCATGTGACGATGCCTTACCATAGATTGATTGACTCCGCATCGGAAGAACGACGGGGAAATCACAAAATCGGCACAACAGGTAGGGGTATTGGTCCAACTTATGCTGACAAATCTGAGCGTATTGGCATCAGAATGTTAGATTTGATGGACTCGATTGGGTTGCGCGAACAATTGGAGTGGACGATTAATTATAAAAACGTCATTCTGGAAAAGCTTTACAACTTGCCGCCTTTGAATACCCAAGAGGTGATAGAGCAGTATTTGGGGTATGCAGAACGGTTGCGACCTTACGTAGTTGATACCTCATTAAAAATATACGATGCGGTGGTGCGACGGCGCAATATTTTGTTTGAAGGAGCGCAAGGTACGCTTCTCGACTTAGATCATGGGACTTATCCTTATGTAACATCCTCGAACCCCGTAGCTGGGGGGGCTTGCGTTGGTACAGGGTTAGGACCGACAATGATAGACCGGGTAATTGGGGTATCGAAAGCGTATACCACCAGAGTAGGAGAAGGACCATTCCCCACCGAACTGCAAGGAAAAGTGGGAGAATTGTTATGCGATCGCGGTGCCGAATTTGGCACAACCACCGGACGCAAACGTCGCTGCGGTTGGTTTGATGCTGTTATCGGTCGCTACGCCGCTAGAATTAACGGTATGGACTGTCTTGCGATCACCAAACTCGATGTCCTCGATGAACTAGAGGAAATCAAAGTTTGTGTCTCCTATGAAATAGATGGCGAAAGTTGCGATCATTTTCCATCTAGTGCCCGTAAATTTGCACGCTGTCGCCCCATTTATAAAACAATGCCGGGATGGCAGGTGTCAACAAGTAACTGCCGTACTCTAGAAGATTTGCCACTTGCCGCGCTGGACTATCTAAAATTCTTAGCAGAATTAATCGAAGTCCCGATCGCGATCGTCTCCCTCGGAGCCAGCCGCGATCAAACTATCATCGTAGAAGACCCAATTCACGGTCCCAAACGCGGCTTATTGCACCCCAACGGCACACCAGCCACTTTGCTAAGTGCGTAATGGGTAATGGGTAATGGGTAATGGGTAATGGGTAATAGGTAATAGGTAATGGGTAATGGGTAATGGGTAATGGGTAATGGGTAATGGGTAATGGGTAATGGGTAATGGGTAATGGGTAATGGAAAAAACCCGTTACCACCTTCCCAATTCCCAATTACCTTTTTCCCAATTACCTTTTTCCCAATGCCCAATCCCCTTTTTCCCAATTACCTTTTTCCCAATGCCCAATGCCCAATTACCCATTACCCATTATCCAATTCCCAATTACCTTTTTCACAACTTGTATGGATCTCACAATTGAATGTCAAAAGCGCCCAGAAGGTAGCAAACCAAAGGCTTTGCGCCGTTCTGGGCTAATTCCTGCGAATTTATACGGTCACAAAGGTACAGAGTCTATTGCTTTGACCATTGATGCCAAAACCGTTGAACGTTTGCTGAAAAAAGGTTCAGTCAACAACACTTTAATTGATTTAAAGGTTACTGATATTTCTTGGCAGGGCAAAACCCTTCTGCGGGAAGTTCAGATTCATCCAGCAAAACGCACCCCCTTCCACCTCAGCTTTTTTGCGGTGGCAGGTCACGGTCCGACTACAGTAGAAATACCACTGCGCTTTGTCGGAGAAGCGATCGGTGTTAAACAAGAAGGTGGTATGTTAGACACCGTGTTTAACCAATTGCAAGTCAGTTGCGAACCAGAAAACATCCCAGAAGCAATCGAAGTTGATGTTTCTAACATGAAAGTTGGCGACAGCTTGCAGATCCATCAGCTATTATTGCCCCCAGGTGTGACAGTTTTAGCTGAACCAGAGCAACTTGTTGTCAGCGTTTTGCCACCACAAATCTCGGCTGAAACCGAGTCTACAGAGGCTGGAACCGAGTCTACAGAGTCTCAAGCTAGCTGAAGTATATAATAATTGTCGATAATACCAGGGGGTAACTCCTGGTTTTTTTGTGTTTGAATTTCCAAATCGTTAAGGACGCTAAAAAATGACAGTTTCTGTTCCAGCATTAATTGAGCAGATGTTGCAACCTGGGTTTTATCCCCATGCGGTAACAGAACCAATTCAATTGATTCAAACGCACATTTCTTATGTGCTGCTAACTGGGGATTATGCCTATAAAGTGAAAAAGCCGATGAATTTTGGCTTTTTAGACTTTTCAACTTTGGAAAAACGGCAGCATTTTTGTCAAGAAGAGTTGCGGTTAAATCAGCGGGGTGCAGCAGAACTGTATTTAGAAGTTTTGCCTATTACTTTGACGGATAATCAATATCATCTGGGGGGAACGGGAGAAGCTGTAGAATATGTGTTGAAAATGCAGCAATTTCCTCAAGAGACTTTATTTAGCGCACTATTTGAGCAAGGTAAGTTGAATGAAGCAGATTTGGAAAACTTGGGACAAGTTGTAGCTGAATATCACGCGAAAACTGAAACTAACGATCGCATTCGCACTTTTGGGGAAGTTGCTCAAGTTCGAGAAGCGTTTGATGAGAATTACGAGCAAACTGAAAAATATATTGGTGGTCCTCAGACGCAGAAGCAGTTTGACGAAACAAAGCTATATACAGATAACTTTTTTAGCGATCGCACAGAATTATTTAAAAGTCGCATTGCTAATAACTTCATTCGCGAATGTCACGGAGATTTGCACTTAAGAAATATTGCTTTGTGGCAAGATAAAATTTTGCTGTTCGATTGCATTGAGTTTAATGAACCGTTTCGCTTTGTCGATGTAATGTTCGATATCGCTTATGCTGTGATGAATCTGGAAGCACAGCAGCGACAAGATTTGAGTAATGCCTACTTAAATACTTATGTAGAGCAAACCGGCGATTGGGAAGGGTTACAAGTATTACCGATATATTTAAACCGTCAAGCCTATGTCCGGGCAAAGGTGACATCATTTTTATTAGACGATCCAAGTGTTCCCGCAACGGTTAAGGAAGAGGCAGCAAAAACCGCATCTGAGTATTATAAACTGGCTTGGGATTACACTAAACCCCGTCAAGGAAAATTAATATTGATGTCGGGGTTGTCGGGTTCTGGTAAAAGTACCACAGCGCGGTTATTATCGCGTCAGCTAGGGGCAATTCTGATTCGTTCGGATGCGGTGCGGAAACATTTGGCAGGAATTCCACTTTTAGAGCGTGGTGGTGATGATTTATATACACCTGAGATGACTGAGAAAACTTATGCACGCTTGCTAGAACTAGGAATTCTACTGGCAAATCAAGGTTATACGGTGATTTTGGATGCTAAGTATGATAAACAGAAGTTGAGAAAAGATGCGATCGCTTCCGCTAATAAACACCAACTTCCCCTACAAATTATTCAATGCACAGCACCGGCATCCGTTTTGCAACAACGGTTGCGCGATCGCACTGGTGATATTGCCGATGCCACAGTTGATTTATTACAATCACAACTTAACTCGGCTGAACCCTTCACCGAAGAAGAAAAACCCTACCTGAAAATTTTGGATACAACTCAACCACAACAGGCACAATTAAAAGAAGTAATTCGCCAATAGTTTTAACCTTATGGCACCAAAAAAGAACGACTTCGGCGGTCTGATTACCATCTCTCAAGCTTTCTTTTCTCAACTCGTCTTTGGGTTATTTTTAACACTCATATTTACCATGACGGGCGCACCAGCATCCCTAAGTATCTTCTTGGGTATATTGGGCGGTATAGCCTTAGGCGGGTTGACAACGGCTACCAGAAGCAGTCCTCAAGCCCCTACTTTAGGTTCAGCTGATGGTATTGATGCCGGACTCAAATACTGGTTATTTTTTCTACTTGGCTTTCTGTTTTTAGGATATCCAGCACCGATGAGTGTTTTGTTGAGCGCATTAGCCGGTTTAGGGGGGGGCTGGATTATTGCTTGGTGGGAAACCTCAGAACAAACTAGAACTCAATTAGCTGCTGAAGGGGCAGAAGACGATGAAGGAGAACTCCCCAACGAAAGGGCAATCAAACGGAAACGAAGACCCACTCGTCGTTACCGTCGCTCTCGTGAAGGTTTCAATTTTCGGTTTTGGGAAAGGTAGTAATTGGGTAATTGGTAATGGGTAATGGGTAATGGGTAATGGGTAATGGGTAATGGGTAATGGGTAATGGGTAATGGGTAACGTACTTTTCTTATTTCCAATTTACAATTACCTATTACCTATTACCAATTTACAATTCCCAATTACCTATTACCAATTCCCAATTCCCAATTCCCAATTCCCAATTCCCAATTCCCCATTATGTTTTTATACCTCTCTAAGTTATTACCGCTGTTTTTTTACCCGCTAGGGTTAGCCTGCGTTTTTTTGCTGTTTTCACTTGTTATGCTGTGGAAACGACCGCGTGTGGCAGCAATAGCGATCGCACTCGCATTAATTGTCTTACTAGTTTCTGGTAATGCTTGGGTTTCTCACTCTTTGGTGCGATCGCTTGAATGGCAAAATCTCCCCACGGAAATACCTTCATCAGAAGCAATTGTGGTTTTGGGTGGTGCAACTAAATCAGCGACTTTGCCACGTCCAGGTGTAGATTTAAATGAAGCAGGCGATCGCGTTATTTACGCGGCTCAACTTTACCGCCAAAAAAAAGCCCCCATAATCATTCTCAGTGGTGGTCGTATCGATTGGCGTGGCAGCGGTTCCTCAGAGTCAGCGGATATGGCAACAATTCTTACTTCTATTGGTATACCAACAGAGGCAATTGTCCAAGAACCTGACTCTCTCAATACTCATGAAAATGCCGTAAATGTCCGGAAAATTCTCGCGGCTCGTGGTATTCGTCGCGTATTGTTAGTTACTTCGGCAATGCATATGCCGCGATCGCTACTTATTTTTAAGCGTCAAGGAATTGATGTTATTCCTGCACCTACTGATTTTCTCATCAGTCAAGGCGAAATGCAAGAACTCGCCAACACCCCCAAAGCCGCTATCCTAAATTTGTTTCCCGATAGTGGCAATTTAGAGCAATTTACCAGCGCTTTAAAAGAGTACATTGGTACTGTTGTCTATCGTTTACGCGGTTGGCTTTAAGAATACTTTTAAACAAACCTGTCAAGTCAGATGTTAATAGAAGAAATTAAATTATCTGAACTGCAATCAATTTATTTATTAGACAAAGATAATTTACCTAATTGTGCAGCCATCTACTTCGTATCTGATAGCAGTCAGGTACTTTATATTGGTAGAACAGTCAACTTAGTTAAACGCTGGAAAGACCACCATAGGTTTAAGCAACTAAAAAGGTTTAATAAAAAAGACCGTATTAGTATTAGCTGGATGGCTTGCATTAACGATATAAATACTCTTTTGCATCTCGAAAATGAGCTAATAAAGTTATATAAACCGCCTCTAAATTGGTCGAAAGTCATATCACCAATTATAAAAATAACTCCATTAGAGACAGCATTACAGCAGAGCCTTCAGCAGCTAGCCAACTTCAATACTATGATATTTGGCTTTGACGCAATAGCTGATGAAGAACCACCGACAATATATTTAATGTACCCTGTTTATGGCAGACGCGGTGTATCTGGTGGCATCCGGAGTGTATTGAGAAGTATCAACAAAAAGGCTAGTTCTTTGAAGTGGAAAGAGTACCAAACAAACCCTAAATCTTTAGGTAAATTCGGTTACTGGGAAACAATTTATAACGGTATAAGAATAGATTTAACTCCATTTGATGGTTTAGTTCATTTTATGGATAATTCCACCCATAGGACTATTGCTGGTGTAGAGTTTATGGCTTTTAGCCAAGAGCAGCTAGAAGTACTTCTAGAGAATATACCAGAGAAAGAGAATATTTCATCTTTAGAAGCCTTGGAAGATGATCCTATTCCAGTAAAGCTTGTTGATAACTATCCACCTCAAGAGGGGAAACATAAAAATGTAGTTGATGTAGAACCTTGGGAGGAATTAGAACCAATGCCTGAAGGTGAAGCTAGAGTAATGACTCGTCAGTTCTTGGATGTAGACGGTGTGGAAGTAGAGGTATGTATTAACGCAAATGGGAAGTATTTTGTCAGGCACAATGTTTACTGGTGGATAATGCACGGGCAAAAAAATCCCGATCCACATTGCTACAATCTAATAAAAAATTTTCAGGATGCAATAGATAGACTATTTAGTATCAGATGGTCTGGCTATAGATTTAGATTTGAAACTATTATGTTTAGTGAGTACGATGTAGAACTTGAAAGCATACTACTACTTCCACTGGTTATGTTTGAGGACTTGGTAAAGAATGGTGTCAAACCAGCAGGTAAAGTTCTTGAAGAAATTCAAAATGGTGAATACAAGCCAAAGCCAGATGATTCATCAAATCTAAAACTATATGCGTGGTTGCAGCGTAATTCTTTATCCTCACTACTACAAACCGAAAATAGCTCAACAAATACGCAAGGATTATAATGTATTTCAATATACTTTATAATTTAAACCCGCCTAATCGCGGGTTTTGTTTGTAGAGCCAGCGACTTCCAGTCTGAGGGCGATTCATAAATCGCTATAATTTCAATAGTTACAAAATCCAAAATCCCTGAGTATCTATAAAAAATGAATAAAAACTTACCCCATATTCTTCGCATTCCTCAACCGGAAATTGAGGAAACCTTTGCCGCTCACCAAACTACTCATCAGTTTTATCACGAAGTTCGAGCGCGGTCAGATTTTAAACGTCATTGTGAATGGTATTATATCACAGCAGAACGCAACCGTCAAGACTTAGAAAAAATGCGCGGCGAACTAAATATTTTCCGTTTGTTTCGCCGCCGATAAGAAATTTAGATTATATTATTTCTAGCTCATTATCGCGTAAGTGAGCCTTAAATTTTTTCGTAAACTGTACTACAAACGGCAGGTTAGCGCTAATCGGTTTACCTTTCCATTCGGTAGCCATTTGGACGATTTCGCCTTCAGTTCCTTTGATGTCAAAAGGCTGACTGCGATGCTCAGGATGATGGTAAATTATTACGGATTCTTTAACGCGGACGCGATCGCCAATTTTCATATTAACATTTACACCTAGTTGCTTTTCCACAAGTATCTCCACAGCCATCCCTCAATTTGACTTGCATTGCTTGAAAAATAGACTGCTTGCTTTGGTCGTTGTTTAATGTCTAAGTACCTGCCATACGCTCCATACATCGCTCCTAAGGTGCGATCGCCTATCATTAAAAGTTCGTGTAGGCTTTAATAGTAATTAGAGGGCAACTTCAATTTCGTCAGGTACTTTAGCAAGAAGTCTCATTTTGTTATCTTCGATTTCAAGAGCGTTAAATAAAGCGAGAACTCCAACAGACGCTCACGCGCTAGAAGCCTTGCCTTATACTCCGAAGAGTACAACCATTTCCGTCATGAGGTGGCTTACGGCTTACAGGCAAGGAACAACCCCATGACGCTTTTTAAGCGCGCCTTAACGCCAAGATTAATTTTACAACAAATGGGTAATGGGGAATGGGGAATGGGGAATGGGTAATGGGGAAAGGGTAATGGGGAATGGGTAATGGGTAATGGGTAATGGGGAATGGGTTCGTGAAGGTAGAAGGAAAAAGGTAGAAGGCAAAAAATATGAATTCTTATTTTTACCTTTTACCTTTTACCTTGTCCCCCTTGTCCCCCTTGTCCCCCTTGTCCCCCTTGTCCCCCTTGTCCCCCTTGTCCCCCCCTCTCCCTACTTCCGTGGACATAGTTGCCGCACTTTTTGAGGAAGTTGCCGACACGTTTGCTGGAATCCTTGAGGATTAAGTTGCGACCAAGCAAACAATCCCATTGCACCCCCTACCAGTAGCACCAACAATCCGGACAGTAGTAGCCAAACCTTACCGCGACTTGGTTTTTTTATTTCAGTTGAAGTTGCAGAAGCACCCACCGCTTCTGCTTCCTCTGGAATGTCCAAATCCAGTAGCGCTTGAGAACTATCTGCTAATTCTGGTTGTGGTTGTTCTGGTTTTTCTTTTATCTCGTCGGCTGGTGGCAACCAGGGAGTTGCCAGCACCAAGTATTCTGGAGATACACGGCAATGGGTGAGAACAACCGAAGTATTGTCATGACCATTTTTTTGATTTGCCAAATTAATCCAGTTGTAAGCTGCATCTTCTGGGGAAATTTCACCTTTTAATACTGGTACTGCATATTCCTGCCAGTGATTTTCCACCAAGTTATTATCACTCAGTCCATCGGAACACAGCATTAATATGCCATCTTCTTCTAAGATGAATCGCTGAATCACAAAACGCAGAAATTCGCCATCTTTTGTCCCCAAAGCTTGGGTAAGGGAATAAGCATCTGGACGTTGTAGTGCTTTACGATACAGGCTGCGGGCAAAGCGTACTTCCCGCGATGCCACATCATCATCTACTGTGAGTAGCTGGCAGTAGTCGCGTGTAATCCAGTATGCACGGCTATCACCGACACTTGCCAAGTAAAGTTCATGGCTATTTTGTGAGTAGCGTCCAGGGGTTATCTCAACTTGTTGGGGCACTTGTAGAGCCATAACGACGGTTGTTGCCATGCGTTCTCTACCTTGGCGTTTTTGCTCGTCGTTGCAAGCGCAAATCACGTTATTTACAACCCGCAAACTTGCTTCTAGTTGCAGCTGTAACAACTCTGGCTGTACTAGTTCAGTTTGTTCTGCTACTTCTGCTAGTAAAGCGCGAATTTGCAACTTCAGAGATTGTACTGCTAAAAGACTTGCAACTTCGCCGCCTTCGTGACCGCCGATACCATCGCAAACAATCGATAAGCGGGGTAGTAAGGGATCGTCTGAGTCACCAAAGGCTATGGGATAGCAAGTGTCTTCATTTTGATGAAGTTGGGGACCGCTATCTGTTGCCCCTGCGACTTTTAGGTTTAACGGCAATTGCGCGGCTGATGATAATAATAACTGATTGAGTTGAGTTGCGATCGCATCCTTTTCAATTTCACCAGCGCACATTGAATCGACTATTTTTTGCAAAGGTTGCGCTACTGCTGGTTTAGCTACAGCTACAATCGGCTTCCAACATTCACCCAACTGTTGAAGAGTCGGCTGTTCTGACTCATAAAGTTCCAAGAGTCGCACACACCAACCTTGTACTCGCAGGTTGTCGGGAAACAGTAAACTCAGGGCAACTCCAAATTCTGATAGAGGTTGCCAAAGTTGAATAATTTGCCACAGAAAGTTTACTTGTCGGACTGGGGTTGCTTGTTCCCATGCGTCAGCGATCGCTGGATATAAATTGCCACCTTTATCTATCGGCACATTTTCCAATAAAAGTATATCACCCGCAAAACCATAAACTTGAGGCAGATGCGAGCGATCGCTCGATAAGCGTAAATAAGGAATAACTGCTTTTGGTAATTCTTCGGGTATATCTGGCAGTTGTCCTGGTTGAATATCCTGCCAAATTTGCGATGTAATTACCTCATATCTATCGAATATTGTTTCTCCTGGTTGACTCTTAACTTGATGTTCGCCAGTCGCCCAAATATAACGGTGAATTAAAGGAGTTTGACAAGTTGCACACAATTTGCTATCTACCACAAAGCTACATCTCCCACATAAATAACGAGTGAAGTAGGTTAAAGGAATTGGAAAACCTACTTCTTAGAAGCGCGAGTTTTCCGCATACTCGTTCTTTTCTATAAGTTTTAGGTAAAAATTAACAGTTGAATTTCGATTACATCTGGCTGTCACATGATTGTTGTTTGGTGATGTTTTGAGTAAGTTCTGGTTAAAGATTATGGTATAAATTGTATCTAAAAAACTAAAAATTATGCTTTCATATCGGTTTGTGCGATCGCTACAATGTAGTCGAAAATTCAGTCTTGCAATTATAGCCGAAACATTAGCATAGATTTCATCATTTGGGACAAGGGCGGATGGCAAGGGAGACAAGGGAGACAAGGGAGACAAGGAGACAAGGGAGACAAGGAGAC
>Ga0136635_10000465_pt1 | contig 11212 bp, 6 predicted proteins | sample AntDrymeUQ852106_2_FD_105495 | JGI IMG/M metagenome (GOLD analysis project Ga0136635, IMG submission 105495) | Polar desert sand microbial communities from Dry Valleys, Antarctica - metaG UQ85 (21.06) | ecosystem: Environmental > Terrestrial > Soil > Desert | place: Antarctica: Dry Valley... | reverse complement strand
TTTCGTGGGGGCAGGCGACATCGCTAACTGTAGCGGCAACAATGACGAGGCAACGGCAAAACTTCTCGATAATATTGCCGGCACCGTTTTCACCGTGGGTGACAGCGTCTATCCGGATGGTACTTCCGCCCAATTTACCGACTGCTATGGACCGACCTGGGGTCGCCATAAGGATCGCACCAAGCCCTCACCAGGTAACCACGACTACCATACCGCTGGTGCGGCTGGTTATTTCGGTTACTTCGGCGGCGCTGCCGGCGACCCGGGGAAGGGTTACTACTCCTACAACCTGGGAGCTTGGCACATCATCTCCCTCAACAGCGAGGTAACTGGTTCAGCTCAAGAGCAGTGGTTGAAGGCTGACCTCGCCGCGAACAAAAGTATGTGTACACTCGCTTATTGGCATCACCCGCTCTTCAGTTCGGGACAACATGGCAACAGCTCTCGTAGCCAAGCGTTTTGGCAGGCGCTCTATGCATCTGGGGCTGACGTCGTGTTGAACGGTCATGACCATACGTATGAACGTTTTGCGCCGCAGAACCCGAGCGGACAGGCCGACCCAAAGGGTATCCGCGAGTTTGTTGTAGGTACGGGCGGAGCAGGCTTGTATCCCTTCCCCAACGTTCAGCCCAACAGCGAGGTGCGCAACAACACCACCTTTGGAGTGCTGAAGCTAACATTACATGCGACCAGCTATGACTGGCAATTCGTACCGATTGCGGGACAGAATTTCAGCGATTCGGGAAGCGCCAACTGTGTTGGTAGCGGATCAGTCCCCCCGGCCACAGGGACGCCAACATCTGCTCCAATGACCTCCCCGACAGCAACTCGTACACCAACCGCAATGCTGCCTACATTGGCAGTAACAGGCACGCAGACATCAGTAGTTCCAGCTACAGCAACGAGCGCTTCAATATCGACAGCGACCCGCACGCCGAATGTCCCGCCAATTTCCTCAGACCCAATTTTTGCAGACAGCTTCGAATCTGGTGATTTCTCGGCTTGGAAATCGAATGCGACTGACGGCAACGATCTTAGTGTAAGTGCTGGGGCAGCACTGGCTGGCAGCCGAGGCATGCAAGCGTTGATTGATGATTCCACTACGATCTATGTCAGAGATGACGGACCCAATGCCGAGCCGCGTTACCGGGCACGCTTCGGCTTCGATCCGAACTCGATCTCGATGGCCAGCGGAAACACTCACTACATCTTCAAGGGGTTTATGGGCACAGCCACAGAAGTGCTGCAGATGGAATTCCGTCAATCTTCGGGAGCTTACCAACTTAGAGCCAGCCTGCTGAACGACAGCTCTGTTTGGATCTACACCGACTGGTTTACCATCAGCGATGCATCTCACTTTATTGAGTTTGACTGGCGGGCAGCGACCTCGCAGGGTGCGAATAATGGCGGCTTGACGCTGTGGATCGATGGTGCCCAGCAAACCGATATGACGGGTGTGGACAACGACACCCGGCGGATCGATCGTATAAGGCTCGGCGCACTAACCGGGATAGATACTGCTACCCGCGGGACCTATTACTTTGATGCCTTTGAATCACGTCGTCAGACCTATATTGGGCCAGCAGATGGCAAACCAGCACAGCCGCCAGGACCGACAGCGTTATCCACGATGGAGACATTCGCAACAAACACGCCATTACCTGCTGCGACTCCCACGCTGGGGGTGGCTGTGACGAATACACCTTTATCTGCTGCCACATCCACACTAGTAGCTGCCGCGACAAATACATCGTTGCCTGCGGCGACCTCTACGGCGGTTTCAGGACCGACGGAGACGCCAGCGTCAGGAGGCAGCCGGATTGTGTACACAGTGTCTAATGAAGACTTTGCCAACCCGGAGCGGGGATTCATGAAACAATCCTCTATCTTCCCAGAACAACCCTTCGATGCTCAAAAGGTCAGGGCACTGCAGCCCTCCGATACGCTGGTCTGGATCTACTTCCGGCTCGATAACTACCGCACCAAACCTCTGGATCAAAACGGTCTCAACACGATCCGGTCAGTATTTGACACCGCCAGAAGCAGAGGATTGAAGCTGGTCATCCGCTTCGCCTACAATGATGGACCCGGCTCGACAACCGACGCAAACCTGGCAAACCCGGATGCGCCGATCGATCTGGCTCTTCAACATATCGAGCAACTTAAACCTATTCTCGTAGAAAATTCGGATGTGATTGCCGTCATGCAGGCCGGATTTGTCGGGCACTGGGGTGAATGGCATAGTTCGAAATACCTGCACCCGCTCGAGCAAAGAAAAGCCATTGTAGATGCACTCCTCAGTGCCTTGCCAAAGGACCGCATGCTGCAAATCCGCTATCCCAGATACAAGCAAATCTGGTATCAAACACCCCTCACAGCCCAGGAAGCCTTCTCCGGCAGCGATAAAAGTCGGGTCGGCCATCACAATGACTGTTTCCTGCGGGATCAGGATGATGCAGGTACGTACAAATCTATCTCGGCACAAATACCGAAAATCACATCGACGTATTGTGACGGGAAGGATGCCATCTCCTGCTGGAAGGACTTCGTTACCACAGAGAGTCAGTTTACACCAGTAGGTGGAGAGACTTGCCAGTACAACCCACCGCGCACCGACTGTCCGAACACACTTCAGGAAATGGCGATGCTGCACTGGTCCTTCATCAACAACGGGTACCGCCCCGAGGTGCTAAATGGCTGGACTTCGGGAGGCTGCATGGAGACCATCCGCCGCAGCCTGGGTTATCGGCTGGTGCTGAAAGAAGCCCTCGTTCCGCCAACGATCAGGCCGGGTAGCACGCTGAGTTTGAACATCCGGCTCAACAATGAAGGCTTCGCAGCCATGTATAATCCCCGCCCGATATATCTTGTACTGCTGGGAGGCGGCAACCGCTATGAGGCACCAGTCACAGGTGTTGACCCCCGCCGCTGGGCGCCAGGGCAGGAACAGACAATCAATGTCAGCCTAAACCTGCCAGCGAACGTCCCACCTGGAACGTACCAGTTGGGTCTCTGGCTGCCGGACGCCTCCAGCTCGTTGCGGAACTCTCCAGCCTATGCTGTGCGGTTTGCCAACACGGGTGTCTGGGATCCTGCTACTGGTATTAACATCCTGACCACCAGCCTTCAGGTCTCACCCTGATTAACCAGCCAGAACAATCCAGGTAAATTCAAATTCGGTAGAACGTCCCGTAGGTTGCTTGACAACCTGCGGGACGATTTTTCATTTAATTTCCGGTTCAAGCACTGCCAAAATTTGACAACTCATGCTATATACTTGCATTTGCTTTTGTTTCTACAAGGAAGGCGGTTCAGGAGAAAAGATAGGTAAAAATGAGGATTGGTCAATGCTTTCATCATTAAAAACGAGAGTGAAAAACAGGTATATTCCAAGGGTTGAGATTTTTCTCCTTCTTTTATTGTTAACGTTCGGCATACCAATGGTCTTGTTGATCCCGCCGGGCGCAGGATACGACGAAGAAGACCATCTGGTCCGTGTTTGGGAACTATCCGCACTTTCCTTTATCCCTGCGCAACTCTCTGCACAGGAAATGAAATACCCAACAATGTTTCGAGACATTGCCTACAGACAGCAAGCTGTTTTGGGCATCATTGACACGGATTTCTGGCAAAGGTATGCCGGTACATCGCTATATGAACGCGGCTATGTGCACCGCAAAATAAATACCAAATCTGTTTATTCACCTGCGCTCCTGCTCCCCCAGGCAATTACCATGCGCTTTCTTGGCCGTCAGGCAAACCTGCCTGCTTTAACTGTATTCTATTTGTGCCGGTTTGCCGGCTTGTTAAGTTATTTAATCCTTGTTTGGCTGGCGATTCGCCTGATGCCTTTTGGACAATGGATACTCCTGGTCTTAGCTGCCTCTCCGATGGCTTTATTTCAAGCTACAACAATCAGCGCGGATGCCATTTCCAATGGCATAGGGTTTTTATTCATTGCAGGGTGCCTGAAGGTGGCAGAGTTTAAAGAAATCGGCTGGAGGGAATCTGGAAATTTGGTTGTTCTGATTTTTCTACTTTTTCTGGCAAAGCTCAATCTCCTCCCGCTTATCCTGCTCCCATTCCTGCTAATTCCGCCTTCCAAATTTACCACAAAGGGAACGTACACTTTTCTGCTGGCAATGACTCTAATCCTCTTTATTGTTGAGGTGGCAGGCTGGAACTTGATTACATCTACCCGCCTTGATCCTTTACTGGCTAATGAAGCAAATCCCACAGCTCAATTGCTCTATGTAGCGGGTCATCCACTTATCTTTTTTCAAGCCATCATTAAGGACTTCGTTACTAATGGACTGGTGTACCTCCACGGATGGATCAATGGATACGGTTACTATTACTGGACCCCACCTCAAATCGTCTCTTTATTTTTCCTGCTGAGCCTTGTCTCCGCTGTATTGATTTTTTCACCCCTGGAGCAGATTAGCAGGAAACTCCGTATCCCGTTTGTGCTTGTATTTGTGGCAGGCTATCTCGCCACAATTGTGTCGCTCTACATATCATTTACGCCAGTCGGCTCGGACAAAATTTTCGGTGTGCAGGGGCGATATTTCATTCCTCTGATTCTGCCGCTTTTTCTGGCATTATCCAGCCTTTTAAGCACAAAAAAAATAGCCCTACCTTCTCCTACGTGGATAATCGGCTTTCTCGCCCTTGCCCAATCCCTTAATATTGCTGGGATTATCTTATCGTTTTACGTTCCATGCGGGACAACATTTTATCAAACCGGATTATGCTACCAGCCGCTTTACAAGGATTTTACAAGTGAAACCCGAGTCTCTCAGCCAATCTCAAGTGAAATATCACTTACTCAGGAAATCCAGGTGACATGTAATGGATTAACAGAGGTACGCGTATTGGTCATTCCATCCTCACAGGGGGATAAGGGAACCACCCGGTTCATTTTTCAAGACCACTTGAGGACTCAAATTCTAATAGATAGTTTAGTTCCGAATGAACAGATACCCGCAGAGATGTGGTATCAACTGAACTTTGATCCAGACTGGGATTCAGCAGGGAAACAGTACCTGCTTGAGATCCTCAGCACAAACACCTCAACCGGACAGGGACTTAAATTTCTCTACTCTCCACAATCAGAACTTGATCTGGGAAATCTCTACGAAAACGGACAACCAGTGCACGAGGACCTTGTTCTGCAACACGGCTGCGTTACCGGCCTGCGAAAAATATGGCTTACAGGCAAGCCGTAAGCCTACATAAAGTACTTCATATCCCAAAGGATTTCTTTGTGCCTCTTAGCGTCCTTCGTGGTTAAAAGAATTTACTCTTTCATCAAAAAATCCCCACCCTCCAAGACGCCATCCAAAATCACTTTCACTGCATCCGATTCCTGTAAGTCTTTCAGCCCAAACGACTTCAAACGTGTCTGCGTCGTGCGGACGGATGGTTCAAGGAATTCTCCAAACGGCAGGGATGTGCGGAATAACTGGTAATACAAGAACCTGCGCGCATTGCGCTTAAATTCAGGCGGGATATCGGTTTTCTCAGCCGCAAGGAACTCTTTCATCTTTCTTCTCACTTCATCCACTGTCTGTGGGAAGAATACGGTCGGGTACTGGGTGAAACGCGCCTTGCCCGCGCACAACACCGCCGCACCCATAATCGAAGCCTCCAGCCCGATCGTCGAGTTATAGACCATCACGAACTTCGACTTCGTGATCAACTCGTATGAACTAAGTGTCTCGTTCGGCCCTACAAAGACCACGTTCGGCTCATCCTTCGCACTGCTGGTTTCGACCCAGGCCGCCACCGTCTCGCGGCTGGCCTTGCGCACGCGCAACTCGTCCGGGTGGGCGCGGATCACAAACAGCGTCTCAGGATGAGCGCGGATAACCTCCAAAACCAAATCCAGCCAATCGAACATATCTTCAAAGACTGTATTGGCGTGCGGTTGACTTGTATCAAAAATGACGTTCGTAAAGATGGGCACGATCTGTTTGAATCCAGCCGCCCTTAGCAGGAATGACTCATCCAGCCTCTTCATATCTGACCAAAACTTGATCCCCGCCATCGTGAAGTCACCCTGAAAACGCCTGGCAAGATATGCATCGAGTTTTGCGTTTTGTTCATCGTTCAATTCAAACTCAGCGGGGATATGAATTGGATATGCCGTTGCTTCGCCATCGGTGAAGAACGCGGACGCTGGTTGTAACCCTACTTCATGGGTGATCACACGAATGTCGCGCTTCTGCGCGATGTAACGCGCGGTCGCTTCGGGGAAGAACTGCCCATTGAACACAACTACAGCCCGCGGCTGAGTCTGATCGAGAAAGACTACAAATTTTTGAGCGACATTCCATGCCGACAAGGTATATTCCCGCAAAAGATAACGTGTATTCTTGTCATCATTCAGGTGATGGATTCGCAGGATCCATCGCAGTCCAGGCAGACACAATGCCCCGAGAGGAATGTTTTGCCACTCGAAATTCATGAGATCTTGCAAACTGAGATTTTCGATGGCAATGGCGAGTTGTACGTCACGTTGATAATCGAACCAGTAAACGCTAGATGTTGAATGTTGAACGTTTGAACGTTCTAACGTTTGAACGTTTTTGTACAACGTTCGCGATTGATAAATACAGGATTTACACGGCGGCGCTCTATGCACATTCTCGCGATTCGTTCCCAACACGCAATGACTCATTCCTGCATCACAGGCAAAATAAACAACAGGAATCCCCTGCAAACGGAATCCCCACGATGCCAATAGATGAAACCCACTATTCCACGAGAGGTCATCGATCCCTGTGGAGGCTTTAAAGAATGCAACAGGCGCGCCCGAAGCAGACGGCGAGCTGCGCGTTACGAGTTGCGCCATACGCGCGATCTTCAAATTATTGAGCCTGCGGACGAGTCCGCGTTTGAGGCGTTGGGTGAAGAATTCTTTGAGCATCAAGGAAATTATCTGCTTTGATTATGCCTGAATCGCCAGCGCGCTGAGCTTCTTGTAATACGGTTGACATTCTGCCAGCAAAGGCTCGAGATGTTTTGGAAAGGGCGCGGACTTTTTTACATACGTCCCAAATCCCGTGGATTGGTGAACAGAGCTATACCAATACTTCGCCCACGAGCCATCTTCAGGACGCGCGCCAGCTTTCCAACTTAACATTTCTTCCTGAAAGGGAATACCGATCCGCTCGCACAGCTCGCCAAGCACTTTTTTTGGATTCAATAAAATCTGTTTTGCATCCAGTACAGGCGGATTTTGTCCACGCAATTGAAGGTAATGCAACAATTCTAAATGCTGGGCATATCCAACATCCGGAAGCGATGGCATCTCCACCCATGCGGAATAACTAGGAAGCATTTCAAATGGGTCGCGCGTCAACAGAATATTGACCACGTGGTCAAGAAAACCCAAATCTAGATCTTTCATCAAATGATGTGTCATGTGTTTGAAAAAAACCACAGGCGTGGAATGCTCGCCCAAAATCAGTTCAACCACCACCTTCTGGCCGTCATTCTCCATCGTCGCGATCGCCTCCTCCGCGCCGGGGTGATACTGCCGCGCAGGCGTCTCGGAAAGATAATGCGCATACAGCGGCTCATCGAAGACAGTGGTATCGCTTCGTTGTGAGAAGGAGTACATCAACGCGGTCGAGAGGTTGCGCGGCCCGCTCCACAAACAAATACGTATGATGTTTTTGTTCATGGATTACTTTGCCTCTTTCACCGCCAGAACTGCTCTATGAACTTCCTGTTGATACAACTCGGTTAGTTTTTCCATCATCGGGCCCGGCTTTCCATTACCGATCACGCGTCCATCCACTCTGACGACGGGAGTCAACCCGCCAAACGTCCCCGTGACAAAGGCTTCGTCAGCACCATATACATCGAACAGGGAAAAGTTCTTCTGGTAGCACGGAATATTATTCTCGCCTGACACTTTGATGATCCTGCCTCGAGTGATTCCGTTCATACAATACTGTCCATTGGAAGTCCACACTTCGCCGTTTCTCACCATGAAAAAATTAGTGGCATTGCATGTGGCGACAAACCCGTGAATATCCAACATCAGGGCTTCGTCCGCGCCTGCTTCAATAGCCTGCACCAACGCCATCACTTCATGCAACTTGCTGTGACAATTCAAGCGCGGGTCGAGATAATCGGGCGAGCCGCGGCGGATGGTACTCGTGAACAAAGTCACGCCGCGGTTTCGAGACTCGGAACTCGCAAGTTTATACTCGGGAATAATGACTAGGTTCGGTCCGCTCAAGAGCAATCGCGGGTCTTGTGATGGAGTCTTCTTGGTGCCGCGCGTTAGCATAAAGCGGACATGGACATTATCGTGCATGTCGTTAGCGCGCAAAGTTTCCCAAAGCTTGTTCGTCAATTCTTCGCGAGTCATATTCATCTTCATGCCGATGGTCGCAGCTCCCTGCCAAAGACGGTCGAGATGTTCGTCGAGGAAGACCAGCACGTCGTTATGGAGACGAAGCGCCTCCCATACGCCATCTCCAACCAGATAGCCGCTGTCAAACACGGATATCTTCGCCTCGTTGCGAGGGAAAAGTTCCCCGTTCACATAGATCAATATATTTTCATTACGTTCATCATGCTCAGCGTTGTGGGTTCCATGTACAACCATTGTCACACTCCTAAACGGACAAGTCCGCGTTGGATACGTTGTTTGAAAAATTCTTGAAGCATAGGAATCGTTTTCCCGTTCTCACCAATCATTATCTTTCTCATGCCCCAGCCTCACTACCAAATCCGCCGCCACATCCTTGAACAATTTCTTATGCTCCTCGGTAAAATGCTCACGCCAGCCGCCCGTCTTTCCCGAGCGGAAGGTATGACTCTTCTTCGGCTTAATTGCTTCAACCAGGACCGCCACGGCCTTCTCGCGCGGCACAGGGATTTTATAACCAGTCTTTTCCACCTCATCGAGCATAGCATTCAATGTAGTACCGCGGTTATTGATCAAGTCTTCAAAGCGGATGCTCATCACGTGTGGCTGTTCCAGCCACCGGAACACACCCTCGTACCTCTGCTTCACGCTGGTCATGTACAGCCCATCGCGGTCAATGCCTGTGATGGCAACTTTGAGTCGCTCGTCAAAATCAGGTAATGACTTGTAAAACGCGTGCATCCCGTGCTCTTCATGCATGTCAGTTGCAAAGAACACCTGCGAAACAAGCAGATCGCGCGGGTCGCGGTAGATGAAGTAATTCACACGCCCAGGCTGGCACAAAAATGCGACATTTTCAGGTGAAGCCTCCACATATCCCCATCCAATCACGCCGCGGGGAATTTGCCTCAACTCATTGAATATTTCTTCTTTCTTCTTCCTTCTTCCCTCTCTTGTAATTGTGCGTATCGGCTCTGCTTCCACATATTCATAAGGTGCGATTCGGCATATCCCTCCCAGCACCTGCAACAGCAGATGAGAACCGCTCTTCGGCTTGGAATTACCGAAGATAGGCGGTACATCATTGAAGGAAAGTCGCTTCCAACGCAAAATCGCCTGCATGTGTTTTGCGGGCTTTCGGAAAAAACGCTGAAATGGAATCACTGCCATCCGTTTTCCAGAGCGTCGCGGAGATTCACTTCAGTTTTCTCTGTGCCGCCGCGACTCAGTGGCTTATTAGCTAATCTTCCCCGTTCACGCGGCGCAACCTTAGCATGGAAGCCTTCTCGCTCTCGTACACCTTCTTCACGCCATCGCCAAGCGCGGCTTCCGTCACGCGCAGATATTTCACCAAACGTTCAAAGCCACCGGGCTCAACAGACGCAGCCTGGTCACTGCCCCACATAGCCCGGTCGAGGGTTAGGTGTCTCTCCACGATGCACGCGCCCAAGGCGACTGCAATGCTCGACGGCACAAGTCCCACTTCATGACCTGAATACCCTATCGGCAGGTGCTGAAACTCATGCCGAAGGGTCTCGATCATCTTCAAATTCAACTCCTCAGGCTCACAGGGATACGTGCTGGTGCAGTGCATCAGGATAAGGTCCTTTTCACCAGCAATACCCACTCCTCTTTTGATCTGCTCCATCGTGGACATCCCCGACGATAAAATGATCGGCCTGCCAGTGGCCCGGGCTTTGCGGATCAGGCCAAAGTCCGTCAGGGAGGCGGATGGAATCTTATAAGCGGGTGTATCGAACTTTTCCATGAAATCCACGGAAGGCTCATCCCATACAGAGACCATCCAGGTGATGCCCTTTGATTTGCAATAGCGATCGATCTCGCAGTACTGTTCCTCATTGAATTCAACCTTGTGGCGATACTCCAGATAGGTGATGTAGCCCCACGGCGTCTCGCGCATTTGTTTTTGCTGTTCGGGGGGTGTGGAAATTTCAGGCGTGCGCTTCTGGAACTTCACCGCCTGCACACCCGCATGCACTGCCGCGTCGATCATCTGTTTGGCGATACCGAGATCGCCATTATGATTGATTCCGATTTCAGCAATCACATACGCCGGATAACCATCACCCACCATCCGATCCCCAATTCTTATTTCACGTGCCATCTATTCTCCTTGTTGATGTAGTAGCGACTTCAGTCGCTCAAAACGACTACAGCTGCCCTGGCGGTGCCAGGGCAGTCGTTACTGCGTTTTTTTCAAAATCAAATCGCATAACTCACGAAGCGCGCCGTAGCCCCCCGGCTTGCTCAACACGTAATCAGCCGCACGGATGACCGCCGGGTACGCATCTGCAACGGCGACCGACCAGCCCGCGATCTCGAAGCACGGAAGGTCATTGAGATCATTTCCGATATAAATGACATTCTCCGCCCGGACGTTTTTCTGCTCAAGGATTTTACGCAGCGCGCGCCCCTTATCCTGCAAGCCAATGCCCTGGACCGCTTCCACACCCATTTTTTTTGCGCGCGCCGCCACCGCGGGATTCACTTCCGAGGAAAGAATCATTATATCCATGCCCAGCGCGCGCAGTTCTATAATACGGAAACTGTCACTCCGAAACGCAGCCACCATCTCTCTACCATCCTGATCCGTCCATACACGATTGTCAGTAAGGACGCCATCAAAGTCGCAAATAATCAGTTCTATTTTGCCGGGCAGAGGCCGTCGCAGTTTATTATCCGGCCTCACCATTTCCAAACCACTATAGACCAGTGCTTCATACTTCTGCCAGTCGGCAAGTGTATCGATATCCACCGTGTAGCGCGGATCGATCACCAGCGGATATACCATACCCCCCGTAA
>Ga0136635_10000464_pt1 | contig 11218 bp, 16 predicted proteins | sample AntDrymeUQ852106_2_FD_105495 | JGI IMG/M metagenome (GOLD analysis project Ga0136635, IMG submission 105495) | Polar desert sand microbial communities from Dry Valleys, Antarctica - metaG UQ85 (21.06) | ecosystem: Environmental > Terrestrial > Soil > Desert | place: Antarctica: Dry Valley... | reverse complement strand
CGCCGGAGCACCAACTCGGAGATTTCCACTTGGCCGGCTGCTCAGATTCGGGGTTCCACCGCCACCTCGGTCAGGTCCTTGGTCGCTGGCCCCTCAATGACGTGCCCGTCGAGTGTGTACCTTGAACCGTGGCAGGGGCAGTCCCAGGTTCTCTCTGCGTCGTTGAAGTGGACGATGCATCCGAGGTGCGTGCACCGAGCCGTGACCGCTTGCACCGATCCATCCTCATCCCGATAGGCGGCCAAGGCGTGTCCGTCGACCCGCACGATGGCGCCCTTCCCCGGCAGGAGGTCTTCGACATGGCCGGCACTGAGCATCTCGATCCGGTCCCCGACTACCGACTTGAGCGTTTCGCCGACCTGCGAGATCACTGTGTCGAGGGAGCGGGGCACGTCCGCCCGGGTGGAATCGAAAGTCGCCCTCCAGGGGTTGTCCTTGCCCAGAATCGCGTCGGAGATCAACATTCCCGCCACGGTGCCATTGGTCATTCCCCATTTGGCATAACCGGTGGCGACGAAGATTCGTGACGAGCCGGAAGTGATCGGCCCGATCATCGGGAGGCCGTCTGCGGGCACATAGTCCTGCGCCGACCATTGCCATTCGGCGTTCATTCTGAACCGTTCGGCTGCGAACTCTTGTAGCTCCTCGTACTGTTTGCGGGTGTCATCCTCACGTCCCGTCGGGTGTCCACCCCCGCCCACGATCAACACGCTGCCCTGGGAGTCAACATGGGAGCGTATCGATCGAGTCGGGGTGTCGACGCTGATATACATTCCGTCGGGAGGAGACTTCCAGGGAGCCGCCAAGGCGTAGGAGCGCATGGGTGTGGTCCGAGCGAAGAACAGGCCCCGGTTTAGGAATGGGATCTGTGTGGCCATCACGACGGCATTCGCCTGCACTTCGCCCCGGTCCGTCGTAACGATGCACCCGTCACGATCGGAATCGTCGACAGCGATGGCCCGCGTCGACTCGACCAGAAGGCCCCCACGCCGGACGATCTGATCTGCCAGACCGAGGCAATACCGGCGAGGGTGAAAGGCGATCTGGTTGTCGAAGGCAACAGCAGCCGCCACCTCCCACGGCAAACCGATGTCCGCTCCCGCCGCCCGGGCGGGCAGGCCGCATTTGAGCGCTGCCGCTAGCTCATCCGAGAGATCGTCCTCCCGCCCTGCGGATTCCGAGTAGACGTAGGCCGTGGTACGCCGAATGTTGCAGTCGATGGAGTCGAGGGCAGCGGTGCCGGCGATCCATTCGATGGCCGCCTGCTGAGCATGGGCATATACCTGGGCCGTCTCGAGGCCGTGGCTCTTCGTCATGGCCCCGTAGAACAGATTGTGCTGGCTCGTCACCTTGCCGGTCGTGAACCCGGTGGTGCCAGCGCAGATGCGGCCTTCCTCGATCACTATGACTCGTACACCGGCCGCGGCAAGGAGATACGCAGTCGTCAGGCCGGTGATTCCCGCGCCGATCACGACCACATCGGTTCGTTGGTTCCCTGGCAAGGATTCAAGGGGAGCGGCTGGGGCAGACTCCATCCAAAAGGACCTGTGAAGATGGGCGCTATCAGCGTTCATGTGTTCTTGCCTCCGTCAGTGCACTCGACGCTGCCGATATCTGTCCTGAGTCGTGGGGCGCCGGTCCCGGGACCTTAGCAAGGCCTTGACTCCCGGGTCGCGATCCCCCGAGCAGATGGTCGTGGAGGCAAATCCCCGGCACCCAACCGGCCAGCTCACCGGGTCAAGGTGTAACTGATGTTCCCGGAGCAGAAGCGGGGTCGGAAGGAAGGAATAGTGAACCGCTGCTACCGCCGCCAGCGAGGCGAACGGCGATCTCAGCATCAGTGCGGTCGGAGGTGACTCGACCACCAACCGGACTGCGACCGCCGCCCCAGCGATTCGCCAGGAAGATCGAACGGTCGACGGTGGCGATTTCGGCCAGAGCGGCGGCGGCGGCGTCCAAAGCCAGCCAACCCTTCTTCCGATGGCGATCCGTCGTTTCCGCCATATCCCCGATAATCGAAGACGGACTGTGATGACAACTACCCGACACGGTCCGAGCGCTCGTTGCGATGCGTAAGCCGTCCACACAATGCACGAGGTGCGCCACCACCTCCTCGACGTTCGCCGGCAACTGGTGCAGCCGGTGGGCGCTGATCACCTCTCCCCGAAGGCAGGGTGAAGCCGACGAACCAGCAGCCTGCTGCTGGCCGGCCAAGGCCGACCCCATCCCGAGCTGGGCTCAGTGGTGCACAATCTGGCCGTCACCCTTTTCTATGAGGTAGGCGACAGGGAGCGAACCGAGCCGCTCTTCGAAGAGGCCCTGATACTGATGAAGGGGGCCGGCAGCCAATGGGGCTTCCGCAATTTCGTGAGAGACGATGTGGACGTATCTCGGTCACCTCAGTCGGGGGTTTGGTGGCCTATCCCCTCTTCACTCTGTATCACGCCTCCAGGTGGGCGGTGGAAGGGTTTATGGAGTCGCTTCAGTACGAGCTGAAACCGTTCAACATCCAAGTCAAGCTCATCGAGCCCAGAGCAGTCGACACCCAAGCTGACCACAACACAGTGATCTCGAATTGTGCAACGACCAGCGAGTACCAGACTTATGAAGATCGAATCAAAGGACTCGTCGAGAGCTTCCATACCTCTCGGTGCACCCCGCCGTTTGAGGTTGCGAAGACCATCATGCGTGCGGCGACCGAAAACAGCAGCAAGACTCCGGTATCCGGTCGGCAACGCCAGAATCGTCCGTGGCCGTGGTTTCATCGGATGGTCAGCTCGATGTAGCGACAAGCCTGCCGTGGACCAAGCCATGAACGCTTTCGGGTGCCTAGTGACCTCCTCCCCCGCCAGTCCTTGCTCAACCTCGTCAGTGCAGGCCAGGCGACCGGGGGTTCGTAGTTGATCCATCGGGGACAACTATCGCCTCTCCGGTGCCCGCTCCAGTTGCGAGAGAATGGCGTGACTGATAGGGCGACGCCGGGGATGACGGCCGCAACGTGGAGATTGATCAGCGCCTTCAGAAGATCTCGATTGGATCGCTCAAAACCCAGAATCTTCAGGGACATATCGGCTCCAAACTCCGAGAAATCGGTTGGAACCGCTACCCGTGCGGCGACGAGCCGATTCTTGCCGTTACGCCCCGGGCATCAGCATGGCCCGCTGCCGCGCCTCAACGAGGTCGCCGCCGCGGCCGTCTTCTTGGCTTCCGATCGGGCCGGGGCAACAACCGGGACCGTGCTCGATCTCAGGTGCGGAGCTATCGTCAATTGATGACGTTCCGCGTCGATCGGTGATGACGAGTCCCACTGTTCATAGAGGTATCCGATGAGCGAGGCGTTGGGACAACAATCGAGCGCCTGGCCGGGCAATATCGCCGCGATCACCCTGTTCGTGGACGACCTCGAGGAATCCAAACGCTTCTACCAGCGGGCATTCGGCCTGCCAGTCTTATTCGAAGACCCAGACTCCGCCGTGTTCAAGTTCGGTGATGTGCTCGTCAACCTGTTGAAGGTCTCCGCCGCGCATGAGCTCATTGAGCCAGCACGCGTGGCACCTCGCGATTCCGGATCCAGTTTCGTCTTCACGATTCACGTCGACGACGTCGACGCCCTCTGCGCTGACCTTCAGACCAGAGGTGTCGCCCTACTCAACGGTCCGATCGATCGTCCGTGGGGCCCGCGCACTGCGAGCTTCAGTGACCCCAGCGGACACATCTGGGAGGTCGCACGGTGACCTCGCCTTCCCTCCCCGGGCGCCTGAAGTCGCCGACCCTCCCGATCACGACTGCTCGTGTAACCGGCGAAGCGCGTGACCACCACGGTCGATATCGCCAGATCTCGAGCGATGTCCGCCGAGATATCAACCACGCATATCCGCACCTGTCGCTCGTACCGGTGGATTTCGGACATGGCCGGTATGGGGTGCCGACCAGGCGGTGCGGAGAGGCATAACAAGAAATCCTGTCCGGTCACAAGCTTCGAACTCCTGTGCACCAGCGTCGGCTACGAGCATTGACGGCAGGCGGCGCAGGTGTTGGCGAAGTCCGAAACCAGTAAGGGACGGTCGACGCGCTAGCGCGAATGCAACGCAGGCGGTTCAAGCGTGGCATAAGGTCCCACACGCTCAACGCCACCGAACAACGGCTCATCACTCATGAGGATCATCGATCACGAATTGGCTACCACGGGGAACGCCTCCTGAGGAATCCCCGGACCGGTGCTGCCACCACAAGCGGCAGCAAGCGCGGCTAAAGCGACAGCCATCATCCAGCCCCCCCAACGGCACGGACTCTTGTATAGCTTGGTTTTATCGCGCCCTCCTCGAGATCTCCAGCTACTACCCAACGTAGCGGCAAACGTACCCAATGATCCAAGTTGGTTGTGATCCGAGGCTTCTGAGCGCGTCGGGCCGCCGTTCGCACATCGAGTCCACGGAGTAATTGGGCACTTCTCTTGCCACTACCACCCCGGGTGGGCACATATACGAGGCGCGGACGAGGCGGCTGCAGAGAGGCTCGACGAGCAGAGGCTCGACGAGCAAAATCGCGTCCTGCACGCGTCCAGGGCGTGGGCGTCCTAATGCAGTAGCGAGGCTTTCCTTTGGTGGGCGTTGACGGGCTCGAACCGCCGACCTCTTCCTTGTAAGGGAAGTGCTCTACCAACTGAGCTAAACGCCCGCGGCCGAAGAGGTTACCGGGGGGCTCCAGCACGTCATTCAACTTCGGCCAAGCATTGGCCGATAACCCTCTTGACAAATGACAGCCAGGGGTTAGGCGCCGTCGCCCCCGCACACCGTCAAGAGAAGGTTTCATGAAGTACATCGATGGTGATTCCTCAGAAGAAGCGATCCGGCAGTATCTCGACGGGATCGGCTCCTTCGACCTCCTTACCGCAGAGGAAGAGGTCGTGCTCGCCAAGACGATCGATCGGGGACGGCGAGCCGCTACTTCGCTGAACGGTGAAGTCGATGACGAGCGACATCAGCACCTCAGCGAAATCGTCGATGCGGGCGAGAACGCTCGCCGCCGGTTCATCCAGGCCAACCTTCGCCTGGTCGTCAGCATCGCCAAGCGCTACCCCAATGCCGGCCTCCCCTTCCTCGATCTGATCCAGGAGGGCAACCTCGGCCTGATTCGAGCAGTAGAGAAGTTCGAATACCGCAAAGGGTTCAAGTTCTCGACCTATGCCACCTGGTGGATCCGCCAGGCCATCACCCGGGCCATCGCTGACAAAAGCCGGACGATCCGGGTCCCGGTCCACATGATGGACACCATCACCCAGATGCAAACCGCTGAGAACACGCTCATCAAGAAGCTTGGCCGCACCCCATCCGACGAGGAGATCGCCGGCGAAGCCGGCCTCACCGTGGCCAAGGTACGCGAGGCCAAGCGGGTCGCCCCCGAGCCAATCTCGCTCTTCGAGCCAATGGGCGAGGACAACGCCACCATTGGCGACTTCATCGAGGACAAGGACGCCGCCGCCCCCTTCGAATGGGTGATATCTCGCTTGAACCATGACGACCTCCGGGTCGTGCTCGGACGACTCAACGAACGCGAGCGAGCCGTCATCGAGATGCGATACGGCCTCGGCGCTGAGGAACCCAAGACCCTCGACGAGGTTGGCCGGCATTTCAATGTGACCCGGGAGCGGATTCGCCAGATCGAAACCAAAGCTCTCGCCAAGATGAGGCATCCCGCCAACCCGGCCAAGCTGCGCAGATTGGCCGCCGGCTAGATCAAATTGGTCAGCACTGGCTAAGCGGAACGGGTCAGCTCGATCAGCTCATCGCGATTGGCTTCCACCGGCAGGTGAGATTCACCCCGCGCCGGTCGGCCCCGCCCTCGCTTGCGGTGGAAGACCTGGCCGTCCCAGAAGATCACGCCTCCCCAAACTCCCCAATCGAGGCCCTCGCGCAACGCCAGTTGCAAACAGTCGATTCTGACCGAGCAACCATGACAAATCGCCTGCGCCGCCGCCAGGTCCTGCGGGCGTTCGGAGAAGAACAGGTCGTTCTTCCCGCTGTCCACACACTTTCCGTTGTAAAGAACCTTGTCCATTTCATTCCTCGTTGATTGGTTTGCGGCTGCAAATCAAAAGGCCGCCTGCGATCGATGCTTGGCGGCCTCGGAGGTTGTTCGTGGACTAGGACGTCAACAGAATTGAGACCGCTTTAGGGAGGAACCGCTCCCGTCGGTGGTAGCGCCAGTGAGCCGGACGAGACGCGACGGCACGACTCCAAAGAGCCGATCAATTGGCAGCATCTTCGCCAGCATTTGGGGTCTCATTCCTTACGACGGGGGGAACGCTACGACCCAAGGGACCGGCGTGTCAAGGTAATTAGCCGAAATTGTCGATCAGATGCGCCAGCGCCTTCTGGCGATTGGGTCCGAGGTCGATTCGAAGGACCCGCCGACCGCGCTCCTTCAGCGCCTGATAGTCCCCCAGCGCCTGGGCGGCGATCACCTGGCCGAATGTCTGGTTGATCTCGGGTATCGGCAGGTCCTCGGTGGGGGTGTCGACGAGCTGCAGGAAGACCCCGCTGTTGGGTCCACCCTTGTGGAGCTGGCCGGTGGAATGGAGGAAGCGAGGCCCGTAGCCGGCAGTCGTGGCATTCCCGATTCGATTGCCGACTTTGTGACGAATCGTCGCCATCGCCTGATCGGTGCGGGCTTCGGCAGGGAGATAGGCATGAACCGCGAAGTAGTCGTCCTCGGCCATTGTCGCCAGCAGCCCGTCGAGCCGGTCGGCAAGATTGGGCGCGAAAAAATCGACCAGGTCCACCCTCGGAGTCTCCCCGTCGAGCGCCTGCCGGGCTCGCTGCTTGGCCAGCTCGACGTCAGGTTGGTTGAAGGGATGGACCGACAGCACGTGTCCCGCAGCCGCGGTGGCAATCTCGGCCGCCATCATCTCGGTCGCCAGCGCATAGCGGTTGGTGACGACTCGCTCCTCTCCGGGCTGTCCGGGCGGGACTGCCGCCACCGGCTCCCCTTCGAGGCGGTACTGGACGAAGTAACGGTCGTCGGTGTAGCGATCGAGGTGCGGTTCGTTGGCGATCGGGGTGATCCCCTTGTCGTCTTTACCGAGCGATTCGGCGATCAGTTGTTCCAGCCATGATGGGAACGCATCGAGGGAGGGCGAGGTGAGGAAGGTCAGCTTGTCGCGCCCGGCCTGTGCTGCCTCGCCCCATCGCATTCCCAAAGCGGTGGCCCCCTCCCAGTCCACGGCCGCAGCCGATTCGAGCAGTCGGGCCACATCAATACCGAGCAACGCCGCCGGGAGCAGACCGAACGGAGTCAATGCGGAGAATCTTCCGCCAACGTCGGTGGGAGCATTAACGGTGGCGAGGAGGCCCCGTTCCCTGGCCAGAGTCTGGAGCGAGGAGCCGGGGTCGGTGATGGCGATGAACCGGCTGCCATCCCCGCCGGTTGCCTGCCAAAAATACCTAAAACCCGAAAGCGTTTCGATTGTGCCCCCAGATTTCGACGAGACGATGAAGGTGGTCCGTCGTGGATCGATCTGCGCGGCAAGGTCGCTCACTTGACCGGGGTGGGTTGAATCGAGCACCGAGAAACGGGGACGTCCCGCGGCAACTTCAAAGGTTTTGGCGAAGACCTCGGGGGCCAGCGAGGAGCCGCCCATCCCCAAGAGGACGACATCGTCGGCATCGACTCGGGCTACCACCTCGGCGATCTCGTCGAGGCGTCCAGCCATAGTCTCGGGAAGGTCGACCCAACCCAAGCGATCGGCCAGCTCGGGGGTGTCGGCCGGCCCCCACACCGTTGGATCCTTGCCCTTGATCCGTTCGGCGATGTTCACGTCGCCGAGTATTGCCGCAGGGCACCGTTTTTACGCATCAAACGCAACCTATCGGTTGCGTTTGATGCGCGAGAACGAGGAGGGAGTTAGGCCTCCTGGACGGTGAATTCTTCGGCCATACCCAGCAATGCGTGCGGGGTCCCTTCAGGGAAGGGTGGCGGTCCTTCGGCGTTGGGGTCCGCCTCGGCCGTCGCCGTCTCGAACGTCTCTTCGTCGAGACCCTGAGGAAGGAAGCACACAACCGCGTATCGACCAGGTTCTGTGACGGTAATCGTGGTGCTCTCGCCTTCGGGGTTGAACGTGTCTCCGCTGGGCGTGTCAATCAACACCCCCATGAATTGAGCCACGAGAGCGTCGGATTCCTCTTCCGGCAACGCCAGGATCTCTTCCAGGGTTCGAGTCTCACCTTCGACCACCTGGATGATGATCATCTCGTGGACTTCTTCTCCGCCGTTCGTAAACGTGAACTCGGCACCAGGAGCCACCAACGCAGGCACGCCCTCGAACGCGTAGGTCGGTTCCCGTCACTTCGATTGTGCCGCCTACCGGTTCTCTCCTCCGCCCTGGGCACCGGCCGTGGCCAGCACTAGCGCGCCGACTAACAGAATGGTTCTTCGAATTAATCCTCCCTATCAGTTTCTCGGATTATCCGACCCTATGAGCCGCTCGCAACGGAATCGCTACGGTCTCTCTTCGACCTAGATTCGGTGAATGGCCCGGTTTCGGGATTTAAGCGACGAACTCGACTTAGCCGTAGTTGGGCCCAGCAGGCGTCGATTCATCGTCAGGGCGAACCCGTTTATCGGGGCAACGATGCTGATTGTTGCAAGCTTCGTGGAGCTCGACCTCCGCCAGGCGACGCCCGCGCCCACCGGAATCGAGATCCATGCGATCGTGATCGCCGGCCGTTTGCTCATAAAAGCCCGACCGGAATGGCGTCTCGACGGCGAGCCGGCCAGCGAAGCTCCTTTACTCCGCGTTGTCGCCTTATCGCGGCTCGGCAAAGTATCTATCGACCGCTAGACGATGCGCCGATCGCTCGCCCAACGCGCCAGCTCGTGACGGTTCGAAAGTTGCAGCTTGCGCAACACCGCCGAAACACGGCTCTCGACGTCTTCACCGAGAGGTTGAGCCGGCTCGCGACTTGTTTGTAGGCGAACCCGCGGGCAATGAGCCGCAGCACCTCGCGCTCGCGGGCACTCAGTTGATCTAAGTCTTGGGACACTTCGACCGGAACGCCCACGGCAAAGGCGTCGAGGACAAAGCCGGCCAGCCGCGGCGAGAACACCGCGTCACCGGCCTGCACCCGCTCGATCGCCTCCATCAGATCCTCTGATCCGATCGTCTTGGTCACATAGCCCCGCGCCCCGGCTCTGATCATCGCGATCACGTCTTCGGCTTCGTCGGAGACCGAAAGCGCCAGAAAGCGAACGACCGGATGGGTCTCCGCCACCGCGTTGACTACCGCCACACCCCCGCCGCCCGGCATGTGGACATCGATCAGCACCACGTCGGGCGAGGTCTCTTTGATCCCTTCGATCGCTTCGTCAACATCGGTAGCGCTGCCAACAACGTCCACCTTGCCTTCGAGCTCGCTGCGCACACCGGCTAAGAAAAGGCGGTGGTCGTCGACGAGAAACAAACGGATCACTTCCGCACCGCCTCGACACCCGGCATGCTGAGATGCACCTCGGTCCCTTCCCCCGGCGACGAGATCACGACTCCCGAACCACCTTGCCGGCTCATTCGCCCTTCGATTGATTCGGAGAGGCCGCGTCTATCGGTGGGAACCGTCGCCCGATCAAATCCTTTGCCCTGGTCGGTGACCCACACCTCGGCGGTGCCTCCCTCGACTTCGAGGTAAACCGACACGCGATCCGATCCCGAATGATTAGCGGCGTTAACCATCGCCTCAGAGGCCGCCGCCACCAATGCTGCTCCTCAGTCGTCGAATCGAGCATCCCCAACAGAAACCAGATCGATGGCAATCGAACGGTCAGCCTCAATGCGGGCCACAACCGCCTCGAGCGCGGTGGACAACAGCTCCTGACCCTCGATCGGCGCCCTTGCCAAACAGCCAGCCGCGCAGCTCGCGTTCTTGGGTGCGTGCCAGCGACATCATGCGTTTGGGATCGTCGGTGCGCTGAATCAGAGCCAAGGTTTGAAGAACCGAGTCGTGAAGATGAGCTGCCATCTCGGCTCTTTCCTCTTGGCGGGCCCGGGCCGTCCGTTCGTGGCCGAGGTCGTCTCGCATCTTGAGGAACCAAGGACCGAACGCAACGAACAGCCCGACCACAGTGATGGCGACCGCCAAAGCCGCACCGCCGATAGAGCGATCAGGGCGGCCTAGGTGTCGAATCCGACTTCTACGTCGGCAGTAGCGCCGACGGCATCGTGGTCACGAACCTCGAAGTAGGGATCGGAGAGATCGACGTGCTCGGCTCAGACCTCTTTTCGGAAGGCGAGTTATTCGATCCGGGCGCTTTCAGCATCGCCCCGGTCACAGGGGACCTGCTTTCAGACTCCTATGCGGCGGCCGGGAATTCGGACATCACGCTCGACCTGAGCAACTTGGAACTCGAAAACGAACGCTCCGTGGCCTTGTATGCCGAATCAGGAGACATTCTCGTGATGCTGCCCGAAGGCATTTCGTATTCCATTGTTGCGAATGCCCAGGAGATAATTGTCCTCGGCGAGGCTCGGAGCGGAACCGTGATCACCGAGCTCCAGGCTCCGGGGCAGCCAACTCTCCGTATCGACGCCACCAGCATCGAAGGAACCATCACCATCGAGGAAGGATCCCGCTCGTGAAATCTCATCGTTTTGATCCCTGGTCGCTCATCTTCGGCCTTGTGATCGTAGTTGTCGGCCTGTTTTTCCTGACCACAACGAGCCTGATGGACCTTGTGGGCCGGCTCAACTCGGCCATGGATCTAGGTCTTCCCGTCCTCGCCCTGGTGATCGGAGCAGCCCTCGTGGTACCGGCGTTGCGCCGTCCGAAGCCGGTGGCGCCGGTCCTCACTCCCGAAGAAACCGTCGCCCTTCAAGAGCTCAACGACACGGTCCCGCCTGCCAGCTAGAAGGAGGGAAACATTCGTCCGCGCCTGGTTGTTACCTTTTCCATGGAACAGATCACTGACAAGGATTGGAAAGCCAAGCTGACCCCCGAGCAGTACGACGTGTTGCGAAAGGGTGGCACGGAGCGAGCGTTCACCGGCGAGTATTGGAACAACCACGACAACGGCGTATACGTTTGCGCGGGTTGTGGCGCCAAGCTCTTCGCCTCGGACGACAAGTTTGACTCCGGGACCGGATGGCCGTCCTTTAGTTGTCCAGCTCCGGGATCCGAGGTCGAGGAAGAAAGCGATCGAAGCTGGGGGATGGTGCGGACCGAGGTGAAAT
>Ga0136635_10000463_pt1 | contig 11231 bp, 9 predicted proteins | sample AntDrymeUQ852106_2_FD_105495 | JGI IMG/M metagenome (GOLD analysis project Ga0136635, IMG submission 105495) | Polar desert sand microbial communities from Dry Valleys, Antarctica - metaG UQ85 (21.06) | ecosystem: Environmental > Terrestrial > Soil > Desert | place: Antarctica: Dry Valley... | reverse complement strand
TGGAGCGCGAATGTCTTTAATCTGGTAACCAAACGAGCTCTTGCTTTGGAAGATGCTGAAGTGAAGTGGATCGATTGCAATATTGGCTCCCGCTTGACGATGAAATACCCGGGCGTGATTCTCAAGGGTAAACGGGCGAGAGGGGAAGTTTTGAGCATTGCGTTGGCTAATAACGGGCAGCATCAGGACACGGGCGCCAAGATGGTTCATGCGGCGGACGAAACCACCAGCAACATTATCGCCAAAAGCATTAGCATCGGCACCGGCCGCTCTTCTTACCGGGGTTTGGTGCATATCCCGAAGCATTTAAAGGGCTGCAAGAACAATACCGAATGCGACGCCTTGCTGATCAATCAGTCCAGTCGCACAGACACTTACCCGGCCATCGCGGTTCGGGGCGAGGGTAATTCGGTGCAGCACGAAGCGAGCGTAAGTAAGGTCAGCGCGGAGCAGATCTTCTTTATGATGCAGCGCGGTTTGAGCGAAGCCCAAGCAATGAGCTTGAGCGTGAACGGTTTTGTGAACGATCTGGTGAATCAGTTCCCGATGGAATATAGCGTGGAGTTAAAGCGCCTGATCGAGTTAGAAATGGAAGGCTCGGTGGGCTGATTTCTTTCACAAGAAAAGCGCAGGCCAGTAACGCCTCGTAAGCCCGAAGCAAAAGATTGTAGAATCTTCTTTGAACCTCGTTAAATAGTATCCAATATCCTCTCCTATGGCAGATCTCGAAAATAAATATCCCGAAAATGTAACCGGCGTGTATTACGTGGACAATCAATGTATTGACTGCGACTTATGCCGCGAGACGGCCCCGGCGAATTTCACACGGCAAGATGACGGCGGATATTCTTACGTTTATAAACAACCCGGCAGCCCGGATGAGGACTCATTGTGTAAGGAAGCCATGGAAGGCTGCCCGGTGGAAGCCATCGGCAGCAACGGCTCCTGATCTCGTTCTGATTCAGTTAAGGGACGTTTCTTGAGAGGAGGAGCCGGGTTCAAGCCGGTGTTAGAAAGATACCGACATGAGCACCGATGGCCTGACGCAGGATTTTCAAAGCAAAATGAGTTCGAATAGCAAAAGTCCGACAGCGCAGAAGGGCACGTTGCTGGAAGGTCCGCTGTGGCCTGAAGGCGATCCGCGCCCGTCCTGGTGGATCGAGAATCAAAAATCGGCCTGGACCCGTTTCCAGGAAGCGCCTATGCCCCGGCGTAAAGACGAAGATTGGCGTTTTGCCAACATTTCCGCACTGCATTTGGACAACTTTCTACTGGCCCCGGAACCCGACGCGAGCGCGCGCAAGGAACTGCTCAGTTTTTCCAAGACCGGTTTTGAAACATCAGGACTGGCCGTTTTCGCCAACGATTGCCTGATTGAACACCAGTCCATTTCTGACGAACTGGCGAAGCAAGGCGTAATTTGGGAGCCGATTTCCGTGGCCTTGGAGAAACATCCGGAACTGTTACAAAAACATTTCATGAGCCAGCTTGTATCGTTAGGTTCACAGAAATTCGCAGCTCTGCACCAAGCGTACTGTAAAAATGGCATGCTGGTTTATGTCCCCAAAAATGTGGAAGTAAAATTTCCGTTGGCGGCATTTCACTGGCTCTGTGGGGCCAATGCTTCGGTTTTTCCCCACACTCTGATCTTGGCGGAAGCCAACAGCAAAGTGACGGTTCTCGACTTTCTTCATTCTTTCTCCGATGAATCGGGTTTTGCCTGCAGCGTGAACGATCTCATCTTGGGCCAAGGGGCGCAGGTTAGTTATCTGTGCAGCCAAAATTGGAGTGAAAAAGTTCTCTCCTTCCAGGTCAACGCCACTACGGTGGAACGGGATGCCAGCGCCAAATCGCTCAACGTCAATCTCGGTGGTTTTTTTGCGAGGGTAGAAAGCAAGAGTCAGTTGAAGGGTGACGCCGCCCGCAGCGAGATGCTTTCAATGACCGTCGCTCACGGTGTTCAAGAATTCGATCAGCGCACCCTGCAAAATCATGTCGGGAAAAATACCTGGAGTGATCTTCTTTACAAAAACGCTCTATCGCACCGTTCCAAAACCATTTTTAAGGGCCTGATTCAGGTGGAGCGTGGGGCCTCCCAAACAGATGCCTATCAGACCAATCGAAATCTGCTGCTTGATTCGGAGGCCGAGGCGGATTCCATGCCGGGTTTGGAAATTTTAGATGATGATGTCAAATGCAGCCACGGCGCAACCACCGGCCAGATTCAGGAGGAAGAGTTATTTTATTTCCTGGCCAGGGGCATCACGGCCACGCAGGCGAAACAGCTCCTGGTGTACGGTTTTTTAAATGAAGTGCTGCAACGTTTCGGACACGACGAAGTGGCTAAGGAAGTCCTGAACAAGATCGAGGCTAAGTTTGCCCGAGGCAAAAATCTGGAGTGGAAAAAATCGGTCCTGCCCGAAAGCAACCTGTCGGATGAAACCGATGTCCGAGCTCTGCAGGGATAAAGGAAGTTGCGCAGAGTGGGCTCCGGCCTTTGTTAACTGATGAGTGTCGAGGAACAGCTTCTTACTCCAAATTTGAATATGGAGGAAGTAATGAAACGCGTGCCCGGAGCGCGGCGTGCCCTTTTTAGGCGATATCATGTGGGAGGTTGTAGCAGCTGCGGCTTCCAAATGACCGAAACCTTGGAAGGATTGTCGGTGAGGAATGAGCTTAATGTTCATGAGGTCATCAAGCACCTTCTTTCCAGCCATGAACAGGACCAAAAACTTCTGCTTTCGCCACAGGAACTAAAAGCCCTGCTCGACAGAAAGGTGACCTTACTCTTGATCGATATACGGTCCAGGGATGAGCATGAAGCCGTTGCCATCTCTGAATCGGTTTTTTTCACTCAAGAAAAAATGCAGGAATTGCGGAACGTCATTTCAAAGGACGCTCTGCTTGTTTTTTACGATCACGAAGGGAAGAATGTTTTGGATGCGGCCTCATTTTTTGAAGGCCATGGGTTTACGCAGGTAAAGTGTCTACAAGGTGGGATAGACGCCTGGGCTCGAGATATCGATTTGGAAATGCCGCGCTATAAGTTGGAGTAGCGACCGCGGGGAGCGCTCCATTCGCTCGAAGCTTTAGGAGAGCGTGACTTCCATCCTAACGAAGGCAACGTGGTTCTTCAGGCCAAGTGGATCCTTTGACTAATAAAAAAATAAAAGACGGGGTCGTTGTTTTTCACCTCAACAGACAAAGGTTGTTCTTTGCGCCTTTTCGCATTACATTCTTCCCCATGTCCGATTCCCTGCAAGACCGCATCGAGGAAGCCATTCGTAATCCCAAGAACATGGGCGAAATGGAATCGGCCGATTCTTTTGGAACCGCGGGAAGTCCGGGCTGTGGGGACATGATGCGCATGTGGCTGAAGTTTAAGGATGGTGCTAACGGTGAAAAAATTATCGAGAAGGCTTCATTCCAAGCCTTTGGTTGTGAGACGGCGATTGCGGTGGCGAGTGTCGCGACGGATTTGTTGGCCGGAAAAACCGTTGACCAGGCTTTGTCAATGAAGGGTTCGGATTTAGCCGCACCGCTGGGGGCCCTGCCGCCGATGAAAATTCATTGTGCGACCCTGGTGGAGGAAGCTCTGCGTTATGCTTTGGAAGGAACCCATGCTCTGGAGAAAGCAGAGGCCCCTGTCGTGTCCGGATTGGTAGAAACGCTTTCAGAAGAAAAACGCCAGCCGGGGAAAGCAAAAATTGTTTTAATGCCCCGAAACTCCTAACGCTCACGGAAATAAATTTATGAATTTCGACGAACCTATCCATCTCAAACGCGAGTGTGAAGTCACGCAGATTCCCGCGGGAACCAAAGTAACCCTGCCGCTCGGCACCGAGGTGGTGGTCACGCAGGCTTTGGGTGGGTCCTACACCTTGATTACTAACAAAGGCTTGGTCCGCATCGATGATCAAGACGCCGACGCCTTGGGATTGGAAGTAACCAAGGAAGTTCTTCCTGATGTTCCTGACGGTGCGGAAGTGGATGAACAAATGGTTTGGGATCGACTGAAGACCGTTTTTGATCCGGAGATTCCGGTGAACATTGTAGATCTGGGTTTGGTTTACAGCATGGAAATTCAACCCCATGCCGAAGGCGGTAAGAAAGTTGAAGTCAAAATGACACTAACCGCCCCCGGTTGTGGAATGGGCCCCACCATTCAGGCTGACGCGAAAAGCAAAGTGCAGAGTGTTCCGGGAGTGAAAGAGGCGGTAGTGGATTTAGTATGGGAGCCGGCTTGGAATCAGGGAATGATTTCCGAAGTGGGTCGTATGAAGCTCGGAATGGTTTAGGTTCTGTCTTCGAGGGATTTCCGCTTCCACGCCAATCTAACCTGCGTCGCTCATTTGCTTTGGGCCGGATAGCGGCGCAGATCCAAAGTATAAGAGCCTTCGGCGGGGAAATCGATGGCGGGAATAAACCGCGGAGCTTTTTCGGTCACGCTCCAGGTTTCCCAACGTTCCGAACAACGCTGCTGAGCTTCTTTCAGGTCCATGGGCCGGCCAGCATAGTTTCCGCCATGGGGCCGCCAACTATGGAAGCGGGCCGCTTTCATAACGGTGAGCTTCTTGATGTCAACCCATTCAATCAGGAGCGGAGAGTGAACGGGGATGTGAGGTTGCAGACTGGGTATAACATAAAAGCTTTTGAACCTCACTGCGGCCGCCGCAACGTTCTGGTGTCGGCGAAAACGGACAGGAAAACCATTTACCAAAAGCAATCCTTTGTCCGCGAGTCCAGGCGAGGTCAATTGAATTTCAAGACGTTCCAAGCTGGAGTCAACCGATCGTGCCGTGCCGCCGCCGCTGGTCTGTTCACCGAGAAGCGGCCAGGTTTCTAACGCCTGCCTTACGACCACTTCCCCTCCTTCGACTTGGAGCCGGCCAAGTTCCGGAAAACGAAAATCAAAGATCGGCCGCAGCCAAGCGGCTTCAAAAGGATAGCCGGCCTGGTTCAAATCAGCGACCACCTCTTCGAGATTTTGCCACAAAAAGGAGGGGAGAAGAAACCGATCGTGAAGTTCTCCACCCCACCGGATAAAATTTTCGCGGTAAGGTTTTTCTGCCAGCAATGCCAGGAGCATTCGCAGGAAAAGCCCGGTAACTGACATGAGCTGGGCGTTGGGCAGCGTTTCGAAGGATCGAAACTCGATCAGGCCCAGACAGCCGGAGGGAGAGGCCATGTTCCAAAGTTTATCAACGCTGATCTCGGCACGGTGCGTATTGCCGCTGCGATCCATAAGCAGGTCGGCAAACATCATAGTGAAAAGTTCGACGTTCGGAGGCTCGCCTAATTTTTCCGCACCCGCGCAGGCGATTTCCAATTCGTACATGGCTTCAAAGGTGCTCTCGTCGATGCGGGGTGCCTGGGAACTCGGTCCCATAAATTGGCCGGTGAAAAAATAGGATAACGCCGGATGGCGCTGCCAGTAACGGATGATGCCGGGCAGAAGGTGAGGATGGGTAAAGAAGGGACTGCGTAAAGGTTCGGGTCCGCCAAAAACGATGTGAGCTCCACCGCCCGTGCCCAGGCAACGGCCGTTGAAATTAAATTTGTGGGCGCAAAGTCCTATCGCGTCGGCTGTCGCATAGAGTTGGCTGAGATAGCGGTCATAATCTTCCCAGCTCTTACAAATGGGGAGATTGACTTCGGCGACTCCCGGATCCGAGGCGAGGCCGAGTTTCATGACCCGAGAATCATGGGCGGGAGGGTAGCCATTAATGACAATCCCGGAAAAATCGAGGGCCTTGACGGTTTCCTCCAAGAGACGAATGATTTCGTTGTAAGAATCGAAGGCGAGCGGCGGAATAAAAATTTCCAAGGTGCCGTTTTTGCATTCTACAGTCAAAGCGGATCGGGAATGGTGAGGGGACAGTTGAAAAAGAGGCAGGCGCAGACCGATCAGGCTGTCTCCGGGCACAACGACCACGGGGCGGGTCTTGTCATCAAAGGGCCAGTCTTCAGATATCCAAATTTTTTCCACGTGCTGAAGGGGAAGGGCGTAGCCAATCCCTTTTTTGGTGTCTCCTTCTTCAAAAGCAGTGAGAACGCATTTTCCGAGGCCGAGTTTGCGAGCCAACAAATCGATCAGCTTTTTGGCATCAGAGCTTTTAGATTTCCCTGGCAGATCGGCCTGCAGGAGGCGATCCGGAGAGTTCCACATGGATCGGCCATCAGTTCTCCAGGATAGAAGGATGGTCCAACGAGGCAAAACTTCTCCCGGGTAAAGCTTACCAGAATGATGGGAGATAAGGGCCCCGGGATAAAAATTCTTAAGCAGCGCGGAAATGAATTTACGGGAGTAATCGAGCTTTTGCGGGCCCAATGCTGCGGTATTCCATTCTGCCCCGGTGGGATCGATGGGAATAAAGGTGGGTTCGCCTCCCTGCGTCAAAGGCAGACTGATGCCTTCCAATTTTTTTTCCACTGCGGCTCCGGCTTGGCGAATGCGTTTCCATTCAGCGGCAGAGTAGGAGGTCGAGAGAGGAAGGCTTTTAGCAGGGGAAGAGTTCATGCGGGCTCGATAATGACTTCGGTGGTTAGAGAATTGGGGACAGAATGATCGGTCAGGTATACGCCCTGGATCGGATTGATGGATTCCGGTTCCCGTGCAACGGCCACCGGGATAAAATTGTCGGAGGTTAGAATACCGTTGGTGGGATCGAACCCCTTCCAACCCGGCCCGGGCAGGAAGACTTCTGCCCAGGCATGCATCGAACCAGCGGCGCGATTTTCATACAGGCCATTAACCGGGGGATCGTAAAGATAACCGCTGACAAAACGCGAAGCGAGCCCGAGATCGCGGCATATTTCCACAAAGAGCAGAGCCAGATCGCGGCAGGTTCCTGATTTTTTCCGAAGTGTTTCATCGGCGGACTGCGTACCGGGTTCGTCCCTGCGTTGATAAAAGAAATATTCTCTGATCAACGAATTGAGTAAGGAAAGGAAGGTTACGGTGTCCGAAGGTGGATTTGGAATGGCCGTGCGCAACCATTCGCGAACTCCTAAAGCGGAGGGAGAAAGAGAAAGGTTCAGATAGGGCTGCAACGCGAACAGATCGTTCGGTCGATAGGCAAAGGGCAACTGCACTGCGGCCTGATCCAAAACGAAGTTGAAGGGATTCGATTCGAGCAACTCAACCGTCATGGTGGCGGTAATTTCAAAGCGGTCTGACTTAAGGGGAAACTCGGCTAGGGCGATGGAGTTTTCAAAGGCATCCCTGGACCATCGAATAGTGGCTTGGGGCGTAAAGTTGAGTTCGAACTGATCGAGGATTACGTGGTGATTTTCCCGCGGCCTCAGATAGAGGCGGTGGGTGCCGAAACCCACGGTTTCCTCGTACTGATAAACTGTGCGGTGGGTGAGGTTAAATTTCACAATGTGGGGGAGGTGCCGACCTTGTTTTTTTGCGGAGGAAGGACACGTACCTTTCTGCGTTTGACCGAAACCATAACCTGAAGTTTTTGATTCTTAGCGCCTTTGTAAGTGCCCCGTAGAGGGGCGGCATCCCGATAATCCCGGCCCACCGCAACACGAACATGCCTTTCGCCGACGACCTGATTGTTTGTGGGATCTAAGCCCCACCAAATTCCACCGGGAAGAAAGACTTCGATCCAGGCGTGGCTAGCGGTGGCCCCGATTAAAGAAGGATCGGTGATGGTGGGGTCGTAGGCCTCGATATAGCCGCTGACATAGCGGCAGGGCAGTCCATAGGTCCGAAGAATTGAAAGCATGAGATGAGCAAAATCCTGGCAGACGCCCTGTCGCTTTTCCACGACCTCCGCCAGCGGAGTGCTGATATCGGTAACACCGGCGACATATTTGAATTCGTTAAAAATCCAGGAATTCAATTTCAACAAGGTATCTTTCAAGGTTTCCTGCGGCCGAATAAAATTTTTGTGCAGCGGCATAAGGACCGCATGCAAGGGGACGTGATAACTGGGTTGAAGAAATTCGAAAAGCGCCAGCATCTGCGTATTAAAGATTTGTCGGGCTTCGGCCACGGAAACACAGAGAGAGGTTTCAGGTGGAAGAAAAGAGAGTGTTTCCACCTCAGCCCATGCTTTGATGTTGAGACGGTGATGACGGAACGGGATGGAAAAAAATTCCACGATGTTGCCAAAATAATCGTCGTATTGATCGACTTTGACGGAAGGAGAAAGTTCAAGGCCCCGTTTGTGCACCTTCTGCCACTCGGTGTCCTTCGGGAAGATTCTCAGTTCGGCAAAGGATTCCGAAGCGGGTTCTGCATAAATGTACTCGGTCTGGTGAACCACGCGAAATTTCATGCGGCAATTTCCTTTTTGCCGGCAGAGGCGGAATTAAATTCGTTTTGATGGCTAAAAAAGGCATCTTCGACCAAAAGGTGGATTCGTTCCAGCTTGGTTTTCAAATTGGCGCTCTGGCGTTCGATTCGCGTTCGCATGGCTTCGGCTGAAGCCGGCGTATGAGGTTTGACGTTATCCGCATCTACCGTTAGACTCGGGAACATGTTACGGCAGCTAAAAGAACGAAGATGATCCAGAACCGAACGCACGGCGACATTTACGGGGACCTCATTGCGGCTCGGCCGGCCCTTGAGGATATTTTCAAATATAAACACGAGGTTGCGGCAACAACAGGCTACGGAACTGGGAGTTTCCTCATTTTTCCAAAGAAGCTCGGCGACCAGAATGGAGTAAGCCCTGGATCGGAACTCACGGCGATAGGCATCCAAAGAGCCGAGCAGACGCAAGAGCGTGGTGAGGTCGGGGTTTTCCTCTAGCTGATTGGAATCAAGAGCCGCGGCCTTAGGTAAAACGATTTCAAGAACTGAAACGGTGCAAATAGCTCGTTCCAGATAATTGCCGATTTTGAAAAATTGCCAGCCATCATCGTGGGGCATGGTGCGCTGGGCGGTGCCGTTGAGACAGGCTATCTCATCGACCACCATTTGAGCGACATCAGTAAGAGGGGGGCGGCGACTAGGTCGGGTCTCCCCGATTTTTTGCATACGCAAATGGAGACGGTTCAAGACTGTCCAGAATTCAGGGGTGATAAATTCGCGGATAGCTTGCGCATTGTTGTAGGCGGCGGCGATGGATCGGATGGCCGAGCCGGACTGGTCGGGTTTTAGAAGCAGGTCGCGGCTCAAATAGACAATTTCTTTTCGGTCTGCATCGGGTTCAAGCAGGCTCATCTGCCCGGTTGAGGCGGCCACCGCCTGCCAGAGCGGCCACACGCTGGCTTGGGTTTGGGTACCGAGTTCTTCCCATCTGGCTTCTTCGAGCACACGCAACATCCGCGAAGTATTTTCGGCTCGCTCGGTGTAGCGACCGATCCAGTAAAGAGATTCTGCCACACGGCTGCTTACCGCGATCTGGCGCATGCGGGTGATGGGTTGGAAGTCTCGACTTTTGGACGCTCCGCCTTTGCGTTTGCTTTGAGAAAGCACCCACGTGTCTTTGCAGCCCAAAGCTTCGTCCGCCATTTGGTCCTGCGGGGTTTCTTCCAGAGAAGCGCGGGTCAGGCCACCGGGTAAAACGCAGGGGGTGTCTCCCATCAGCGTGAACGCGCGGAGATAGACCGTGGAAGGAGCGATGCGTCCGTAGCCGAGGCGGGGATAAAGGGAGGGAAAAACGCGGGGCTGGGCCACCACTTCAGCCGGGTTCGTTTTGAGAAGTTGATGCATGTCCTTGTCAAAATCACTGAGAAGTCGCGCGGTTTCGCGATTACGGTGAACGGGTTTCAAAACAAGTTTATCGAGATTCTGGCGCACATACTCCGCCTGATCAGGGTCGCTGCAGTGATAGGTGGGAATGGTTTCAAGAAGGGGTTCTTCATTGAGGTAGAAGCGTATAATGCGATCGGCGTAGCGCAGCAGGGCTTTATTGTCAGCGAGGCCACAGCCAAGGGCATTGCCGATGACCACGTTTCCTTTGCGGACGCAGTTGACTAAACCGGGGATGCCAAGAAACCCGGAGAAGCCAAAGGCGATGGGGTCAATGGAGGCACTGCCGACGCGCCGATAAATGACGTCGATTTTTTCCAGCCCCGCCACGGTCTTTAAATACACGTTACTTTCCCGGACGAGCAAATCGTCGGGCCGTACCATGGCGATCCCCATGCGCCGAGCTAGAAAGCTTTCTTCGAAATAATCTTCATTGGTTTCCGCGCGGTTAAGGAGGACGATGTGGGGATTGGGCTGGTCGGAAAGCGCGGAGAGAGCTTCAACCAGCTGGGTAGCAAAGGAAGAAATAGGCTGGACGTTATAAGACTCGAAGATCTCTGGAAAGACCTGTGTGAGAATACGGCGGTGTTGAAGAATGAAGGAGATACCGGTGGGAGCTGAATAATGATTATGGCTGACCATCCATTTGCCCGCTTCGGTGCGAACGAGGTCCACTGCACCCGCCACGATATAATGATTTCTGGGCACAGGGAGCCGGAAGCATTCCCGAAGATAGGCCGGATCTCCCAATACGATCTCATGGGGAATCACGCGCTCGCGCAGAATCCGTTGCTCATGAAAAATGTCGGCTAGAAAAAGATTGTAAGCTTTGCAGCGCTGGAGCAGGCCGGCGGAAAGAGATTCCCACTCGGCAGGGCGAATAATGCGGGGGAGAAGGTCCAATCCCCAAGTCAGGTGATTTTCACGGACATTGGGTTCGCGAATGGAAAAATGAATACCAATTTCAGTCTGCGCAATTTCCACCCGTTTTTGCCGGGTTTCAAAATCCTCGCTGGTAAATCCGGAAAGCTGCTCCAACAAAGGCTTGATGACCGGGTCCAGATTGTGATCATCATTCCATACCTCGCTCACGCCTGAAGGAAAACTGGACAGGCGTTGAGTAAGGGAATCAAACATGGCAAAAGGGGTGGCACGCATATTCCCGCCAGTAGAAGAATGAAGCAAGAAAAGTTCCAAAAAATTTCAGGAAAGGCGTTGCGCATCATCAAGAGTTTTGTAGGTTCGGGTCATGCAAGTCGCGCGTCCCGAGCTTCGTTGGTCTGAGAAGATTTATTTACCAACCATTGTGGCAGGTCTGGCGATTACGTTTAAACACATGCGGCGGAGCATCGGGCTGCACCTCTTTCCAAAAAAATTAAAATCCAGTGAACGTGGTTTAATGGACATGTCTTCCACCGGGATGGTGACCATGCAGTACCCCGAAGAAAAGTGGCCGATGCCGGACGGGTACCGTGGAGCTCCGACTTTGGTTCGCGATGAAGAGGGCCGCGAGAAG
>Ga0136635_10000461_pt1 | contig 11243 bp, 7 predicted proteins | sample AntDrymeUQ852106_2_FD_105495 | JGI IMG/M metagenome (GOLD analysis project Ga0136635, IMG submission 105495) | Polar desert sand microbial communities from Dry Valleys, Antarctica - metaG UQ85 (21.06) | ecosystem: Environmental > Terrestrial > Soil > Desert | place: Antarctica: Dry Valley... | reverse complement strand
TGAATGCGATCGCATCTCGATAGAATCGTAATGCATCCCGATACAATGCCAATGCATCTCGATACAATGCAATTGTTTCCCGATACAATGCGATTGTTTCCCGATACAATGCGATTGTTTCCCGATACAATGCAATTGTTTCCCGATACAATGCAATTGTTTCCCGATACAATGGGATTGTTTCCCGATACAATGCAATTGTTTCCCCCTGCATTTAAAAACGCTACGCTTTTAGCCAAAACTCTACTAAGTACACTCATTGCATAAGTATTCGCTTTGAAAATCGAAAAGAAAACTCCGCGTTACTTTGCGCTTACCTTGCGTCCCTCTGCGTTTAAAAAACTCTACAAATTCACGCAACGAGCCTTTTTGCAGTTAGATTATCAATAATTTTTTATAAAGATACAGTAAATTTGCAGAGATAGTTCGACGATTAATATTTACTTAATATACTTTTAACCTTCAAATAGTAGTCTTGAATTTAGTTAGACCAAGTATTAAATTACACAAAAGGAATTTGGGTCTGATAAATTTCTGTTTTTAACGCCAGGGTTTTTGCTTTTCGATGTCCCACTGAAGATGGGTCGATACCTTGTGCATGAAAGCGAGAGAAATATAGTGGTGTCTTGTGCATCTTCTGTCGCTGATGTCAAGTGCTATGCGAATTCTACCAAGCGCACCTCAACTCACAATAGCTAATAATTTTTATGGCACCTACAAATCTTACTGCCGGCGATATTGGAATTGTTGGCTACATCACCAACGGTAGTCCAGATTCCTTTTCAATTGTGAATTTCGTACCGATTAACGCAGGTACGGTGATTTATTTTACCGATAACGGCTGGACTGGTTCAGCTTTTAGAGGAGTCAGTGCAACGGATGCTGACGGTAATGAGAACTTAATTAGATTTACGGCTAATGCTGACATTCCAACTGGTACAGTTATCCGCAGCATTGATACATCTGCTAATTATACTTGGACAACCTCAACTTCAATTGGAGCCGGAGGCAACTATGCTAATCTAAGTTTGAGTCAGGATGGTGAGCAAATTGCTGCTGTTCAATCGACTAGCACCACAAATCCGCTTTTTTCCGGCTTTACCCCAATTTCTCAACTTGATAACACGGGTGCTTTTGAGAATGCGACCAACAGTAATCAAGGTAATGTAATTCCGGGGTTGTCACAAGCTGATAATACAGCGGTTCTGTTCAACACTTCAGCGACTTACGCGGCTTTTAATTTAAATACTTTAACTAGTGGTACAAAAGCCGAGTGGTTAGCTGCAATTAGCAATCCGAATAACTGGACTTTTGGCAGTGCTACTAGTTTACCAACTGGTACTATTACTATCAGTGGTGCATCTCAACCGCTTCCTGACTTAATCATCAACCAAACTGATTCTCCCGATCCGGTGGCTGTTGGTAATCCTCTCACTTATACTTTGAACGTGGGTAATAGTGGGGGTGCGAATGCTAGCGATATCAGTGTAGATTATACACTGCCCAGTGGCGTGACCTTTGTCAGTACAGATGTTTCTAATAATTTCACGGCAAGCGTTGTCGGTGGTGTTGTTACCTTCTCTGGTGGTAGCATCAATTCTGGCGGTAGTGCCACATTGAAAGTAACTGTTACTCCAAATTCAACAGGTACTCTCACCAGCGGTACAGCAACTGTAGATCCGAATAACGCGATCGCAGAAAGCAATGAAAGCAATAATAGTGCGATCGCTATCACCACAACAGTCAATTCTACTACTTCCACCAACACAGCCCCCACGATTCAGGCTGATATTACCAATACACCCACCGATCCAGAGTTAACCACTGCCTTTCTCAGCATTCCTGCAAATAGTTTGGCTGCAAATCCCGCAGCATTTGTTAGCGGTGTAATTAACGATCCCACCGATCCAGCGAGGACATTGGGAATCGAGTTTAATGTGAATGATGCGGAAACCCCAAATAGTTTAACTGTAACCGCAACTAGTAGCAATCAAGCTGTTGTCCGCAATAGCGACTTGACTATTTCTGGTACCGCTGACGATCGCAACCTCAAGATTAACCCTGTGGGAGTAGGTTTCAGCGATATTACCGTTACAGTCAGTGACGGTTCTTTAAGCAATTCCTACCTAATTAAATACGGTGCTTCCGCTGCTTCTAATACTCCGGCAACTACCCGCTTTCTTACCGGCACAAGCGATGCATCTACAGCGATCGCTATCGACTCTAATTATGTGTTGGTTGGAGACGATGAAAATCAGGTGCTTCGACTTTACGATCGCAACAATTCAGGTTTACCCGTCAAAGGATTTGATTTTACCTCAGCGCTGGGTTTAACCCAAACCGGCAATGGCACCCTCCGGGAGGTTGATATTGAAGCTTCAGCCCAAATTGGCAACCGTATATTCTGGTTGGGTAGTCAAAGTAACGCTGCTAGTGGTAATCTGCGTCCTAACCGCTACCGTTTATTTGCGACCGATATATCTGGGACTGGTGCTGACACCAACTTGACTTACGCAGGCAGATATGATAACCTGCGGACTGATTTAATCGCTTGGGGAGATGCGAATGGTTACAACTTCTCTGCCAGCACTGCTAGTGGTAAAATTCCCGAAGATCCTGCTTTAGATGGTTTCAATATTGAAGGTTTAACCATCGCCCCCGATAATACTACAGGCTACGTTGCTTTTCGCGCTCCGAATGTTCCAACAAGCGATCGCACAAAAGCGCTGATTGCACCTATTACCAACTTTGCTTCTTTGGTGACAGGAACAGCCACCAATGCTATTATAGGCGCTCCGATTGAACTTGATTTGGGCGGACGCGGTATTCGCGAAATTAAACGTAACGCTAGTGGTGAATATCTAATCATCGCAGGTCCAGCCGATGCAGCCACAGGAACTGCCCCCAAAGACTTCCGGCTTTACACCTGGACTGGTAATTCTACTGATGCCCCCATCTTACGCGCAGCAGATTTAACCGCGTTAAATTCCGGAGGAAGCTTTGAATCTATCGTTGACTTGCCCAGTTCATTCTCCAACACCAGCCAAATTCAATTATTAGTTGATAACGGTGATACAGTCTGGTATAATGACGGGCAGCAAGCTAAAGACTTAGGGCAAAACAACTTTAAGAAGTTCCGCAGCGATATTGTTACCTTAGGCGCTCCCGTCGCACCTGCTGTTCGCATCCACGACATTCAAGGTGCCGCGCATATCTCCCCCTTGAATGGTCAGGCAGTGAACAACGTTCCGGGTATCGTAACGGCGTTACGCTCCAACGGCTTCTACCTGCAAGACCCCAACCCAGATACTAATGATGCCACCTCAGAGGGCATTTTTGTCTTCACCTCCTCTAGACCAACAGTAACTGTCGGCAGCTCGATTTTAGTTAGCGGTACGGTGAGTGAGTTCCGTCCTGGTGGTTCGGCTGTTAACCTCACCACCACTCAAATTATCAGCCCAACAATTACCACAGTGTCAACTGGCAATCCTCTACCAGCTGCCACGATTCTTGGTAACGGCGGACGGACAATTCCCACTACAGTAATTAGTAATGATGCCGTAAATGGCAATGTAGAAAATGCTGGTACAGTGTTTGACCCCGCTGAAGACGGCATCGACTTCTACGAAAGCTTAGAAGGGATGCTTGTACAGGTCAACAATGCCGTTGCAGTGGGACCAACTACCAGTTTTGGCGAAATCCCAGTTTTAGCAGACAATGGCGCAAATGCTGGCACTCGCACTGCTCGTGGTGGCATTGTGATTCAGCCTGGAGACTTTAACCCAGAACGAATTATCATTGATGATGCAATTATCACCAATGAACCACAGGTAAACGTGGGAGACAGGTTTAACGGGTCGATTGTTGGGGTAATTGACTATAGCTTCAGTAACTTCAAGCTGTTGAATACTCAAGCTTTGCCTAGCGTCATTTCTGGTGGTTTGCAGCGGGAAGTTAGCAACTTAGCTCCCCTCGCTAACCAACTTACCCTTGCGACCTTCAACGTAGAAAACCTTGACCCGAATGATGGTGCTACCAGCTTCAACAACCTCGCAACCCGGATTGTTAATAACCTCAGAGCGCCTGATATCATCAACATAGAAGAAATTCAGGACAACAATGGACCGACGAATGACAGTGTAGTAGATGCTACCACAACTTACAACACATTGATTAATGCGATCGCAGCGGCTGGGGGTCCTACCTATCAATTTCGTCAGATTGACCCAGTAAATAACCAGGACGGTGGTGAACCTGGTGGTAATATCCGCGTCGGTTTTCTGTTCAACCCCGACCGAGTACAATTTGTAGATCGCCCAGGTGGTGGCTCGACTACCGACACCACAGTTAACAACGTCGGTGGTGTTCCCCAGCTTTCTGCAAGCCCTGGTCGGATACTTGATACTGACCCCTCGAATGGCAATGCCTTCGTCAACAGTCGCAAACCTCTGGTTGGTGAATTTATTTTCAACGGTCAGACCGTGTTTGTGGTTGGCAACCATTTTAACTCCAAAGGTGGCGACCAACCGCTTTTTGGACCGAATCAACCCCCAGTCCTTTCTAGTGAAGTGCAGCGCAATCGGCAAGCCACGGAGGTGAGAGACTTTGTTCAGAGTATTTTAACGATTAACCCCAATGCCAATGTGGTCGTAGCGGGTGACTTGAATGACTTTGAGTTCTCTAACCCCTTGAGTATTTTAGAAGCTGGGGGACTGAATACCCTGATTGAAACGCTACCCCAGAACGAGCGTTACACCTACAACTTTGAGGGCAATGCTCAAACACTCGATCAGATTCTGGTCAGTAACAATTTGTTCAATAAACTGAATGGATTTGATGTAGTTCACATCAATTCAGAGTTTGCCGATCAAGACAGTGACCATGACCCCGTTCTCGCTCGGTTTGACTTGATAAATGTGATTAATGGCACATCTGGTCGGGACACTTTAATAGGAACTGCCTTTGGTGACAGAATTACTGGCGGACTTGGCGGAGATATTCTGACAGGTGGTGGCGGTACAGATGAATTCGTTTATACTAGCATTAGAGACAGTGGTGATAGAATTACTGACTTTACACCCGGTAGTGACACAATTGTTTTCACCCAGTTGCTCGATAGTTTAGTTACTGGTGGATACAACGGTTTGAATGCGATCGCAGACGGTTATGTGCAGTTAATACAGGGAAGCACTGCCAATAGTACCACTCTCCAAATCGATCAAGATGGTCCTCTTGGTTCGGGAATTTTTAGACCTTTCATTGAGTTAGACAACGTAAGTGTAACCGCAATGAACAACCCCAACAACTTCGTTTTCTAAACAAACAACTGGTGTTGCATATTGCCGGGATGATTTGACAATCAACGTTATTGTACAGACGTTCCAGCGGAACGTCTATACGATTCACCCTGTGGATTATGCAACGCCAAACAATCCACTTATTTTCTCAAAATCCCATGTATACTTTCCTCAAAAACTCACTTCTCACCAGCACAGCTAGTTTATTTTTGGGCAGTTTTGTACTTAGCAATCCATCCCAAGCCGCAAGCGTTAATTTTACCGACTCATTAGGTGATGTTACTAATAATGGTGGTCAAACTTCCCTCACCAATGCCTTTGATGGTTCAGATGATACCTCAGTAAATTATAATGTTTCCGGCAATACTCCCGGTTCAGCCGATGACTTAGAATCTTTTTTAGGCGTAACCTCTGGAAGCCTTGGCATAGAAGCTATAGAAGGTTCTGCTGTAAAAACCACACTTGCAGCTTCAGCTGGCGATGTGTTTAGCTTTGATTGGGTTTTCCGCACTAACGAAGCTGTCGGCAGTAACTTTAATGACTACGCCTTTGTGACGATTGGCTCCCAAGTGTTTAATCTGGCAAACATCACCAATGCAACAATTCCAGGTAGCACATTGGGAAGTAACCTAAATCCATATCTGCGACAAACCAACAATAATACTTTTTCTTACACTTTCAACACTGGTGGCACTTATAACGTCGGTATTGGTGTCGTCGATGTGAATGATGTTATTACTTCATCAGGATTATCAGTCAGAAATGCCAATACTCAACCCGTCCCCGAACCCTTAACCATCCTTGGTTCGGCTATAGCTGCTGGGTTTGGAGTGGTGTTGAAAAGAAAACAGGCTAAAAAAGTTTAACTATCTGGGTTGAGTTTGTAGTTAGCGCTTCAGCGCTGAAGCGCTAACTACCTAATGAGGTTGCTGAACAAATCACCAATTAGACATAGGAGAATGTAGAGACGTTCGAGTGGAACGTCTTTACAAGGGTTTCAGGTAACGCATAATTAAATTCGGTCGATGTCTATTATGTCCCGACCTAGTGAGTGAGTTGTTGTAGTTGTTAATTGCTAGATATGCGTTCAAAATAGTTAAGCTGTATAACAACTACAATCTAAAAAATATTTATGAGCCAGAAACGGATTTTTGTGACTGGTGCAAGTGGCTGTGTAGGACACTACCTGAGCGAAGCTTTAATTAAAGAGACGAATCACGAGTTGTATTTGCTGGTAAGAAACCCAAGTAAACTGAAAGTTGATACTCAAGCACGTCCTGGTATCACAGTTTTGCAGGGTGATATGCAAGAAATTAGCTTATTTGCAGACTTGCTGAAAACAATTGATACTGCGGTGTTAACAGCGACCGCTTGGGGTGGAGACAACACATTTGAGATTAATGTAAACAAAACTCTAGAATTAATGAGTTTGCTAGATCCAGATAGATGCGAACAGGTAATTTATTTTTCTACCGCTAGCGTTTTAGGTCGCAACGAACAACCACTAAAGGAAGCTGGGGAAATAGGGATAGATTATGTCCGCTCTAAGTATGATTGTTTACATAAAGTACCGAAATTAGCGATCGCACCCAAAGTTACCACAGTCTTTCCAACTTTAGTTTTAGGTGGTGAAACTGACAAACCTTATTCTCATATTTCTTCAGGTATTTCAGAAGTTACAAAATATATTGATTTAATTCGTTTTTTGCAACTAGACGGTAGTTTCCACTTCATTCACGGGCGAGATATTGCCACAGTCGTGCGATATTTAATTGATAATCCACCCAAAGAAAATCCAGAGCGAAAATTGGTTTTAGGTCAAGCGCAGTTAACAGCAAACCAAGCAATTGAAGATGTTTGCGCTTATCTGGGTAAAAAAATCATCTTTCGCCTTCCCCTATCATTATGGCTCGCTAATGTCATAATCGCTCTCTTTCGCATTCAAATGGATGATTGGAGTCGATTTTGCATGAACTATCGCCATTTTACTTACAAAAATGCCATCAATCCTGCCACTTTCGGCTTACCAAATTACTGCGCCACCATGAGCGATGTTTTGAAAATTAGCGGTGTTAAACCTGCTAATACCAATTCTCAGTAAAAATAATCTTAATCAGCCCACGCAGGTAAGCTCTGTAGAACCTTGCACAAGTATTCGCTTTGAAAATCTGAATCAAGACTCTGCGTACCTTTGCGCTTACCTTAGCGTTCCTTTGCGTTAAAAAAGCTATACAATAACGCAAAACAGTACCTACTTCCTCTAGTGCAATTAGATAATTTTGGCAATAAATAATACAAGTAGATATAAATAAGGAACCAGGCGATCGCTAATACGTCTCATGAATCATTGTTAAAAGAAAATAAAACGCTGCAATTAGTCAATTACTCTTAGTTTTAGCTAGATTAATTACAGTTAAAAAAACAACCATAACGTGAGGATTTCTACTAAATGCGAATTTTACTGGTGTATCCTATATTTCCCAAAACCTTTTGGTCATACGAAAAAATCTTGGAATTAGTTAATCGCAAGGTTTTATTACCACCTTTAGGTTTAGTGACAGTAGCAGCGATTTTGCCCCAAGAGTGGGAATTCAAACTTGTGGATCGCAACATTCGCACCGCAACAGAAGAAGAATGGGCATGGGCGGATGTAGTAATTTTATCCGCAATGATTGTCCAAAAAGCAGATTTACTCGACCAAATTAAAGAAGCAAAAAGACGTGGTAAATTAGTTGCGGTGGGTGGTCCTTACCCGACTTCCGTACCCCAGGAAGTTGAGGGAGTAGGCGCAGATTTTCTCATTCTTGATGAAGGGGAAATTACTCTGCCAATGTTTATCGATGCAATTAAGCGAGGGGAAACATCAGGCGTTTTCCGCGCTACCGAAAAACCCGATGTGACATCTACACCAATACCCCGCTTTGATTTACTAGAACTTGATGCTTATGACATGATGTCAGTTCAGTTTTCGCGGGGTTGTCCTTTTCAGTGCGAATTTTGTGACATCATTGTTCTTTATGGTCGCAAACCGCGCACCAAAGCACCAGCACAGCTTTTAGCAGAATTAGATTGTCTTTATAAGTTGGGTTGGCGTCGTGGTGTATTCATGGTGGATGACAACTTTATCGGCAACAAACGTAACGTTAAATTGTTGCTGAAAGAGTTAAAAGTTTGGATGGCAGAACATCAATATCCCTTTGCGTTTGACACTGAAGCTTCCATTGATTTGGCGCAAGATGCAGAAATGATGGAATTGATGGTTGAGTGCGGTTTCTCAGCCGTATTCTTGGGAATTGAAACACCAGATGAAGACAGTCTGCAAATGACGAAAAAGTTTCAAAATACCCGCAGTTCGCTAACTGAAGCCGTGGAAAGCATTATTAAAGCTGGATTACGCCCGATGGCTGGCTTTATTATCGGCTTTGATAACGAAAAAGCCGGTGCAGGCGATCGCATTGTCCGTTTTGCCGAATTAGCAGCAATTCCCTCTACCACCTTCGCCATGTTGCAAGCGCTACCCAATACAGCATTGTGGCATCGCGTGAAAAGAGAAGGACGACTGCGGGAAAATCAAGACGGCAACATCAACCAGACGACTTTGATGAACTTTATCCCCACCCGTCCTTTAGAAGATATTGCCAGAGAATATATTGATGCATTTTGTGCTTTATACGACCCCGTAAAATATTTAGACCGCACCTATCGCTGCTTTCTGATGATGGGTGGTCCGAGTTGGACACGACCAGCCAAGATGCCAGAGTTAATACTTGTGAGAGCATTCCTAATTATTATCTGGCGACAAGGAATCAAACGCGAAACTCGCTGGAAATTCTGGCATCACTTGTTTAGCATTATCAAGCGTAACCCAAAAGCTGTGGAGCATTACCTCTCAGCCTGTGCTCATATCGAACATTTCTGCGAGTATCGTCAAATTGTGCGCGATCAAATTGAATCTCAGTTAGCTGAGTATTTAGCACAAGGTGCAGAAAAGCCCTATCAGGTGATTTCGGCAAAAGCCGAGGCAGTAGCATCCAAATAAAAGCACCGACACCCTAGAAGGGTGCGGCTATACGAACGAGAGCTTACGCAGGTAAGCTCTCGTTCGTATAGCCCTAGGCTTATAGCCTGTGGGCAGGGTATTTTATCCGCAACGATGCTCCTGTCTTGAGCGATCGCACTTTCCTCCCAACCCTAATAAATGCGTAGACGCACAGCGGGTTGTCGCTACTACATCGCACTAATCCACGAACCCAATAAATGCGATCGCTTCTACACACTCCATCCCAAAGTCCAAGTCGGTGTAGGATAGCAAAGGCAAATATTTTTGGTATATACTATAAATGTGCTTTGAGCGAGTCCTTCCCACGGGCATTTGGGGACAGCCTTGTTTACTAGATCCTCGATACCCCACGACATTTTCGGATGAAGGCTGTCCCCAAATGCCCGTGGGTTGTTGCAGGAGTGGGACGAGAATAAAGCCGAGTCAAATTTTTTGAAACATGGCATTCAATTCGAGGAAGCTGTAACAGTTTTTGCCGACCCCTATCTTCTGTTTACGGAGGACTCTAGTCATTCTCAGGGAGAAGAAAGGGAATGGGCAATTGGTGAAGCGGAAGATGGGTCAATTGTTGTGGTTGTTTTTACGATGCGAAGTGAGCGAATTAGGATAATTAGCGCAAGACAAGCTACCTCAAGGGAGTGTCAACAATATGAGTCAGGAATCTGAGTTTCCTTTTGACAGAGCAAGACGAGTTACACCAGAAGAAAACCAAAAATTCAGAGATGCTATCGCCAATCAGTTTGGAATTACCCCAAGGAAACGCGGACGACCGGTTAAGGATGAAGAGGAAAAATATGAGCCGATTTCTATCAGATTTCATCCTAAAATCATAGCCTGGGCGAAAGAAGAGGCAGAAAAACGAGGGGTCGGCTACCAAACGGTTATCAATGAAGCACTATTGGAGAAAATAGGCTGATAGTAGGACTTAAGCCATCTTAAAACCCTAATAAATGCGTAGACGCACAGCGGCTTGTCGCTACTACATGGCACTAATCCATCAATCCAAGAAATGCGATCACCGGAGGTGGCGGCTGACCCATCGCACTTTCCCATTAACCCTAATAAAAGCGAGAGCACTCTCCAATACCACAAACGCGATCACCGGAGGTGGCGGCTGACCCATCGCACTATTCCATCAACCCTAAATAAAAGCGAGAGCACAGGAATTGAGAATTATTGCAGGCATTAACATCCACTTAACTTACGCAACTTGCAACGGTTTTGTAGGAAGCATTCTGGGTTCTGGTAGTGGTTTGTTCTCTTCTTTCAACATCTCAACAAAAGTCTCAATTACTTCCTGACCATTTTTGGCTGCTTCTTCATAAGTCCTACCATGCGTATGAAATTGCTGCCAGGGGAACTCAGGCAAATGTACTAAAAAAAGTTTATCTTCTTCCGACCATTGAATTACCATGCTGTAGTGATAGCTCATTCTTCTTTTTCCTGTTTTTCTTCGTTTTCCGTGTTTTCCATTTCTTGCAGTTTTTTCAGCACCCGTTGGATATTTTTTTCTAAATATAATGGAGCATCATCGCCGTCTTTACCTGGTATGGTCAAGGGTTCTTCGGGTAACAACGGATGCTTCCAATATGTATGACTTCCTTTACCTCTTCCTGGTTGAAGGATATAGCCAACTTTTGACACCATTGCTTTCAACTCTCTTACTTTTTTCGGCATTACCTCTCACAGCCAACTTTTCATTTATTTTCTCTGCTAAAGAGCCAAAAATCCAAGTATAAATGCGATCGCACAAATCCCAACATCACAAACGCGATCGCACAAATCCCAACATCACAAACGCGATCGCACTTCCCCAACATCATAAACGCGATCGCACAAATCCCAACATCACAAACGCGATCGCACTTCCCCAACATCATAAACGC
>Ga0136635_10000460_pt1 | contig 11252 bp, 10 predicted proteins | sample AntDrymeUQ852106_2_FD_105495 | JGI IMG/M metagenome (GOLD analysis project Ga0136635, IMG submission 105495) | Polar desert sand microbial communities from Dry Valleys, Antarctica - metaG UQ85 (21.06) | ecosystem: Environmental > Terrestrial > Soil > Desert | place: Antarctica: Dry Valley... | reverse complement strand
TCCGCCGGCCGGACCGTCTCGTGCTCGACCTGGACCCGGGTGCTCCGGCAACCGTCGTCGAGTGCGCCGAGGTCGCGCTGCTCCTCAAGGACCTCGTCGAGGCGGACGCGCTCGTCCCTGTCGCCAAGACCAGCGGGTCCAAGGGCATGCAGGTCAGCGCATCGATCAGGCCCGTGTCGGACGAGCGAACCGCTGCCTATGCCCGCGGCCTCGCCCAGCGGCTGGAGCAGGAACGCCCCGACCTCGTCGTGTCCCGCATGGCCAAGAACCTGCGCGACGGCAAGGTCTTGGTCGACTGGAGCCAGAACAACGCGGCGAAGACCACGGTCGCGCCGTACGCCCTGCGCGCGCGGGCGGAGCAATGGGTCTCGACACCGGTCTCCTGGGACGAGGTGAGCGCAGCACGCCGGCCCGAGGACCTACGCTTCCGCGCGGAGCAGACGCTCCGGCGGGTCGACGAGCTCGGTGATCTGTGGTCACCCCTGCTCGAGCCGGGTCCGCCGTCGCTGCCCTGAGCGAGGCGCTGCAGTACAGGGCGGCCCCTGTGGAGAACGGCACCGGGGGACAGTTCCGCGCTTCCTACGCTGGTCCGACGGGTCCGTGCTCGAGCGGGCCGAGCCGGTCGGGAGGCACCGCGTGCACGTGCGCTACGACGGCGGCGAGACGGTGGGCGCGGCCGCTCTGCTCGAGAGGGAGGCCGACACCGGGCGCCGGCTCGCGGTCGCCGCTGGTCGCCTCGGCGGTGGTGTCGCGCACGGCCCGCTCCTCGAGGGCCTGCGGGTGCTGGGCGACGTGTGCGGCGACGTCCTCGAGGTGTGCGGGCTCGACCTGGACCTCCTGGCAGACACAGTCCGGGCAGGCGCAAGGGCGTACGACGAGGTCGAGCGCAACATCGTCCGCGAGGCTCGGCAGGGAGCCCGGTGAACGCCGCCGCCGCGCTGCCGCACCCACCGGAGGACCCCGCGACGATCGAGGAGGCGGCGGCGCACTGCCGGCGCCTTGCATCCTGGGTCGACGAGCTCGCCGGTGACGTGGCGCGCGACGCGTCCCGCCTGGACCGGACGTGGCAGGGACCGGCCGCCCGCGCGTGCCGGGCCGAGCTGGGGCCGGCACAGCAGCTCGTGAGCTCGCTTGTCCAGCCGTTGCACTCCACCGATCGACTGCTGATCGCCCATGCGGCGCGGGTTACGGAGGCGCAACGTGGGGTGGACAGGCTTCGCGTGCAGTACGACGACGTGCTGCTGGCCCACCAGCGCGAGATGGCCTCGCTGCTCGCCTTGCCCGGTCTGCCGGGCCCGGTGCGCCATCTGCAGCAGCAGGAGTCTGTGCTCGCGCAGACCCAGGCGCTTGGCCAGATCCACGCCCGGCACCAGGACGTCATGCGCGAGCTCGCAGCCGATGCCGCGCGCACCGGGCGCCGAGTGGTCGCCGAGGCCACCGAGGTCGTGAGCCGTCGGTCGCCGGCCGGGCGGCCCGTCACCGACCTCGAGGCGGAAATCGTCGCCCTGCTGCCCCTGCTGGCGATCAGCAGGGGCAAGGCCGATGTCTCGTCGGGTCTCCTGCCGCCGGGGAGCTCGCCCCAGCGAGCGCGTGCCTGGTGGGCCTCCCTGACCACCGACGAGCAGGACCGTCTGGTGGCCACCTGGCCGCGTCAGCTCGGTGCCCTCGACGGCCTGCCGGCATCGGCGCGGAGCAGGGCCAACGGCGCGTTGCTCGAGCGCGAGCTCGAGGCGCTGCGGGGCATCGGCGTCCGTACGCCGGAGCAGCAGAGGCGGCTCGACAACTGCCTCGTGGTCATCGACCGGCTCCGGCACCTGAGGGCGCGAAACGACCCGACCACGCACGAGCCGCTGGTGGTCCAGCTGCTGGTCTTCGAGGCGGCCGCCTTCGACGCAGAGGGGCGGGTGGCGATCGGCATCGGCGACGTGGACAACGCGGAACATGTGGCCGTCATGGTGCCCGGTCTGGGTTCCGACGTCCGCGACTACCTGGGTCCGTTGACCGACAACGCCCTGCGGGTGACCATGGAGGCCCGGGGCGTTGCCGGTGGTGACCGGACGGCCACCGTGGCATGGATGGGCTATGACGCGCCGGAGTTCGGCAACGTCGGCGGGGACGACGCCGCGGAGCGGGGCGCCGACCTCCTCGCGAAGGACCTGCTGGCCCTGCAGGAGGCCCGCGACGTCCTCCCGCACCTCACGGTCGTCGGTCACAGCTACGGCAGCACGACCTCCGGCACGACGCTGCGGGACAACCGGACCGGCACCGACGACGTGGTGCTCGTCGGCAGCCCCGGCCCCAATGTCGAGAGTGCGGCCGAGCTGCGGGTGCCCGCGGGCCACACCTTCGTCGGGGCCAACAGCCGTGACCCGGTGAGCTACTTCGACCACTTCGGTGCTGACCCGGCTCACGAGGACTTCGGTGCTTTCCGGTTCCAGGCCGAGGATGTCACGCGCAACCGCCTTATGCTCGACGCCGCCGACCACTCGAAGTACTTCGAGTCCAAGACAGAGTCCCTGTCCAACGTCGTCCGTGTCGTGGTGGGGGACTACGAGATGGTGCGTCGTGCGGCCTACCGTGACGAGGCATGGCTGCGACCAGACGGCATCGGCAGCGACCCGGAGGCGGACCGTGAACCCACCGTCATTCCGTAGGGGCCACGAACCCCTCGGCGCAGGCGCAACACCGACAGCTGTCGCGCTTGCAGGGTTCACACTTGCCTTCGCGCTTGTCGGCTGCGGCCCATCACCCGAGGAGGTGCGCGTGGAGGCGCGCCGGTCGCAGGTGCAGGTGACCTCGCTGTCCCGTGACGTCATCGGGGCGCTCACGACTCTGAGCAGCCTCCGGTTCTCCGACGCCAACTGGACGGCCTGCGACGACTTCGGCGGGAAGGCCCTCTACCAGGTGACCGGCCGTCTCGACCCACCGGCGCGGTCCGTCGTCCCACTGGTCGACGAGGTCGCCGAGACGATGGCAGCGAGCGGGATGAAGCTGCGGCGGGTGAACCCGCAGGAAGACGATCCGGTGACCCGCGAGGTGGTGCGCAACGGCATCAACATCCGATTCCTCGGCTACCCCGACCAGCCGCACGTGCTCTTCGACATCACAGGTCCGTGCCTCGACGTCGACGACCTCGACCGGGAGCTCATCGACCGGCCGCCGGTGCCGCTCCGGTTGGACGGGACGTGACAGCGCAGGAAGTGGTGACGTGCGCGCTGTGCGGGAGGACCGCCGAGGAGCTCCCACTGACGTGGAGCTCGTCGGTGGCGCGTGGCCGGACGGACTACTACTGCGACGAGTGCAGTCGCGAGAACCTGCGTTCCATCGAGGGGCGCCTCGACGAGTCGTGGTGGGCCTAGCTCTGGCCGGCCCGCGGCGCGCGCTTGCGCGCCGGTCGTCTGCGGGGCGGCGCCACCGCGAACCCCGGCAGCCACCGCTGCAGCTCGGTCCGCCATGCCCCGAAGGCGCCGAGCTGGCAGAGCACGCCGAGGGCACCTGTGGTCACCCGGTGGATGAGCAGGTAGTCGGGCGGGAGGTTGAGCTGCAGGCCCGTGGTGTACGCGGGCGAGCGAGGATCTCCGACGCGAACAGCCTGGCTGCGCAGCCAGCCGCGGGAGAACCGGAAGGTCTCGACGCGGGCCGGCTCGAGGATCGGAGCCAGGTAGTCGAGCAGTGCCACCGCGTCCAGCTGGGTGCGTTCCCGCACGAAGCCCTCGTCGCGCAGCCCGGCAAGCACTCCATCGGCGTCGCCCGCGATCGCCAGTCGCAGCAGCGGACCGATGGAACGGGGAAAGCCGCCGGGCAACCGGTTCACGGCCCCGTAGTCCAGGGCGGCCAGTCGACCGTCGTCGAGCAGCCGGAAGTTACCGGGGTGCGGGTCGGCGTGGAGCAGGCCGGCCCGACTGGGCCCCGAGAACAGGAAGCGGCACAGCAGTAGCCCGGCGCGGTCGCGCTGTTCCGGCGTACCCGTGCTGATCACGCGCGACAGCGCCAGCCCGTCGACCCAGTCCGTGACCAGGACCTCGCCGCTGCTGGCGACGACGCGCGGCACGAGGATGTCCGGATCGCCGTCGAATGCCTCGGCGAACGCGCTCTGGTGGCGCGCCTCCAGCTCGTAGTCGAGCTCCTCCACGACACGAGCCTTGAGCTCGGCTATCAACGGCTTGATCTCGAGCCCGGGGACGACCAGGCCGATCAGCCGGCTCATGCGCCCGATCTGGTTGAGGTCGGCGATAAGGGCTTCGCCCGCCCCGGGGTACTGGACCTTGACCGCGACGTCCCTCCCGTCGGCCCAGACGGCGCGATGCACCTGGCCGATGGAGGCTGCTGCTGTGGGCTTGTCGTCGAACGATCGGAAGAGCTCGCGCCACTGCGGGCCGAAGCCGCGCGCCAGGACGAGGTGCATCGTGCTGGCCGGCAGCGGCGGCGCTGACTCCTGCAGGCGGGTCAAGGTCTCGCGGTACGGGCCGGCAAGGTGCTCGGGCAGCGCAGCCTCGAAGACTGACATGGCCTGGCCGAACTTCATGGCCCCGCCCTTGAGCTCGCCCAGCACGCGGAAGAGCTGCTCTGCCGTACGCGCCTGCACCTCCGCCGCGACGATCTCCGCGGGGCGCCCGCCGAGGCGCTTGCCGAGACCGAGAGTCGCGCGGCCGGCATAGCCGAGAGGCAGTCCCGCGAGCTTGACCGTGCGAGCTGCCGCGCGCCGCGGGAGGTCGTCCATCGGGCCAGTCTCTCAGCCGGCCGATTCCTCCGGCGGCCACGCACAGCCGCAGGCGGGATGCACCGACCACGACCGCCGCCGGACCCGGCCGTCGGTCTGCGCGATCTCCAGCGTTCCGTCGATGGTGAGAGGTGCCGTTTCGCCGTCGAGGTAGGCAAGCACCTGGAGGCCGGCGGCAGCCGCCACCGCGGTAGCCAGGACGACGTCGCACGCGTCAGCCCGATGGCGCGCCGAACCGGTGAGCTGCGCGGCGATCGAGGGCCAGGCGGGGTCCCTGTCGGTGCGGTGCAGGTCATGGCAGCGTTGGCATGAGGACCGGCCGGGCAGCACCAGTGGCCCGATCATGCCGGTCGTGTCGCGGACCTGTGCGAAAAGGTGGGGCACCCCGCTCCGGAGCAGGCCGGCGACCAGCCGCCCGTCCGTTACGGCCTGGCTGCCGGTGACCACTGCCAGGTCAAGAACGCGGTCGGCGCGCAGCTCGGACCGCAGCGACGGCGCGAACCGCCGCGCGCCCCGCATCGCGGCATCCTGACGACGGGCCCCCAGGTCATCGGGGAGGAGGCCGGCGGGGGAGAGGTCCGTGGGTGACGTGGTCCCCGTGTCCTCGACGACGAGCGCTCCGATGCCGGCCGCCGCAAGCAGGGACACGAGCGAGGCGCCCACCCGGCCTGCGCCGTGGACACCGACGACCCGGAGACGGCGTCGGCTCACGACACCGACGCCACCGTCGGTGCCGGCCGAGCTGATCGATGCGGCGGCGATGTCAGGACCCAGCCGGTCGCGCTCCTCGCGACCGAGAGCGCGCAGGACGCGGTGGTCCGCGGCGGCGTCCTCGAGGACGCCACAGCGCCCGAGCAGGAGCAGCAGCTCCTCGACCGCTGCGGCGTCCAGGCCCAGCCCGGCCGCGGTCGTCTGCAGGCCGCTCAGGTCCCGCGACCCGTCGAGGCTCTCCACCAGTCGCGCGGTACCGGCGTCGAGCCCACCGATGACCACGGCGCGGGCCGGATCGACCCCGAGCTGCAACGTCGTCCCGTCGCGCCACACCCGGCGCAGCGCCGGTTTGAGCTGAGGTCGCAGCGGTGGCACGGGCACGCTCCTGGTCTTGCGGCGCGGAGTGTTCGGGTCCGGGCAGGCAGCGTCGCAGAGCGAGGACGGTGGGCCGCCCTGGCCGTCCACAGGGGCCGCCGGCAGCACGTCAAGATCCCCGAAGTCGCAAGCGGGGGTCCGGGGGTCTGGGTGGGGGTCTGCGGGCTGGGGGATGGGGGGAGGGCGGTCAGGCGATGCCGCAGACGTCGAGGGCGAGCAGGGCGAGCGCGCGGGTCGCGACGAGGAGCTCCGACAGCGGCACCCGCTCGTCGGCGGCATGGGCAAGGACGGCGTCCCCCGGGCCGTAGTGCAGCGTGGGCACCCCGGCGGCGGTGAGCAGCCGCAGGTCGGTGCCGTACGGCGCCCCCCAGGTCTCCTGAGCACCCCCCCCGGCACGCCGGTGGGCGCTACCCACCCGCGCGGCGAGGTCGCTCGTCGCCGGCAGCCGGCCGGACGCGAACTGCCCGCCCCACCACTCGATGGTCGCGGGGTGCCGGGCCAGCCACGGGTCGTCGGCGCACGCCTCGGCGATGGCGGTCTCGAGAGCCCGTCGTGCGTCGGCGACCGGCTCGTCGAGCACCACACCCAACCGGCCCTCGGCGACGAGAAGGTCGGGCACCGATGACGCCCAGTCGCCGGCCTCGACCCGGCCGATGGAGAGCGGGTAGGCCAGCGGCCAGTGCTGCAGCAACGGGTCGACGTCAGCGTTGCGGGCCTGCTCGAGCCGCGACATGGCCGCCATCAGCGGGATCAGCTTCTCGATTGCGCTGACGCCTTCGGTCCGCCGGGACGCGTGCGTGGCCAGGCCCGGGACACGGAGGCGGAACGTCAGCGCCCCGGCGTTGGCGGGGACCAGGTGCAGGCCGGTCGGCTCGGGGATGACGCAGGCGTCCGCCCGCCATCCGCGGCGCAGCGTGGCGTAGGTGCCCAGACCGCCGTCCTCCTCGCCCGGGACGCAGGCCACGAGGAGGTCCCCCCGTAGCGGTGCGCCGGCCCGGCGCACGGCTGCGACTGCGGCGATCGCCGCGACGAGGCCGGCCTTCATGTCGCACGCTCCGCGCCCGTACAGCTCGCCGTCCACGACCTCTCCGGAGAACGGGTCCGGGACGCTCCATGCCGTCACGTCGCCGGGTGGGACGACATCGACGTGCGCGTCCAGCAGCAGGCTGGGGCCGTCGCCGGACCCGGGCAGCCGCCCTACCAGCCCCCACGCCTCGGAGCGCTCCACCTCGACGCCGGGGAAGTCGGGCTCGGCCAGGAGCTCCTCGAGCGGGAGCGCCCAGTGGTCGACCTCCAGCCCGATGTCGCCGAGCTCGGTGGCGAGCATCGCCTGGATGTCGCACTCCGCGTCGGCCCCACCGAGGCTGGGGACCCGCACGAGCTCACCGAGGCGCGTCACCGCGCCAGGCGCCCCCGCGTCCACCTCGTCGAGCACTTGCGCGGACCAGTCCGTCACGGGCTGCAGCGTAGATGCCGGAGGGGGCGGTCCCGGAGCGGGACCGCCCCCTGCGGACGTGTGAGATCTTGCGGAACAGGCGTGCGGGCGGACTATGCCTTGCCGAGGATCCGGTTCAGCTTGGTGCCGCAGACGGGGCAGATGCCCTGAGCCATGCGGCGACCCGACTCGCTGACCTTGACCTCGCCGGTGAAGTCACGCTTCTCCTTGCACTTCACGCAGTAGGCGTCTCCGGTGTAGCTCTCAGCCACGGGTCCTCCTCGTTCGGGGTTCGGTGTCCGGCGGACATGGGCGTGGCCCGGACCTGCGAACCACCCTAGAGCAGGGTGGTCCCTGAGCGTGGGAGGCGGGGTCCCTGAGCGTGGGGGAGCGGGGGATAGCCTCGGGCCCATGAGCGCCCTCGGGACCCCCGACCAGCCGTCTGACCTGGCGGGACTGGCGGACCTGCGGGTCGAGCGGCCGGCCGACGGAGTGGCGCTGGTGACCCTGGACCTGCCCGAGCGGCGGAACATGATGTCGGCGGCGATGACCGCCTCCTGGGGGCGGGCGATGTCCGCGCTCGCCGTGGACAGGGGGGTACGGGCGGTCGTGGTGACCGGTGTCGGCACTGCCTTCTGCTCGGGCGGGGATCTGTCCTGGATCGGCGGGGAGCCCGGCGCGACGGTCGACGACCTGCGGGCCCGGATGCTGCCGTTCTACCGCACCTGGCTGTCCGTGCGGGACCTGGAGGTCCCGACGATCGCCGCAGTGAACGGCGCCGCGGTGGGGGCGGGTCTGGCGTTGGCGTTGGCCTGTGACCTGCGGTACGCCGCGCAGGACGCGCGCCTGGGGGCCCCCTTCACCTCCCTCGGCATGCACCCCGGTATGGCGAGCACCTGGCTCCTTACCGAGGTCGCCGGGCCGGCCGTGGCCCGCGAGCTGTTGCTCACGGGCCGGATGGTCACCGGCGAGGAGGCGGCCGTGATGGGTCTGGTCAACCGGGCCGTGCCCGCGGGAGAGGTGCTCGACGAGGCGCTGCGGGTGGCGGTGGACGTGGCCGCGACGGCGCCGGTGGCGTGCCGCCTGACCAAGCGCGCGCTGGCCGCCGGCGGGCCCGCGAGCTTCGAGGCCGCCCTGGAGTGGGAGGCGCTGGCCCAGCCGGTGACCCTCGCCTCGCAGGACCTCCAGGAGGGGCTGCGGGCTCAACGGGAGCGTCGCCCGCCCCGCTTCACCGGCCGCTGACGTTCGGTGCCCCCGGACCATTGACGCTCGGTGCCCCCGGACCGCCTGGCCGGACCGCTCGCCTTCCCCTTGCGAGCGCGCCGACCGGTCGTCCCGGGGGCACCGTGGTCGGAACGGTAGGAGCGGCGCGGCACGCCCGTCAATGCGTTGCGGGGATCCGGCCCGGAAAGGTGTGGACGCACGTGTGGAGACGGTGGGGACGGGTCGGGGTGTCGCTGTGGACCTCGTCGGGACAGCCTGTGGACAGACATGTGGATCATGCCGCGAAACGCCGGTGACCTGCAACGATGCTGTGCACTGCCTGTGGACGGGAGAAAGTCGCTAGCGTTTCGGCCATGGTGTCGGGTCGAGGGTCAGCGCTGTCCCAGTCGTCGTCCCATTCGTCGTCCCAGTCGCCGGCCGGCTCCTCGGACCTTTCGGTGGACCCGGGAATGGTGGACGTGCGGCGCAGCGCGCGACGTCGCCGCACCGTGTCGGCATACCGCGACGGAGAGCGCACGGTCGTCCTGATCCCGGCTCGCCTGTCCCGCGCCGAGGAGCGGGAGTGGGTGACGGTGATGCTCGAACGGTTGGCGCGCCAGGACGCCCGCCTCCGCCCCAGTGACGCGCAGCTGCTGACCCGGGCCCGCGAACTCTCCCGCCAGTGGCTGGACGGTCGGGCCCGCCCCAGGAGCGTCCGCTGGGTCACCAACCAGGGCGGGCGCTGGGGCTCCTGCACGCCGGTCGACGCATCCATCCGCCTCTCGACCCGTCTCCAGGGCATGCCGCCATGGGTTGTCGACTACGTCTTGGTCCACGAGCTGGCCCACCTGATCGTGCCGGGGCACGGGCCGGCGTTCTGGGCCGAGGTGGAGCGCTTCCCCCGCACCGAGCGGGCGCGCGGCTTTCTCGAAGGCGTGTCGGCGACGGCGGGGCTGGGGCTGTCCGACACCGATCCGTCGCCCGTCGAGCTCACCGGGGGCGGCCCGCTCGAGCTGCCGTACGACTAGCGCAAGAGTGCCGCGCGCGCCCGGGCGACCAGGCGGGTCATGCCGCCCGCCAGCTCGCGGGGAAGGGCGTCGACGGGGAACCATGCGACGTCGTGCGACTCGTCGCTGGTGACCGGTTCCGCACCGGGTGGCGCGACCGCGGCGTAGCGCACGTCGAGGTGCTCCTCGCAGCTTCCGAACACCGACGACAGCGCGTGCCGGTCGAGGTCGACCGGGCCGTCGCCGAGCAGCGTCAGGCCCTTGACGCCCGACTCCTCGGCCCCTTCGCGCAGGGCAGCACCAGCGAGGGTGAGGTCCCCGGCCTCGCAGTGCCCGCCGAACTGAACCCAGAAGCCGCCCTTGCCGTGCAGGTCGAGCAACACGCGCTCGCCGGGCGGGTCGAGCACGAGGACGCTCGCCGTGAGGTGGGCGGGCACGCAGGTGCGCCACATCGCGTCGGGGCGCACCCGCAGGTGGTCGAGGTACGCCGAGCGCAGCCGTTCCTGGTCGTCGTCGGGGGCCGCCCAGCCGCTGAGGACCCGCTGCGCGTCGGCGCGCAGCCCGCTCACTCGTCGCGGGCGGGCGCGGGCGGCTCCGGGGCGGGCGGCTCCGGCGCGGGTCGTCCCGGGGCGGGTGGCTCCCGCGGTGCCTCCGTGTCGTCGAGGCCGGACAGGTCCAGGGGCGCCGCTCCACCTCTGCCCGCGGAGGCGGCGGCGAAGGACGTCGGGTCGTCGAGGTCAGCGGGGGACGGGAGGAGGTCCGGGTGCGCCCAGACGGCCTCCCGACCGGCCTGGCCGTTCTCGGCCAGGACGGCCCGCCACAGGGCCGCGGCATCCCGGAGCCGTCGTGGGCGAAGCTCGAGGCCGACGAGCGAGGCGAACGTGTGCTCCCCGGGACCACCGCTGGCGCGGCGGCGGCGGACGGTCTCGCGCAGCGCGGCGGCGCCGGGGAGGTGCGGTGCAGCGGCGGCGTCGACCACCTCGTCGACCCATCCCTCGACCAGGGCGAGAGCGGTCTCGAGGCGGACCAGGGCGGCCTTCTGCTCGGCGGTGTCCTCGGGTTCGAACATGCCACCGGAGAGCGCCTGCTGCACGGACTCGGGGTTCGTCGGGTCGATGCTGCCCATCGCCTCCTCGAGCCGTGCCGGGTCGACATGGATGCCCTGTGCGTACGCCGCGACGGCGTCGACGAGGTGGGGGCGCAGCCACGGCACCGACGCGAAGAGGCGGTGGTGCGCCGCCTCGCGCAACGCGAGGTACAGCCGGACCTGGTCCGCGGGCACCTCGAGCCCCTCACCGAACGCGGCGACGTTGACCGGGAGGAGTGCGGCCCTGCCCGCGGCAGCGAGCGGGAGCCCCACGTCGGTCGAGCCGACGACGTCGACGGCCAGCGTGCCGATCGCCTGACCGATCTGGGCGCCGAACATCGCACCGCCCACGCTGCGCATCATCTGTTGGATGGGGCCGGTCAGTGCGGACAACCCGGCCGACCCCGATGACGCGGTGAACGCCTCGACCTGTTCCGGAGCGATCCCCAGGCGTTCCATGGCGCTACCTGCACCGCCTGTGCCGCCTGTGCCGTCCATGCCGCCCAGCATCGTGCTCATGGAGTCGACGACCTTCGCCGCGAGGGGGTCGACCAGCTCACGCCATGCGGGCAGGGTGGCCTCGATCCACTCCGCACGGCTCCACGCCGAGGCACCGGCGGCGCCGGCCGGGAAGGCGCTCGCGGTGTCGAGCCAGAGCTCGGCCAGGCGCATCGCGTCGAGCACCGGCTCGCGGTCCGCGGTCGTCACCGACCG
>Ga0136635_10000459_pt1 | contig 11257 bp, 8 predicted proteins | sample AntDrymeUQ852106_2_FD_105495 | JGI IMG/M metagenome (GOLD analysis project Ga0136635, IMG submission 105495) | Polar desert sand microbial communities from Dry Valleys, Antarctica - metaG UQ85 (21.06) | ecosystem: Environmental > Terrestrial > Soil > Desert | place: Antarctica: Dry Valley... | reverse complement strand
GAGTTACGGTAGTGGGGAGAGTATTGGTTATTTTTTACGGAATATTGCAAGTACGATTTCTTACGAGAATTTCAGCAATTTACCTAAAGCCGACCGATATCTTGAAGACTGGGAGATGGCAAAGTTGGCTTCGGCTGCTAAGGATTTAGGAGGAATACACTGGCTGGTATTTTGTTTGCTTTTTTACAGCGGGATGCGTGTTGGTGAGGTTGGTAGAGTGACGGTTCCAGGTGATGAACCTCTTAAACCTAGAGAGGATTATTCGGGTTTATATTGGCATAACTTTCAGTGGTATCCCGACCCCATACCGGAGGATAGACAGAGGGGATACTATACGATTAAGTTTCGAGGAAAGGGTGGGAAGTACCGCGAGATAGGGTTAGACCACGACACTTCGCTCGTTTTCAAAAAATATCGAGGTACGGCTCGTGATAGCGCACCAGTTTTTCCAAATGTGTCGCGTGACCCAGCAAAAAGAGGGTTGCCGTTGAGCGATAGGGCGATTAAGCGGGTGATTCAAGATATTTCTGAGGTTGCGAAGGTAAAATTCTCGTGTCACTGGTTGCGGCATTCTCACGCATCCAGGGCTGTGGATAGTAAACCGCTGTTTGAGGTGCAAGACCAGTTGGGGCATAGTAAAACAGATACGACAAAGACGTATGTTCGTTCCAAGAAGGGTGCGGGCACGGGTACAGTGCTGCCGAGATTTTAATTGAAAGACCTATTTTTCGGGTCTTGTCCACTTTTGGCGATCGTGTTCAGGGATGTTTGTTTAAGCGATCGTGAAAAGCCTCGGCACTTTGATTGGGATTTTTTTGTATTACGTTTTGGCGATAGTGCTGGCAACCCCCTGCTCTTTGCTTCTTCAGCAACTTGCATATGGTAATGGTGCTTTGAACGACTGGGTTTCGGTTCTTGCTCCATTCGCTGATTTCGACGATTTTGCTCGCCTCTCAGGGCGAACGCATCTTATTTACTAATAAAAACTAAAAAAGATTTGAAAATGGCATAGATAATCCTAAAAGTTGCTACAATTATAAATAAAATAAATCCCTAAACTTTCAACAATATAGATTAGATTATCTCTAGAGAAATCACTATATATTAATACTAAAAAAACTCATTGATGGGTACAGAAAAGTATGCTTTTTCTCCAGACAAGTGAAACTTCCACGTAAAAATTTCAATTCAAGTTTTGATATACTATTTTAAGCTAACGCTAAAACTCTTGCTAAATAGTTATCATCCATTGCGGCGAGAAACTGTTTGTTTTTTATTCCACGTAAAGTTTTACCGTCAATTGCAACAACTTCACCATTAGTTAGCTTCTGTATGGATTTCATCCAATCAAGAAAACATGACTGGAACTGTTGGGGATTTATTTGTGCAAATACTCGCGCAAAAGTATCATGTGACGGAATGCCATTCGGGAGTTCTAAAAATGTTTTTAAAAACGAGTACTTCGCACAACCATAAGTCTCTATTCCCACCCAACCATCCGCTCCACAAATCACTGCACAGATAGCAATCGTCATGATATCAATTAAATTGTGTCGTTTACTGCGATCTATTCGTGGATCTTGTATCACTGCAAAGTGGTCAGCAATGGTAATTTTGGGTTTGAGCTTCATAGACAGGAGAATAAGAACGTGATTCTTCTTTCTGCTTCTGTGAGAATATCACGTTCAATGAAGGGCAGCCGTCCTGACTTTTCACGGCATCTGTAAAAGTCAAAGAGTGTCGGTTAGCGATGGCGTAACCGCCCGCTTTATAGCGATGGCATAAATTGAGTTTTTCTTTCCGCTGATCTTCTCGTGATTCCTAGTCATTAATCTAAAACTATTGAGAATCAGACTGTGAGAAAACCTACGCTATTTAGTGGTTTGAGAACTGACCGTGAAAAGTCAGGCAGCCGTCGGCTGCCTCTGACTCCCCCTCGTAATGATTATCATTTTTATATACGGGAATATTTAATTTCATAAAAGCCTTATGTGGTAGGGGTTTTGCTGTATTTCACCGTGATTCAGGCTCGTCAATATTTAGATGCGTTTGCCCTGGCGTCTACGCCAACCACATCGTTTAGCTGAGTTATTCACTAAACCTCAACCCAAGGTAGTGACTGTATAGCAATATTTAAGGAGCAAGGGAATTCCTCTTGCTCCCTATTCCTCCATCTAAGAAGAAACTGATGTGTAACTTACCATTACTTGGGTCAGTTTCTACTGTTGAACCCTTTTGGGAGACGCACTCGCGTTCGAGCGTCATAGCCGGTCGTAGACATCGCTACGCCCAACCCAAGCATCACGTCTGAAAAATGGTAGCTATTGCAACCAATCAATTTAAGTATTACTAAATTCATAATCATGCTATAGTTTAGAACAATATCAACTCGGTTCTGGTGGGAGTCAGCCATCAGACGTAAGGGGGAAAGTCCGGTGTAAATCCGGCGCTGTCCCGCAGCTGTAATGAGGCTCATACCTCAAAGTCAGAATGCCCGCCGAAACTAACATACAAACTCACATCCATCTGCGAGGTACAGGTGAATTCTGCCATAAATATTTCCACAATACATCAATTTCAGGTTCTCATAGTGCCAGAGATACACCACAGACTACTCATGGCTATGGAATTATAGGCAGTTTATTGACAATTGCAATTGCCCTTTGCTGTAAATGTCATTTACGCTAGTTTTTTGCTGGCGTGAAAGATTTTGCAAGATCATTTATGCGAAATTTACTCAATAGCTATATTGCAGTTGCACGATTGCAACAAGGTGTCATATCTGCGCTTCAGACTTCTTTCTACACACTTCAAAATTAATGCTCAATAAACAACATACTCTATTTGTTTGCACCTCTTGTGCCAGCATTTGGCAAGACAGTAAACGAGTTGGTGAAAGTAGAGGCGAACAACTACTACAACAGCTTCAACAACTTACACAAAATTGGGAATTGCGAAATCAATTCATCATTCAGGGAGTTGAATGTATGAGTGCTTGTAACCATTCTTGTGTCATTGCATTTGCAGCAGAAGATAAATTAACCTATCTATTTGGCGATTTACCAGTTGATGGCTGTGCATCTGCTGTACTGAAATGCGCTAGTCAATATTATACTAAGTCTGATGGTTCACTCCTTTGGTCAGAACGCCCTGAAGCTTTGAAAAAAGGTATTTTAGCAAAGATTCCACCACTAAGTAAGTGGGCAAAATTCAGTAGAACTTGTTGTTAAGTTCTCACTGAGTAGCAGTATCAAAAGCCTGGGGAATAGCTCAATAGCTGCAATTTGCGATCGCCTCCGGCGGGCGGAGGCGATCGCAAATTGCATTTTATTATGTGATAATCATAATCATTCTCTTGTAATGCACTGCGGCTTTCCTCTTGCATGACTTTTACTCTGGGTGTCGCAGTTTCTTTCCTGTTGACGTGTACTTAGTAAATATTGCTGCTTATGGTTGTTGTGTTTTACCTGAAAAAGACTCGGCTTTTTGTTTTAGTTTCGTCAAATTTTTAGTTATACAGGTTGCTTAAATCACAAATGCTTACTAATTTTGTTGCGAGTTGGAGAATTAAAGTTGTTGTGTCTAGTTTGACTGTCACCTTGGGAATACTCTACGGAAATTACAACACCATAGCCACGGAAGTTGCACAAATATCTGAGTTTCCCAAGCATGAAGGTTCTGCTTCATATTTACAACCAATTGCAAACGTAATACCTGAAAACACTCCAGCAACAAATAAACCAGAAATTGCTCAAAATACTCCAGCGTCCACAGAAGAAAAAGTACCTGATATTGAACTGACAGTCATCGATAAGCTATTAAATGAACCTGTATTTTCACCCTTTCGGCGTGAGGGGACAGTGAAAGATTCTACCCGTCCAATTTACGTGATTACGGGCGAAGAAATGGAAGCGCAAGGGGCGCGAACTGTCAGAGAAGCGCTAAAATTTCTTCCTGGTATCTTACCTGATGGAACTGTAGGAACAGAACCGAATGCGTTAAGCGGTCAATTTATTCGGGGTTCTAATACTGGTCAAGTTTTAATCTTGCTTGATGGTAGACCAATTAATAATCTTGGTAGCGGTGGTTTTGACCTTTCAGAATTTACTACCAATAATATTGAAAGAGTTGAAGTATTACCAGGAGGAGGTTCTACACTTTACGGTTCAGATGCCATTGGTGGAGTAATTAATATTATCACCCGTCGCCCTACAAAGAAAATCACCACCACAGCGAAACTTAATATAGGTGCTTATGGGTTGAATCAAGAAAGCATTCAAAATAGTGGAAAAACGGGAAATCTAGGTTGGGTAATCGGATACAACCGCACCCAATCTGAATATAACTATCCTTTCTCAATTCCTGAAGCCAATTTTACGGTAACCAGGAAAAATAATGATAGTCTCTACAACAATTTTAACATCAAACTAGAGGCAGATTTAGGTAAACGTAACACTCTTGCTTTTTCCACACAATACTTAGGAAAAGACCAAGGTGTACCAGGAGGAGTACCCATTCCTGTACCAGTAAATGGTCAAGGTTTTTTTAACTCACTTACCGACAAGAATCGCAAATACACAGACCAAGTTCTCAGTGATTTAACTTGGAATTCTAAACTAGGTGGTGGGGATGATTCACTGCTCACAGCAAGAATTTACACTGATTTTATCAATAGTCGGTTTGACAGTCGTAGTAATGCCCTTTCATCTCAAAATCGCTTTGATTCTAACCAAGTTTCCTACGGAATTCAAACCACACATAGTTGGAATTTTGCTAAAAATCAGAGTTTAGTCTATGGTTTTGATTACCGCAATGTGAATGTACGAACTACTTCTTTTCTTTATGCTACAAATGTCAATAGAATAAATTATGATAGTGGAATTTCTCAAGGAGCATTATTTGCTAGATATGAAATAAACTTAACCCCTAGCTGGGCTGTAAATTTAGGATTGAGACAAGACTTTAGCAGCTTGGCTAACAGTTCAGCCACATCTCCATCTATAGGTACAAAATTTGCTCTTTCTAACTCTACAACTTTGAGAGCAAACTATATCAGAAATTTCCGAGTTCCCACCATTGCCAATTTATTTAACATTAATCCTAGCAATATTGGAAACCCAGACCTGAAACCAGAAATAGGTAATAGTTTTGATGTGGGAATTGACCAAAAATTAGGCAATATCGGCTTATTACGTTTAACGTTTTTTTATAATCGAGTCTCTGATACGATTGCTTTTAAGTCATTAATCCCACCCGTAAATGGAAATACAGGAACTTGGGAAAACATTGGTTTAGTCGAAACAACAGGAATAGAAGCAACATTGAATTTGCAGCTTGCGAAAAATATCTATGCTTTCGTCAATTACACAGCGAATGACCCCCGGATTTTAAAAAGCTCTAACCCCGCAGAAATTGATAAAGAATTGCGGTTTGCTGGTGCAGATAGCATCAACGCTGGTATTAATTATGAAAACCCAGAAGGTTTATATATGGGATTACTCATGCATTCACTTGGTAAATATCCAACTAATAACACCAACACCGAATTTCTCGCAGGGTACACGACATTTGATGTTAAGTTACGAGTACCCTTAAGCGATAATTTAGCAATCAATGGTAGTGTAGACAATATATTTAATCAAAGATATCAATTATTTGCAGGATTTCCCGATGCGGGTAGGGTTTTTCAAGTTGGTTTGAGTGCTAGTTTTTAGAACTTGTAGAGATGCGAGATATCGTATTTTTACGAATAACCTAATATACGAGGAGAATTGCCATGACTCAATTTAAACCTTGGGTAAAACCATTAAATCAGACTGCTGTTGAACCAACTGGAAATGGTTGGCAAATTGAGTATGATTTTTTTGATTGTCAAGGTGATGTGCTTGCTTGTTTAGCTTACACGTTATTTCAAGATAATTGGCATCAAATTGGGTTAGGGCATCTCGAACAAGGTAGTGTTTTAGAGTTAGAATTTCATCAAGCACCAAAAAAGTGTGTTCTTTATGATGGATATCTCACAGTTATTGCTGAAGATTGGCATTTTCACCTGTGCATTGAAGAAACATTAGGTGGCCCAGATTCTGAAACTCCACCAGAATTGAGACAACAAAGATTAATCAATAAAGGTGCATTTTATCAACGGATAAATCCAGGAGGAGAACCCAGAAGTTGGGGTATTCAATTCTGGAATGGTGCAGGTGATAAGGTGATGACTATATTTTTACCGAATCCATATATTGAAGATGAAAATTTATTGCCCGATGGTAAGGCTAATTTCGCTAAATTAGAACTTTATAATGAACTTCGGGAAACTTATCTATTAGGGAAAAAGCAACTGCCTTTTACTAAAAATCCCTTCAAGTGTTCTTATATTGCGGTTTGTACTTCTGGACGTTGTTACCCTTCGCGCAAATGGCAACCTACATTTGATGCGCTGAAAGTAGCAGTCGAAAAAGCCGAACTGGATATAGAAGTGCGAACAACTGGCTGTTTGCAGGTTTGTAAATTAGGCCCTGTCGCGTTTTATTCCGATGATAAAACTTGGTACACTCGCGTTAACCAAAATGTAGCTGAAACTATTGTTAATGAACATTTACTAAAAGGGAATAAAGTATCTGAACATATATATCCACCGGAGTCTGTTTAAATTAGAACTTAATATTGGAACGCTGGGAAGAAAGATTTTACAACAACATTCCCAAAGTTCCCCACATCACCATAAGTATTTGTCGTGGCGATGATATTTGCACCCATTTGCACCCAAACATGGTGGCTAGGGCAAAGAAACAGAAGATTATTCCCAATCCGGTTAGTGGAAACTTGTCTATGAAAGTGAGCCGAGACGCAGTGCTAGTTCACTGCGTCTCTGCGTGAGAAAAATAATATTGCTCTAAAAACCTATGAAATGGCTAAAAGTCTCTCATTTAAAACCCATATTTTTTTTATGTCAATTATTCTTAATAGCAACTTTTATCATTGCTTGTCATAGTACAACAACTAATACATCTACTAAGACTACAACTAACGGCTGCATTCAAAATTATGACCCAAATACTGATTACTTCCCCCATAAAATCAATATTATTCATGCAACAGGCTTGGCGGTAGAATATCATAAAAACTATAAAATCGTCACAATCAAAAATCCTTGGCAAAATGCCAAGACAGGTTTTCGATATATTTTAGTACAATGTGGAACTCCAATACCTCAAGGTTTTAATCAAGCGCAGGTGATTGCAGTACCAATAAATTCCATAGTCTCTCTGTCTACTACTCATTTACCACACTTAGCCAAGTTAGGAGTAGTTGATAAACTTATTGGCATTAGTAATAGTAAGCAAGTAAATACTCCTGATGTTGTAGAGGTAATCAAAGCGGGTAAAGTTACAGAGGTAGGTAGTAATGCAAATGTGAATGTAGAAAAATTATTAGAATTAAATCCAGATTTAGTAACCACTTATGGTACAGGAAATTCCCAAACTGATAGCTATGCCAAACTCACAGAGGCGGGTTTGAAAGTGGGGATAAATTCTGAATATATGGAAGACACACCACTGGGAAGAAGTGAATGGTTAAAATTTACGGCTTTATTTTTTAATAAAGAAGAACAAGCAGAAAAGATATTTAATGAAATTGCTGATAAATATAAACAAATAGCGCAAAAAGCCAAATCTGTAAAAAATCGCCCGACTGTATTTGTTGGATTTAACTTTAAAGGAACTTGGTATATGCCTGGAGGCAAAAGTTACGTAGCTAAATATCTGGCTGATGCAGGAGCAAACTACCTCTGGAGTGATGATAAATCATCTGGTAGTCTACCTCTATCTTTTGAAGTTGTTTTAGAACGTGCGGCTAATGCTGATTACTGGTTAAATTTTCGTCAATCTTGGCAGAGTTTAAAAGATTTAGTTGCTGAAGATAATCGTTATGCTGATTTTAAGGCTGTGAAACAGGGAAATCTTTATAATAATAATGCCCGTGTCAATGAAAATGGGGGTAATGATTACTGGGAAGATGGTATTAGTAACCCAGATGTCGTTTTATCTGACTTGATTAAGATACTGCATCCAGATATATTACCTAATCATCAACTATTTTATTACCAGAAACTTATTTAATAATGTTAAGTGAAAAATCTAAATTTAAAATTACCCTACTAAACCAAAAAGCTCTGGCTCTAAAAATTATTATTTTCTCAAGTTTGCTGATAGGTTTAATATTTGCCTTTTTATTGGACTTAGCTTTAGGTTCAGTTGATATTCCTATTAATGAAGTAGTCAAGATTTTGCTCGGACAAGAAACAGAAAAAGCGACATGGGCTAATATTGTTCTCAAATTTCGTTTACCTAAAGCTTTAACTGCAACTTTAGCTGGTGCAGCTTTAGGTGTGAGTGGCTTGCAAATGCAAACTTTATTTAAAAATCCATTAGCAGGGCCTTTTGTATTAGGAATTAGTTCTGGTGCAAGTTTAGGTGTAGCGTTAGTTGTGCTGACAGCAAGTGCTACTACACCAACACTATTAGCAGATTTGGGGTATTTAGGCGATTTTGGTTTAGTCATAGCCGCAAGTCTCGGCGCAGCATCAGTTTTAGGAATAATGCTAGTTGTTTCTCGTCGAGTGCAAGACACAATGACGCTACTGATTTTAGGTTTATTGTTTGGCTACGCTACCAGTGCAATTGTCAGTATTTTGTTGCAATTTAGTTCAAAAGAACGCATTCAAAGTTATATTATGTGGACTTTTGGTAGTTTTGCTGGGGTGACTTGGAGACAGTTAGTTGTTTTAACTCCAGTTATACTTTTGAGTTTATTCTTAGCAGTGCTACAATCAAAATCGTTGAATACGCTTTTATTGGGTGAATCTTATGCACGTAGTCTAGGTTTAACGGTGCAGAAAACTAGATTTTCTATTCTTACGAGTGCATCTATATTAGCAGGCGCAATTACTGCTTTTTGTGGCCCCATAGCATTTTTAGGTGTGGCAATTCCTCATTTATGTCGTAGTTTTTTCAATACTTCCGACCATCGGATATTAATCCCTAGTGTAACAATCATGGGTGCAATATTAGCGTTAATTGCAGATTTGTTTTCCCAACTTTGGGTAAGTCAGATGGTTTTACCTTTAAATGCTGTTACTGCTTTGATAGGAACTCCTGTTGTCACTTGGGTAATTCTGCGGCGTAATTCCCAAAAATCTTTTCCCTCATGAATGATGCGATTTTAACAACTCATAACTTGACTATCGGTTATAAAACATCCCGGAAAACTGTTCGGTGTGTTGCGTCTGATATTTCTGTATCTCTCTTAGCTGGGGAACTGGTTTGCTTACTTGGCCCTAATGGTGCAGGTAAATCTACATTACTGCGATCGCTCGCCGGAATGCAACCCCCAATTGCGGGGGAAGTGCGACTCTTGGGAGAAAATATTTACAAGTTAGCACCACAAGAATTAGCCAAACGTCTGAGTTTGGTACTCACCGAGAAAGTTGATGTAGGAATGCTATCAGCTTACACCTTGGTGAGTTTGGGGCGATATCCTTACACTGACTGGTGGGGAAATTTGACACCCCAAGATGAAGCAATAGTCAATTGGGCAATTAAATCTGTAGGAGCAGTACACTTAGCACCACGCCAAGTTAGCGAATTAAGTGATGGTGAACGTCAAAAAATTATGATTGCTCGTGCTTTGGCTCAGTCGCCCATTGTTATGTTATTAGATGAGCCTACAGCATTTCTCGATTTACCGCGACGGGTGGAAATTATGCAGTTGTTGCGTCAGTTGGCGCGAGAAACGAATCAAGCGATTCTCCTTTCCACTCACGATTTAGATTTAGCTTTGCGTCTTGCGGATAAAGTTTGGCTATTAGCAACTAATGGAATTTTACATATTGGCGCACCGGAAGATTTGGTATTGAGTGGTGCATTTGCTGATACTTTCAAGAGTGAAGGTGTAGAGTTTGATATTGCTTCTGGGGAATTTCATCTCCATATACCCTACAAAGGAGAAGTTAATGTCATGGGTGAGAGTATTGCATCTGTGTGGACTATTCGTGCTTTAAAACGTGCAGGATTTCAAGTTTATCAAAGTAAAAATGACTTACAAACTTCAATAGAAGTAATATCAAATTCAAAACAATTTCTGTGGAAAATTACCAACAACCATAATATATATACTTATAATTCATTGTCCGAAATAATTAAATTTTTAAATTTATTATAGCGATCGCTGCTATAATTTAAGTGGACATTGATAACATAAATCAAGAAGTTAAATTACTTCTATACATCCTCATCTGATTTGATAAATTAGTGTACTCAGATCAATAGTGCGATGCCTGCGGCCGGCTACGCCCACGCAAAGACGCTTGAGTAAAGCTGCTTCATGACTAATAACTAAAATTGCCACCTCATGTTCTCTGGAATATTTCATCACTACCTGCCAAATTAGAGCTTGAGTGTTAGCATCTAGCATTGCCGTCATTTCATCTGCAATCAAGTAGTGTGTGGAGGAATTAAGCGATCGCGCTACTGCAATCCGTTGCAATTCACCCCCACTGAGTTCGTGAGGATAGCGACTTAGCCAACTCTGGTGAATGCCCAGAGAAGTGAGCAAATCGGTTGAGGGAGGCTTTCCTTCTGCCAGAATTTTGCTAATTCGCCAGCGAGGATTGACAGCTAGTTCAGGGTTCTGGAAAATCAGCTGCACAGGGCAATAGCCTTTGTTGGATAAGGGCTGATCGTTGCACGTCACCTTTCCTTGAGTCGGTTGCAGATACCCAGCTAAGAGTTTAGCAATGGTGGTTTTACCCAAACCACTCGGCCCAGTCAAGCCCACAACTTCACCCCTTTCCAATTCCAAACTCAAGTCTCGCAAAATCCAGGGTTGTTGGGAGCGGTAACGAAAAGATAAATGTTCAGCCTTCAGCATGGATACACCTTACGGGAGCGCCCCGCACTATACGAAACTGGGGACGGGTTTCCCTGCAAGCTTCTGTCGCTAAGGGACAGCGATCGCCAAATAGACAACCGCTTGGCAAAGCCTCTGGGCTGGGTTGGCTACCGGGAACAGGGATAAACTCATTTTGAGGAAGCGATCGCCATAATGCTTGGGTATAAGGATGACGCAGATTTCCAGAGGTAAAATCTTTAGCCGCCGCAATTTCTAATGTCGTTCCTGCATAAAACACAGCCACTTTATCAGCTACTTGTAACGCTGCTTCTAAGTCATGGGTAATCAGCATCACTCCTTTACCGTC
>Ga0136635_10000457_pt1 | contig 11281 bp, 2 predicted proteins | sample AntDrymeUQ852106_2_FD_105495 | JGI IMG/M metagenome (GOLD analysis project Ga0136635, IMG submission 105495) | Polar desert sand microbial communities from Dry Valleys, Antarctica - metaG UQ85 (21.06) | ecosystem: Environmental > Terrestrial > Soil > Desert | place: Antarctica: Dry Valley... | reverse complement strand
CCGGCGCGGGCACCGTCACCGGCACCGGCACCGCCACCGCCGCGAGCGGTGTCGCGACCAAGACGATCACCGGCGCCCTCGCCGGCTCGGTCACGATGGAGGCGACCTCTGCCGGCTTGACCACCGGCACGCTCGGCGCCTTCACCATCGTCCACGGCAGCGCCACCCAGATCGCGCTGAGCGGCTCGACCGCGAACCTGACCTCGGGCGGAACGCGTTCGCTGACCGCGACGATCCAGGACGCCGCGGGTAACACGGTCACCGCCGACAACACGACCGTGGTCGCCTTCGCCAAGCAGTCCGGCGCGGGCACCGTCAGCGGTACCGGCAGCGACACCGCCGTCGCCGGCGTCGCCGGCAAGACCGTCACCGGTGTCCTCGCCGGGTCGGTAACGATGGAAGCCACCGCGGGCGGGCTGACGACCGGGACGCTCGGCGCTTTCAGCGTCGTCCACGGCGCCGCCGCCGACATCGTCCTCAGCGGTTCCACCGCCGACCTCACGTCCAGCGCCAACCGCACCCTCACCGCCACGCTCAAGGACGCCGCCGGCAACACCGCCACCTCCGACAACACGACCGTGGTCGCCTTCGCCAAGGCCTCGGGTGCAGGCACGGTCACCGGTGCCGGAAACAACACTGCAGCCGCCGGCGTCGCCTCGAAGACGATCACCGGCGCCCTCGCCGGCTCGGTGACGATGGAAGCCACCTCCGCCGGCCTGACCACCGGCACGCTCGGCGCTTTCACCATCGTCCACGGCACCGCCGCACAGATCGCACTGACAGGCTCGACCACCAACTTGGCCTCGGGCGGAACGCGGCTGCTGACCGCGACGATCCAGGACACGGCCGGCAACACAGTCACCGCCGACAACACGACCGTCGTCGCCTTCACGAAGGCCTCCGGCGCCGGCACCGTCACCGGTACGGGCAGTGCAACCGCGTCGAGCGGTATCGCAACCAAGACGATCACCGGCGCCCTCGCCGGCTCGGTGACGATGGAGGGCACCTCCGCCGGCCTGACCACCGGCACGCTCGGCGCCTTCACCGTCGTCCACGGCGCCGCCACCCAGATCGCGCTCACAGGCTCGACCGCGAACCTGACCTCGGGCGGAACGCGGCTGCTGACCGCGACGATCCAAGACGCGGCCGGTAACACAGTCACCTCCGACAACACGACGAGCGCCAACTTCACCAAGCAGTCCGGCGCCGGCACCGTCACAGGCACCGGCAACGCCACCGCTGCGAGCGGCGTCGCGACCAAGACGGTCACCGGCGCCATCGTCGGCTCGGTGACGATGGAAGCCACCTCCGCCGGCCTGACCACGGGCACGCTCGGCGCCTTCACGGTCGTTCACGGCGCCGCCACCCAGATCGCCCTCACAGGCTCGACCACAGACCTCACCTCCGGAGCGACCCGCCTGCTGACCGCGACGATCCAGGACGCGGCCGGCAACACGGTCACCTCCGACAGCACGACGAGCGTCAACTTCACGAAGCAGTCCGGCGCCGGCACCGTCACTGGCATGGGCACCGCCACCGCCTCGAGCGGCGTCGCCACGAAGACGATCACCGGCCAGCTCGCCGGCTCGGTCACGATGGAAGCCACCTCCGCCGGGCTGACCACCGGCACGCTGGGCGCCTTCACCGTCGTCCACAGCGCCGCGGCACAGATCGCCCTCACCGGCGCCACCGGCAACCTCGCCTCAGGCGCCACGCGCGCGCTGACGGCGACGATCCAAGACGCGGCCGGGAACACGGTCACCTCCGACAACACCACCGTCGTCACCTTCGCCAAGGACTCGGGCGCCGGCACCGTCACCGGACTCGGCACCGACACCGCGGTCGCCGGTGTGGCGTCGAAGACGGTCACCGGCTCGCTCGCAGGCGCGCTCGTGGTCGACGCCAACAGCGGCGCTCTCACGGAGGGCACGCTCGCCTTTGCAGTCGTCCACGGCGCCGCCACCCAGATCGCGCTCACCGAGAGCGGCTCGACGACGGCCGGTGCCGCGCACACACTGACCGCAACCCTCGAGGACGCGAGCGGCAACACCGTCACGAGCGACAGCACGACCGTCGTCACCTTCGCGAAGACGTCCGGCGCGGGCACCGTCACCGGCCTCGGCTCCGCCACCGCCGCTGCCGGCGTCGCGACGAAGTCCGTCACCAACCGGCTCGCGGGCCAGATCGACCTCGACGCGCAGGCGGCCGGGCTCACGACCGGGACGGGGAGCTACACGATCGTCCTCGGCCCCGTCAGCGCCTCGGACTCGACGGTCGCCGCGAACCCGACCACCGTCCTGAACAACGGCACGGACACAACCACGATCACGGTGACGGCGCTCGACGCCGGCGGCAATCCGCTGTCGGGCAAGACGGTCTCGCTCGACGACGCGGGCGCCACCTCTGTGATCTCGCCCGCGAGCGCGACGAGCAACGCGGCAGGTGTGGCGAGCTTCACGGCGACGAGCACTGCCGTCGAGACGGCGGTCTACACGGCCACCGCGGATGCCGTCGTCGTCACGGACACCGCGACCGTCAACTTCATCTTGACCGACACGACGCCGCCGACGAACACGATCACGCTCGCGAGCGCGACGCGCGCGTTGCTGACCGGTGCGACGCTGTTCTACAATGGCGCCGCCGGCGGATCCTTCACGGTCTCGAGCGCCGTCGTCGATACCGGCGCCGGCCCGGCCTCCGCGACCTACCCGACGCTGACGCGCACCAGCTGGACGCACAACGCGGAGACCGTCTCCACCCCGGCCGGCGGCCCCTACGCGTCCTCTGCGTTCACCTTCGGCGCCGGGGCGAGCGGCAATTTCACGTACGACGTGACCGCGACCGACGCCTGGTCGCCACCGAACTCGAGCCAGCTGACGCTCAATGTGACCGAGGACTCGACCGCCCCGGTTGCGAGCATCCTCTGCAACGGAGCGGCCTGCCCGGTCGGCTGGTTCGCGAGCTCCCCCGTCTCCGTCACGCTCGCCGCTCCCGACGCCGGGGCCGGCCTCGATCAGATCCGCTACACGACGGATGGCAGCGACCCGACGATCCTCACCGGCACCGTCTACATCGGCGCGTTCAATGTCGCCGCCGAGGGCCTCACGACCGTCAAGTACCGTGCGTTCGACCGGATCGCCAACGACACCGGCGTCCAATCGCAGGTGATCCGGATCGACACGATCGCGCCGCAGACGACGATCGACGTAACTCCTCCGGCGGCCACGCAGGACACGACGCCGACCTTCGAGTTCAGCTCGAACGAGGCCGGATCGACCTTCGAGTACCGCCTCAACGGCGGCTCCTGGGCGTCCGCGACGAGCCCGCTCTCGCTCGGCCCGCTGGCCGAGAACACCTACACCTTCGAGGTGCGCGCGACCGACGTCGCCGGCAACGTCGACGCGTCGCCCGCCTCGTTCGTCTTCACCGTCGACACAACGCCGGCGGACACCACGATCACGGCGAGCCCGCCGCTTGCGTCCAACTCCACCAACGCGAGCTTCTCGTTCACCGCGAGCGACGCCGGCCCCTCCTTCGAGTGCTCGCTCGACGGGGCCGCGTTCAGCGCCTGCACGAGCCCGAAGTCGTACGCCGGCCTCTCCGAGGCGTCGCACACCTTCCAGGTGCGCGCGAAGGACGCCGCCGGCAACGTCGACCCAACCCCCGCTTCCTACACCTGGACGGTCGACCTGACCTCGCCGGTGACGACGATTCTGACCCGCCCGGCCGACCCGTACGGCGATGCGGTCGCGCACTTCACCTTCAGCTCCAACGAGGCCGGCTCGAGCTTCCGCTGCCGCATCGACGGCGGCTCGTGGAACGCCTGCTCGAGCCCATTCGACACGCCCTCGCTCGCTGACGGCGCGCATGCGTTCGACGTCGAAGCCACCGACGCCGCCGGGAACGTCGACGCGACGCCGGACTCCGACGGCTGGACGACGGATGACACGAACCCCACGGGCAACGTCACGAATCCGGCAAACGGAGCCAACGTCAGCGGCACGGTGGCACTGGCGAGCAACTCCGCCGACGCCGGTGGTTCCGGTGTCGCCACGGTCGTCTTCGAGCGGCGGCTCGGCGCGGGCGCGTGGACGGTTACGCCTGCGAGTTGGAACACGACGCTCGAGGGCGATAACGACTCTGACCTCCGCGTCGTGACGACGGACAACGCCGGGAACTCGTTCACGTCTGCCTCGATCACGGTCACCGTCGACAACACCGCCCCGAATCTCACGGTCAACGTGGACACGTCGATCAACATCGCCTCGCCGAATCCGGAGACGATCAGCGCGACCGCCACCGACACGGGCACCGGGATCGACTACGTCACGTTCGAGCAGTGCAACAGCCCTGGCGCCACCTGCGGCGTCTCCGACTGGACGACGCTGACGGTCGACACCACCCTCCCCTACTCAGTCGCCTGGCCGATTCCGACGGACGGCATCCGGCTGCTCGCCGTGACCGCCGTCGACAACGCCGGCCGGCAGACGTTCCAGACCGTGCCGGTGACGATCGATCGCACCGCGCCCACCACCGCGCTGACGGCGCCGGTCGCCGCGGCGAATCTCCGTGGCACCGCGCCTGTCGCGGCTTCCGCGAGCGACCCCGCCCCCGGCGGGGTCCAGCTCGTCGAGTTCCAGCTGACGACGAGCGGCGGCGCGTACACCGATCCGGCCTTCGCGTCCGACTCGAGCTCGCCGTACACCGGCAGCCTGGTCACGACCGATCACGCGGACGGTCTCTACGACCTGCGCACGTTTACGAGCGACGTTTCCGGCAACTCGACCACATCGAGCCGGGTCACCGTCCGGATCGACAACACGCTGCCCACCGGCAGCGTCACGGCTCCCACGGCGGGTGCGAACCTCCGCGGCACGACGGTGGCGCTGACAAGCGACTCGGCCGACTCCGGCTCGGGTGTTGCGACAGTGCAGTTCCAGCGCTCCCCGACCGGCGCAGGCAGCTGGACGAACCAGGTCGCGACCTTCGACACGACCGGCGTCGCCGACGGCCTGTACGACCTGCGCGTCGTGACGACCGACAACGCGGGCAACGCATTCAGCTCAGGCGTCACCACGGTGCGCGTCGACAACACGCTCCCGACCGGCTCGGTCACGAGCCCGGCCGCGGCTGCGGACGTCCGCGGTTCGATCACGCTCACCAGCAACTCCGCCGACTCCGGCTCGGGCGTCGCATCGGTGGTCTTCCAGCGCTCCCCGGCCGGCGCGGGCACCTGGACGAACCAGGCGGCGAGCTGGAACACGACCCTGCAGGCCGATGGCCAGTACGACATTCGCGTCGTGACGACCGACAACACAAGCAACGTCTTCACCTCCCCGACGATCACGATCCGCGTCGACAACACGGCCCCGACCGGCTCGCTCACGGCGCCTGCCGCCGGCACCGAGATCGGTGTGCCGCCGGTGAGCCTCACGAGCGACTCGGCCGACGTGGGCGGCTCCGGCGTCGACACGTTCGTCTTCGAGCGCAGCCCGGCGGGTGCGAACACGTGGACGGCGACGGCGGCGAGCTGGAACACCGCAAGCGGGCCGGACTCGGTCGGCGACGGTAGCTACGACTTGCGCGTCAAGACGACGGACAAGGCCGGCAACTCCTTCACCTCTGCGGTTGTCACTGTGCTCGTCGACCACACCGCGCCGATCACCTCGGCATCGCTCGCACCCGGTAGCCCGAGCAACGCGCCGGTCACCGTCAGCTTCACCGCCGGCGACGGCTCCGGCTCCGGTGTGAGCACGACGTCCTACCGCGTCGACGGCGGCAGCCTGCTGCAGGGCACCTCGGTCATCATCAGCGCCCCGGGCGACCACTCGAACGACGGCAGCCACGTCGTCCAGTTCTTCTCGACCGACGATGTCGGCAACGTCGAGACGCCGAAGACGGTCAACGTCGTGATCGACACGACCGCGCCAAGCGGCACGCCGGGTGACCCGGGCGCCTACCTCCGCGGCATCGCCAACCTCACCTACTCGACTGCGGCGACCGACGTCAGTTCCGTCCAGTTCCAGTTCTCGCCCGCCTCGGCCGGGGCGTGGTCGAACATCGGGGCGGCCGACATCGCGCCGCCGTACGGGGCCTCGTGGACGACGACGCTCGTTGCCGACGGCCCATACGACCTACGCGCCATCGTCACGGACACCAGCGGCAACGTCGCCAACGAGCTTCTGCCGAGCCTGCCGAAAACCGTCGACAACACTTCCCCGTCGGGCTCCGTCACTTCGCCGGCGGCCGCGGCATACGTCTCCGGCAGCGTCAACGTGACTGCGACCGCGACCGACGGCGCCGCGCCGCCCGCCTCGGGCGTGTCCGCAGTGCGCTTCGAGATCAAGCCGTCCGGCGCCGGCTCGTTCACCGTCTTCGGTACGCAGACCGCACCGGTCTTCGGCTCGACCTACCAGCAGTCGCTGGCGACGGGCTCGTTCGCCGACGGCCCAGCCGACCTCCGCGTCGTCGTCACCGACGTCGCCGGCAACGAGACGGCGTCCGCGCCCCGCACGATCAATATCGACAACGTCGCGCCCACCGTCACTCTCGACAACCCCGGGACCGCCGTCGGCGCCGTCGTCAACCTGACCGCCTCCTCGTCCGCCGACACGACGGACGTCACCTTCCGCTACCGCCCTGTGGGCAGCGGCGGTGCGGGCACCCTGATCGGCTCTGACGCCGCGACGCCCTTCACGGCCACGTGGTCGACGCCTCCGGCGGCCGAGCAGCAGTGGGAGCTGATCGCAGTCGCGACCGACGGGGGGGGCAATGTCTCGACGAGCGCTCCGCGCGTCGTCCTCGTCGACCGCACGAATCCGATCGGTAACGTCACGACGCCCGCGAACGGCGACACCGTCGGCGGCTCTGCCGTCGCCCTCGCGGCGAGCGCTGCGGATGTCTCCGGCTCCGGCGTCGCCGAGGTCGAGTGGCAGGTAAAGCTCTTCGGTTCCGGCGCCTTCAACGCCGTCGCAAGCGACACGAGCGCGCCATATGAGGGCACGTGGAACGCTTCCGGCGCGCCCGACGGCGCAACCCAGATCCGCGCCATGATCACCGACGCCGCCGGCAATGTCAGCACGACTTCGGTGAACCCCGTCACTGTCGACTCGACCGGGCCGAGCGTCACGCTCGCCGACCCCGGTGCGGTCGTCTCCGGCACCGTGGGGCTCAACGTGTCGAGCGGCGGCGGCGCCGTCCGCGTCGCCTTTGGGGTCTCCGCCGCCGGTGCCTCGACCTGGGCGGAGATCGCCTCCGACACGAGCGCCCCGTTCGGCACGTCCTTCGATACCCGCACCGTTGCCGACGGCCTCTACGACCTGCGTGCGATCGGCTACGACTCGTTCGGCAACCCCTCCTCCCCGTCGGTGCGCGCGAATGTGCGCTTCGACAACATCGCTCCGACGCTGGTCTCGTCGGCGCCTGCCGACGGCTCGGTGTCGACCTCGGCCAACCAGATCGTGCTCACGGCGAGCGAGCCGGTGACGGCGCCCGGAGCGGAGTTCGACGGCATCCCCGCGCCGGCACCGACGGTCTCGGGCTCGACTCTGACGTTCGCGACAGGTCCGCTGACCGACGGCCTGCACGTGCTCTCGGGCGAGCTCGAGGACGCGAGCGGAACGCGCACGGCGTTCCGCGTCGCTGTCACGATCGACAGCACTCCCTCGGACGACCCGCCGCCGATCGAGCGCAGCATCACCTCGTCCGGCAACTGGACGATGACGGTCCCGGGCGGCCTCGTGACGGTGAAGATGCCGGAAGGCGCATGGCCGACGCCGCCGACCCCCGACGACTACATCCTGGTACTCCGCGTCGACGCCGGTTCGAGCAGTATGGCCGGCCCGGGATTCGCGCCGGGAACCCAGATCGTCGAGGTGACTGCGCGCTGGGCGCACGCGGGCACGTACGTGACCGAGTTCCGCGAGCCACTTGAGATTATCTTCTCGAACCCGAGCGGCGTCCCGGTGGTCCCCGCGTGGTCGGCGAACGGAACCTCGTCCTGGAACACCACAGGCGTCCTCGAAAGCTCGACGCTTCCTGTCGCACGGCGCGACGGCTTCTACCGCGATTCGGCGGGAGTCCACCTCCTGACGCGCCACCTCACCTTCTTCGGGCTGATGCTCGACGACGAGGCTCCGTCGGCGCCCCGTCACATCTCCGGCGTCGTCGCCGGTGACGGGCTCACGATCCGCTGGATCCCGGGCACCGACTCGAGCGGCCAGCTCGGAAACGTGCTCCTCTACGTCAACGGCGAGGACTACCGCTTCTTCGGCCCGACGGAGTACGAGGCCAAGCTGGGCGCCTTCTCGCCGGACGATACGCGCACGTTCACCCTCGCCCAGCTCGACGCCGCCGGGAACATCAGTCCCCAGACGCCGCCACTCCGCGCGGTGCCGCAGCTCGTCGGCCGTAGCCTCGCGCAGGCGACCGCGGCGCTTGCCGCCGCAGGGTTCCAGGTCGGCGAGGTGCGCGAGAAGGCGATCGCCACCGTTGCGCCGGGCACGGTCGTCGGTCCGACGCAGCTGAGGCTCGCAGTCGAGTCGAGCTCGATCGACCTCGTCGTTGCGCGCGGCACCACCTCGCCGCAGACACGGCTTGTCTTCTCTGTCGCCGGCTCAAAGACACTGACGGTCGCGGAACGGACGACGATCGCCGTCCGGGTCAAGGTTTCGCGCCCGGCGAACGTAACGGCGACGCTGCTCGGCGCAAAGAAACAGCTCCTCCATACGTGGCGGCTGAAGGTCAAGGCGGGGGCGACCGTCGTCAAGCTGCGCCTGCCCGCACAGATTCGCCGCCCGGGCATCTACACCATCTCCTTGGTCGCCCGGTCCGGAACGGAGACGGTCCGGCGCGCGATCAACGTCCAGCTCGTGAGCTCCGAGCTCGCGCGGGTTCAGCTCGTGAAGCAGCAGAAGGTCGAGGTCGTGCTCGCGGGCAAGCAGTCCATCAAGGGCGCGCCGGAGCCCAAACGAAACGTGCGTGTCGTCGCCCGTGCGACTCCCGACGAGACCTTCGCGCTCGTCACGTCGGCGGTGCGCAACGTCGGGATCGTCGTCGTCGACGTTGACATCTACGGTGTCGCCTTCGTCGGCGACCTGCACACGGTGTTCCCGGCGCTTCGGCTGATCGCGATCGCCCGGGAGCCGGCTCTCCGGCACCTCTCGATCAGGGCCGGCGCGGTCCTGGCTCTGCCGCGGAGCGCCTCCTCGCAGCAGCTGGCGAATGCCATCGTCCGCATCGCCGGACACTAGAAACTCGCCTGGGCCGCGAAGGCGGCGCCTACCAGCACGAGCACGGCGCCGAGCGCGATCCGGAGCGATTGCTCGTTCAACCGCCCCGTCGCCTGAGCACCCAGCCAGCCGCCGGGGATCGCCCCGGCGAGGCCGGCGGCAAGCGTCGCCCACTCGACGCCGAGCGATCCCGCGTGCGCGGCGAAGCCGGCGAGCCCGAGTAGAAAGCCGACGACGAGATTCGTTCCCGCTGCCCGCTTGACGTCCATGCCCACGGCACGCACGAGCGTGGGCATCCGGAGCGTCCCGAGGATGACTCCGACCGCGCCGCCGAGGGCACCGATGCCGAAGCCCCCGAGCACAGCGGGCGCGAGCCGTAGCCGCTCGCGGGCGAGTGCGTGCACGGGCCGAAACGCGAGATCGATCCCACTCCACACGAGCACGGCTGCAATCGCCGCGTAGAGCACTCGCTCGGAGACATCGTCGGCGATCAACGCGCCGACGGTCGCGCCCGCGATCGAGGGGGGCGCCATCCACGCGACCACTCGCCAGTCGACCCGGCCCTCGCGAGCGTGCCGAAGCCCGCCGGCGGCCGCCGCGGCGGCCGAGATCGCGATGTTCGTGCCGGCTGCCGCGAGCGGGCTGCCGCTGACGGCGACGATGAGCGGTAGCCGAAGCGTCCCGAGCACGAGCCCGAGCATCGACCCCACGTAGCCGGCCACGAACGAGCCGGCGAACGCTAGCGCGAGCTCCCAGGCTTCCACAGAGGCTCGTCGCGGCCCGCGTTCGCCGTTCGGGCGAGGATGAAGAGCAGGTCGGAGAGCCGATTCAGATAGCGGAGGACGAGCGGGTTCAGCTCCACCTCCTGGCTGCCGAGCAGCACGTCGCGCTCGGCCCGGCGGCAGATCGTGCGGGCGACGTGGAGCCTCGCCGCAGCCTCCGTCCCGCCGGGCAGGACGAAGCTTCGGAGCTCGGGCAGGTCGGCGTTGAAGGCGTCGCAGAGCTCCTCGAGCCGGTCGATCATTGTCTGCTCGACGCGCAAGCGGTCGGTCACCTCCCACGGCACCGAAAGATCCGCGCCGACGTCGAAGAGCTCGTTCTGGACGAGCTCGAGCGCCTTGCGGGCAGCGTCCCCCAGCTGAACCGCCAGCGCGACCCCGAGCGCAGAGTTGAGCTCGTCGACCGTGCCGAACGCGCCGATCCGGCAATCCAGCTTGGAGACGCGTGAGCCGTCGCCGAGCGACGTCTCGCCGCCGTCGCCGCCGCGCGTGTAGATCCGCGTCAGGCGGACCGGCTCATCGCGGCTCCTCACGCCGTCGCCGCGGGCTCGCGCTGCAGCTCCAGGATGCTTCGGGCGATCACGATTCGCTGGATCTCGCTCGTCCCCTCGTAGATCTCGGTGATCTTCGCGTCGCGGTAGTACCGCTCGACGGGGAACTCCTTCGTGTAGCCATAACCGCCGAGAATCTGGATCGCGGCGGAGGTCTGGCGCGTCGCCATCTCGGAGGCGAAGAGCTTTGCCTTGGCACCGGCCTCGGTGTGCGGCTCACCCTGCTCCTTCAGCCAGGCGGCGCGGTAGACGAGCAGGCGCGCGGCGTCGATCTCTGTCGACATGTCGGCGAGCTTGAACTGGATCGCCTGGTGCTCCGCAATCGGCTTGCCGAACGAGCGCCGCTCCTTGGCGTACTCCCGAGCGACGTCGTAGGCCGCCTGGGCGATCCCGAGCGCCTGGGCGGCGATCCCGATCCGACCGCCGTCGAGCGTCGCCATCGCCACCGTGAACCCCTTGCGCTCCTCGTACAGCAGCCGGTCTCCTCCCACGCGCGTCTCAATCCGCAGCTCGGCGGTCGACGAGGAGTTCAGCCCGAGCTTCTCCTCCTCGCGCGTCACCTCGACATGCTCGCGGTCGAGGATGAAGGCCGAGACGCCGCGCGCTCCCTCGGTCTCCTGATCGGTGCGGGCAAAGAAGACGAACGTACCCGCCTGCTCGCCGGTCGAGATGAACTGCTTCGTGCCGGAGATGCGCCAGCCGTCTCCGTCCGGGACCGCGG
>Ga0136635_10000455_pt1 | contig 11290 bp, 11 predicted proteins | sample AntDrymeUQ852106_2_FD_105495 | JGI IMG/M metagenome (GOLD analysis project Ga0136635, IMG submission 105495) | Polar desert sand microbial communities from Dry Valleys, Antarctica - metaG UQ85 (21.06) | ecosystem: Environmental > Terrestrial > Soil > Desert | place: Antarctica: Dry Valley... | reverse complement strand
CTACGTGGTCTGCAATTTGAATTGGTGAGGGGACGTGCATACCATGAAATTGATTTAAATCTGCGATAAATCCTGTTGTATACAGATAATCAATATCTCCTACGGTAAAGCGAGTTCCTCGAAGTGGCGGGTATTTATTAGCTATAAGCAACTTCACTGTATTTTGAGGAGTTAGGGCAACTAAGTCATATTGAGACATAGATTTTGCTCGTAATGCTTGTTCAAATCCACTTTTCTCCTCAGGCCAATAGCGGGATGTTTTATGGATAACTACACGTCTGGGCATCTGTCCCATTTCTTGAGAGTATCGGCTTAGAACAAGTTCTACAAGTTTTGCGGCTAGTTCTTCGGTAAGATGAGGCGAATTAGTTCCTTCTTTCCCGGAATCCCAGGTAAAATCATGTCCCCTTAACACAAGACTGTTACCATATTCATCAAAAGCTTGAACAAGACTTGTCTGCATTTTTGAATTGGCTGAACCTAATGGGCGATAAAAACTCACACCTACATAACAAGTTCCTGGTAGTAAACCAATAGGTCCCCAGGGTAAACCTCCAGCCTTAAAATACAGACCTGTAAAAAAATTCCAAGCTTTTTTAGAAGGATGGTCTTTATCTCGACCATCAACTGTTTCTATGTCCAAAAGCTGGGTGGGTATACGATATTTCATCGCTACAGACTTAAACGCCCGACGCAAATCCCTATGTGTTTTTCCTAAAATAGAATCTTCGTAGTCAACTACCCGACATTTTTTAATAAGTTTTTCAGGCAGAACAACAATAATATACTCAGGTTGTCTGTCTTTTCTGGAAAGTAGTTCTAATTTACTTTCCAAAAGTTTTAAACACTCTTCAAAACAGTTTATTGAATTTATAATTTTCAAAATTGTTTCAATTTCTAAGTGGTTTAACTGACCTATCCAATCGCTATCGAATACTAGTTCGGAAAAAAATCCCTGTTCTTTTTTATATCCTGGGAAATCAGGATGCTTTTCGCCTCCTAACACTCCTTCTGCACTGTTTTCAATCCATTTTTTGGCAATTTCAATTGTTTCCGCAGAACCAATAAATCCAACACGCACTTGAGAAGGGTGACGCTTCAAGGGACTATAAGACCTTGGACCAAATTGCAAGATACCCAATTTAGGGTCAATATGTTGTTCACCATTAGCAAAAGAGAGTAAAGGCTCTTCTAAATATTGACAGCTAATTTTGGGAATATTAATATCAGTATTCATCCTCTTCTTCCTCAAATTCATCGCTATCCCAATCTTCCTCTTCTGATGATGTATCCTGGCTTTCTAGGTTTGCTAATTTAGCCCAAGTGAAGAGGTCTTCTGTATACTCGACGTTCTTGAAAGGTTTGGCATATTCTTCAGGAATACCAGGCCATTCAATTTCTGCTTGCATCATGCTGGTCAAAACTATAATTCTTTGACCTTTACCAAATGGTAAAATAATACGTGGTTCGCCATCACTGAGAAAATCTCTCCAAAAGTTAACTTCTTTTAGCAAATCATAGTTAAACATCCTAGATTTTTTGTGCGTAACCCTGCTACCAATTTTCTTTGGTTCAAGAAGCTGAAAACCATCTTTCGTAACACGCATTTCCGGACGGATGCTTAAACACCATTGCCAAGTGCCTACTTGGTGAAATTTCAAAGCTACTGCAAGGTGATACCAATACGATTTGAGTTCTCCAGTTTTTCTTGTGACTGGTTGCCAAACGACATTTCTTTCTGTACTAGATTGGTTTAAAGGGCGATAGGTTACTTTTAATGTTTGTCCTGCTTCTTCCGGTTGAAAGTAATAGCGGTGGTGTATTTTATCTAAACGAAGTCCTTTACGACCTGTTAATTTATTTAGAGAACGGTTGAGAAGAGATACAAACCATTTACGATTTTCTGGGTCTTCACACCATTCTTCTGCTTCGTAACGTTCAACTTTTTGATTAGTTACTAACTTTTGAAAAGGTCCAGGGTTTTTAAGATTTTGGAAGCAGTAAAGCATTCCACCCCTGATTAAAAAAGGGTAAATCTCATTTTTGTCATGGGGTCGGATAATTTCAGCAGCAGCCTCTCGTTCTTGCAAATCATTATATTTGCATGGAACCCCGTATATATAGCGAGGCATTTCTGAAACGGGAAGCAAAGTGCTGTATGCTGTTTCGCAAAGGTGGCGATTTTTTTTATCCTCTACTGTTGCGTCTTTTTTATTGTTGTACTCTTCTATAACATGAAAAATAATACCCTTGATTGCTTCCGCATCTGGTCCTTGATAAATGCGATCGCCAACCTGAACATCGCGACCCTGGTTAATGTTAACGTTATACTTTCCCAATTGCACTACGTTGCGATCGCCACCAACAATTAGCGTTTTTAATGCGGCAATATCAGTTTCAGTATGGATGTTACTTGTAATACGGTCAAAAATAGCTTCTAAATTTTCAGGGTCTGTCATACCTCAAGAGCGCGCTGACGCTATTTATTAGGATTTTCGGTTGCATTATTAGTTCCTATTGATACATCTCTTGCTTTTCCTATATTGACGTTGTAAGAACCCTGCTGGACTACATTTTCATTACCGGAGGTAACTTGGCTGTCAATAATAGCACCTCCAGTCGCCGTACTCCCATTACCAGAAACTTGAACCACTTGGCTAACTCGGTCGCTAGCTTGTTCTTGTAAATTAGTCCGTTCGCCTGTAGATAACCCTTTGCCACCATGTAGTAAAGCTACTGGAAAATCTTCGCAAACTGTGTTAAAAAATGGTATTTGTTCTGCTTGATATAGTTTAAAAGCACTCTCTGGTACTGCCTTGCCCAGATGGTTCATCACGTTGGATAGGCGCACAACCCTCTCGCCCGGTTGATTACCTGCTCCTTTTAAGGCTTCGATGAGGTGATAAGTGTAAATACTCATTAAACCATCGGGTCGAACCCAGGATTTTTGATATCCACGGGAAGATGTGAAAATAGCTCGCCCGTTTCCCTGCTTCAGTTCATCAATGAGGCTTTTAGGTAGAGGAGTTTCAACAAAGGTAGGGGGTAATTTTATAGCAGTTTGGTTGTTTTTGGCGATCGCCATCCCCTCAGCGTGGCAACTGTCAATTATTACTAGCAAACGTTGCGAGTTGATTTGGCGTAGTGCATTTGTGAAGTCAACAGCGGATAGGGCAGAGTTTGAAATGTCAACAGGTTCCACGTCATGTGGAATTAGGTAGTAGTTGTCTGTGGATTGGTCTAGCCAACCATGACCGGAGTAGTAAACAATAACTGTAGCTTCTGGGTCAGCAGTGGCTTGATTTTTGAGCCAATTAAGTTCTTCCAAAATAGCACTACGGGTCGCAGCAGCATCGTATAACAGGCGAATGTGCTGTTTGTCATCTGGGTAACTGCAAAGATTCGGGTCTATAAGGATACCTTGCAGTGCTTGAATATCTTTAACGGTCACAGGAAGTGACCATTTTGGGTAAGCGGATTCACCAACTCCAATGAGTAGGGCATAGCCGTGGGAGAATTTTTCAGACATACAAAAGTAAAATTATACATAGCAAATTACTTATTTTCGACAGTGTATCTTTTTGCAGAAAATAACAATTTAAATAAAGCTACAAAATATTTGAAATATACCTCTTTGCAAATGCTGGCTAATTGAAAAATAGTGTTGTAGCAGGCTCAACGAGTCGTTTAGTTTAAAGTGTGCTGCGGGATTTTAGAACAATTGTATTACTGATGTCAAGTATATTATTTGCTTGGGTAATTACGGTTAAAACATACGGGAAATACTACCTATAAAATTATTTACATTTACCTTTTATGCGTTAAATTGTGCTGAATATAGGTAATGCACGAATTAATTAACACAGAGTTTTTGCTTTTGAGTTAACGTAATGATAGACCCATACGGACTGAAATTGCTTCAACAAGCAAGTCTAAACGCACGCCAAATATTGGATAGACAGATTTCGCTAGTGCAGCAAATGTCGCCACAAATCGGTAGTGCGCTTCAATCAGTTTATGCGACTGACTTTAACTCCGTACTTACACAAATTTCAGAATCGAATCGATTGCTAGATTTAGTCAAGGAAAAATCTGCTGAACGGCAATCTCAAATGAAGCAGATTCTTGCCTCTTCTGCTGAACGGCAATCTCAAATGAAGCAGATTCTTGCGTCTTCTGATAAATTTAGTGTACTTGGTAAGTACGATTCTGGGTTGATGGAAGCTATACGAGGGACGGGCTTACAAAGTAGGTTTGATGCGATTGATTGTATAGCGAAAAGTTTTGATCTAGCAAGTTTAGCTCAAGCTTCTATCGCTAGATTGGATTTGTTAGCGCAAACGAAATCAAGTTTACTATCTACTTCGATACCTGATTCATTTTTTCGTAAAAGTTTTGATTTTTCGCGTGCTTACTCGAATCTTTCGACCGAATTAGAAGAGATAATTGAAGAACAACCTGCTTCTGTAAAGGCTGTTGCCGAATTGCCTGCGGTTGAAGTATTAAATAATGTTGATGTTTTAGAATTAGTATCTATTCCGGCAACGGAAGATGAGCCAGAAGTAGAGGAAGAATGGATTAGGGAAGAATTTTTTACACCACTCGAAAAGATAGAGAATTTTTTAATTAGTATTGGTTCTGAGGATTTAGTCTCGATGTGGAAAGGTGCAAATTATGCGTTAAGTACACAAAGTGATAATCCTGATTACGCTCGGCATTGTGCGGTTTCTCTGCGCGAATTACTTACTCAAATTATTCATCGATTAGCTCCAGATAAAGACATAAATACATGGACGAGTGATAAGCAACTTTTTCATAATGGTAAGCCAACACGAAAAGCACGATTGCTTTTTATATCCCGAAGTATAAATCATGATACGTTTACTGAATTTATTAAGAAAGATATTGATGCGCTGGTAGAATTTTTTCAACTTTTTCAACGGGGAACTCATGAACCGACTATTCCTTTTACGCACAAGCAGTTGTTGGCACTAAAGGCACGGGTTGAATTCACGATAAATTTCTTGATTGAAGTTTGGCATCTCAATAACTAGTTTGGTTTTTGGGTTTTAGCACCCGCTTTTAACGTTGATTGCTACTCCAATCCCAATTCCAACTGTATTGGTTCTGCATCTTGTAGTTGTGCTTTTGTGCTGTGATCGCCACCAGTTTTGTTGGGTGATTTTTTGGCGGTTTTGCTGTTGAGTTTGTCACGTTCTGCGCGGATGCGTTCTAGCAGGACGGATGCGGGTTCGTCGTTGGGGTCTTGGGCTACGAGTTCACCGCGAAAGGCTTTGGCGAGAATGGATTGGTCTAGAGTTGTGCTTTGGTTGCTAACATCATCAAGAGTTTTTTCAATGCTTTCTATATATTTGAATGCTTGAGCTATGGAGTTAACTATGATTTTTTGTTCCTCAAATGGAGCTACAGCTATTACTAAGGTTTTGATGCGTCCTTGGAAAATATTTGCTTGTGCAGTATGAGTTTTTTTCTGTTCAATTTGTGCTTGTAAGTAAGGTGAACGAATAGCTAGTGATAAATATTCACCCATTTTTAAAAGTGGTCTAAGAACAGCGACACTTCTTACAAGAGCGCATCTAAGACCTGGAGGAACAATACAAGAACGACCGACACTACCAGAACAGGAAAGAAAAATATCACCGGCTTCAATTTTTAAGCGTTTCTCTAGCTTTTGATAAACAGTCTCAGGAACAAAATCAACTTTTTCAAAAGAAAGTCTTCCATTCAAAATATTTCGTGCAGATAAAAGGTAAACACCATCATCAGAACGCTCTGGGGTGGCGTGTTCTCCGTCAGTGATTAGAGATGTACATTCTTCAGCTGTTACCCAACACCAACCATCAGGTAATTCGGGTAATTTAGAATCATCAACTGATTCAGGTTCCTTATATTTCTCCTTCCACTTATCATCTTTCGGCGTTTTACCACTCGTCTTCATCTTCTCCAATTCCGCTTCTTCCCAACGGCGGCGACGTTCTGCACGAATACGCTCAAGTAAAACCGAAGCAGGTTCAACATCAGGGTTCTTCTCCCGCCAATCAGCAGTGAGGTCGCCACGAAAGGCGGCGGCGAGGACAGATTGACGGAACTGGTCTAGCAGTTGAGGAATATCCTCAAGCGCCTCCTTCACTCGCTGACTCCTAGCAGAGAGCGCCTCTATTTTGGCAACTATGCGGCGTTGTTCATTCAGGGGTGGGAGGGAAATAGGAAATTTAGATAATGCTTGAAAATTTACTCTTGGATGTTGAACACCGTTAACATTTTGGCAGGCATAACGAACAAAGTCTCTAGATAAAAAGCGAAATGCTAAAAACTTATTAGATATGTGAGATTTTTGAGAAAATACTAAAATATCTGTCGAACAAACACCTTCAAAATCTATACAAACAACTTTATTTAGATATGGTCTAAGTTTACCATAGAGTAAATCGCCGGGATGAAACTTTGATTTTGTACTTTTAACCTCACTAGAACTACCAAAACCTAGAAGCTTCCCCGTATCTTTTTCAATATGTTCCAAACCCACATAAGGTACTTCTTGTGATGTAGAGGGTTCTACTTTTTTATCAGAAGGATGAATTACCCGACCTAATGTTGTATCTTCCCATCCATTTTTTAGTTCAAATAAATTATCTTTATCTTCCATCAACTCTCTTCCTCCCAATCCTCTATCTGCAACCCATTCACCCGACTAAATTATTTTGTATTATGCGTAACCACTATTAAATTATTCGCCATTGCAATAGCTGCAATCTGCAAATCATAAGGACCAATTGGCGTACCACTAGCAGCTAACTCAGCCCGAATTCTCCCTGCTATCCTTGCGGCTTCTGGGTCTAAAGGTATAATAGTAAACTGACTAAAAAAACGTTGCAATATTTCTAAATTTCTCTCCTGTTGGGCGCTACGGTAAGCACCATAGTACAGTTCTAATTGGGTTATCGTAGAAATTAAAATATCTTCTGGTTGTTGGGATGCCAGTCGAGTTGTTACCGCAGGACTACTATTATTTATTAAGCGGATACAGACATTAGAATCGAGCAGATAAGTCAAAATAGCGGCTCCCTAGTTTCGTATTCTCCCTGTTCTGCTCGTTCTAACGGTTCTCCTACCCAACCACCAATGACCTCTTCAAAAAACCCAGGCATCCAGCCCCTTTCTTGTGGTGTTTTTAGCTGAGTTGGTGTTTCTAGTGGTTGATAAATCACCATTATTTCAACTTCTTTATCTGTGATTCCCACTGGGATATCTAAATGTAAAATCCCATCTGCACCGACACGCTTTGTTAATTTAATACTGTGCATTACTATTTATCCTTTAGACATTGCTCTAGAATATCGGCAATAAAACATTAATCAAAAATAGAAATAACTTTAATACTAGATATCCTAAACATAGGCTTTGTTTTTTTCTCAGTTGTCACAAATTCCTCTGCACCAACTGACAACGCCGCAGCTACATGAAGCGCGTCCATAGCTGCTAAACCATACTGACAAGCAATGTTATAAGCATCTTGTATTACTTTTTCTATATCGTTAGCCCAGTAAGTGACGGCACTAAAGAATGATTCGTAAAATTCAGCTTCTGCTGTTTTTCGATTGTAAATTGCTTTAGGTATTACCTCCATTTTGATAAATTCGCTCGAAGCAAATTCGCGGCTTGAATCTGCTAAAATTTCCAAAGCTTTCTCTGAATCTTCTCCCACACCACGCGCCGCAGTTACTAGCACTCCAGAATCAATAAAAGTTATCTTCATGCGTCAGTTTCCTGTAATCCACCACGACGACTAGCAATTTCTTTTTCTATTTCATCTCTACTTAATAAAGGTTCACCAGAAGCAATAATTCTAGAACGAATTTGGCGTAAACGTTCTCCCAAGGGAGTTTTATTTGCAGAGGTTTTCAAGCGAAGAAATTCAACAAAATCTAAAACTTCTTCCTGTTTGTCTTGTGGAAGGGAACGCCACTTGGTTAATAATTCTTGTTCTGCACTCATCTTTACTACCTACCTCTGATAATTTAGTAAATTTAATAGTTATTATTGACCAGCATTAAAAACTTGTTCCGCAGTTAAATTTAACTCAGGGAAAGTAGGAGATATAATTTTATCGCTACCCCGAAACAGATTAACTTGGTATTCCCCATCAATTAGTTGATAGACTGAAATAGTGGGTTGTTTGGGATTACCGATAAACTTCCTAGCCGCCAATGCTGCATAGTCAACAATCCAATATTCGGGGATACCCATTTCTTCATAATCGGCAAGTTTCAGATAATAATCATCGCGCCAATTGGTACTGACAACCTCAATCACTAAAGGAATTGATGCACCCTTAGTAACAGTAGAAGACTTTTCCCAAAAAGGTTCATCAACCAAAGCTGCGTCATTTAGTATTAATACATCAGGGAAATAACCTGATTCTCTTTGTGGTGGTTTTACAATTGCTTGATTGGGAATAAAGTAGGGGAGATTTAATCTTCTAAACTCTAAAGTCAATTCAGCCGCCGAAAATCCTTTTATCCTTTCATGTTTCCCCGTAGGCTGTGACATTTCGACAATTTCCCCATTGTGCAATTCATAGCGTACCCCAGAGTTTTCAGGATACCAGGTGATAAATTCGTCAAAGGTAACTATTTTTGGTAAGGCTTGGGTCATAACAATTGATTACTGTGGGTTTGCTTTTATTCTAGAAGTGCTGTCCCTTCCTCGGTTTCTTCCTCCCCTTCCAGCAACGCTGTCAAAGCTTCCATTTCCGCGATCGCCGTTTGTAATTTCGTCATAATAGCGGCTGCAATGAGATCCGGTTCGGGTAAATTATCCCCCGACTGCAAACTTTCATCCCGCAGCCAAGTAATATCTAGATTTTCGCCGCGTTTAGCAATATCCTCTCGCGTAAAGCAGCGCCAGCGTCCCAACTCCCCTTGATCAACACGCGGACTTTTACCATTAGGATCATCCCCGTAAACTTCTTTAAACGCCCTAAAATGCTCTTTAGTTAAAGGAGTCCGCTTACCAAAAACAGGTATATTCGTCCGCATATCGTAAAACCACACCTGCTTGGTATTACCTTTCTCCGTCGTTCCCCGTTGGAAAAACAGCACGTTAGTTTTCACACCTTGGGCATAAAAAATCCCCGTAGGCAATCTCAAAATTGTATGCAGATTGCACTTATCCATTAAATCGGCGCGGATGCTGCGTCCTTGCCCATCTTCAAACAGCACATTATCAGGTAACACCACCGCTGCCCTACCACCAGGCTTCAACCCACGATAAATATGTTGTAAAAAAGCTAACTGCTTGTTGGACGTAGGAAATGTAAAATCATCCCGTGTGGGCAGTCCGCCACCCTTTTTCGTTCCAAAGGGAGGATTGGTGAGGATGACATTAGCTTTTGGTAACTGCTGCCCCTCGCTAGAGAGAGTATCGCCCAAGTCTACAGCACCCTCAATGCCATGTAGTAGCATATTCATTAATAATAGTCGGTGGGCATCCTGCACCAACTCAATGCCGTAAAATGCTTGGTAGCGGTGAAACGACTGTTCAGTTTCGCTTAAATCAAATAAATCATCCGTGTGTTTTTTGATATAGCGATCGCTGGCAATTAAAAATCCTCCCGTTCCCGCTGCGGGGTCTTGCACCAATTCCCCAGCTTGTGGTTTAATGAGTTCCACCATGCAATCAATCAAAGGACGCGGCGTAAAGTATTGCCCTGCACCAGATTTTTTCTCACTGGCATTTTTCTCTAAAAGACCCTCATACAAATCGCCTAAGCCTTCTTCCTTAGCAGAGTACCAGTCAAGTTCGTCAATACTTTTTACCAGCTTATTGAGAATTTGTGGTTTTTTGAGTGCAGTTTGGGCATTAACGAAAATTGCTTGCACCCGTGGCGAACTGTTAGAACCCAACTCTAACAACGTGGCGCGGTAAAAGTTCATCTGTTCGATGCCATCCTTGACTACCAAATCACCCCACCGACAGCCTTGTGGGATTTGGCTTTCTGTCCCTGTTTCCTGCGCCATCTTGAGGAACAGCAGATATGTTAATTCAGTTACATAAGCGAGATAAGTAATCCCGTCGTCCCGCAGGACATGGCAGAGATTCCAGAGTTTTTGGACGATATCAGTAGTCGCGCTCAATGTTTTAAATAAGTAATCACTATATAAATGCTGCTTTGTGATTATACGCAATTGGAGAACGCTATTGTTAATTTAGTAGGTATCTCGGCTAAATATTATTTATGTTAGATTACCTTAATCTGGAATAAGTTGTTTGGATATGTGATAAAACAAATTTTTTAATCTATATAGTTCGTAAATTGTAATTTCAATTTTTTCTCCAGATTTCCAGTCTTGTTCTTGGCATGAACTATTGATTAATTTAATACTATTACTACCAGTATCTTTTAGATCCTTATTCCTAATAAAACCTTGATTATGCTCCAGTATATTTCTTACAATAATTGCTTTTTTTATTTCTTTCTTTAAATTCTCATCTATTTTTTGCTCCAAGCAGTCTTCAAGCAGTTTAGTTTTTTCATAATTCTTTTTAAAATCAAAGCTTTCTTTTATTAGTCTTGGAACTTCTTCTAAGATATTTTCAGTGCTAAAATCTAATTTGACTTCAACTTTAGGAATTTTGGGATAAATTTTAACACCAGTAATATGGTCTTTGACAACTTGCTCAATTATTTGATTGAGGAAATCATACCACTGCTGAACAATGCGTCCATAAACTAATTCTGTGATTGCTCCTTTGTGAGAAAAATATCTTTTAAAAATTTCTTCATATGATAATTTGTTAATACTTGCAAAACTTTGATCTTCATTAATAATGACAGGAACAGCAAAACTATAAGAAGCGTCTGGATTTGATTGCATATATCCTATTACTGTCTCTGCTCCAATTGAAGTTGTTGCAATAAGAGCGTGTGCTATATCAAACCAATCTCTTAGAGATGCTTGAAATTTATCACGAATATTTATTAATTCAGTCAAATCATTCATATTATTTGTACTTTTATTATCTTCTATCTCACACATATTCTTTCCATATAAAAATATTTAAATTTGTTAAATATTATTTTGAATTAAAAATAGAACAATTTTTAACTGACATTCTGCCATAATTCTTGATTCATCTGTACTAAAATCTCTTCTAACCTTCCATTAAAAGCTTTATTTAATCTGACAAAACCACCTTGGGATTTAAATTCACCTTGGTCTAATGCTTCCAGATCCACAATAATTTCTACCTTCAACTGCTTACCAAT
>Ga0136635_10000453_pt1 | contig 11311 bp, 9 predicted proteins | sample AntDrymeUQ852106_2_FD_105495 | JGI IMG/M metagenome (GOLD analysis project Ga0136635, IMG submission 105495) | Polar desert sand microbial communities from Dry Valleys, Antarctica - metaG UQ85 (21.06) | ecosystem: Environmental > Terrestrial > Soil > Desert | place: Antarctica: Dry Valley... | reverse complement strand
TAAGAGTCAGAGAACGCTGGCAAAATAAAGTTTTGTATTTGGAATTGTTTTTGCGTTGGTTGATGAGAGATAAGCAAGTTTTAATTGATCATTAACACTCTTGCAATATAGCAATCCTACTAAATAAGAGCGTGAAAAACTAGATCCCCGACTTCTTTGAGAAGTCGGGGATCTGGACACGCGCATTTTCACAAATCTGCCGAGGATTGCTATATACTTAATTATCGGCTTAGAGGTTAGGGTCTGCATTCCTAATCAGGTGTGGGGGATGACACGCGATCGCACTCTCAACTGCCGGTCATGCCATTGTAAACCGATCAAACACGCTACCGTAAGCATGTGTCCCGGTTCCTCCATCTGAGTCAGAATCAACCCAAAAACGGCAGTGGAGAGTAGCAAAAACTTGCTAAAGTCATCGGCACAAATCCGGCGCCACACAATAGAGCAAAGGTATAAGTAGGCTCCCAAGCCGGCGAACCCTAAATCTCCCCAGATCCCTGCCCATGTAAATAGTGGAAAGTATACAGTAGATTCTTGCGGAAGGTAGTTAGAGTAGATAGCCCGCCAAATATCAGCAGTTACAGGATGAATAGTACCACCTACAGGCGTTAGCATCGACGCGTAATCTCGCAGTACCCATCCTCCTAAGCGACTAGCTGAGTGACCAGGACCCAGACCCAACAACCAGTTCAATGGCGTTTTATAATAAGGGGGGATAAATCGAAATGCTGCGAACTTGATTCGACTGGCTTCCCCGTCTAGTCCCCAGATATCTCGATCAATCCAGTTTTTATAGGCTGACAAAAATTCAATATCTAGATTTTTTACAGCCCAGAAAAATACGGTAACTATCAAAGTAAGAGGTATCAGATACAACAATAATTTTCTCACATCTTTCGATTTTGCAAGAACTAAAAAGATCCACCCTCCTATAAGGGCGAGAAACACTTGTTTGGAATCGGAAACCTGTACTTGATAGACGGTGGCTAATAATACAGCGATTCTAACCCACAGAGGAACCGTCTTGAAAACGTTAAAAAAATATAAGGCGAAATATAGCGAAATCGTGCAAGATATATAATTTCCTGCATTTCCTCCTCCTCCCCCAAACACACCGACAATGTTGTCTTCTAGGGTTCCTCCTTCTGGTTTAGGGTAAATTCCCATAGGCAGAAGAACCGACTGAGCAAGGGCTAATAGTAAATTAAATAGGGCGAATCCAAATAACCAGTATGTAATTTTTTTTATATTTTTACTGCCTACAGGAACAGCCATTATGGCTAGTAAAAATATGAATGGTTCCCCTAGCAATATCAAGTCTAGAAAAATATTTATAATACCTGCGTGATTGAGCAGAGCACTGGCAGTCATGCATCCAAGTAGTATCCCTATCCCGAAAACCAGTTCCCCAATCATTGCAATCTGCTTGCGATCTTTAACCTGAGTTGTCAATATCGCGATTCCAACAACCGTTGGTATGACTATAAAATGAAGAAAATTGATTACCTTGGGAACACCAAAGCTTGACAGAAAGCGAGGGAAAAAAGCAGTAGCAAACCCTATAAGGAAGAATGTTGAATTTCTAATTATTCCTTGCTTTGGTCGAATTGATTGGTCGTGGCTCACGGACATATCTCATACCTAAAATAATTGCCTTATTGCCAATATAACCAGACTGAAAATATTGAAATCGCGTTCCCTATTATTAATAGACAATTGAATTGTAGAAGTCTAAATACTGCTGGGCTATATTTGGTTTCAAAAAGCGTGAATCCATAAATGAGGTGTCGGTAGGAGGTTGAGAGAGAGTAGAAACCATGCCTTCTGAAAGATTTTTAATAGGATCATGCTTTAAATCAAAATAGTGGCAGCTTGAGGAGCCAACTTCTCGAAGGATGGGAATATCTGAACAAACTACCTTACACGAGAAGGATAATGCTTCCACCAAGGGAAAACAGAACCCCTCGGTAGATGATGGAATGACGAAAAGTTCGCAGTTTTTGTATAGCCAGCATAGTTCCTCATCTTCAATTGAGGAAAGCAAAATGACCTGTTTCTGGAGGTCAAGCGCTTGAATTAAAGATTGAATATTCTCTGTTTCCGGACCAGAACTGCCAACAATAATTAGTTTAGTTGAATCTTTTAGTTGATGTTGCTTGAGCAGCAGAGAATATGCTTGTATTAATATATCTAGGTTTTTATTCTTCCGATGTTGAGCAACAGAGAGCAAAAATGGAGCTTCAATACTATTTGGAACTCTTGGAGTCACATTACCAAAATCTACATAGTTATAAACCACGCTAGTAATTTTTTTAGTATTTTGAATATAAGAAAAATAATATTGTAGGGATTCTAAAGTAGTTTTGGAAACGCCAGAAAGCCCATCACTATTATTGATGCATTGTCGCAAAAACAACTGATTAAATATAACATTAGGATAGCCAAAATTCTCTGGGTATTCATAAGGATACAAGTCATGAATAGTGGCTACGACGGGACAAGGAAAAAGTGAGCGAATGAAGGGAAGTGGAAATGAAAGATGGACGCGATCGCAATTAATTTGTTTAGCAAGTTTTGGTAGACCAAATAAAAACCAAATATTTCTCCCAACTGAGCTATTTTTAATATCGACGCTCACTACTTTAATTTTTTCTGAAGATAGAGAAAAAGCTGTTTCAAAGTAATCTTTTTGCCATACTCCCAGCACCAAAGTAATTTGGCTAATTTTGTCATTATCTGCAAGACATTTAGCAAGATTTGCAGCGTGTCTACAAACACCAGTTGGTTTTGTCGGTCTGTGTAAGGCAGCAATTAAGATATGCATATTAAATTACCATTAAAATTAAGTATATGCCGATTTTTAAATTATTCAAAAATACAATTAAGATAATCATTAAGAACTGGTTCAAATGCAAATTTATGCTCCATAAACTCACGACTGTTTATTTTCATCGATTCTAGAAGAGGTTTATTTTTTACTAATTGAGTTAATTGATTGAATAATGCTTCTTGAGAATCACATATATAGCCATTAACACCATTTTGGATGATCTCAGGAGCGCCCAAAGCTGTTTTGGTTGCGAGGATAGCGAGTCCAGCACAAGCTGCTTCTCCTAAAACAGATGGATAAGCGTCACATTTAGTTGGTAATACAAAAATGTCATGATTCTTGAAAATTTGTATATGTTTTTCGTCACCATATTCAATGCTATTCTCTATAGTAATATTGGGAAAATTTTTTAAGAAATCTTTAGTGAGTATTGTAAGTTTTATATTAGAGCTACATTGATTGTTAAACCAAGAAACTAAAAGATGACCTCTCTTATAATAAAACCTGCTGCCAACAAATAAAATTCGCACTTCTTCATCTAATCTATCTGGGCTAGGAATAAATAAATTTAGGTCGTGAGAGAATGGCACTCTCGCTTTTTTCAGCTTATTTAGTGGCATCTGATAATCTTTGGCAATTTCTGCAAGTACGGCATCAGTTAAGCAAAATACATATTTTTGGGAATTGATTACCCTTTGATGAATAAATGTTTGCCATGCTGAAGACATTACCTGACCTAAAATAGGTTCATATAGCTTTTTAGTCCAATCGGTAACTATGTAACTGCTACCAGGACTTATGGCTGGATAAGCAAATAGGGCAGGTGTAATTCCTTGAAATAAAATCTTTCTGCCTTCACTTCTGGCTTGCCATACCTCTTTTTGGAGTTCGTAGGAGCCAAGTAGCCTTTTCCCAATAATGGAAGCATACTTTAATATGGAAGTTTTGGGTCTATGTTCTTGAGTTTGAGGCATAAAGCAATAGACCTTTAAATCTACATTATCTTTAAAGGTGTTAATTAATCTCTCTGCATATGAAGTACTACCCAAATCTACAGGAAAAGTAACTAGTAAAAGTTTATTTTTCATTATTGGTAGCCTTATGCTGGATTTTAGTTTGAATTATGCCTAATGATTAAATAACAATTTCTCATAAGTTTGAGCCAGGTGTTCGCCTTGGGCTTGTAAACTGTATGATGTTCGCACTAATTTTTGCCCAGCTTGTCCCATGCGTATCCGTAATTCGGAATCGTCGGCTAGAGTTATCATTGCTTTAGACATGTCGCTGACTACTTGATCCGGATTAATTGCGGAAACTTTAAAACCAGTATTTTCGGTTACTTGTACTCCTGGTCCTCCTAAGTTGAGGCAGATTACCGGACGACCTGTTGCCATTGCCTCGATACATACCCATCCCCCTGAATCGTGTAGACTGGGGTGAACTAATATATGGCATTGTCCGAGTTTTTCTAGGGTTTGTTCGCGGGGGAGTCTACCCCAGAATTTGACTTTGCTGGCAATTCCTAATTCTTGTGCGAGTTTCTGAAGTCCTTCATTTTCGGGTCCGTCTCCTATCACCCAGTATTCAGCATTCGGGATATTAGCTTGTGCAAATGCACGTATCCCCAGGTGAAAACCTTTCCAATGCAAGAGTCTAGCCATGCTAATAAACCGCACAGAAGAAGTTTCTGGCATCGTGTATTGTGCCAAAAGTGCGATTTCTTCTTCCGCTAAACCGGACTCTGAGACAATCTGGACATTATTGATACCCATTTTATAAAGTCGCTTTGCGGTATCTTCAGTTGTGGCTCGAACAACTGCACTTCTTTTGGCTGTAATGTGTACAAAGGGGTCAAATTCCCCAAGCGATCGCACAAAATCACGGGCAATTTCATAAAGCTTTGCACGCAAGCTAAAATCCCCCCAAAATGCTTTCGGGGCACATTCTCCACCCCCAACTGGTCCCCAAACAAAGGGAATTGGTAGCAATGATAGAAAACTGGGACTTGAATACTTGACAAAAGTAACATGATGTGAAGCGTCAAAATCGATTTCACGATGCAGCTGACGGGCAACAAAGTATGCTTGAATTTGCCAAAGGTAGTAGTGGATTTGCATTGCCCCACTTTGATTCAACTGCCAGAGATTTCCTAAAATAGGTATATTCGAGTAAACAAAGTGCAAGTTGGGAACTGGGTTGCGAGCAAGTTCGGCTTCAATTGCTGCTCCACTTTCTTCGTAACGAGTTAAAACCCAGACTTCGTGATGTTTCGCAGCTTCACGAGCAACGTTCCAACCAACACCACGTTCGGAACCTCTACCAGGTTCGCAAGAATAAGCAGATATTAAAATTTTCATTTTATTAAACCTCTATTTTTTAGGTTATATGTTGCAATTACCCTGGATTATCTTTAACTATTTATAAGCAGACACTTTGATTTGATGTTGTAACTCTTGATTTGCTAAAGCTGTTTCATACACTTGAGCTATTTTTTCTGCACTTTTTTCCCAGGTGAATAACTTTGCTCTTTCCAATCCCTTTTGAATTAATTCCTGATAATAATTGGGGTCTGCGTGCAATTTGAATACAGCATCAGAAATAGCTTGGCTATCTTCCGGATTAACTAACACTCCTGCGTCTCCTGCAACTTCAGGAAGGGCTGATGTATTCGATGTTATAACTGGCGTACCGCAAGCCATTGCCTCTAAAATTGTCATTCCAAAACCCTCATGTAATGAAGGCGCAATTAGAATATCAGCCGCGTTATAAATTTCAAGTAAACTTTGCTTTTCTGGCTTACCTATGTATTTAATATAGCTAGAAATTCCGCGTTCTTGAATATATCTTTTCTGCTCGGTTGTAAAATCAGCGCCAACTTTCACAAACTGGAAATTTAAACCTGATTTTGTCAATCGATAGATTGCTTCAAGGATGGTATAAATATTTTTGCGAGGATGATTTGAACCAACATTTAGCAAACAGATGGTTTCTGGTGCAATGCCATATTTTTGTCGTAATGCAGTAATTTCAACTTTTGGTAACGGCTGAAAACGGGAGTCAACAGCATTGGGAATTACTGATATTTTTTCAGGAGGAATATCTAATATTTTAGTAGTATCTTTTGCTGTCACCGATGAAACCGAAATAACATGCTTGGCATAGCGCATACCTTTAACAGCATGTAACCAAGCCGCTTTGCTTACAAACGGTAACTGTACCGAACCTTGGAGATTATTATTATAGTAAAAGTTGATTAAATCGTGACAGGTAACAACAGATTTAGATTCTTTTTTCAGCCAATAAACAATATGTGCTTCGCTAGGATCAATAATGTGAAATATATCGGCTTTTTGCTGCTTTATCAGGCGTGGAAAATTAAAAAATCGCTCGTAGTATTTGCGAAATCGCAAAACAAAATTACTGCTAGAACGATTAAAATGCTGAGGTGCTAAATCAATAATTTCCCAATTAGGACGAACGCTTCGTAATCCCGAAATAATTCCGTCAGCATATACATTCATGCTGAATTCTTGCATTGTTCTAGCGATTACTACACGCATTTTTTTACCTCTAATTAGTATTGTTAGTCATTAGTAATTGATATTTAACCAAAGAGTTAAGTTTTTATATTCATGTAATTACCTACATGCTTATGGTTTGTATTCTCAAGTATTGTTTGCCAAAGCTTAATTAGTTTTTCAGCGATTTTTTCGTGAGTATAATATTTTTCAACTCTATCAAGTCCGTATTTTCCTACTTCTTCCCACCAGCTATATTCACAAATCATGCGTTCTAAAATTGCAGTCAGCGCTTTTGAATCGCCTTCACCAAATACTAAATCGCTACGTCCGATTACGTTGGGAATTTCGCCGGAATCAGAACCAATAACGGGAACACCCATTGCCATCGCTTCGATAAGTACGTGACCAAACTGTTCTTTCCAAGTTGCAGTTGTACGGGAAGGTAATATCAAAACGTCAAAATTATTAATTTCTGTCGGTGCTTGTTCGTGTCGAATTCCCCCACGCCAAATTACCAAATCGGCAATTTGTTGCTTTTGTGCTTCTTGTCGCAATGCATCTTCACCTGAACCGGAACCGCAGATGGTAACTTGGCATTTCAAGCCTTTATCTCGAAGCTGACGAACTGCACAGAAAATAGTATCGATACCTTTTTCCGGAACTAATCGTCCCAAAAAACCGATATTGAAGACTTCATTTTGTTTCTGTATCGCTTTGGGAGCAAATAATTGAGTATCTACTCCGATCTGTGGGATGACTTCCATCAATCCGGTGTAACCCCATTGACGCAGTAAATTACCCCCATCTTGGTTCCCAGGAAGAATCAATTGTGCCGTATTCAGAACAAATTGACGTACCCAACGACGCGGTAATGGCAGGGTGCGTTCCATGTTCTCCCAACCAAATATGACTAGCGGTTTACCCGTTAACCGGCTCCAAATAGCTAGCTCAAAAGCACAAAGGGAGAATACTTCATGTTCTACCTGCACCACATCGGGTTTAAAATCGTTGAGTACTTGCGAAATTTTCCAGGGTGCATAGATACAAGCACCACCTCGTCCAGGAAATAGTACAGGTGCTGTATAAATTTTAATATTTGGATAAGGTTTCTCAACTTCAAATGTGCGATTCCATTCCAAAGCTTTCCAGTTGCTGGGTGCAAGCAAACCAACTTCAACTTTGCCAGTTTGCGCGATACTCCCAGAGGAAGTCGCTGACGCGATCGCATTCAATTTTCCCTGATTTACGCCAACAACATAGGCATGGCTGATAAACAGTACACGCAAGGGACTTGTCATGCTAACTCCTCCTTGGGTAAGACGGTTGACTGTTTTTTAAACCCGTTCCAGAGTTTTGGGCGTTTTTGCGGGACAAATAACCATGTGATTGCCTCTTTTGCAAGAGGTAAAGGTAATAGCCCGACACTGATAAACCATACACTAAAAACAAGTCGTTTTACAAACGTATATTCTGAGTATTTCCACAGAGAGCGGATACCCAAAAAAATCAGTTGCAAAGCGTTATCTGTTGGTATCAGGTGGTTTTTGGGGTCGAGACGCAACGATGCCAGACGCGACCATAAACGCCCAAAGGAGCGAATTTCAAGGTCTTCGGGGATTTCGTAGCCTAATTCTTGAGCTTTACATACCAACAAAGCATAGTTTTGCATATCGTGCCGGACAAATCTGCGAAAGCGATCGCCTGTAACTGTAGCCAAAGCCCACTGATTATTTGTATGAATTCGATAAGCTGCTAGTGGTTCTTCAATAGCGGCAACTTCCCCATAAAAGGGAATCAGAATTGATAAATAGTCGTCTGCTGTAAGCTTGTACTCTTCGGGAATGGGAAACATTTGCGCTAGTGCTTTACGGTTGAGGGCATTACCGCTAGTGGCTACACTTATGTAACCACCTACTTCTAATAAACTCCTCCAAACTTCGCCGCTATCTAACGGTTTATCACCCTGAGGGTAGGAAAATCCCAAGGATTGTCTGAAGGTATCCACCACACTTAAGCGGTAATGGACTTTGGCAAGTTCTGGTTTCCAGACTGCGACTATGCGTTCAACGGCATTCGGGAAAAGATAGTCATCAGAATCTAGAAAGATGATAATCTCACCTTTACTGATGGCAAATCCACTGTTAAAGGCTGCTGCTTGTTTGCCATTTTCTTGATGAAGTATGGGAATAATTTTATCACCGTACTTGGCGATAACATCGCGGGAATTGTCGGTAGAGCAGTCATCGACAACAATAACTTCGGTATGAGGGTAGGTTTGAGCTAAGGCGCTATCTATTGCCTCTGGCAAGAAGCGATCGTAATTATAGTTATTGATGATGATACTGACTAGTAAAGTAATATTTTCGTCCATAAAATCAAGCTAAAATAGTATTTGATGTCTGTGTCATTTCTAAAGCACATTACAAACTTATTCACAATATTTGCTATTTAGACTAAATGAACAAATCCCAACTTAATAAAGTAATAAATTGTCATTGATAACATTTTCAATTGGTCAATTATAGAAAGTTTAAATATATATTTTTTAATACAATCACTATAATTAATCTTCTGATTATTACTTCTTAAGTAATTTGCCAAGCCTTTAGAAAATATTTTTTGACTCAACTTGGATAAAGATGGAAATTTAACTAGCATCCAATAGCCACTAACCATTAATATTTCTGCATCAATACTTCTTTTATTGTTAATTTCTTGAGTCGTATAGCGATTATTCTCATGTATTCTAAAAATACCTAAATTTTTCTTACTTGAATATCCTGTACTGATGCCTACTGCTACATACTTTAAATAAAGGTCACAAATAGCCAACCCAGAAAAACCTTTAATTTCAGGTAAGGGAAATATTTTTTCTAAAATCTTTCTAGAAAAACATAAATTAGATGTAGAAGGTGCAAAATTGGGCAATTCTGCATTAATGATATTAGTTCTAAAGTCAATTATTTGCAGATTATTTTTATGACTTATATCTAGTTCTGGATTCAAAATACTAGTCAAGTCAACCTTAGAGATATCTTCCGATGTCATCGGCAAAGATTCATTAAAGACCCAATCTATACTTGTATTTAATTGAAACCATTCAACAATTTCCGAAACTTTATTAGGTAAAAATATATCATCCGCATCAAGTAAACAAATAATATCTCCTTTACTTGCTTTGAAACCTGCATTTAATGCTGATGCTTGTCCACCATTTTCTTTTAAAACTGCAATGATTTGATTACCATAACTAGCAATTACCTCACGAAAATTATCAACTGAACCATCATCTACTACAATAACTTCAACATTTTTATATGTTTGATTCAATGCCCCATCAATAGCTTCTTGTAGATGGACACCATAATTGTAGTTGTTGATGATAATACTAACTAGCGGTTTTTCGTTCATAGTTGATACCGTTTTTGTAATCGTGCAATACTTGAAGCTATCACTATTTTTAGTTGTCAATATTTCAAATTTTAAAATCAGAAATATTACCTTGCTTAATATTGGTGATACTACTCAATTATTGTCGTTTGTTTCCCAAATTTACGTATTGAAGCAAAAATACCTTTGATCCATTGTTTTCTTTCTTCCGGGTAAAGTAATTTTTCAGTGAAAGACTTGGCAATTTTGCTGGGTATGAATAACATCCCAATAAACCAAAATATAAAAAGTAATCTACCGCGAAAACGCATGTAAGGAGATATAAAGCAGGAAATACAACCACGAACACACAGAGATAGTAAATTATCAGGAAAAGGATGATTAATCGGGTCTTGTTTAAGAGAACTAACTCGATATTTTAAAAATCCTAATTCCCAACTACCTATGTCTTTCAAATTAGTAGAATAAACGGAGTTATAAAGCTGTCTTTGCCAATTACGAGATTCTGCATTTTGCAGCATTACTTTTCTCAAACGTGCTGGCTCTTCTAAACCTTCTGCGGGTTTGCAATAATTATTGTTGCCATGAACTCGGTAGAGTCCCCCAACTTCTGTTAAAGAAAGAATGGGACCCAAAATTGGCACAAGATTATTTACATATTCATCAGCCGCAATGCGATACTGTTTTTCTGGTACTGGAAAAATTTTCTTTAATTCCTTAGAAGCAAATGCATTACCGCTAGTTGGTGGACAACCGTAAGTGTGAAATTTACGAATGTGATGCTTTAAATTTCCATTAGGCATAAAGCGACTATCTGGCATTATTTTACCTAAATCTTTTGTTTCTCCATCGACCACTCGTAATTGATACTGTACTTTTATCACCTCTGGATGAGCTTGAAAAGCTTCAACTACTCGTTTAACAATATTAGGTAAAAGCACATCATCACTATCTAAGTAGATGATTATTTCTCCTTTACTAGTAGCTAAACCACTATTAAATGCTGAAGCCTGACCGCCATTTTCTTTAAGTACGGGTGTGATGCGATCGCCGTAGCTTGCGATAATTTCTCGTGATTTATCACTGGAACCGTCATCGACTACAATTACTTCAGTATGAGGGTAGGTTTGAGCTATGGCGCTATCAATGGCTTCTGAGAGATAGCGCTCATAGTTGTAGTTATTGATGATGATACTGACTAGTGGCTTTGTATCCACATCTATGTCCTCAGCTAGTTTCATTTTTACTTTACCCACTTAATTACGAAAATGCCCTCTCAAATGTAACCAGCTATAGTTATAAGATAAAATACTGACTCAATATTTAGGATTTGACATAAGCAGATTTGCCAAAATTGAATCAATACAGTTCGGTTAAGATAGCCTTCACCGTGAACGTTGAGGCTGTACGAATCAAGCCTGCGAAGGCTTTTTCCGCACAGTGTCCCAGGCTTTAGCCTGTGGACTTAACCGAACCGTATTGAAAGTTGAATAACACTTCCAGCATATTTTTGATGAAAAATTTAATCGTTCTAGAGTCAATCCGCCATGCCATAACCTTCATGGTTAAT
>Ga0136635_10000452_pt1 | contig 11320 bp, 11 predicted proteins | sample AntDrymeUQ852106_2_FD_105495 | JGI IMG/M metagenome (GOLD analysis project Ga0136635, IMG submission 105495) | Polar desert sand microbial communities from Dry Valleys, Antarctica - metaG UQ85 (21.06) | ecosystem: Environmental > Terrestrial > Soil > Desert | place: Antarctica: Dry Valley... | reverse complement strand
GCGGCGACGTCGTGGTCGAGGCGCGCGACCTGCGCAAGGGCTACGGCGACCGACTGCTGATCGAGGACCTCGACTTCGCGCTCCCCCCCGGTGGAATCGTCGGCGTGATCGGTCCGAACGGCGCCGGCAAGACGACGCTCTTCCGCATGATCGCGGGGCACGAGGAGCCTGACGCGGGCGAGTTGCGGATCGGCGACACCGTGGAGGTCGCCTACGTCGACCAGAGCCGCGATGCCCTCGACCCGGAGCGCACGGTGTTCGAGGAGATCTCCGGCGGACTCGACCGGCTGCAGGTCGGCCCGCGCGAGATGCCCTCGCGCGCCTACGTCGCATCGTTCAACTTCCGCGGCTCGGATCAGCAGAAGCCCGTGGCGAAGCTCTCGGGCGGCGAGCGCAACCGCCTGCACCTCGCAAAGCTCCTGCGCAGCGGCGCCAACCTGCTGCTGCTCGACGAGCCCACCAACGACCTCGACGTCGACACGCTGCGCGCCCTCGAGGACGCGCTGATCGATTTTGCCGGCTGCGCGGTGGTCATCAGCCATGATCGCTGGTTCCTCGATCGGATCGCGACCCACGTGCTTGCGTTCGAGGGCGATTCGCAGGTGCGCTGGTTCGATGGCACCTACGCCGAGTACGAGCGCTGGAAGCGCGACACGCTCGGCGAGGATGCGGCGCCGCATCGAATTCGCTACAAGCCGCTCGTTCGCGATTAGATTGAGAGTGCCGGCGCGACCCGCGGCGGCACGGGGTCAAAGAGGAATCGCATCCGGATGACGAGACTCGCCGCACTGTGCGTTGCCGCCGTCCTCGCCGGCACCGCCGTGCCTGCGCACGCGGCCGAGCGCAGCCTGAGCCTCATCAGCACCACGGGCTCGACCGACCCCGCGGTGTGGATGGGGGCGAGCAGCGACGGCGCGCGCGTGTGGTTCGCAAGCGACGAGCGCCTCGTCGCAGACGATACGGATGCGGCCACCGACATCTACGAGCGCGGCCAGTCCGGCGCGCTGCGGCTCGTGAGCGGCGGCGTCGCGGGCGCGCCCGCGACGTTCGCGGCCAGCTCCGAGGATGGCTCGCGGCTGTGGTTCACGACCACCGAGCGCCTGCTCCCGGCCGTCGACGCCGACGGTGCCGGGGACGTGTACGAGTGGCGCGAGGACGGCACGCTGAGGCTCGTGAGCGGCGGTGCGGGGCTGCATGCCGACACGTTCGCGGGCGCCTCGCTCGACGGCTCGCGGGTCTGGTTCGTCACGCGCGACGCGGTCGCCCTGCCCGACGTCGACCTCGCGCAGGACGTGTGGGAGCGTGCGGCCGACGGGTCACTGCGGCTCGTGAGCGCGGGACTCCTGAACGCCGATGCGTCGTTCGCAGGGGCGAGCGCGGACGGCACTCGCGTCTGGTTCGAGACCAGCGAGGCGGCGCTCGTCGGCGACATCGACGTGGCCGTCGACATCTACGAGCGACGCGCCGATGGGGCGCTGCTGCAGGTCAGCCTCGGCGGCGGAGCCGAGAGCGCCGACTTCAGTGGTGCGACGACGGACGGCTCGCGCGTCTTCTTCGTGACCGGCGCGAGCCTGGTGCCCGCCGATACCGACGGGGGCGTGCAGGACATCTACGAGCGCACGGACGCCGGTGTCGGCCTGGTGACGGGGGGCAGCGCGGTCGCCCAGACGTTCCGCAGCGCGAGCGCGGACGGCATGCGCGTCTGGTACTCCACCACAGAGGCGCTCGTTGGGGCCGACACAGATGGCGTCGAGGACGTCTACGAGCGGCGGGCGGACGGCTCGACGGTGCTCGCGAGCGGCGGGTCGGCCGCGCTCGCCGCCACGTTCGCGGGCACCTCGGCGGACGGCGAGCGGGTCTGGTTCAGCACCGCCGAGCGGCTCGACCCGGCGGACGTCGACGCCGAGCTGGACGTCTACGAGCGCGGCCCGACCGGCCTGATCTCGGCGCTCGCACCCGGCGTGGCGGGCGGGAGCGCGGTGACGTTCCTCGGCGCGCGCCGCGACGGCAGCGCGGTCTGGCTCGCCACCGCCGAAGCCCTGCTGCCGGTCGACGCCGACGGCGGGGCGGTCGACATCTACGAGCGCGCTGCCGCCGGCGAGCTGCGGCTGATCAGCAGGGGCGCGGCGCCCCTGCCGGCGCAATGGCGCGGCGCGACGCTGGACGGGAGCCGGATCTGGTTCCAGACCGCGGAGGGGCTGGGGGACAGCGACATCGCCCAGGACGTCTACGAGACCTCGTTCGCCCTCCCGGTGGTGACAACCGCGCCGACGATCAGCGGAAACTCGAATCCCGGCTTCGGCCTGACCTGCAGCGACGGCGCGTGGGAGGTTGAGGGGCTGCGCTCGGTCGGCCGGCAGTGGCTGCGCGATGGCGCGGCGATCTCGGGTGCGAGCTCCGCGCTGTACGTGGTCACCGATGCCGACATCGGGGCACAGCTCTCGTGCCGCGTGACGCAGCGCAACGCGATCGGCGCGACCACGGCAGCGAGCGTGCCGGTCACGGTGACGCGCCTCTCGCCGCAGACGGCCCGCGTGACAGGCGCGACGCTCACACCGCGTACGTTCAAGGCCCTGCGACGCGGCCCGGCCCTGATCCGCGCCGGTGGCATGCGTCTGCGCTTCACCCTCTCGACGCCCGCGGCCGTCGAGATCCGGGTCGAGGCCGAGCGGATCGGCCGGCGGGTGGGTGGACGCTGCGTGGCGCGAACGCGCGCAAACCGCAACGCACGCCACTGCACGCGCTGGGCACAGGTGCGCGGGAACATCTCGTTCAGGGCCCGCTCCGGCCAGGTCGTGCGCCGCCTCTCGGGACGCCTCGCAGGCAAGCGACTGCCGCCGGGCACCTACCGCGTCGTCGTCGTCGCGAAGGTGGCGGGCGGGTCGGCCTCGACGCCGCTGCGTTTGCGCTTTGCAATCCGGCGCTGACGGATCCGCGCGATACCTGCGGTTTGCGCACCGATCCCGCCTGGGGATAGGGCGGCATGGCTTCGCTCCTCCCCCGCACCGAGCGGCTCGACGACGTCGTACGCGACGCACTGGCCGACCCCGACTGGGGTGCCGGCAACGGCGGCGGCATCGACGCAGCACTCGTCGGCAGCGCCCGGGATCTCGCCGCGATCGCCTTTGCCGCCGGCGAGGCCGACCCGGCCTCCGCCGACGGGGCCTTCGCCGATCGCTGCCCGCATCGCGGCACGCCGCTCTCGCAGGGCACGCTCGTGGGCACGACGCTGACCTGCGCCGCGCACACCTGGGAGTTCGACGTGCGAACCGGCGAGCTGCTGCGCCTTCGCGCTCCCGCCTGCCTCTCGATGCGCGCCGTGCGCGAGCGGGATGGCCGGATCGAGGTCGGCTCGCCCTCGTGAGCAGGGGTGCGGCGTGACCCCGGCCGGGCGCATCGACCCGCTCGGGGTCGATCCTCCCGCGGGCTGGCGCGAAACACCGCCGGCCGATGCAGGTGCGATCCGCGCGCGTTTTGCGGCCGTGGAGCCGTACACGGTCGGGATCGAGGAAGAGCTGATGCTGCTCGACCCCCTCACGCTCGACGTTGCGCCGCTGATCGGGCGCGCGCTGGCCGCGACGGGCGACGATCCGCGCTACAAGCCCGAGCTCCCGGCCGGGCAGATCGAGATCGTGACGCCCGTCTGCCGGACGGTGCCCGAGGCCGCCTGGCACCTCGCACACGCGCGCGGCGACCTCGTGGGTGCGCTTGCCGGCGAAGCGCGGCTGTTTGCGGCTGGAACCCACCCGTTCGCCCGGATGCCGCTCGCCATCACGGAGGGCGAGCGCTACGAGCAGATCGCCCAGGAGTACCGCTGGGCCGCACCGCGCGGACTCTGCTGTGGCCTGCACGTGCACGTCGCGGTGCCCGACGCCGACCGCGCGCTCGCCGTGGTGAACGCGGTGCGTTCGTACCTGCCCGCGATCGCCGCGCTGGCGGCCAACGGGCCGTTCCTCGAGGGCGGCGACACCGGCCTTGCGTCGGTGCGCCCCAAGCTCTGCGAGGGATTCCCGCGCCAGGGCGTGCCGCCCGCGTTCGCGACCCTCGACGACCTGATCGCGTTCCTCGAGTGGGGCCGCTCGTCGGGCTCGTTTCCCGACGCTTCGCACCTGTGGCACGAGGTGCGCCTGCACCCCGGCCACGGAACCGTGGAGGTGCGCGTGCCCGACATGCAGACGCGGGTCGAGGACACGGCCGCGGTGGCTGCGGTCGTGCATGCGCTCATCGTCGATCTGGCCGAGCGGCACCGCCGCGGCGAGATCCTGGCGGTGCATCGGCAGGAGCAGATCGAGGAGAACCGCTGGCGCTCCCTGCGCCACGGGCTGCGGGGCCGGCTCGCCGACGGCGCGACCGGCGTCGAGATGGAGACGCGCGAGGTGCTGCGATGCCTGCTCGACGACCTGGAGCCGACCGCCGCGCAGCTCGCGTGCGAGGCAGACCTCACGCACGCGCGCACCCTGATCGCCGGGAACGGCGCCGACCGCCAGCGCGCGGTGCACGCCGTCCGCGGGATGCACGGGCTCGTGCGCTGGATCGCGGACGAGACGGCGACGATCGATGTTTGCGCAAGCCCTCCTCGGGCACATCGCAGGCCGCAAGCACAAGCGGACGTCGCGGGGCGTCCATGAGAACGGAGGGTGGCCGATGAGTCAATTCGGGGAGAACGACGAGGGCGTGCGCGCCACTGCTACGCAAGCCATCTCGGATGCGACCGACAAGGCGCAGCAGACGGGCCAGCAGGCCGCAGAGCGCGTGCGCGAGCAGGTCGATGGGCGGTCGACGACGGCGGGTGAGCAGGTCAGCTCGATCGCGGACGTCGCCCGGCGCATGGGCGACGAGCTGCGCGGCGAGAGCAAGGACCGCGAGGCCAAGCTGGTCGACGGGGCAGCCGATCGCATGGAGCGCCTCGGCGGATACCTGCGCGATGGCGACGCCGATCGCTTCCTGGCCGACGTCGAGGACTTCGGGCGGCGCCAGCCGATGGCACTCGCCGCTGGCGGCGTCGTGGTGGGCCTGCTCGCCGCGCGCTTCCTGAAGGCCTCGAGCAGCCGGCGCGACAACGACTCGTCGGGCGAGTACCGCGGACAGCGTCAGCTGGCCCCCTACGGGCAGACCGGCAACGGCATGTCCGGGTACGCGTCTGGCTCGTCCGAGTACCCCGCCGGACAGGCGTAGGCATGGACAGCCCGACTCGTGACAACGAGGACCTGCGCGACAAGCCGATCGGCGAGCTCGTCGGGCAGCTCTCGACCGAGATCTCGACGCTGGTGCGTCAGGAGATCGAACTCGCGGCGGCGATGGTGCGTGGCGAGGTCGAGCGTGCACGCACGAGCCTGCGCGAGGACGTCGAGATCGCGAAGTCCGAGCTGAGCGAGAAGGCCGGGCACGCGGGACGCGGAGCAGGTCTATTCGGGGCTGCGGCAGTCGCCGCTGTGCTCGCGCTCGGCACGCTGACCGCGTTCGCAGTTCTCGCGCTCGACGGCGCGATGGACAACTGGCTCGCCGCGCTGATCATCGGCCTCGTCTGGGCAGCTGCAGCGGCGCTCTTCGCAATGCGCGGCCGTGACGAGGTGCGCAAGGTCGGCAGCCCGGTGCCGCAGCGCGCGCTCGCAGAGTTAAAGCAGGACGCAGAGCGATCCATCGACAATCTGAAGGCCGACGCCGAGGAGTCGGCTGAGAGCATCAAGGAGGACGTCCAGTGGGCCAAGACCCAGAGCAAATCCGACAGCAAATAGAAGAGACGCGCGAGCGCATGGGCGAGACGGTCGACGCGCTCGGCTACAAGGCCGACGTCAAGGAGCGCACGAAGGACTACGTCGCCGACAAGCGCAACGCCGTCACGGGCGCTGCCAGCTCGGCTGTCTCGGCGGTCACCGGCGCGGCCGATGCGGTCGTCGCTCGCGTGTCCGGAGCAACGCCCTCGCCCGGCGACGTGAAGTCGCAGGCCTCTGCCGGCGCACAGCGCGGAAAGAGCATGGCGCAGCAGAACCCGCTCGGGGTTGCGCTCGCCGGCGTGGGTGCCGGCCTCGTACTCGGTCTGATCCTTCCGTCCACGCGCGTCGAGGACGAGCGCATCGGCGAGGTTGCCGACGACGTCAAGGACCGCGCGAAAGAAACCGGGCAGCAGGCGCTCGAGCACGGCAAGGACGTGGCACAGGAGGCCGTGCAGAGCGTGAAGGAGACGGTGCAGGAGACCGGCAAGGAGCACATGCAGGAGCTCGCCGACACCGTCAAGGAGCAGGGTCAGGAAGTGGCCGAAAAGGTCAACCCGTCGACCGGCGATCCGGACCCAACCCGCGAGACGCTCGAGGAGTACAGCCCCGGCGGCACCTTCGGGTCGCCCGGCGGCACGCAGGGCACCACCGGCACGCCCGGCAGCGCGGGCGGCACGTCTGGCACCTCCTACACCCCGTAGAGCAGGCGATCTGACGCGGAGCCGGCAGGTCCGGCTCCGCGTCACACGCCGGCCCCATAGGCTGTCGGCGTGGCCGCCCCGCCCGCCCACGACGCCGCCGCCATCGTGGCCGACGGCGTCGTCAAGACCTACGGCTCGGTGCGAGCCCTCGACGGCGTGACCGTCGCAAGCGACGAGAACGCCGTTGGCCTGCTGGGCGCGAACGGTGCTGGCAAGTCGACGCTCATGAAGGCGCTCCTCGGGCTCGTGCGCACCGACTCGGGCCGGTTGAACGTGCTCGGGATCGACGCGGTGCGGGGCGCCGCCGAGGTGCGTCACCGCATCGGCTACATGCCCGAGCACGAGTGCCTGCCGCGCGACATGGCGGCGAGCGACTTCGTCGTGCAGCTCGGGATGCTGCGCGGCCTGCCCCACCGCGGGGCCGTGCTGCGCGCGAACGAGGTGCTGTTCCAGGTGGGTCTCGAAGAGGAGCGCTCGCGGCTGATCGGCACCTTTTCGACCGGCATGCGGCAGCGCGTCAAGCTCGCCCAGGCACTCGTCCATTCCCCCGAGCTGGTGGTGCTGGACGAGCCGACGAACGGACTCGACCCGGCAGGGCGCGAGGAGATGCTCGTGCTCGTGCGCCGGCTCTCGACCGACCTCGGGATCCGCGTGCTGCTGTCGTCCCACGTGCTCGAGGACGTCGAGCGCACCTGCGATGCCGTCATCGTGCTGCGCGAGGGCAAGGTGGTGACCGAGGGCCGGATCGACGCGATCGGCGTCGATGCGGTGGCGCGCCTGCGCGTGCGGGTGCGCGGCGACGTGCACGCATTCGTGGCCGCCTTGGCCGCGCGAGGGATCAGCGCCACGCCGGGCGAGGATGGCCTCGATCTCGACGACGGCGATGACGCAACGCTCGATGCGATCCGCGACGCCGCCGGCGAGGCGGGCGTGAGCTTGCGCGAGCTGCGGCGGGCGGGGCGCACGCTCGAGGACGCCGTGATCGGGGCGATGCAGTGAGCGCCCGCGTCGAGGATGTGCGCTACTCGCGCTACGAGGGGGAGCTGCGCGGACGCACCGAGCGCCTCGGATCGCTGGTCTGGTTCGGTGCTCGCACCGCGCTCGGCGCGCGCCGCAGTTGGCGCGCCAAGATCATCCCCTTCGCGCTGATCGCGATCGCGGCCTTCCCGGCGATCGTGGTGCTCGGCCTCAAGGCGCTCCTGAGCAGCCGGATCCAGGAGACGATCCCCGAGATCCTGCCCTACGACGACTACTACGGCGAGATCGGCATCGTCGTGATGCTGTTCGCGGGACTCGTGGGGCCCGAGCTCCTGTGTCCCGACCGCCGCGACAACGTGCTGTCGCTGTACTTCTCGACCGCCCTCGAGCGACATGAGTACGTGATCGGGCGGATCGCCGGCACGGTGGCTCCCATGCTGCTCGTGACGCTCTTTCCGCAGGTGGTGCTGTTCTTCGGCAACACCGTGTTCGCCGAGGAGCCGGTCGACTACCTGCGCGACGAGATCCGTACGCTCGGCGCGATCCTGCTGGCGGGGGTGGTGCTGGCGCTCTACTTCTCGCTGCTCTCGCTCGCCGTCGCCTCGCTGTCCGAGCGACGCGCGTTCGCGATGGGCGGCTACATCGGGCTGATCGTGCTGACGGGCGCGGTCGGCGGGTCGCTCGCATTCGGCATGGAGGTCGGGAACGGCTGGAGCCTGCTGCAGCTCCTGATCGTGCCGATCAGCGCGGTGCGGACGATGTTCGATACCGACCCGTTCTCCGATCCTGCGGTCGCGCCGGTGTACTACTGGCTGGTGACGGCCGCGGTATGCCTCGGCTCGCTCGCGGTGCTGTGGTGGCGCTACCGGGGCGACGAGGGGTGAGCGACGAGCCCACGATCGTGTTCACGAACGTGTCGAAGTGGTATGGCGACACGGTCGCGGTCGCAGACGTGTCCGTCGAGCTGCGCCCCGGGGTCACGGGACTGCTCGGCCACAACGGCGCCGGCAAGTCGACGGCGCTCAAGCTGTGCGGCGGGTTCGCGACGCCAAGCCAGGGCAGCGTGCGGGTGCTCGGCACCGAGCCCCGGCTCGATCCGCAGGCCTACCGGCGGATCGGCATCGTGCCCGACGGCGACGGCATGTGGGGTTTCCTCACCGCCAGGCGCCTGGTGGCGGCGTGCGCGCGCATGCGGGGCGTCGCAGACCCCGACTCGGCGGCCGAGCGGGCGCTGCGAGAGGTCGATCTGCTGGATGCGGCCGACCGCCGCGTAGCCGGCTTCTCGAAGGGCATGCGCCAGCGCGTCAAGCTCGCGCAGGCACTCGCGCACGACCCCGAGGTGCTGCTGCTCGACGAGCCCCTGAACGGTCTCGACCCGGCCCAGCGCCTGCACGTGGTCGACCTGATCCGGCGCCTCGGCGAGGAGGGGCGCACGGTGCTCGTCTCGTCCCACGTGCTGCACGAGGTCGAGCGCATGGCCCCGCGCGTCGTCGTGTTCGTCAACGGAAAGCTCGTCGCCGAGGGCGGCACCACGGATATCCGCGACGCCATCCTCGACCGCCCGCGCACGGTGCGCATCGAGACGCCGCGGAGCTCTGACCTCGCCCGCGCGCTGATCGGCGAGCGGCTCGTGCACTCGGTGCGCCTGACCGACGGGCACCTGGAGGTCGACACCGCCGACGTCGAGCGGTTCGGGTTGCGGCTGCCCGCGCTCGCTCGCGAGTGCGGCGCGACGCTGCGCGCCGTGGCGCCGCTCGGCGATGACCTCGAGAGCGTGTACTCCTACCTCACGGATCGCGCCCGCGGGCGCATGCGCTGATGCCGATCAACGCCACGGTGGTCTCGATCGTGCTGCGCCGCCTGATCACCGGGCGGCGCGCCCTCGCGCTCGCGATACTGCCGCTGCTCGTGGGCGGGATCGCCCTCGCCTACTTCGCATCGGGCGAACGTGACGACCCGACGCCGGCCGAGATCTACGCCTCGCTCGCTGAGCAGTTCCTGCTGCCGTCCGCGGTCGCATTCGTCGCGGTCGTGCTGGGAGCGAGCGCCATCGGGGACGAGCGCGACGACGGCACGATCCTGTACCTCGCGGCGACACCACTGCGCCGCGTGACCCTGGTCGCATCGAGCGCGTTCGCGGCCTGGATTGCAACGACGCTGCTCTCACTGCCCGGCCTCGCCGCGACCCTCGGGTTCGCGCTCGGCAGCGAGGCGACCGTGCGCGCAGCGCTCTGGAGCCTGCTCGGCCTGGCGGCGACGACGCTCTGCTACGCGGCCCTGTTCGGCTGGCTCGCGCTCGCGATCCGGCGCCCCGTGCTGGTGGGGTTCCTGTACGTGGTGCTGTGGGAGGGCTCGGTGGCCGCGTTCGCGCCGTCGGCACGCTGGCTGTCGGTCTCGGCCTACGGCCGGGCCCTCCTCCACAAGGGCCTCCCGGCCGGCACCGATGCGCCGACGGTGCCCGCAGCCGGGGCCGTAACCGCCCTGCTGGTGCTGATCGCCGCAACGGTCGTGCTGGTCGTGCTCGCCGCGCGCAGGTTCCCGCGCGTCGAACTGCCGTAGGCGCCAGAGGACGTGCCTGACCTCCACTGAGAGTTCGGTGCCAGCTATCCCGCCCGCGAAGCGGCAGGGTGCCTGGCTCCGTCTCCCGCCTAGATCCAGCGTTTGTGGCGGAACCAGCCGAGCAGGCCGGCTGCGACGGCGACCATCAGCGCGAGCGTCCACAGCACCGACCAGACCCCGTGGTTCGCAAGCGGCAGGGAGTCGATGTTCTGCCCGTAGAAGCCGGTCACGAGCGTGAGCGGCAGCATGACTGCCGAGAGCACAGTGAGGTTGCGGATGAGGTGGTTCAGGCGATGCGTGATCACCGAGGTGTTCGTCGCCTCGAGCGCGTCGGCCACTTCCTTGTAGTTCTCGAGGCCGTCCCAGATGCGCTCGGACTTGTCGACGATGTCGTCGAAGTAGAGCTCGAGATCCTCGGTCGCATAGCGCTTGGTGGCGCGCTCGAGCAGGCGCAGCGTGCCGCGCTGAGGCTTGACGATCTTGCGGTAGTTGACGACCTCGTGGGTGACGCTCGAGAGGTCGCGCACGACCTGCTCGCGCTGGCCCTCGAAGATCGCATCCTCGAGCGAGTCGAGCTTGAACCCGATCTTGTCGAGGATCGGGAAGCAGTAGTCGTAGATCCCGTCGACGATCGCGTAGAGCAGGTAGCCCGAGCCCTTGCTCATCAACTCCGCGCGGCGCTGCTCGCTGCCGACGCAGGCCGTCCAGAGCTGACTGACCGGCTTCAGCGGCTCCTCGGGAATCGTGATCAGCAGGCCATCGGCGACGAAGAGGTTGACCTCGATCGCCTGCAGTCGCCCGCTCGTCTTGTGGTAGCGCGGGAAGTGCAGCACGATGAACAGGTACTCGTCGTACTGGTCGATCTTGGCGCGCTGGCGACTGCGCGAGAGCACGTCCTCGAGGTCGAGCGGATGGAACCCGAACTCGTCCGCGAGCGCGCGCGTCTCGGCCTCGGTGACCGACTCGATGTGCAGCCACGTGAGCCCGTTGGACTCGAGCCGCTGGATGCGCGGGGCTTCAGTGCGCGGAGCGGCGGCCGGCACTGCAGCACCACGGCGCGGACGCCCGCGCATGAGGCGCGGGACTTCGGCCATCTTCGCTCACCTCGAGAGGGAGCAGCTGCGGGAGCACGGCGATCACGTACGCATTGTTGCCCGCATTGGACGCGAGCGCAAGGCGCAGGGGAGCGGCTAGTTGTTCGGGCGCCTGCGCGGCTGGTCGTCGACGACTTCGGCGTCGACCACCGGGCCGCCCTCGTCGTAGCCTTCCCTGAGGGCGTCCTTCGTCTCCCCGACGGCGTGCTGGGCCACGCGTGCGCGGCGGCCGAGCATCTTGCCCATCTGCGGAAGGCGCGTGATTCCGAAGAAG
>Ga0136635_10000450_pt1 | contig 11353 bp, 11 predicted proteins | sample AntDrymeUQ852106_2_FD_105495 | JGI IMG/M metagenome (GOLD analysis project Ga0136635, IMG submission 105495) | Polar desert sand microbial communities from Dry Valleys, Antarctica - metaG UQ85 (21.06) | ecosystem: Environmental > Terrestrial > Soil > Desert | place: Antarctica: Dry Valley... | reverse complement strand
GAGGAGCGCGTCCAGAAGCTCACGGACGAGCACACGAGCAAGATCGACGACCTGCTGAAGCGCAAGGAAGCCGAGATCACCGAGGTCTAGTGGGAGGCACCCTCAACGCCGCACACAGGCTGGCGCTGCGGGCCGGACCGTGGCGGTGGGTGATCGCGGTGGGCGCTGTGATCGCCGTGCTCGGAGTGATGGGCATTCTGCGCTTCGCCTACAAGGATGAGCTGCGGCTCTTCAATCTGGACGGCGAGCGGAACGTACCGACGACGTTCACTGCGCTGGTCTGGCTCGTCATCTCGGTGCTGGCGCTGCTCGTCGGTCGGGCTTCGGAGGGCCGGCCGGCAATCGCGTGGAAGGTGCTTACAGCCCTGACCCTGGTCCTCGTCGCCGACGAGCTCGCCGAGCTGCATGAGCACCTCCAGTTCCATGCCGGGATCGACTGGCAGATCCTCTACGCGCCGATCGGCGTGGTCGCGGTGGTTCTGTGGTTCGTGCTGGCGCGGTACCTTCGACAGCTCGGTGTGGGGTTTCCACCGTTCGTCGGAGCAGCCGCGTGCGTTTGTGTCGCGGAGGTCTTCGAGGCACTCGAGATCAACTCGCACGGCGATCCGAGGCGTGGTTTCAGGGTGATGGTCGTCAGCGAGGAGCTGCTCGAGATGACGGCCGGACTGTTACTCGGCCTCTCACTCCTCCTCGCCCTGCGAGCTCTCACCAGTCGTACCGCCCCCGCCGCGGCATAGGATCGGACACTCCTCGTGCGGCTCCTCAGGCGAATCCTGAAACGGCGCGCTCCGGCCCTCGAGCCAGAGGAGATTCCGCGTTCCGTGGCGATCATCCTCGATGGAAACGGGCGCTGGGCGGAGGCGCGCGGCCTCCCGGTCGAATCAGGCCATCGAGAAGGAACCCGCGCCCTTCGCCGCACCGTCGAGGCCGCGATCGACCTCGGCATCGAGTCGCTGACGGTGTACGCGTTCTCGACGGAGAACTGGCTGCGCCCGCCGGCAGAGGTCGACTCGCTGATGGAGATCTTCGGGGAGACGATCGACCGCGAGCTGCCCGACCTCGCGAAACAGGGTGTTCGGACGCGCTTCATCGGGCGGCGCGACCGAGCCCCCGAGGAGTTGCAGTCGCGGATGGCCGACCTCGAGCACGAGACAGCTAGCCGCGACCGCCTGCAGCTCTGGATCGCCTTCGACTATGGCGGGCGGGCCGAGCTCGCCGATGCGGCGCGGCGGATGATCGCCGCGAAGCTCACGCCCCAAGAGGTGGACGAGGACGTGCTCGCCATGTACCTCTACGCTCCCGACATGCCCGATCCGGACCTGGTGATCCGGACGTCCGGGGAGCTGCGGATCTCGAACTTCCTGCTCTGGCAGCTCGCCTACGCCGAGCTCGCCTTCGTCGACACACTGTGGCCCGACTTCGGCGAGGACGACCTGAGGAAAGGCGTTGCCGAGTATGCGGGCCGGCGACGGCGGTTCGGCGGTCGATGAGCAGCTCTTTCTGGTCCCGCATAGCAATCTCGGCGGTTGGCATCCCGGTCGTGCTCTGGCTGGTCTACCTCGGCGGCTGGTCGATGTTCGCGCTCGCAGCGGTGGCCGCGATCGTCGGCCTGCACGAGCTCTACTGGATGACGCGGACGCTGCGGCCGGTCGTCCTCGCGGGCTACCTGGGTGCGCTCGCGGCTCTCCTGGGCGCGGCGATCGGGGGGCCGGACTGGGCGCTGGGGGGCTTCATGAGCACGTTCGCACTTGCATTCGTCTTCAAGGGCGTTGCCGGGACTCGCCAGTCGACGGCGGTATCGGTCTCGCTGACCGTCCTCGGAGCCGGCTGGATCGGCCTCGGCCTCGCGCATGCGGTGCTCCTACGTGACATCCCCGAGCACGGGGTCCTCGCCGCTTTTGCCGTGCTGCTCGCGGTCTGGGCCGGGGACTCGGCGGCGTTTCTCATCGGCATGCTCTTCGGTCGGCACAAGCTCGCGCCGTCCGTCTCCCCGGGCAAGACCTGGGAGGGCCTCATCGCCGGGACCGCGGCGACGACCGGCGCCACCTTCTTTGCCTTCTACCAGGAGAGAACGGACTTCCTGTCGATCAGGGAAATACTCGTGCTCGGCGTCGTGATCGCCGTCGTCGCTCCTCTCGGCGACCTCTTCGAGTCCGCCCTCAAGCGCGACATGGACGTGAAGGACTCGAGCCGCCTGCTGGCAGGCCACGGCGGGCTCCTCGACCGCCTGGATGCTCTGCTTTTCGCCTGGGTCGCCGCGTACTACGTCATAGCCGCCTTCGGCCAGGCCTGAACGAGCCGTGCCTCGTTACAGATCCCTAACGGGGTCTGACCCCGTAAAGGTTTACAGGGTCTGACCCTGTTAAAGGACCCGTACACTTTCGGGGTGAAGCGGATAGCCGTCCTCGGCGCGACCGGCTCGATCGGGCGCCAGGCACTCGACATCATCGACGCCCACCCGGAGCTCGAGGTGTGCGCGCTTGCCTCCGGTTCGAACGAGCTCGATGCGCTGGCGGCTGAGCGTGGGGTGGACCACGTGCAAGTTGGCGGAGATCTCACGGCGCTCCTGGACAACGCCGCGCCGGACGTCGTCTTGAACGCCGTGGTTGGCTTTGCCGGCCTGCCGGCGACGATTTGGGCGCTCGAGGGCGGCGTGACCCTTGCGCTCGCGAACAAGGAGAGCCTCGTCGCCGCCGGTGACCTTGCGCTCGCTGCGAGGGAGCGGGGAGGAGGCCTGCTGCTGCCGGTCGACAGCGAGCACTCGGCGCTCTACCAGCTGCTCGAGGGGCGCGAGCCCGAGACGATCGGCTCCGTCGTGCTGACAGCCTCGGGCGGCCCGTTCCGCGGCCGAACCCGTGCTGACCTCCAGACGGTCACACGCGCCGATGCGCTCAAGCATCCGACCTGGCAGATGGGCCCGAAGATCACCGTCGACTCCGCGAGCCTCGCCAACAAGGGTCTTGAGCTGATCGAGGCGCACTTCCTCTTCGCTTTGCCCTACCACCGAATCGAGATCGTCGTCCACCCGACCTCTGTGGTCCACGCGATCGTCCGGCTGAGGGACGGTTCCGCGCTCGCGCATCTGGGGTACCCCGACATGCGGGTGCCGATCTCTTTCGCTCTCACCTATCCGGAGCGTGCCACCACGCCCGTCGAGCCGCTCGACTTCTCCGAGGGACTGTCCCTCGAGTTCGAGCCGCCCGACCCGGAGACGTTCCCGCTCCTCGCGCTTGCGCGGCGGGCCGGAGAGTCCGGAGGCACGTACCCGTGCGCCTACAACGCGGCGAATGAGGTCGCCGTGCAGGCGTTCCTCGCGGGACGGATCCCTTTCCTCGGGCTCGCCGGGGTCGTAGAGGAGACCCTGGCCGCAATGGACGGGGCACCCGCCGCCGACCTGGACGAGCTCGTGGAAGCCGACGCGGCAGCCCGCCGCCTTGCCGAGCGAGCCACCGGAGCCGTGGTCACGTGAGCATCCTGATCGGAATCCTCGGCCTGGGCCTTCTCGTCTTCGTCCACGAGGCGGGCCACTTCTTCACAGCACGCGCCGTGGGCATGAGTCCCCGAAAGTTCTACATCGGCTTTCCCCCGGCGCTCTTCCGCGTTCGGCGCAAGGGCATCGAGTACGGGATCGGCACGATCCCGCTCGGCGGGTACGTGAAGATCCCGGGGATGCACCGGCCCGCGCCGTCCGATCTCGACGCGCGGTTCGGCCGGGCGCTCGAGGAGGACGCGCAGCTCCTCGCACCGATCGAGCACGTCAAGCGGCGGCTCGCAGAGGGCGACATGGAGGGCGCACGCGCCCTGCTGGACGAGCTCGAGAGAGCCCTGAAACGGGCCGAGCTCAGCGACTCGACCAGAAAGTCCACCCGCAAGGGCCTCGAGGACTTGAGGGACGGACTCGGCGGTGACGCGTACTGGCGGCAGCGCACGTGGAAGAAGGTCGCAGTCATCTTCGCGGGACCGGGGACGAACCTCGTTTTCGCGATCGCCATCTTCTTCCTGCTGTTCCTGCTCGTCGGTGGGAAGGCGACTCGCACGATCGAGCAGGTTCAGGAAGAAACCCCTGCGCAGGGGGCCGGCCTTCGGCCCGGAGACCGGATCGTCGCCGTCAACGGCATGCCGGTCGCGCCCGACAGGATCTCCCGCTCGATCACGAGCTCCGAGGGGCGTCCGCTGACGATCACAGTGAGCCGTGGTGGTGACCGCGTCGACCTCGGTCCGGTTCAGCCAAAGGTCATCGACGGCGCCTACCGGCTTGGGTTCCGGCTGAAAGCCGAGCCCCTGGGCGCGGCTGCGTCGTTCTCGCAGTCTCTGCGACTGACCGGCACCGTCACCAAGGAGATCGGCGCGTCGCTGGGGCGGCTCGTGCGAGGAAGCAGGAAGGAGGTCTCGAGCCCCGTGGGGATCGTCGAAGGCTCGTCGCAGGCGATCGAGCAGGGCTACGAAACGTACATGTGGGTGCTCGGACTTCTCAGCCTCTCCCTCGCGCTCCTCAACCTCTTGCCGTTGCTCCCGCTCGACGGAGGGCACATCGCGTTCTCCATCATCGAAGGAGTCCGCGGCCGCGCGGTCGGCCGCGAGGTCTACGAGCGGGTTTCCGCAGTTGGCATCGCGCTCGTCCTCTTACTCTTCTTCATCGGGCTCTCGAACGACGTCGGCCGAATCGGCGGAAACTAATGGCCAGCGAGCGAGCGATCAAGGTCGGCAACGTCCAGATCGGGGGTGGCGCTCCCGTCGTCCTTCAGTCGATGACCCTCACGCAGACGCACGACGTGCCCGCGACGACGGCGCAGATCGCAGCCCTTGCTTCGGCAGGCTGCGAGGTGGTTCGCTGCGCTGTGCCGAAGATCGAGGACGCTGAGGCGCTGCGCAAGATCGTCCGGCTCTCGCCGATCCCGGTCATCGCGGATATCCATTTCAACGCGAGCCTCGCGCTCCGCGCAATCGACGCGGGCGTGGCAGCCGTGCGGATCAACCCCGGCAACATCGGCGGCCCCGACAAGGTCGAGCAGGTAGTGGAGGCCGCGCGCGGTGCAGGGATCCCGATGCGGATCGGCGCGAACTCCGGCTCGCTCCCAAAGCACCTGCACGAGCTCGCACAGCAAGACCAGGCCGAGGCGCTCGTTGCTGCGGCACTGGAGGAGGTCGAGCTCCTGGAGAGCCTCGACTTCTACGACTTCAAGATCTCGGTCAAGTCGACACACGTGCCGACGATGATCCGCGCCTATCGCCTCCTGTCCGAGCGCGTCCCGTATCCGCTCCATCTCGGCGTCACCGAAGCGGGCACCGAGTTCGCCGGTTCGATCAAGAGTGCGATCGGCATCGGTGCGCTGCTGGCCGACGGGATCGGCGACACGCTGCGCGTCTCACTGACCGCGGACCCGGTGAAGGAGATCGAGGTCGCGTGGGAGATCCTGAAGGCGCTCGGTCTCCGGGAGCGCGGGCCGGTCATGATCGCCTGCCCGTCCTGCGGGCGCGACAACGTCGGCGTCGAGAAGCTTGCCGTCGAGGTCGAGGGGCGGCTGAAGGCATATCCGCAGGCCTTCGAGATCGCCGTCATGGGATGCGCCGTCAACGGTCCCGGCGAGGCAGGGGACGCGGACTTCGGCATCGCCGGCGGGCGCGACGTCGGGTTCATCTACGCGCACGGTCGCGTGCTGAAGAAGGTCTCGTCGGAGGGTCTCATCGACGAGCTGTTCCATCAGATCGATGGTTGGATCGCGGGCGGCATGCAACGGCCGAAGCGGTTGAAGATGGCGAAGCCCGCGGCGCTCGCGATGGCCGAGGCTTCCGAGATTCCGCTCGACTAGTCTTGGAGGATGGTGCGGCGGGCATCCCAGCTCTTCTTTCCGACCCTGCGCGAGGATCCTGCGGACGCGGAGGCTGTTAGCCACAAGCTGCTCGTCCGGGGCGCGTTCATCCGCCAGGTGAGCGCCGGGTTGTGGACGTTCCTCCCCCTTGGGTGGCGCGTTCACGAGAAGATCGTCCAGATCATCCGAGAGGAGATGGACGCGATCGGCGCGCAGGAGATGCTGATGCCCGTGCTGACTCCCGCCGAGCTGTGGAAGGCGACGGGACGCTATGACATCCCGGCGGTGTTCAAGCTCCGCGACCGGAACGACCGCGAGTTCGTGCTGCCGTTGACGCACGAGGAGACGATCACCTTCCACGCCCGCGAGCTGCAGTCGTATCGTGACCTGCCCCAGATGCTCTACCACTTCCAGACGAAGGATCGGGACGAGCCGCGCCCGCGCGCAGGACTCATCCGCGTTCGCGAGTTCATCATGAAGGACTCGTATTCGTTCGACCGCGACGAGGAAGGGCTCGACAAGAGCTTCCAGCTGCACGCGGAGGCCTACAACCGGATCTTCGAGCGGTGCGGGCTCGAGGTCGTTCCCGCGCAGGCCGAGTCCGGGATGATGGGCGGCAGCGAGAGCCTCGACTATCTGGCGCCTTCCGAGGCTGGAGAGAACACGCTCGTCACCTGCGAGCGCGGCGACTACGCGGCGGATCTCGAGATCGCGCGGGGTATCCCTCGCCCTCCGGAGTTCCCGGCTGCTCTCGGGGCGCCAAAGGAGATCGAGACTTCCGGTGTGACGACGATCGAGGACGTGGCGCAGCTGCTCGGGATCGACGCGGCCGCTACGTCGAAGGCGATGCCCGTCGTGATGGACGGCAAGGTCGTCCTCGGTCTCGTCAGGGGCGACGACCGGCTGGACGAAGGGAAGCTGCTCGAGGCTCTCGGCCAGGCGTTCCGACCTGCGACCGAGGACGAGATCCGTGAGGCCTTCGGGGCCGATCCGGGCTCGATCGGGCCAGTCGGCGTGAAGGTCGAGGTCATCGCCGACGATGCGCTTCGCGAAGGCCAGTTCGTCGCCGGCGCGAACCGAACGGGGCACCATTTGCGCGGCGTCGAGGCCGGACGCGATTTCGAGCCTCGGTTTGCGAACATCCGTGAGGTCAGGGAAGGTGACACGTGCCCGAACTGCGGCGGCGGCCTGCGCTTCCAGACTGCGATCGAGGTGGGACACATCTTCAAACTTGGGACGTACTACAGCGAGCCCCTCGAGGCGTCGTTCCTCGACGAGGACGGCCAGGAGAAGCCCCTGGTCATGGGCTGCTACGGGCTTGGGCCGGCTCGGACGATGGCGGCAATCGTGGAGCAGCACCACGACGACGACGGCATCAAGTGGCCCGGCTCGGTCGCGCCGTACGACGTGCATCTGGTTGCCTTGCCCGGGCTCGAAGACCGGGCGGACGAGGTGGCTGCGAAGCTCGAGGCCGCAGGAGACGACGTCCTGCTGGACGACCGCGACCGGCGCGCGGGCGAGAAGTTCGCCGATGCCGACCTGCTCGGGCTTCCGGTGCGTGTGACGGTCGGCAAAAGGACGCTCGACGACGGGGCAGTCGACGTGCGCTCCCGTGAGACCGGCGAGGAGAGCCGGGTCCCGATCGCCGAGCTCGGGAGCCTGCGCTGATGGCACGCCGGCGGCGCTTCAGCGAGGACCCGTTTGGCGAGACCCTCGAGCGTCTGATGACCGAGAGCGACGTCACGTATCGCGCGCTTGCCTCCAAGACGAAGCTTTCAGCCGGATACCTGAATCACCTGGTGCACGGAAACAGGCCGGTGCCCTCGAACGAGATCGTCCAGGCGCTGGCGTCGGCCCTGGACGTCGAGCCCGAGCACTTCCGCGAGTACCGCCTGCGCGTGATCACCGAGCGGCTCGAGGAGATGCCCGCATTGATCGATCGCCTCTATAAGCGTCTGGGCGAAGGGCGCTAAGTTCAGCCAGTCGCGGGGTGTGGCGCAGCCTGGTTAGCGCGCTTGTCTGGGGGACCTGAGGCAGCGCTGCGATGCCGTCTGGGAGGTTGTGCGGCCTTGACGTGCGACCGTTACTCTTGTCCCCCACGGGGTGTGGCGCAGCCTGGTTAGCGCGCTTGTCTGGGGGACAAGAGGTCCCCGGTTCAAATCCGGGCACCCCGACTCGACTCCGCCCGCTGGCGGTGCCCAACAGGTGCCTAAGCGATCGTGAAGGGGACTGGACGCTTTCCGGCTTCCGGCTTACGTGGGCTCTTGCCTCGTCGGTGCCGGCCCGTAGACAGGCGCCGAGCGCGTCGCGGGCGAACTTCACCAAATCGTAAGGCGCGACGTGGTTGGGTACGTGCCGAGTCCCCGAGTGAAAGATGAGAGCCGTGAGTGGTTTCCGTCCGATTGTCATCGTCCTCGCGTTAGCCCTCGCCGTCGCAGGTTGCGGCAGTGACGACGACACCGCGCAGCCGCAGGAAGGCATCACGCGCGCTGCGACTACCGAGACCAAGCCGGACGAGACGAAGAAGGATGCCGACGCGATGAAGAAGGACGCGGCCTCATCGCGCCGCCCGGCGGGAGAGGCGGGGCTGCGTGTGCCCGCCAAACGGGCCCAGATCGTCGTGAAGGACTCGGAGCTCGGCCGAGTCCTCTTCGACGCGAACGGCCAGGTCGTGTACTTCTTTGAGATCGACAACCGCAACCGGTCGGCTTGTACGAGCGCCGAATGTGTGAAGGCGTGGCCGCCCGTCCTGACGAGCGAGCCGCCGTCGGCTGGCGCCGGCGCCGACAAGAGCCTCCTCGGCACGATCCGCCGAGGCGACGGAAGGTTGCAGGTCACGTACAACGGCCGTCCGCTCTACTTCTACGAACACGAGTCCCCGGGCGAGATCAAGTGCCACAACGTCGATCTGCACGGAGGGCTCTGGTGGGTCGTCACTCCCCGCGGAGAACCAGCCGTCTGAGGAGTGCGAGGGCGGCCCCTTCCCCTCACCAAGTCAAAAGCCTGCATGTGCGGGGCTTTTGTTCTAGAGCGTGATTCCGTAACCGCGGTTCTCTAGCGGCCCTTTCGGTTGAGCGGGTCTTCGCTACCGATGTACCTGGAGCCAGACTTGGCCAGCCCGCGGCTGGAAATTTTCGCTACGCGCTGACAAACCTCACCCGGAAACGTTGAAACGGGCGCGGACGTGTGTGACTGTGCAGGGTGGCCCAGCCAACGGTTCGGTACCTACCACGAAGGGAGTCCGAAGTGGAGGAACACGACGTTGGTCAACTCGAGCAGCACATCGAGCAGGTGCAAGGTCGCCTGCGTGCGCTCGTGGACGAGGATCGGTTCGCCGAGTTGATCCGCATCATCCGAAACCCCGGCTGGACGACGCCGGCCGAGTTCCATCTGGTGAACACGGGCGTCGAGATCCTCGGTCGGCAGATCGACGTGCTCGAACACCTCTCGATCGGGCTGCTGGAAGGCAGCCAGAAGGTCTCGAGGGAGCGCGCAGCCGTCTGAGCTTCGTGTGAGAGCAGCGAACGCGTCGGCGATTACGAGGAGCCGGCGCGTCCGCTGAGTGGTCCGACTCGGATTAGGGTTCCGACGTGGCACCCGCTCGCGTCGCAATCATCGGAGCCGCGCTCGACCTTGGGGCAGGTCGGCGCGGCGTCGACATGGGACCTTCCGCGATCCGCTACGCAGGCCTTCGCGATCGGCTCGTCGGCGCCGGGATCGACGTGGAGGACCGGGGGAACGTTCAGGCCCCTCTCGCTGAAACGCGGTCGAGCGGCCCGGAGAACGCTCGCTTCCTCGATGAGATCCTCGAGACCTGCGCACGCGTCGGTCAGGAGGTCGAAGCTGCCCGAGCGGATGGGCTCGTCCCGCTAGTGCTCGGGGGCGACCACTCGGTCGCGATCGGGACGCTCAGTGGGCTCTCAGCCGCAGGGACAGGCGGCGTGCTCTGGCTCGACGCGCACGGCGACCTGAACACGCCCGAGACGACTCCGAGCGGAAACGTGCACGGCATGCCGCTTGCCGCCGCGCTAGGCCGTTGCGGCGCTCAGTTCTCCGCTGACGGGCTTCGTTTGCCTGCGGTTGATCCGGCCCGCGTCGCTCTCGTCGGCGTCCGTTCCTTGGATCCCGGGGAGCGGGACCTCGTCCGCGAGCTGGGCCTCGCCGTGTACACGATCAGCGACCTCGACCGGCGTGGCGTCGAGCCGGTGATCGAGGAAGCTCTCGCGCGCATCGCGGGCGGTTCGTTCGTCCACGTCTCGGTCGATCTCGATGTCGTCGATCCGGAGTTCGCACCCGGGGTCGGCGATCCGGTGCTCGGCGGCCTCTCTTACCGTGAGGCGCATCTCGCACTCGAGCTCGTTGCAGAGGCGGGGGTTCTGGATTCGCTCGAGATCACCGAGGTGAACCCGATCCGCGATCACGAGAACACGACCGCGAAGCTGGCGGTTGGCCTAGCCGCCAGCGCGCTCGGCGTACGGATCCTCTAGACGAACACGTCGGCCGAGCAGCCGAACACGAGCGCGCCGAACACGTCCGACTCGACGATCCCGGCGAGCGAGGGGTGCTCGAGGTCGACCTCGACGTCGGCCCAGGTGTCGAGCCCGAGCGACGCGGCGCCCTCGTCGGAGCCGAAGCAGAGAAGCGATTCGGTTGAGACGACGTTCCTCTTCAGCGTACGGCGCCGCGCGATGCCTTCCAGTTCGCGCAGCTCCTCCAGCGGGTCGATGCGGACGTTCGAGTCCGAGCCGATGCAGACGCCGAGACTCCGCTCGCACACCCGATCGACTGCCAGGAAGCCGTCTCCGAGGTTCGCCTCGGTCGTGAGGCACGCGCAGATCCTGGCGCCCGCTTCCGCCAGGAGGTCGAGCTCCCGATCGGCCGCGTGCGTGGCGTGGACGACGGTGGTCCTTGGGCCGAGGCACCCTGTCTTCGCGAGGAGCTCGATTGGCCTCATGCCGTGCTCCTCGATGCACTCGTCGATCTCGCGCGGCTGCTCGTCGGCGTGCACGTGCAGGGGAAGCGTGTGCTCCTCGGCGTACCGCCCGATCTCCTCCAGCCAGTCGGGCGGGCAGGCGCGGACGGAGTGGGGGGCGAGCCCGACGCGAATCCCCCGCTCGCGGAACCGCTCCACCTGGTTGAGATACTCGGCGGGCGAGGGCTGCCGGAAGCGCTCCAGGCCCCCGCGCGCATAGGCGGCATAGAGGAGAACGAACTCGATGCCCGCGGCCTCCGCCGCCTCCGCCGCTGCGAGGGCCTGCTCGAAGCCGAGGTAGTGAAACTCGCCGACCGCCGTGTATCCGGCGGCGAGCATCTCTCGGTACACGCGCTCGTAGTCGGTGCGCACCCGCTCCGACGACTGCTCGTCGGCCAGCGCCAGCATCGCGTCGCTGGCCGTCTCGACCGACAGCAGGACCAGCCCGCCAACCCGCACCGCGCGCCCGCCGCGCAAGCCGGCGATGGCGGCTTCGAGCGGGGCGATTGCGTGGGGAACTGGGCTCAAATCTCGATCTCCACCACCAGCGGCACATGGTCCGACGGCCGCT
>Ga0136635_10000449_pt1 | contig 11356 bp, 11 predicted proteins | sample AntDrymeUQ852106_2_FD_105495 | JGI IMG/M metagenome (GOLD analysis project Ga0136635, IMG submission 105495) | Polar desert sand microbial communities from Dry Valleys, Antarctica - metaG UQ85 (21.06) | ecosystem: Environmental > Terrestrial > Soil > Desert | place: Antarctica: Dry Valley... | reverse complement strand
TGTAGACCAACTTGACGGGCCTGCGCGTTCTTGTATAACGAGCGCCGCGTCCCCGGTTGTGCACCGCGACACGTTGCTCCGGGTTAACCGCCCAGCCCGTGTAATAGGTCCCATCCGAGCACTCAACGATGTAGCAATAACAGTTCATCATTTGCGTTGTCTTTGGCGATCCGTGATGGCAGCGCCGAAGAGCATCTGGTTCACGCGGTCTCCAAAGGATGGAGCATCTATTTGATGCCCTTCTCGATTCAACCAGTCCGCGACTACCCGCTCATCAAGCCAGCGGGTGCGGCCCTGCAGAGAATCTTCCAAGCGCATGGCAAGCGCATCCGGGTCGTTCGAATCAATCTCATCGCGCAGGCTGATTAGCGACGAGATATAGGTATTGAGCAGCCGGACCACATTCTCGCGGTTTCCGATGGCAGATTCGCGCAGAGAGGTCACGTCATCATGATAAGCAATGCCTGCCGTAACTGCAGCAAACGGTCGCCCGGCGAGTTTGCGCGCGTCCTGCCATCCGGGTTTATCCACGGTGGCACCTAGCAAGGCTGCTGCTGCCAGTTGTGGAAGAGTGTGCAATGCAGCAAATATTCCATCGGCTTCATCGGTATCCATGAACAAAGGCAAAGAACCCAGCAAAGTCACCAATTCTGTGGCAAGCTCGAACACATTGCCCGGGGTTCCCGGTGGAGCATGGATTGCCATTAAGCTCTTTTCAAACAAATCAGCCCGGGCGGCTTTGATGCCGAATTCCGTGCCATGCAAATATTCCGGGTTGATGGACGGGGTGAGACCGATATAAAAGCGTCCCGGTGGAACCAGCTCTTTTGCCCACGCGGCAACTGTCGCCTTGGCAGGAGCCGTTTCCAGCACCAATACTCCCTCCTGCAAATCAGGAGCAATAACTTCCAGAGTCTCGCGCATCCCCCCAAGCGGCAGGGCAAGAATCACTATTTTTGCATCCCTCACCGAAGCAGGGAGATTATGTTTGATCTCATCCACTACCCCCGCTTTCTGTGCCTCCTTTGCAACCTGTTGATCCTTGTCATGTCCCATGAGGTGCACGTTCACATTGCGTGCCTTCAAAGCCAGCCCAATCGATGAACCGATTTGTCCGAGACCGATAATTGTTAGTTGTACCGTCATAGCATCCTCACAAGATTGGATAACGCGATTATTATAATGCCATTGTCCCCTTACGGCTTCATGCATTACTCCTGAACCTTATGATGAACGGACTAGAAACGAGACCATGCTTAAAATATCGGCGCAGTACCCTGTTAAATGCGAGAACCGCGGACGCCGACCGCGGCTCTCTTGCGAAAGGAGGAGAAGAGAAATCACCTTACGTTCCAAATTTATCATAAGCGACTCAATCGTGCTTGACGTAGAACCTACGATTACCCTACGTTTACCCCGTATAAGGGGGGAACTAACAGGCCTGTAAGCAAATTGCCTTTGGAAACTCATGAAATCAACCAACTCTCCAATTTATGTCGGTGAATTGAACGAAACTCCTCTTGGAGATCTGCGCCTGGCGGCCTCAGACTTTGGCCTGGTCGCCGTTGAATGGGCTGAATCTCAGCCCGGGTTTGATGCGTATCTCCAGCGCCTGAGACGATTGATCCTGCCAAACATCAGGTTGATGACCCCCTATGCAAAGGAGCTTCGAGAATATCTGGACGGCAGCCGCCACGCCTTTACCATCCCAATTGACTGGACTTTATTTCGTCCTTTTCAACGAGAGGCTCTGCAAGCGATCTTCAGGATCCCTTATAGCGAAACACGGTCCTATCACGACATCGCCATCCAGCTTGGCAAACCGAATGCCTCACGCGCAGTCGGGCGCGCCAACGCGACCAACCCCATGCCGCTGGTCATTCCCTGTCATCGAGTGATCGGCACGGATGGAAAACTGCACGGCTATGGTGGCGGCGAGGGGTTGCCTACGAAGGAGTGGCTGTTGAGGATGGAAGGCGCGATGATCGCGTAACAATCCAGAATTACAATGCGTCAAAATCCTGTTGTTTGCCATTAATTCAGGAGCAGCCTTTGAAATCCAAACACTGGTTTGTTTTTATCATCCTCGGACTGATATGGAGTTCATCCTTCCTGTGGATCAAGATTGGCGTGCAGGAGATCGGCCCCATGGCGCTGGTCGCTTTCCGCATGCTGTTCGGTGCCCTCACAGCTATCATTATTGGCATATACCTGAAAGTGACATGGCCGCGCGACTGGAAGACATGGTGGATCTTCGCCATCCTTGGCCCCACCAGCCTGGCTATTCCCATTTTCTTCATTTCCTGGGGCGAGCAGACCATTGACTCAGCCGTTGCCTCTGTTCTCAACGCGACCACTCCATTGTTCACCATCGTCATCGCCCATTTCCTGTTACAAGACGATAAGATGACCGTACCAAAAGTTCTGGGGTTATTGATCGGTTTTGCGGGCGTGATCATCCTGCTTAGTAAAGATTTCGTGGCGGGCGCCCAAAACTCGGTCATAGGGCAGGCAGCCGTGATCCTTGCTTCCCTCTTCTACGCCGGGAGCTCAGTCTATGCCCGCAAAGTTACCCAGCATGTTGATGGTGTTGTGCGCGGCGCGATGCCGCTCATCACATCAACGATCTTCATGTGGGTCGTGGGTCCGCTGACAGAAAAGCCCTTTGAGTTTCCATTCCTGTCCCTTACCTGGATTGCGATTCTGTGGCTCGGTATCCTCGGTTCGGGTCTGGCAGTGATCATGCTCTATTACCTGATCCACGAAATCGGACCCACCCGTGCTTCGATGGTTACGTACCTTTTCCCGGTCGGCGGTGTGATCCTCGGTGTGATCTTCCTCAATGAGCAGCTTTCATGGCAGCTGGTGGCAGGAACACTATTGATCATTGCCAGTCTGGCTGTAGTAAACTGGAAGCCCAGAAATGCCTGACTTGATTACACAGTGCCGCATAACCAACTAAACAAGAAGTGTGATTTGAACCTGTAATTGTTCCAAGAAGTTAGTAATTTATGAGATAAGCGGTAGGTTATGAAAGTGATCGCAAGGCGCAATCAAAGCGAGCTAAGTTCTCATCATAAAGATGCTGTTTCCAGCCGGGCATCATACTTCCTGCTTAAGTATGAGTTTTTCATCCCGCTGATTTTATTTATCATTTTTCTTTCCGTTACGCTCCCGGGCATTTCGTGGGGAGCACCGTCCATCTGGCATCCGGATGAGGTGGTGTATATTGCCATCCATGCGCTGCAAGGGCAGACGGAGTTTGACTCCAGCAATTTCAATCATCCTCATCTGCCAATCTACATGATGCTGGGTTTGGGCAAGGTCCTCATTGCACTGGGTCAGTCTGAAAAGGAAGTACTGATCGGGGCGCGCGTTCTTTCGGCTGTGCTGGTCGGGTTGACAGTTGTGCTTTCCTATCTTATTCCCCGGCGCATGGGATATAACGCCGCGGTCGCGGGTTTAAGCGGCTTGCTCCTGCTTTCCATCAGTGTAATGTCCCAATATGGCCGCTTCGCCCATAACGATACATTTGTCACCTTCTTCACCACGCTGACAATTTTCTTCTTAATCCAATACAAAAATAGCGACCAGAGAGGCTGGCTCTATGCGGCGTTCTTTGCCTCCGGTCTGGCAATATCGAGCAAATACAGCGCCATAAGTCTTGCAATTGTGCCTGGAGTTCTCTACCTGTGGACGATGAGAAACGTACTCCTAAAACACACCCTGCGGGTTTTGGAGACACTTTTTATTGGAGGTGCATTGACGTATCTTGGTTACGCGGCTGGGACACCCAAGGCCCTGTTATGGATGGCTTTTTACTTCAAGCGCCTGATCCCCGCCCTGACCTATAACGCCAATTATGGGCGTCAGCCAGATAGCGTAAGAGGCATGTTCGGGCAATATGCAGTTTTCGCGGACGGGATCGGGATTCTCATGTTTCTGCTGTTCATTGCTGCTTTCCTGTGGGGCTGCTTTAAGGTCCTGCAAGCCTATCGGGCAAAATCGAACGCTGAAACGCATAGAGCAATTCTTTTGCTTTCCATACTTATCATTGATATGCCCATCATGCTTTCCTATAACTATCCTATCCGGTTCTTCCTGCCACTCATGCCGCTATTTGCAATCCTCAGTGCGCTGTTCATCAACGACGTATATGAGCTGGCAAGGCATAACGGAAATTCCCTTTATTCCAAACTGGTCCCAGGGGGTCTGACAATTATTATCATCTTATCCTTTGCGCGCGTGATCAGCGTCATGCTTCTTTTCCTGAATGATTCACGAATCCCTGCCAGTGCATTTCTCACATCCCTTCCCGCGGGTACCTCTCTTGAGCATACTTTGTATTCACCTACAATTCCCTCGGACCATTTTGAACGTGAACATAATTACCCAATCTATTTCATCAAAACCATTGGGGGACAAGTACCTATCAGCAGGAAATATGAATTCAATGCCGGGGAAACAGGGCTGAATGACCGCATGACCGATTATCTGGTCGTTGACAACTTTACAGCAGATCGCTTCAACGATCCTTATATATGCGAAACCATGCCAGCCGAATGTGAATTCTTCAAACAGCTCGAAACAGGAGGATCGGACCATTACCGGCTCATCACCCAGTTTACCTACACTCTTCCACGGTATTTGCCACAGGTAAACATTGACTTTGTGAATCCCGAGATACGCATTTATGAAAGGATTCGATGAACGATTTCCGCTCTGGTTTTGTTGCCATCATTGGGCGGCCCAACGTGGGTAAGTCCACACTGCTGAACGCGCTGCTGGGACAAAAGATCGCGGCGGTTTCGCCAAAGCCGCAGACCACGCGCAAACGTCAGCTTGGGATTCTCACAACTGAGTCAGCGCAGCTGGTTTTTGTGGATACGCCCGGTATGCACAACCCGCGCCATAAGCTGGGCAGGTTTTTGAATCAGGAGGCGGAAGAATCGCTCGAAGGTGTGGATGTGATCCTTTGGCTGGTGGATGCATCCGCCAGACCAACAGATGAAGACAAGCAGATCGCGTCACTGCTCAACCGCACCCCGCGCCGGACTCCGCTTGTGCTTGCTGCGAACAAAATGGATCTCGTCCCGGCTGAGGCCTTGAGCGCACGTCTCGAAGCATATCAGGCGTTGCTTAAGAAGGAAGCGCATATTATCTCCATCTCCGCGGCGCAGAATCACAATCTGGATCAATTGCTTGCATTGCTGATATCGTTATCGCCCTTCCGCCCGCCCGAGTTTGACGAAGAACAAGTGACAGATTCCTATGAACGCGATATCGCTGCCGACCTGATCCGCGAGGCCTGTCTGCAGCAGTTGCGCGATGAAGTGCCGCATGGGGTTGGCGTGCGCGTGGATGAGTTCACCGAGCGCGAGAATGGAATGCTTTACATAGCCGCCACGATCTTTGTAGAACGCAACTCCCAAAAAGGAATTGCCATTGGCGAAGGCGGCAAAATGCTCAAACAAATTGGTTCATCGGCGCGCAAACAGATCGAAGAGATGAGTGGAAGGCCCCTCTTTTTGGAATTGCGCGTGAAGGTGTTGAAAGATTGGCGAAATGATGAGAATGCAATGAGGCGATTGGGATATAGAATAGATAAAAGGAAGAGAAAATAACCGGGATTATGTCAGACCTGCACTCCCCGGCATCCGCCCAGGGCAGGTGCAAGTGTCAGTAGCGGAAAACAGTTATTGTGACTTCAGCGGTCTGAAACCTTCACCCAGGGCTTCATATGCTACGCCGATCACCATGAATGCACGAGGGTCAGCTTCATGGACAATGGCTTTCAGCGTTGCCACCTCTGCCCGGGTAACCACACAATATAAAACAGGGCGATCTGCTCCCGTATAAGCGCCTCTGCCTTCAAGGGAGGTTACGCCGCGTTGGAGTTCTTCCAGCACGCGCTGTGAAATGACATCTGGTTCACTTGTCACGATCAGCGCGGTGCGGACGGTACCACCACCTTCGAGGGTCGCATCCGCGACCAGGCCGCTGACGTAGAGGGCGATCATTGCATACAAGGCTTGCTTCCAGCCGAAAACGAAGCCTGCACCGAGGATAACAGCTGTATCCACCATCAGGTAACTTTGAGTCATCGGGACGCCGCGAAAATGATTCAATATGCGCGCAAGGATATCCGAGCCGCCGCTTGTGCCGCGGGCGCGATAGACAAGCCCATAACCAATTCCGCCGACGATCGCGCCGTAAAGCGAGTTGAGAAAGATATCACCTTGTAAGTCATTGATGAGCGCTGTACCTGCACCATTTGGGCTAAATAGAAGTGTCCCTGGTAAGAGATCCGTAAAAAGGGAATATGTGAGGACAGCAACAGCGGTCCGCATGGCAAAGCGGTATCCGCCCAGGAAACGCCATCCCAGGCCAAAGAGCGGAATATTGCCAATCAGGATCATTAAACCAATAGGCCACCCCGTAAAATGATTGATCAACTGGGAGATACCACTCACCCCACCCGACGCCAGGTTCGCAGGGACAAAGAACAGGCGCAACGACAGGGCCTGGATCAGAGAGGCAAGGATAATTAAGAAGTAATCACGGATGGTGGGCCAGTATTTTTTCACGGGATTTCAACACCCGCCAGTTTTTCAATCACACCGACGACTGCTGAGTTATCCAACTCGCCCATGCCCAAGTCGATCATTTGCTGGAAAAGTTTTGTGTTTTCGGTTGTCCCCGAAATGGGAACCTCATATTCCTGCGCGGTTTCCAGGATAATCTTCAAATCCTTCAACTGCATATGAGCCTTGAAACCGGGATTGCGATTTCCGGCGAATAGACGCGGCGGTTTGACGTCCAGAGTCCAGCATTGGGCCGCGCCGCTTTTGATCGCCTCCACCACTTTGCGCGGGTCCACGCCGGCTTTCTTCGAGAACACCAGCAATTCACCCATCGCAACCATTTGCGCGGCCACCATGATCTGGTTGGCAGCTTTGGCTACCTGACCCGCGCCGGAGTCGCCGACGTGGGTGATCGTCTTGCCCATCGCCCGGAAGATGGGCATGGCTTTTTCCAGCGCGGACGCCTCACCGCCGACCATGACTGTAAGGGTGGCGTTGCGCGCGCCAATGTCCCCGCCTGATACGGGAGCATCCAACGCGAACACATTTTTCTCGGCCAGCTTCTCTGCAATCCTGCGCGCGGCGGCAGGCTTGATGGTTGAATTATCAACATAAACCAGTCCAGCGCGCGCGCCTTCGATGATCCCGTTTTCGCCCAGGACGACCTTCTCTACATCGGGGGTATCAGGCAGATTTGTGAATATCACATCCACTTGTTCAGCTACTTCTCTTGGAGAGTTGGCTGAGGTCGCGCCTTCTGCAGCGAGTTCAGCTACTGCCGCGCGTGAGCGGTTATGAACGAGAACGGGAAACCCGGCTTTGAGGATATTGCGCGCAATGGACTTGCCCATTAATCCGAGACCGATGTAGCCAACTTTGAGCATGATGACTCCTTTGAAATATTGCGAGAATTATAAACCTACCCCCACCGCCGCTGCGCGGCACCTCCCCCATTTTCCAAGAAAATGGGGGAGGGAGCAAAAAAAAACCTGCCTCCCGAAGGGAAGCAGGTTCAAGCGTAGAGAGAAGAGCGAATTACTTGATCGTGTACGTGACATTGACCATGACGGTGAAGGTCAATTGTCCAGGTTGGATCGGCACAGCCGCTGCTTCTGCTGCAGCTCCGCCACCACCCTTGCCATCGAATATGGGATAAGGCATGCTGTCAGAGAAACCAATGGATTGGATCTCGCCCAGAGCCAGGCCAGACGCCTCTGCAAGTTCCTGCGCCTTTACCTGCGCATCCTTCACAGCATCAGCACGGGCAGCCTTGAGAGCCTCGTCCTTGTCAGCCACATCGAACTGGACACTGTTGACCGTGTTTGCACCCGCCCCAACAACGGTATCGAGCAGGTCGCCAAGTGTATCAAGCTTTCGTACTGTGACGTAGACAGTGTTATCCACCGCGTAGGTCTTTTCGCCAGTGGCTATACCACTCTGGGGATCGTACTTGTCCATAGGCCAGATGCTGAAGTTCATCGTGCGGATATCCTTCGCATCGATGCCGAAATCTTTGATTGCCTTGATCACGGTTTCAGTCTGGGCCGTATTCTCGGCGACAGCCTCCGCCGCGGTCAGCTTTTCGGTATGCACGCCAACATAAATGTAGGCAATATCGGGAGCCAGATTGGCCTCTCCGGTACCAGCAACGCTCAAGGTACGCTGGGGCAGTGGAGCCGCCTGATTAATGGTAGTCGGTGTGCATGCACTCACCAGCACGACGAGCACCATCACCGCTACTACGATAAGGGATTTTGTTTTCATAGCAATTACTCCTTGTAAAAATTTTCTCTTCGTTCAGATAGACGCTACTCATGCTAAAAAGTTCCAGCAGACGGCTCCAGGCATGTTCCCAGCGGCGTCCTCGGCGCAGAAAGAACAAGCGCCGCGGCCTGCGCTCTGAGCGTAGAGAGGTGCACTACAGTATGGGCAATGGAGTGTCAGGAATGCAGGTATCACACAAAATAATAGAATTTTCAGTAAAAGGACAAAAATTAGCTCAATTTATATGCCCAAATAAGGGAGTCTCACCCTTAAGAGTGCCAGATATAGGGCATTTACACTTGTCTTTTAGCCCATTTGCCTTTACAATCTTGGTACATCTGTTCTAAGAATAAGGAATTATGCCTGTAAACTTCCAGCAAATTTATGCCCGTGTCAAGGAAATTGCCGAAGGAGCCAATGAAAGTAAAAGGATTCTTGAAGAACGGCGCAACCAAGCCCGCGAACTGCTGAGTTTCTACGCAGCTGATTTGGACTACCTGCGGCAGAAAGTAGAGGCCGCCAAAGCAGTGGATGCGAACATTCGCTGCGCAACACCATTAAAAGAGTCACTCGCCTCCTTTTACCCGCCGCCTGTTTCCGTTACAGATGCAACGGTCATCGCCGCGGATGGTTCCCAGGTCAATCCGGACCGCCATGCGGCCATCCAATTCTGCATTATCAATGTCGGCGTCATCGCCATGAGACTTAGCTCCGGGGAAGCCCCTCTGGTTACCGTCGAAACGGAATTGCTTTATGGGGACGATCTTCTGCCAAACGGAAACCCCCTCTCTGACGGCATGGTTGCCATGCGACGCGATATCCATGAGCGTATCAAACTCGATGAGGTATCGAAAGACATCAATGGACCGGTAGTCAACCTGACGGATGGGACCATCGAGTTGTGGGGAGCCAAAGGCGATGATCCACAGGCCTATGCAAACTTTGTAGAACAATACCTGGGAGTGCTCTCGCGCCTGCACTCGCGCGGCGTGGTCACAGCTGGTTATGTTGAAAAACCCAGTGCCGATCTGGTTGTCCGCCTGCTCGAAATCGCCACTGCCGATGAAGAACAGATCCGTAAATTGCGTGACTTTCATCCTTTACGCGGTGTGAGTGACAGGTGGCTGTATGGTGAACGTGACAATCCGCTGCTGCCGCCCGGTCATCGCTCGGCAGTGTTTGGGCTTCAGTCAGGTTCCGAAAAGAAATATAAAGGCGCGCTCTCCCTGCACTTCTTCTATCTGAATGTTGGCACCGTCGGGCATCCCTGGCCGGTGCGCATTGAAATCCCGAGGTGGGTGGCGGAGGATCCAAAGAAACTGGATTTATTACATTGCGTCCTTATTGAACAGTGCAAAATGATGGGAAGCAGACCGTACCCTTATCTCCTGCACCGTGCGCACGAGACAGCGCTTGTGAGATATGAAGAGAAGGGCCAGATCGAGCAATTGCTGGTGTTGGAATTACGCCGAATCCGTGCAGAGGTTGGCGATGGTTCACACAAGAGCTCGGCGAAAAGCTTAAAAATAAGAACGACACGCTAATTGACCGGGCGAGGTGTTCTCGCCTTCCACCGTATGCAGTTATACATGGGCAGCATGCTGTACGTCCACGGGCTGTCCCTACTACTACGGAGGCATTATGACTCAAATCGAAATCGGGCGGCTGCTTCGTGCAGGAACGACAGGTTTTGTCGCGGGATGTCGCGTCTCGCAATTTACGGTACCCGCCTTCGGGGAGCTCGTGCGCGCGCCCCTCGGTGATTCCTACCAGGTCTACGGACTGATCCACGACATCCACATTGACGATGATGGGCTGGTTCGTCAACTTGTGACTTCAGAGAATATAAGCGATGAGGTGATGAAGGATAACCGTGAGCGGCGGATTGTGCCAGTGGAGATGGCTGTACTGGCAATTGGTTATGAGCAGGATGGCCGGATCTATCATCTGCTTCCGCCGCGCCCACCGCTCAGTCTGGATGTCATCTATCTATGCGATGACGAGGATGTAGCACGCTTTACGTCCGTGGGACGGTTCGGGTATTTCAGGCATATCCTGGGTGCAAAAGATCTGCCGATTGGCGAAGTGATGGCAGCGCACCTGGGACAGGCTGCCCGTGCGCATGGAAAAAGCGGCGACCAGTGGAAAGATAAAGCGACGCATGAGCTGATCACGTTACTGAGGGATAATTATCCAACATTGATGAATGTCCTGGGCGCGTTAAGCGATGTAAGTGTTTAGCTGTAAAAAGTTCGAAGAGTAAGGGATTTTATGTATACATCCTCATCAACTCAGAGGGTTTTCCATCCAGTACCAGCTGATGTTGAGCGCATTGGAAAGGTTGTGCTTAATGCAGCCTACAAGGTTCATACGACCTTGGGCCCCGGCCTGCTTGAATCTGTTTATCAGGCTTCGATGAAGCATGTGATCGAGAAGAATGGTGTTGCCGTCAAAACAGAGGTCAAACTCCCCATCCTGTTTGAAGGCACAAAACTCGACTCCGGCTTGCAGCTGGATATGCTGGTTGAAAAATGTGTAATCGTGGAGCTTAAATCGGTGGAAAGAATGAGCCTGCTTTATGAGAAACAAGTGGTAACCTACCTGCGCCTGAGTCGCTTGCGTCTCGGCTTTCTGATCAACTTCAACGTGCCTTATCTAAAAGACGGGATAAAGCGCATCGTCATTTAACGTTCATTGGCTATGATGGATTTCTCATTTATTCAAATCACGGATCATCATCTACTGGAGTCGGAAGAGCAACTGCGGGAGGGTTTTTCGCCCGGGCACGCCTTACGCATGGTGATGAGGCACATCGCGGAACACGTTGCAGACAAGGCCGACTTCATTATCTCCACAGGAGACCTGGTGGAGCCGTCCACGGAGAAGGCCTACCAGTGCGCCATGAAATTGCTTGGCATACACACACAAGCTTCTGTGCCTGGCCCTCTAAGCATCAATGTCGAAGGTTTAAACGAGTATCCCCTATATTTCCTTCCTGGCAACCATGA
>Ga0136635_10000448_pt1 | contig 11371 bp, 11 predicted proteins | sample AntDrymeUQ852106_2_FD_105495 | JGI IMG/M metagenome (GOLD analysis project Ga0136635, IMG submission 105495) | Polar desert sand microbial communities from Dry Valleys, Antarctica - metaG UQ85 (21.06) | ecosystem: Environmental > Terrestrial > Soil > Desert | place: Antarctica: Dry Valley... | reverse complement strand
GGGTTGTGTGTGGGCTGTCTTGTCTGTCTGTGGGGATCGTTTATTGTTCTTGTTATTTTTCAATGTCATGTTCGTAACGGTCACTTCCTTCTCTTCACTAAAAGGCTAAAGATAACATGACTAATGATAATTATACACCCCGCGGCCCCTTTGTGCATGGTTGCTCGGAAAATGTATCTTGTGAAGGTCACAGTCATTATTCCCGCCGTTTCTTTAAGCTTAAAGCCTCACGCAGCCACCGTCACCTGCTATCGCGGAAACAGCTAAAGTTTGTTGAATCGGAAAATGAGATTTGCTAAAACCATGGCAGGGCCAACATTCTGGCAGGATTGCTCGTGTCGTGCCGTGCGCAGTATCCCTTTGGAACAGCAGCTTGAGCCATCCTTCTTACCTCTCAAATATATATCCTATACCATGGACAGTCAGGATATAACGGGGTTGTTTGGGATATTCCTCGACTTTATTTCGGAGATGAGAAATGTAAACATGAACATAGTCGAGGTTCCCGCGATATTCGTTTCCCCAAACATTGGCGAGGATTTGTTCAAAGGTTAACACTTTCCCCGGATTCCTTACCAGGTACGTCAGCAAGCGGAATTCGGTGGGCGTTAATTTGATCCTTTTGTCATTCAAGAGCACGTGCCGTCTTTCCATGTCAATACTCAAGTGTCCGTCATCGTAATTAAAGCTGTCTGTCTGGGATTGCAGATGTTCAGTGCGGCGTAAAACTGTCCTGGCCCGCGCAAGCAGGATTTCCGGATTAAAGGGTTTTGACAAAAAATCATCTGCTCCAGCTTTCAGGCCGCGCAGCATATCCTGTTCATCGTTTAAGGCCGTTAGCATGATGATCGGAGTATCCGAAATCTGTCGTATTCTTTGACAAACCTCGAAACCATTCAAGCCCGGCATCGTCACGTCCAAGATGGTTAGGTCGGGCTGATGCGTGAATAGCTTACTGATCCCCTCCAGCCCGTCACGGGCAGTAAAAACAGTGGCTCCCGCTTTTTTGAAGAGCAGGCTGGCCAGATAAAGAAAGCCAGCGTCGTCATCGATGATAAGAACCTTTTTATTATTCATGTTTCTATTATTATTTAGGAATCAGGTGTAAATGCCCCCAGCCTTTGCAGGCTGTGAAAGAAAACTATCGCACAAACAAATAGTATATCTTCACGTTGACTCCTACCAAATAAATTCAGTAGGAGTTATCAGCGCGCGGCATTCAAAGGCGGACTCGATCGCTGTCCTCAATGCGGATTATAACAATAATTGGACTTGCAGAATATATTATGTTATCCGCTAAAATTCGGTTCCTTCACGTCGCAGGTTATCTTCCTGACTCAGTAAGTTAGTTCTCAATCCGGAGCTTCGCAGCGCGAAATCGCGCCGAAGGGCTGCTGGAAGAACTGCATGCGAACTCTCATCGAGAACTAAGCAGAAGCGGTTTATAATCTCTATTCGCGGCCGGTTATTGAAGCAGCGCGAAACTTTCCAAAGCAAGGGGGGTTTCGATGTAAGGTAACAAGGAGTGTCTCAGATGACTATCGAGGATATAAAAACTGAACTAAATGTGTCTTTTTTTGATCGCCCCGGCGTCGAAAAAGGCGTAATTGACGTAGCGCAGGGGATTCCATTTGGAATTGAGAGCGTCAGCAATCCATCAGTTGGGATTGGAGGCGTATACGGTGCCTGGGGAAAAAGTTATGATAACGAGAACCTGCCCGCTTTCCTGGAGGAGCGGCTCGGGCATCCGCTTCAGCCGAACGAGATGTTGAATCTGTCCGAGCTCGGGTTTCGCAACCGGCACCACGTCCCGTTAAACCTTACGCGTGAAGAACATATCCGGGTCGAGGTGGAAGTCGGTACACGCTTCCTGTCCGAAGCCATCAAAGCCTGCAAATGGCAGCCCTCCGAAGTGGAAGCCGTGCTGATCGGTATGAGCGCCCCGCTTTCAGAAGATTATCTCAATCAAATTACAGCCGCCGCGGGCATTCCCGCGAGCGCGTTGAAGGTCTCCATTCATAAAGCCTGTGATGGCTCCACGAGCAGCCTGCACCTGGCATTGAACCCCGCTCTACCGGAGAACCTGCAGTTGGATCAGAACATCGCAGAGTCGCTCTATGGGAAGAAAGTACTGGTCGGCGGCATTGAAGGGCTGAGCCGCTTTGTGGGATCCTCGCATGACCCGAATGCGTTGCAGTTGTTCGGCAATGCCGCGGGTGTGGTGGGTGTGATCCCCGGTAAGACCATGAAGTTCCTGGCGGGCAGATCACGCGAAGTGTTTGACGATGAGGGCGTTTTACAAGTTGCTATGTATTATCCGCATTCAAAGATGAAGATGGATGGCAGCACAAACGTTGATGTGACGGAGCCCCTAGAAAACAATATCCGTGTGGCTGGTTTGATGCACGAGCCACACGACGGTTCCTCCGTGACGATGGCGGGACCGATGGGTATGGTCAAGCTGTTCGTACGCACAGGCGTCCAGGTAGTACGCGATGTGTACGCGGCCTATCAATCCCGGCTGGACGAATTAGGACTGGCTGGCAAGTCTCTGGCCGTTGCGATCGTTCATCATGCCAATTACAAGATCAACAAACTCAAGGAAAAGCATCTGAAGAATGAAGGTATTGTCCTGCCAATGCCATGGTTGTTGAGCGAGTTCGGGAATGTCAGCGCGGCTTCGAATATGATCGCCTTTCTGCGCGAACTGCCGAACATGAAGCCATTCGATCATATCCTTATCGACGGCTTCGGCGCTGGAACGTATTACGACGCGCTGGCGGTTGAACTCGGAGGATAACTCCCTCCTCGCTCTCATGCTCTCGCCGCCCAAGCTTGGGCTGCGACCAAATGAGTGTCGAATTGATCGCCACGTCAGCAAAGATTTGATCAATTGCACCCGATTACATCCTTCGGGTGCAATGTTTTTGTAACTTTCATTTGAATACTTCGTCTAGTTTACAATATGGAAAGGTATTTCATACAGATGAGAGCAGACGATGTATCGTGCGAAAGAAAATCAGGAAATTGTCAGATTGCTTTATAGATTAAAAATGGTCGAACAGGACTATCCTATTCGCATGTTTTCGACGCGTCGTATGACATTCAGGGGTCTCCTTGCTCGGTATCTTGGTATGTGGGTGCGCATGATTTGATCGCTGAACGAATTAATAAAAAACTCCCTCGCATGGTTCATCCAAATCATGCGAGGGAGTTTTTTGTCCGTGCAGGTCAGGCAGTTGCTCCTCGCCCGAACCAGCTTTTCCACTCACGTTTTTCCCATAATACAAGAATCGACGCGGCGATGAAGATCGATGAATACGTACCACTGAATAAGCCGACGAGCAAAATAACAGCAAACTCCTGCAGTGTGACCCCGCCGAAGAGGGCCAGGGCCAGCAGCAGGAATTCCACGGTCATCAACTGTGTGTTGATCGAGCGTTGGAGCGTTTGCACAATCGAATGATTGACCAGCGTTTCATAATCCAAACGGCGGAAGATGCTTGTGTTTTCGCGGATGCGATCGAACACCACCACCTTATCCTGCACCGAGAATCCGATTACAGTAAGCAGGGCGGTCAGGAAAAGCGCGTCTATTTGCCAGTCAAAGAGCGCGGCACCGATCCCAGCAACGCTGAACACGACCGCAACATCGTGCACCATGGCGATCACTGCGCACACACCGTAACGGAATGCGTTCGGGACCTGACTAAATGCAAATGTGATATAGATGACAACAGCCAGCGCCGCGGCGGCCACTGCCAGCGCGGCGCGGGATGCGACCTGCGCGCCGATGCTTGGCCCCACGCTGTCAAACCGGATCACGCTGACCTCCGAGCCCGTTTCCGTCTGCATGGCGGAAATTACACGGTCGCGCGCTTCGTTATCCAGAAACGATGAGCGGATCAGGAAGGTCCCGCTGTCGGTCGTTTGTACCTGTGCATCGTCAATTCCAACGGTTTCGTACAAATTCACGATCTCGCCTGGCTGTGGCGCCTGGCCTCCTTCAAACTGCACTTCAAGCAGTGAGCCGCCCGTGAAGTCAATGGATAGAGGCAGGCCGTTCGTCGCCAGCAAGATCAGTCCTGGCAAAATGACAAGCAGGGAAAACGCAAAATACAAATAACGTCTACTGAGGATGTCTATCATCGGTGTGCCTCTTAGATGCCAAACCAGCGTTCGAGGTTGGTTGGTTTGAAAGCTCTTAGGAAAAGCGCCAGCAGGGTGCGTGTCACGTAGAAGGCCGTGAAAAGCGAGATCGCCACGCCGAGCGCCAGGGTCAGGGAAAATCCTTTTACGATGGTTGCGCCAAACGTTGAGCCGAACCAGTATAAAATGAGTGAGGTAATGATCGCTGCGAGGTTCGAGTCTCGGATGGAGGACCAGGCCCGGGCCCAGCCCTGATCGACTGCCTGGGTCAGATTGCGTCCGTTGCGCAGTTCCTCCTTGAGGCGTTCAAAGATCAGGATGTTCGCGTCCAGTGCCGCGCCAGTACTGAGCAGAAAACCTGCGATGCCCGGCAGGGTGAGCGTGAAGTGGAACCATTTGAAAAGGGCGAACGCGATGATCGCATAGAAAAGGATCGAGAGGGTGGCAACAACGCCGGGCATGCGGTAGTAAATGATCATGAACAGGATCACAACGGTCATGCCGATCGCACCAGCTCGCAGGCTTTTTTGAAGTGAGTCTTCACCGAGTGTGGGACCGATGATGCGGGTCTCAACCACTTTGAGGGGAATGGGCAGGGAACCATAGCGCAATTGCACGGCCAGCGCATTGGCAGACTCCGCGGTGAAATTTCCGCTGATCTGTCCCTGCCCGCCAGGGATCGCGCCATTTATTCTGGCAGGCGAGATCACGCGTTTATCCAGTGTGATGGTGAGGAACTTGCCCACATTTGCAGCGGTATGCTCTGCAAAGATGGTGGCGCCCTCGGGCGTAAGCACAAAATCAATAGCCGGACTGCCGAGTGAGTCAAGACCAACATTTACACTCTCGAGTTCCCTGCCGGTCATGATCGTGTGATAAACAGTGGGGGGTTCTGTGCCTTCAGGGGCAGGGGGCGTCTCTGTTGCAGAGCCGGTAGCGATATCTGTTTGAATGAAAGTCCCTTCCTCCGGACTAATGTCACCAGTATCCACAAACTCAAGCACACCTGTTTGTTGGATGATGTCGAGTATGGCATCGGCATCTTCTGCGCCGGGGAACTCTCCCACGATGCGGCGGTCACCTGCCAGCTGGATCAGGTTTTCGCTGACGCCCAGGGCATTGGTGCGGTTCTCGATAATACTGCGTGCGGTCTCCATTGCTTCAGCGGTTACCTCAGCATCGGCAGGCAGGTCGGCTTCGAGCAGAACCTGCAGACCTCCTTGCAGATCGAGGCCCAAGCGGGGCGTGACATCCCGTTGAAAGAGTGGGGTGTCGTTGATTGGATTGATGAGTTGGATTTCTTCGCTCAGGTCAATCCATAATGCCAGAGCGAGTATGAAGAGTATGATGATGATGCGGTTGGTTAAGTTACGGGTCATGCTGCTGAATCTCCATCCACGAAAATGCCAGCCTGTGGCTGGCGCGGGGGTGATTATACTATTAAGTGAGGATAGGTGACAATCACTTCACTCTTTGCGCTTCGCATTCGGGGTCATTTGCAAAAGTGACTGTCGCCTGAATAAATCTAATAAACCCATTCTTCAAACAATGTCGTCAGGTCACAACTGCAATGTTCCTCAGCAATTGTCTTCAACTTTTCAGGCGTGGCAATATCCCAGGAAAGGGATTCGGTATAGTCTTTGATAAATTGATCAAAGACCTCTTTGCCCATCTCATCGCGCATCGCGACGAAGAACAGGGGGCCGCGCCCGTAGACGATCGCGCCGTATTCCTGTCCTGAATAGGCGGCCACCGGCAAGCCAATGGGGGTCAGGGCATTCTCTACGCTTGCCCAGCGGCCTTCGAGCGATTTGCGAAAGCCCTCTTCACCGTCTACGCCATACTCATCAGCATAGTATTGAAGTGTGGCAAACTGCGTGAGCGCCTCATCCAGCCAGGGGTCATCGAGCTGGTCATCGCCCACCAGGTTATAGAACCATTGATGTCCCGCTTCATGGGCGACCGTTGATTCCATATAGACGCTGGCCGGTGTGCCGCGATAATCGCGGCTCACATCATAGATGCGCGACGTGATGGCGATCATGCCGGGATATTCAATGCCCAGCGCGAGTGTTGGCGTCGAAACAATATCAAATTCGGTGTATGGATACGGCGCATAATGCGCGCTGAAATCCTCAATCGCCTGAGAAGCAACCTCCAATGCCATCTGTGCGCCATCCCTGAATCTCCGGGGCGCGTAGCTGCGGATGGTAACTTCTCCAAATGTTTGAGACACCTCTTCGTAACGAGGGCTTGCCACCAGATAAAAATCACGGGCAGGACCGCTCGCAACGACGGACGTCTGAACCTGTCCGGCTTCGTAGTGGCTGATCTCATGTCCGGACGTAACCAGCACCACGTCCTTCGGTGCGCTGACGCGCACAATATAGAACGATGCATCTGCATAGGTGACATCGCCACTTTCCGGCGGGATCTCTGCATTCCAGCCTTCATCGTCATACACTGTGATCATGGGATATGCATGAGCCAGTGCGAGCACGTCTTCAGCATAGGCCAGTACGCCATAGTTCGACTCCAGGGTTTGAGGCACCGTCACCGCAAATTCCATTTGGATGATCAGGCTTTGATTTGGCTCCAGTGCTGAGGAAAAAGGCACAGTCATCACGCTTTCCTCGAGCTCGTATTTGGGCGTAACAGATTGCCCACCCACTTTCAAATTTGAGATCGTCATCTCGCCGCCCAGGATGTTTGGGAAAAGGCGAAACCGCACTTCATTTAATGGGGTGGTTTCCGCGTTTGTATATTTGACTTCCTCTGTTCCTGTGACGTGATAAAGGTCATCTGCTATTTTGAATTCGATATGATAAATGCTTGCCGTGTCCAGCTCATCCAGAACAGACTGCTCGGATGCGACCAGTCCGGCTTTGAAAATCGAGCGATCCTCCCACGGCGTTTTAAGCGCATCGGGTCCGGGAGGAGGGGGAGTCGCGCTCGGCTGGAAAATAGAACAGGAAATGAGAAGCAGGCACAGGCACAAGAAAGAAGCGAAGAGTCGTCTCACGAATTATTCCTTGTTTGTTAAGAAGTCCAATGCTTTTTTCAGGACTTGTTCGGGGGTTAGGTCATCCGTCTCGATCAATAAGCTTGCATGTTCGCGCGCGTGCGCGAGCCGACGCAGTTCTTCAACATAGTCTTTTTCCTGCCAGTCCAGCTTGGCACGCGCGCTGCTAACAGGAAAGGAGGCGTTGAGATGAACCAGGAGGTCGGGCTGGGTGATGAGTTGCCACATGTCCTGCACATAGGAATGTTCCTGTGCGATGTGGCGACAGGTGTATCCATGTTTTTCAAGGCCATCGAGCAGAGTGGATTTGCCTGAGCCGCATGGCCCTACGATACCGATCAGGGATTTATGACGTGGAGGCTCCATGTTTATGACAAAAGGTGACTATTACTTTTGCCAGGCGCTCCTGTGGAGTGAAGTGAAAGTTGCCTTAATAAACTTCACTGATTATCCTGCATCAACTGGCTGAGTTCCTCAGGCCCGCCAAGTACCGCCAGGGTGTCGCCTGCATGAAGCGGGCGCGTATCTGTTGGGTGCATTTCAGATTGATGGTCGTGCCTGAGCAAAATGATATTGAGATGATAGTTGTCCTCCACGTAGCCGACGGTTTTATCCGCCAGGCTTGAGGAAGCAGGGATGGTCATTCGTGCCAGGCTGAGCTGCTGACCTTCAATGGATATCGGGTTCGTAACATCCGCGCCTGAGGCCGCTGCGGCGAACACAGGCGCTGCCATCTCCGTAGCACTCAACGCGGTAAACCCGAACTGTTCCCTCAGGGCCTGGGCGAAATCCTCATCGAAGATGCGGATGACAACCTGTATGTTTGGATTGAGCGTGCGCGCTTTGAGGGCGATCTGCAAGTTCATCGCGTCCTCCTGGCTGGCGAGAATGATGGTTTTCGCTTCCTTGATGTTCGCGCTTTCAAGTGCGCCGGCCTGCCGTGCATCAGCCTGGATGATAGGAATGCCCATCTCGCGCGCTGCGTCGGTGGTGTGTGTGCTAAGTTTGATCTCGACCACCACGATGCTTTCGCCCATCTCGTGCAGTCTTTGTGCCACACGAAAGCCGAGATGCCCGAGTCCGATCAGTACAATATGTTTATTCATAGTGGAGGCGACAGCCATCTCCCACTCCTTGCTACGTGCCCGCCGGTTAAAGAGCAGACTGCCAAAGTCGGCCAGTCCCTGGGCCAGGATTACGATCCCGACAATGGGCATGAGAAAATGAAATATTTGCAGACCAAAGTATTTTGGGAAATCCCCTGCGGGTTGCAGGAACGCGGCAGTGAGCACGATGTATATCGCTTCACTCAAGCCGATAACTTGCCCACCGGCCAGATTGGCGATCGCGGCATAAGCGATTCCGCCGCCGATCACTGTCACTGTGAAGAAGATCAGCGGCCATCTGAACTCACTCAGCAGGATGACCGTGTCCCGCCAGGTTGCCTTCCATTGCCGCACAGCTCGCTTCATGATAATTTCGCGCTTCTCTCAATCGGCAGGCGGACGGTCATCCGCCGGACATTATCTCCGATGCGCGCGGTGACTTTGAGCACCACCACACTGATATCATCCGCCGGCCGGTCTGAGTCCAGGCTGACTGCCTCGGCCAGCAGGGCATCTGCCAGCATTTGCGGGCTCGGGTCCTGATCTTCCAAAACCGAACGGATCGTTGCGCCAATATCCATCGGAAGGCCGCGTCGTTCGCCGGCGTGGGTGAGTCCATCGGTGGAGATAACGATGACTAAAGCAGGTTCGAGTGCAAGCTCTGTAATAAGCGGACGCACGTTACGAGAGGTGCCCAGCGGAATACTTTCTTCATTGATGACATCCATCTGCTCGCCGCGGCAAATGTAGATAGGTGAGGGGTTGTTGCGGGTCAACACAATCGTCCCGCTGTATAAGTCGACCGATGCGATGTTAAGCGTGCTGATGACCTTGCCCTGTTTCTCTGTGAAAAGCGCGTCGGATGCAGCCCGGGCTGCGGCTCCATCGCGGACACCCTCTGCCAGCAAACCGATCACCCTGCGCACGACCATCTGCGAAACGGCTTTGGCTCCGCGGCCTGAGGTCTGCCCATCGGCAAGCACAACAGAGAGCCCACCATTCGGTCGTTCAACAACTTCCAGCGTATCGCCGCTTTCGGAGATGGCATATTTGTTTACCTTTGCAACGGCGATCTGAACTTCCATGCCCTCATTTTACTATGGGAATGAAATCAATTCTGCTGCAAAGACTCTTGTCACGGAGATAGGGAGCCACAGAGTACGTTTTAAAGAGTGCTTCTTCGTATGTCCAAACAATGTTCCCAATGCCGTCCTCGGCAGCGATTACTGAGGAACACCGGCGCTGCGGACGGCGGCTTGAGCCTTGAATGATTAGCGTGTAAGGATGGAACTCCCCCGGCTGACAGTCAGCATTTCTGACCTATTCGTCAGAACCATATCGCCAAACTGGCTGAGTGCAAGCGCGGCCAGCGTGACACCATAACGCAATCCGGCGGATAAATCTTTATCCAGCCAGCCATGAATTACGCCTGCCGCGAGCGCATCGCCTGCGCCCAGGCGGTCAATAATGCGTGTGGGCCGCGCAGGTTCGTGCTGCCATTCTTTTCCATTCCATAGCATCGCGCCTTGCTCGGCGAATGTGATGACAATGTATCGTGCCCTGCTACGTTCAAGCATCTCCTGTGCAAGTTCCTTCATCGTACCTGTGCAGTGGAAAACGCGCGTCGCATCGGCATAACTGCAGAATAACAACTCCACACCTTCGATTAGTGGGGAGAGTGTTTCCCTGGCATCAGTCTCAGACCACAGTTTCTGGCGATAGTTGATGTCGAAACTAACGGGTACCCCACGCTCTTTTGCTTGTCCCAGTGCTTCTATAACAATCTCTCTGCAAGAGGGGGAGAGTGCCGGTGTGATCCCTGTCAGATGCAGCAGGCGAGTATCCAATAGTGAATCCCAATCGATTTGATGAACGCTAAGATGAGCAGCACAAGAATCAGCGCGATCATAAGTAACCTGTATGCCGCGTGGTCCCTCACCAAATTCAACGTAGTAGGTTCCCATCCGTCCGCTTTCACTCCAAGCGACTTTGCGTGTATCCACTCCAGCCACGCGTAGAGTGCTGACCGCCAACTTACCAAGTGGATTATTCGGCAGCGCACCTATCCAACGCGTCCGCCGATCAAGACGCGCAAGCAATGTGACTACGTTGGCTTCCGCGCCTGCAGGATAAACATCCAGATGGGTGGCTTGTTCGAGTCGTGCTCCAGCGGGGACACTCAGGCGCAACAGCATTTCGCCCAGCGTGGTCACGTCGAAGCGTGGTTCAGGCATTTTTGTTCTGCTCCCAGGCCTGGCGTAAGGCCGCGGCGCGTGCAGTCAGTTCTTGTGATGATAATTCGCGATTGGGTACCAATTTGCTCCCCAGGCCAACCGCGACCGCACCAGCACGTGCGTACTCTGCGATGTTATTGATCGACACACCACCTGTTGGAACAAAATCAATATCATTCAGAGGAGCGCGCAATGCCTTGAGGTAAGACGCGCCTCCGGCCGCGAACGCATCCATAGGGAAGAGCTTGAGCATCTGGCAACCCGCCGCAAAAGCCGTCTGTGCTTCAGTGGCAGTAAACACTCCGGGGAGGTGGAGCAGACCTTTCGTGCGTGTGAACGAGACGGTTTCGAGATCGAGGTTGGGCGAGACAAGGAATTGTGCGCCTGCCTCAAACGCCTGCCGCGCCCGGTTAGCATCCCTTACTGTCCCCGCGCCGATTAACATCTCGTCCCCAATATGATTCCTCAAATGTGGAAGGCCTGTCAGGGCAGACGGGCTGTTCAGAGTTACTTCCATCACGGTGACTGTCCCGGCCAGGAGCGCCTCACCGATACGCAGCATATCTTCAATGGAAAAATAGCCGCGCAGGATCGCAATGATGCCACACTGTTTGATCTGTTGGCTGGCTGTCTCGATCTTATCCATTGTGCTTATCGATTATCTTACAGTTCCACGTGCCGTGACTTGCCAGCTAACCTCCACCTGATCGCCTCGTGCACCAACGACCTCATCGAACAGGCATGTGACCGTACAACAATGATTCGGAATGATGCTCACATGTTCACCGATCTCGGGTTTGCGGGCGCACGCGGAAAAATCCACATGGCCGTGTTCCTCGGAGAGAGCATAAATCCTGGCC